>ERZ501059.34-NODE-34-length-41904-cov-10.744199_pt1 | contig 41904 bp, 38 predicted proteins | sample MGYA00510856_ERZ501059 | MGnify/ENA primary metagenome ERZ501059 (study PRJEB25958, sample SAMN03398555) | human skin metagenome | study: EMG produced TPA metagenomics assembly of the Human Skin Microbiome Metagenome (human skin metagenome) data set. | reverse complement strand
CATGACGCGCTACATGGGAACCGAGACCGAGTACGGCATCACCTGCCCGGATAACCCGCAGATCAGCCCGCTGGTCACCTCAACGCACGCGGTGGTCGCGTACGCCGCGCTGCGCACCCAGGCACGCACGCGGTGGGACTACGCGGAGGAAGCGCCGCTGAAAGACGCCCGCGGCTTCGACCTGCAGCGCTACCGCAGCGTGCCGGTGGTGGACGCGAACGCCATCGGCGTGGCCAACGTGGTCACCGCCAACGGCGCGCGCTACTACGTCGACCATGGACACCCGGAGTACTCCAGCCCGGAGTGCTCGAACGCCTTCGACGCCATGGTTTACGACGCAGCCGGCGACATCATTCTCAACGACGCCGCAACGTGCATCCGCCAGCTGTGGGAACAGCAGGTGTCCGTGCTGGCCAAGCACGAGCCGTGCCCGCCGCTGAAGTTCTACAAGAACAACGTCGACGGCAAGGGCCGTTCCTACGGCAGCCATGAGAACTACTTGTATTCGCGGCACACCAACTTCGAAAACCTCACCCAAGCACTCATTCCCTTCTTTGTTACCCGCCAGGTCATCATCGGCGCCGGTCGCGTTGGCATCGGGCAGGCCTCGGAAACGCCTGGCTTCCAAATCTCCCAACGCGCGGACTACTTCGAGCAGGAGGTATCGCTGGAGACCACGCTCAACCGCGGGATTGTCAACACCCGCGACGAGCCGCACGCGCCGGAGGAGGACTTCCGCCGTCTCCACGTCATCGTGGGGGATGCGAACATGAGCCAGTACTCCAACGTCCTCAAACTCGGCATGACCTCGCTCGTGCTCGACGCGATCGAGGCCGGCGTGGACTTCACCGATCTCCGCCTGCAAAACCCTGTCGAGGAGATCAAGGCCGTCAGCCACGACCCCTCGCTCCAGCATGAGCTCACGCTTCTCGACGGCCGCAGGTTGACCGCGATTTCGGTCTTGCGCGAATATAGGAAGCGCTGTGAGGGGCGAAGCAACGTCGATACGCAAGTGCTGGAGATGTGGGGCGAGATCCTCGACGATCTCGAGCGCGACCCGCTTTCCACCGCAGACCGGCTGGACTGGACCGCGAAATGGGCGCTGGTGCGCCGATTCGAGGCGCGCGGCGCCACGCAGGCGAAGCTGCAAGCCATCGACCTGCAGTACGCGGACATCGACCCACAGGTGTCCCTCTACCATGCGCTTGTGCGAAAGGGGGCGATGAAATGCATGGTCTCCGCAGAGGAAATTGCGCGCGCCGCAGTGCACCCGCCGGAGGACACCCGCGCGTACTTCCGCGGCCGGGCTGGGGAGAAGTTCGCGGCGGACCTGACCGCGTCCAGTTGGCAGTCCATGCTGTTCACCGTGGACGGGGAGCTGTACCGGGTGCCGCTCGACCTCGTGGGCGCGCATACAAAGCAACAGGTAGGCCAGCTGATCGACAGCGCCGAAACAACCGAAGCGCTGCTTTCTGGCTTGGGGCTGACCCCGGAGCGGTAGTGTTGCGGCTATGGCTACCCAACAGACACACGCCTCGGGCAACGGAGGCGATGACCACAACGAGGACTTCGAGGCCGGCCAGGCGCAGATCAACACCGCGGGCACGGACGGCCTGCTCGACGAGATCGATGCGCTGTTGGCGAGTAATTCCGAGGAGTTTGTGAAGTCCTTCGTGCAGAAGGGCGGGCAGTAAGCTGGCCACCGGCTACCCGCGCCGCATCATGGGCGTGGAAACGGAGTTCGGCGTCGCTGCGTACGACGGCGCGAGTCAAGTACTGACCCCCGAGGAGGTGGCCCGCTACCTCTTCCGTCCGGTTGTAGCGGCTCACCGCAGCTCAAACGTGTTCACCGAAAACGCCTCGCGTCTGTACCTGGACGTGGGGTCGCACCCGGAATATGCGACTGCGGAATGCGACTCGCTAAGCCAGCTGCTGGCGTACGACAAAGCGGGGGAGCGGATCTTCCACCGTCTGTCGCAGCAGTGCGACGAGGCGTTGCGCGCGGACGGGTTTAATGGTTCCACGTACCTGTTCAAGAACAACGTGGATTCGCGCGGCAACTCCTACGGCGCGCACGAGAACTACCTGGTCAGCCGCGAACTCGCGCTGAAATCCTTCGGCGAACAGCTGCTGCCGTTTTTGATCACCCGCCAGCTCATCTGCGGGGCCGGCAAGATCGCGGCCGGCCGCTTCGTCATCTCGCAGCGCGCGGACCAGGTGTGGGAGGGAGTCTCGTCCGCCACGACCCGCACCCGGCCGATCATCAACACCCGCGACGAGCCGCACGCGGATTCCCACCGCTTCCGCAGGATGCACGTCATCGTGGGCGATTCGAACATGTCCGAGCCGACGTTCGCCCTGAAGGTCGGGTCCATGCTGCTAGTCATCGAGATGCTCGAAGCAGGGTTCGACCTGCCGGAGATGGAGCTTGCGGACCCGATCTCGCACATCCGCGACATCGCCGCAGACCCGACAGGAGCCACAGAGCTTACCCTCGCGGCTGGCGGCACCATCACCGCGCTGGAGGTGCAGCAGCGGACCCTGGAGACCGCGAAGCGGTGGCTGGCGCAGCGGCCCGACGAGGGCACCCCCAACGAGGAGATGGCTCGGATCGTCGACCTGTGGGAACGCGTGCTCGAAGCCATCGCCACCCAGGACTTCTCCGGCGTGGACACGGAGATCGACTGGGTGATCAAGCGCAAACTGCTCACCCAGTTCAAAGACCGTCTGGGGTGCGACTGGGACCACCCGAAGCTCGCCCAGATCGACCTGACCTACCACGACATCCACCCACAGCGCGGCCTGTTCTACCTGCTGCAGCACCGGGGGCTCGCCGCTCGCTGGGTCGACGACGCCGCAATCGAGCACGCCGTCACCCACCCGCCCGCGACGACCCGGGCGGCCGTCCGCGGAGCATTCCTCGACGCCGTGCGGGAGGCAGCGCTGTCGCATAACGTTGACTGGGTGCACCTCAAGGTCAACCGGCCCGAGCCCCGCACGGTGGAACTGCCCGACCCGTTTGCCGCGAGCAGCGACACCGCCACCGATCTGATTCGCTGGGTGCAATCACAGAAAGGCTAGGTCGCAGTGGCTAACGACAACGACATGATTGTGCGCCAGGTAGGGCTCACGTTCGCCCTGCTGGCGTCGCCGGAGAAGCGGGATGTGGCGTGGGTGCAGGCGCACGTCGACGGCTACGGCGACCGCACACGCGACGCGGCCACCCACTTGGTGGAACGCGACGTTCGCGAGTTGCGCGACCTCGGTGTGCCGGCGCGCTATCAGGACGGCGAGGTCTGGGTGGTCAAGGACCTGTACGAGCTCCCGCCTGTGGACCTGACCGCCGAGGAAGCGTCCGTGATAGGGCTCGCTGCCGATTTGAGCAAGCCAGGGTCCCTGGGCGAATTCGCTCGCTCCGGGTGGACGAAACTGGCGGCGTCGGGGGCGACCCGCACCATGGACGCCCCGGCGCTGATGTCGGTGTCCAACGATATCTTCCAACTGCGCCCGGACACCCTGCGCGCGATTGTGAAGTGCGTGCAGGCGAAGCAGCGCATCTCCTTCGATTTCGTGCGCGCGCCGGGCAAAGACCCGGAGCGGAGAGTGACGGATCCATGGGGAGTGGTGTCCCTGAACAACCGCGCGTACTTCGTCGGCTACGACATTGATCGCGACGACGTCCGTGTCTTCCGGTTGAAGAAAGTCTCGGGGGTGAAGAAGGTTCGCCACACCGATGCATTTCATGAACGGCAAGGTGACCTGCAGGCTCTCGTCGAGGCCACGCTAGGCGGGGAGCTTGTCGACGCCACCGTGACGGTCGCTGCCGGGACGGGCGAAGCTCTGGCGCAGCGCGGAATGCGCGCGTCGGGGGAGGGCACCGGGAACGACACCGGAAACGACACCGGAAACGACACCGACGTCATCACGGTACGGAACGCGGACCGGGACTGGGCCGTGCGCACGATCGCGAGCCTGGGCGGCAGCGTCGTTCGTGTAGAGCCGGCAGACATCCGTCAGGACGTCGTCAAGCTGCTGCGTACTGCCGTTGAAGGGAGCGAATAATGGCTGTGGATTTTCAGAGGCAGGAGCGGGTCGTGCGCCTGCTCAACCTGCTCGCCTACGCCTCAAACCACCCGGGGCTCACGCCGATGGAAATTGCGCGCGACCTCGGGGCGGACCCGGTGCAGGTGCGCGACGATTTCGAGCTGCTCTTCCTCTCGGGTGTCGGTACTGGGCCGGGGGAGATGATCGACCTGGAGTACTCCTGGAAAGGCGTCGACATCATCGACGACCAGGGGATGACGAAGCCGCTGCGCTTGTCCCCGTCCGAGGCGAGCGCCCTGCTTATCCTGCTGGATTCGCTGCAGACGATGCCCGGGCTTGTGGACACGCGCGCAGTGCGCTCCGCTGCGGCGAAGATCCGCGCGGTGGCCAAGACCCATGCCGTGGGCGACGCGGAGCATTCCGGCGAGGCGGGTGTCGCCGGCACTGTCGCCGAGGCGTTGGCGCAGAAACGCCAGCTGCGCATCACCTACTACTCCGCGTCGTCTGACACGACGTCGACGCGACACGTGGAACCTGCTGGCCTGTTTCACCAGTCTGGCGCCACTTACTTGCGCGCCGCGCAAGACGGGGAATTGAAGACGTTCCGCCTTGACAGGATTCGCAACGCCGAGCTTCTCGACGCACCTTCGGTCGCCGCACGCGCCGATTTCGATCCCGCCGACCCGTTCGGCATGGCCGAAAGGGCAGAGGCAGCACTACTGGTGCACCCGGATGCGACCTGGCTGGCGGACTACTGGGACATCGAGCTGCAACCGTCACCAGACCCGCAAGCCCAGACCGACCCCGCGGGTGAGGGCACACACGAGCGGCCGGGTTGGATCCGTGCGACGATGCGTTACGGCAACGAAGACTGGCTGGTCCGCTTTTGCCTGAGTCAAGCAGACCGCGTCCGCCTCGTCGCCCCGCCGAGCGCGGCACGCGAAGTTAAGGCTCGCATTCTCCGCGCAACGCAGGCGCTAGACTAATCTGCGCGTTACACCGTTTTGGAAAGGAACCTCCATGCCGAACATCGGTTGGACCGAACTCATCGTCATTCTCTTTCTTGTGCTGCTGCTGTTCGGCGCTAATAAGCTGCCGGATCTCGCACGGTCGATGGGCCGCTCCGCACGCATCTTCAAGTCTGAGGTGAAGGAAATGCGCGAGGAGGATGAGGCTGGCACCGCCACCCAGCAGCGACAGATCGAATCTGCGCCCGCGCAGGAGACCCGCAGCGCGACCCAGGAGGCGGACTTCTGGGATCGCCCGGAGAACCAGCCGCGCTAATTCTGCCTGATGGCACGCACGAAGAAACCGAAAAGGCCCAAGAATCCGACCGGCGAAATGACGCTGGTGGAGCACCTACAAGAGCTCCGGCACCGGGTGATCGTCTCGCTCGCCGCCATCGTTGTGGGCACGGTTATCGGGTTCATCTGGTACCAAACCGCCCCACCGCGCATGCTGCCGCTGGGCGAGATTATCCGTGGTCCGTACTGCAACCTGCCTCCTGAACTGCGGGCGGACTTTACTGGCGACGGCGAGTGTCGCCTGCTTGCCACCAGCCCGTTTGAGATGTTCATGCTGCGCCTGAAAGTCGGCGCACTGGCCGGTCTCGTGTTGGCGTCGCCGGTGTGGCTGACCCAGATTTGGAACTTCATCACCCCCGGCCTGCACAAGAGTGAGCGGCGCTACACCTTCAGCTTCGTCGCCATCGCCGTAGCTCTTTTCGTCGCCGGCGCGTTGCTGGCGTACTTCGTGCTGGATAAGGGCCTGTACGTGCTCATGTCCATCGGCTCGGAGTTCCAGGTAGCAGCCCTAACAGGTGGGGAGTACTACAACTTTCTGCTCTCCCTCATCGTCATCTTCGGCGTGAGTTTTGAGCTGCCGTTGATCATTGTCATGCTCAACCTGGTGGGCATTTTGCGCTACGAGCACGTCAAGGACAAGCGCCGGCTGATCATCGTCCTCATCTTCGTGTTCGCCGCCATCATGACGCCCGGCCAGGATCCGTTCTCGATGGTCGCGCTGGCACTGTCCATCACTGTGCTGGTGGAAATGGCGTTCCAGTTCTGTCGCTGGAACGACCGGAAGCGCAACCGGGAGCGCCCGGACTGGATGGACCTCAGCGACGACGAAGCATCCGGCCCGATCGAGGCGCCGACGCCGATCGGTAAGGCCAGCCGCGTGAGCGTGCAGCCGGAGGCTCGCCCGGCACCGAAGCAACCGGCCCCGGAGCGCCCGCACGCGCCCTCCCAACGGGGCTACGCGGGCGGAGCAGATTTCAGGGACGTACTGTAAGGGGCATGCTTTCCCCCGATCCTGGTACATCGTTTCTGCGGGAATTCGCCGACGCGAAGCCGTTTGCACTCGACGACTTTCAGCTCCAGGCCTGCCAGGCGGTGGAGCAAGACCGCGGCGTGCTGGTGTGCGCGCCCACCGGCTCGGGCAAGACCATCGTCGGCGAGTTCGCCGTCGCACTCGCCCTGCACCGCGGCACGAAGTGCTTCTACACCACGCCGATTAAGGCGCTGAGCAATCAGAAGTACCACGACTTAGTCGCAGAGCACGGCGAGGACGCGGTGGGCTTGCTCACTGGCGACAACAGCATCAATGGATCAGCCGACATCGTGGTGATGACGACAGAAGTGCTGCGCAACATGCTCTACGCCGAGTCGCCGCAGCTGGACCGCCTCACCCATGTGGTGATGGACGAGATCCACTACTTGGCCGACCGGGACCGCGGCGCGGTGTGGGAAGAAATCATCTTGAACCTCGATGATTCGGTGAGCCTGATCGGCCTGTCGGCAACGGTGTCCAACTCCGAGGAATTCGGCGAGTGGCTCGATGCCGTCCGCGGCGACACTGAAGTCGTCGTTTCCGAGCACCGCCCTGTGCCGCTTTCCCAGTACATGATGGTCGGGCGCAAGATGTTTCCGCTCTTCGAGCCGGGCACTGACGGCCGGGTCAACCGCAACCTGGAGCACGCAATTGAGCGCATCGAGGCGGGCGCGTCGGACGAGGGCCGCCGCGACTACGAAGAGGGGAGGGGCTTTCGCTCCCGCTCCCGCAGCGGCCGTGTGCGCGGCCAGGACAAGGTGCGCCCTGTGGGCAGGCCAGAGGTCGTCTCCGCGCTGCAGGGGCAGGACATGCTCCCCGCCATCGTGTTCATCTTCTCCCGCGCGGGGTGCGACGGCGCGCTGTTTCAGTGCTTGCGGTCCCGCAAGGAGCTGACGACGCCTGAGGAGCGCGCCGAGATCATACGGATCATCGACGAGGGCGTGGAGGGCATCCCGGAAGAGGATCTCGAGGTGCTGAACTTCCGTCAGCTGCGCACCGCGTGGACGCGCGGGTTCGCGTCGCACCACGCCGGCCTCCTGCCGGCGTTCAAGCACATCGTGGAGCAGCTCTTCGTCCGCGGCTTGGTCAAGGTAGTGTTCGCCACCGAGACCCTCGCGCTCGGCATCAACATGCCGGCGCGCACCGTCGTGCTGGAAAAGATGGTCAAGTTCAACGGCGAGGCCCATGTGGACCTCACGCCCGGGCAGTACACCCAGCTCACTGGCCGTGCGGGCCGCCGCGGCATCGACCACATCGGTAACGCAGTTGTGCAGTGGGCGCCGGCAATGGACCCGCACCAGGTAGCGGGGCTAGCCTCCACCCGCACGTATCCGCTGATCTCCCAGTTCCAGCCCGGTTACAACATGGCCATCAATATGCTGGCGATGAACGGCTACGAAGATTCCATCCGCCTGATCGAGCAATCGTTCGCCCAGTTTCAAACCGACCGCTCCGTGGTGGGTGAAGTGCGCGATATTGAACGGCTGCAGCAGAAGGTGCGGACGCTGCGGGCCAAGCTGGATAGCGACATTTCCGCCTTCGCCCCGCCAAGCGACGACGCTGCCACCGAACTGGTGGAGTACTCCAACTTGCGCAGGGACCTGTCGGAGGAGGAAAAGAAGGCCCGGCGCGACCACCTGGACAGCCGGCAGACGGAAACAGTCAAGATTCTCGGCTCCCTGCAGGTCGGGCAGGTCATCGCGCTGCCCGGCAAACGCAAGCCCGAACTCGCTGCCGTGGTGCAAGCCGCCCATAAAGCGAACGATCCGCGGCCGTGGGTAACCACCGAGCGCGGCTGGTCCGGCCGCATCGACGCGTCGTCCTTTAAGAACCCGCCTTTGGTTGTGGGCCGGGTGAAGGTTCCCCGCCACATGCAGGACCAGCCGCGGCGGCATGCCCGCAAGGTTGCGGACCTTCTGCACCGCGGGCACTTCAACGCCCCGAAACGACTCCGGGAACAGTCCCGGGTTCGGCCAAACAAGCAGATCATGGCGCTGCGCGAGGCAATCCGCAACCACCCGGTGCACGCCTGGCCCGCGGCCGACCGCGAAGTTCTTGCGCGCACCGCCGAGGCGATCGTGCGGGAAGAACGCAGACTGGCCACGTTGGAGCGCCGTGTGGACACCTCCACAGACTCGCTGGGTCGCACCTTCGAGCGCATCATCGGGTTGCTCACGGAGATGGATTACGTTGAGCTTATCGACGGCGAGCCGCAGGTCACCGACGAGGGCGAGCGCCTGTCGCGGATTCATAACGTCTCGGACCTCCTCGTTGCACAGTGCCTGAAGCGGGGGATCTGGGATGGGTTAGACCCGGCAGAGCTCGCCGGCGTCGCGTCCATGGTGGTGTTTGAAAACCGCCGCGCCACAGGCGGAAACCCAGAGGCAGCGACCGACGCCATGGCGGATGCGATGCAGGAGACGATGCGGGTCTACGGTGAGCTGGTGTCGGACGAGCAGCGCCACGGCCTGCCAGCAACCCGCCTGCCGGATCCCGGATTTTGCTTGTCCATCCACCAGTGGACCGCAGGCGCGCCTCTGGGATATTCGCTCGCCGCGGCCGCCGAATCCGGGGCCGAATTGACCCCGGGCGATTTCGTGCGCTGGTGCCGCCAGGTGATCGATGTGCTAGAGCAGATCAAGAAAACCGGTTACTCGGACGAGATCCGGGACAACGCCAACCGCGCGGTGGACGCGATCCGCCGCGGTGTCGTGGCCATCGGGAATTAATCAGAGCGCCCGGAGCGCATCTGCTAGGCCCACGGGCCACAGTGCAACCGTGGCGAGACGGAGGTTTACCCCAAGCGGGTCGAGGATGAGTGATTGCACCCCAACCACCTTCCCATCCGCCATTACCGGCCCGCCCGAATCACCCTTCACTGCCGGCGGGTTAGCAACGACCAGGCCTGCAGTGCTCACTGTGGTTGCCCGATTTCGCGACCACGCCGCCGGCAGCGTGCCGAGGTACACACCTGGCCGCGTCTGAACGTGCTGGGCCTTCCCGCCGAAACCGAGGGTGAGCGTTCGCGCAAGTGGTCGCGGCCTCGGCCCGAGGGGCAGCGCATCCGCGGGCTGGGACAGGCGCACGAGAGCGATATCGGTGCCGCGCATGACGTGCACGTGAGCGGGGTTGTACGCGGAGCCGTCGATACGCACGCGCACACCTGCCCACCCGCGCCGCGCAAGAAAGTGCGCGCACGTGAGCACGATGTCCGGGGCGATGAGCGCACCAGAGCAGTAGCCGCCTGGCGCGGTGAGGTGGGCGACGGAGCGGTGGAGGTCGGACGTCACGGGGGAGATGGTAGCGATTTATCATTGCGGCCATGACTGCTTTTGACCCTGATGTGTACAGCGGACGCCGTAACCGGGCCGCCCGGCTCCTGCAGGACAGGGGGCTGGGTGGGCTCGTCATCGGTACCGGCGCGGAGTTTGCGTTCCTCACCGGTTCTTGGGCGTCGTCCCATGAACGCCTTACTGCGCTGGTCATTGCACCAGGCGGGGCCGCCGTGGTGGCACCGGTGACGGATATTCAGTCGCTGGGCTTAGAGGGCGCGGCAGACGTGGAGGTCCTCGGGTGGCGCGACGGCGACAACCCGTACCAGCTTGTCGCGGAACGGCTCGGCGAGGGGACCATCGGGGTGGGGTCCTCCCTGACCGCCGACCATGTCTTCGGGCTGCAGGAGCTACTGCCGCGGACGGAATTGGCGTCGGATGCGGTGGCGGAGCTTTTCATGGTCAAAAACGCCGAGGAGATCGCGCAGCTCGAGCGAGCTGGAGCGGCGATTGACCGCGTGCACGAGCGCGCCGCCGAGCTCCTGCGGCCCGGGCGCACCGAGCGCGACGTCGCCGAGGAGCTCCACCAGCTCATCTTGGAGGAGCACGACACGGTCGAGTTTGTCATCGTCGGCTCCGGCCCGAACGGCTCCAACCCGCACCACGACTTCTCCGACCGCGTGCTGGAGCCAGGGGACCCGGTAGTGGTGGACCTAGGCGGGGCGCTGCCATCCGGCTACCAGTCCGACTGCACGCGCACCCACGTGGTGGGCGAGCCCGCCCAGGCGCCCAAGGAGTTTCTCCAGGCCTACGAGGTCTTGGAGCAGGCCTTCCAGGCGGCGTGCAACGCGGCCCGCCCAGGCATGACCGCGGGCGAGCTCGACGCGGTGGCACGCAACGTGATCGAGCAGGGGGGTTACGGGGAATTCTTCACGCACCGTCTCGGCCACGGCATTGGCCTGTCCGGGCACGAACAGCCCTTCATCATCGCAGGCAGCGACGTTGAGTTGCGAGAAGGGATGGTGTTTTCCATTGAGCCGGGAATCTACAAACCCGGACAGTGGGGGATGCGCATCGAAGACATCGTGCGGATGACCGCGGACGGGGTGGTCACGCTCAACCGCACCCGGCGCACACTGGGTGGCGGCGATGCGTAACGGCGCAGGCTCCGTTCTGCTGCTTGGCGCGCGCAGCGATATCGGAGGGGAGATCGCCCAGCGCGTATGCGCGGGCAAGGAAGTGGTGCTCGCGGCTCGGGGACGCCGAGGGCTGGCGGATATCGAAGAGCGTCTGCTGGCCGCGGGCGCTACCGCCGTCCGCGCGGTGGACTTCGATGCCACCGACCTCGAATCGCACCGTGCAATTGTGCGCGAGGCGGGTGAGGTGACCACCGCGATCGTGGCGTTCGGCATCCTCGGCGACCACAACCGCGCTGAGCATGACGAGGCGGAGGCCGTACGAATCGCCACCGTCGATTACCTCGCGCAGGTGAGCATGCTGACCGTGCTCGCTGATGAAATGCCGGCGGGGGAGATCTACGCGTTTTCTTCCATCGCGGGGTGGCGGGCACGGCGGGCGAACTACGTCTACGGGTCGACGAAGGCCGGTCTCGACGCGTTCTGCCAGGGGCTGATGGACCGGTTGCACGGTTCGCCACTCCGCCTCATCCTGGCGCGGCCCGGCTTCGTCATCGGGTCGATGACCGAAGGGATGAAGCCGGCGGTGATGTCTGTGACCCCGGACGTAGTCGCCGATGCGGTGGTTACAGCCGCGCGGCGCGGGAGGAGCACAACGGTGTGGATTCCCCGCCGGATGGCGCTTCTGGCCGCCGTCATGCGGGTAGTGCCGCGGCCGGTGTGGAGGCACATGCCGAGGTAAGCACCAGGTTAGGTAACCTCAACCCCATGCCGATCCCTCTTCTCGCATACTTCGTTGTCGAAGCACTCGCGTTCTTCCTCGTGGCCAGGGCCGTCGGCGTCGGGTGGGCGCTTCTGGCCATATTCGTCCTCATGATTGCAGGCGGCGCAGCTGCCACCATGGCGCTGCGTGGCGCAATGATGGACGCCGTAAACGGACGCTCGGGCGTGGTCAAGCTCGCCGGAGACACCGCATTGCTTATCGGTGGGTGGGCCTTGAGCGTCGTCCCCGGCTTCGTCACCTCCCTTGTGGGCCTGCCCCTGGTATTTGGGCCGACTCGCAGCCTCATCCGCAAGACCATGACCAGGCGAGCGCGCTCCGCCGTGGAGAACCTCGGCGTCCGCGTGTACAACGCAACCCCGCTGGGGCAGTTTCAAACCAGCTACGGCAGTTTCACCCAGTCGGGCACCCAGCCCAGCGCACCGACGGGCGCGGACCAGCGGCAGGAGCCGGTTATTGACGCCGACGAGCTGGAGCAGTGGTACCGCATGGACGGCCCAGACGGCCCCGATACCAACTCCCAAGGCGGGGCGCGTTAAGTGCCCGCGTTCATCCGCTTTGGGCTCGCCGCCGTTTCCGGCTGGCTTGTGTACCTGTCCTACGAGCCAATCGGCCACTGGTGGGCGGGGATCGCAGGTGTGGCGCTGCTATGGCTCATGCTCGTTCCTTGGCCGAGGGGCCTGACAACCCCGCTAGGAATGGCGGGCGAAGCCCAGGAACGCCCGACCGCGGCATTCGGTGCGTTCATCGGCTTGACGCACGGGTTGTTCTGCTACCTCTTCTTGCTGCCGTGGGTGGGCGAATTTGTCGGCCCGATGCCCTACATCGCGCTCGCGGTGACGATGGCACTCTACGCGCTAGCCACCGGTGCGTTTGGTGTCATCGTCGCACGCTGGCGTTTCGGCGCGTTAACGTTTCCCTTCATCTACGTGGCGGTCGAGTTCGTCCGGTCGTCTTGGCCCTTTGGGGGCTTTGCGTGGGTGCGGCTCGCGTGGGGCCAGATCAACGGCCCGCTCGCGCCGCTTACTGCTTGGGGCGGACCTGCGCTGGTCACCATCGCTGCCGTGTTCGTGGCGGTCGGGCTGGGGTCGCTTCTCTGCGCAGCTTCGCGCCGCGCCGCCGCCCTGGCCGTTGTCCTTCCGCTCGCGGCAGGCCTGCTCGCGGGTCTCGGCGTCGGCGGGGACTCGCCCACAGTCGACCGTGCCCGCGTAGCCGCCGTGCAGGGCAATGTCCCTCGAATGGGATTGGACTTTAACGAGCAGCGCCGCGCCGTACTGAGCAACCATGTCAACGAAACGCTGAAGTTGGCGCAGGAAACCCGGAATGCCGGCGAGCGGCTCGATATGGTGATCTGGCCCGAGAACGCTTCCGACGTCAACCCCTTCGCCGACGCTGAGGCTGCAGCGCTGGTCGGTGTCGCCGTACGTGGAGTGGACGCACCTGTGCTTATAGGCACGCTCACGCGCGACGACGCGGGGGCGCGCAACACCATGGTCGTCTTCGATCCGGAAACGGGTGCGGGGGAGCGCCACAACAAGCGCTTCTTGCAGCCGTTCGGCGAATACATGCCGATGCGCGACTTCTTCCGCAATTTTTCCGAGCTGGTGGATTTGGCCGGGGACTTCAAACCCGGCGACGATAACGGCGTCGTCCACATGGGCAACATCCCGGTCGGAGTGGCCACCTGCTACGAGATCGCTGAAGACGAGGCGTATCGCATGGCGGTACGCGGCGGGGCGCAACTACTGTCGACGCCCACGAACAACGCCACCTTCGGGTTCACGGACATGACCTACCAGCAGCTGGCGATGAGCCGGATGCGAGCACTTGAGACCGACAGGGCGGTCGTAGTGGCCGCGACATCCGGGGTGTCCGCCATCGTGCACCCAGACGGCACGGTCTCGCAGCAGACCAGCATTTTCGAGCCAGCGCACCTGGTTGAGGAGCTGCCACTGCGGACCGGAACGACGCCCGCAGTGCGTTTCGGTGGAGCGCTGGAATGGTTGCTCGTCGGCGCTGGCGCGCTGCTCATGCTCGCCGCAACCGTATCCGCACGCAAGAACCGGCGAGGGTATGCTCCTTCGAGAAACCCCAAGCGTACCTATGAGGAGATGTAGCGCCGTGGCCAACCAGACACTGGTGATTATCCCGACCTATAACGAGGTAGAAAACCTCCCGCTCATCATCGAGCGAGTGCTGGCCACTAAGGATGCGGTAGACATCCTCGTCGTCGACGACAACTCGCCTGATGGCACCGGCGCAAAGGCGGATGACCTTGCTCAGGCGCACGACGAAGTTAACGTTCTGCACCGCACTGGCAAGGAGGGCTTGCTCGCCGCCTACCGCGCTGGCTTCAATTGGGGTCTTGAGCGTGACTACAACGTGCTCGTGCAGATGGACGCCGACGGCTCGCACGCGCCCGAGGAGCTACACCGTCTCCTCGACGCTGTCGCAGACGGCGCAGACTTGGCCATCGGCTCGCGCTACATCGACGGGGGCGAGGTCAAGAACTGGCCGAAGGAGCGCTTCTTGCTGTCCAAGCTGGGCAACCAGTACATCTCTGTCGCGCTGGGAACGGATGTGGCAGACATGACGGCTGGCTACCGCGCGTTCAAGCGGGAAGTGCTGGAGGAGCTTGATCTCGACGCGCTTTCGACGAAGGGCTACATCTTCCAAGTCGAGATCGCTCATAAGGTGGACAAGCTGGGCTACGACGTGCGCGAAGTCCCGATCACGTTCGAGGACCGCAAACTGGGTGAATCCAAGTTGGACGCAAGCTTCGCAACCGCATCGCTGGCCGAAGTGACCAAATGGGGAGTGGCGGAAAAGGCCACGTTCGTTAAAGACTTCACTGCGGAGACCGGCCGCCAGTTTGCGCACGCCGTGGAGCGCTCCCAGCTCGCTGACCTGGGCAAGAAGGCGGAGGATGCCCCGGAGCGAGTCATCACCGCCATCGGTGAGTTCGCCGCAGTGGCGAAGCACGAGGTCCAAGGCTTCGACCTGGGAGCACTGCGTTCCCGGGCAGCACGCAGAGTTAACGACGCAGTCCACCTGGGAGAGGAGACGGCGCGCCAGGCTCTGCACGCGCTTGGTCTGGACGGCAAGCGCCGGTAAAAGAGCGGAACAGCGAAGCGCCCGCCCGGCGACCATGGTCACCGGACGGGCGCTTCGCGCGAGACGCGAGGAGGCGGGCTAGCCCTCGTTGGCCTGCTGCTGCTCCTTGGCAATGCGGGCTGCGGTGCGGCGACGCTTGCGCAGCTGCTCTAGACGCTCTTCGAGCAGGACATCGAGCTCCTCGATCGTGCGGCGTTCCCGCAGCATGTCCCAGTGGGTGCGCGGCGGCTTGGCGGGCTTGGATTCCACGCCTTCGCCCTCCATAAGGGTGCCTACCTGGCCGTTCTTGCACATCCACTCTTCAGGGATCTCGGCGTCGTCTGCGAACGGCACCTCAAACACCTCGCCGTTCGGGGTGCGGTACTTCGCCATCTGGCGCGGCGCGAGATCATGGTCGCGGTCCGTTTCGTAGCTGACTGCGCCCATGCGGCTACCGCGGAGAACCCGATCAGCCATGGCACTCACCATCCTTTTCAACCCGTTTGTTTTCAGTCGCTCCAGTATAACGGTGGCTTCGCGCGGATTGTTCCCCGCCACTTCCCGTAGAAGGACAGTTGTAATAGAGTATTTCGTTGTGACGGATAACCTACGTTCCTTTACCAAGAAGGCTCCCGTGTGCGCCTGGTGCGGTAAAGACATTCCCGTGAACCACGGTCGCGGCAGGAAACGGAAGTATTGCGGCCCTTCCTGTAAGCAACGCGCGTACGAACAGCGCACCATGCTTGCTGGAACTGCAGTGGAGGAGGACGCCGTGATCCTCAACCGCAGCCGGGTCGCCGAGATTCGTGATCGGCTGTACGCGCTGCGGTGCGCGGCGGAGGACATTCGCACCGCAAACGCCGAGGGTGCGGGCCCTGACGATTTGGCTCCGCTATGTGACGAATTAGTAGACTTGGCCCGGCAACTTGAAAGGCTGAGGTGATGTCCACGTGGTGACGAGCGCGGAGGCGAACGCGAAAAAGCGCAGAATTCTCATTATTGCCGTGTCCATCTTTATCGTCGTCGCGGTGGTGGTGGCCATGGTTCCGTTGTTGATGAATCTATTCATGGGCAACGGAGTGAAAACTGAGGGCATCGAATCCGAGCAAGTGTCGGCGGCGTCCACAGAGATCGACGGCGAGTGGCAGGTGACCAACCGACCAGGCAGCAATTCCACCTCAGCAGGGTTTACGTTCGACGAGGTGTTGCCCGGTGAACGGCGCACCACGTCGGCGTCCACCCAGGGTGTGACCGGTTTTGCGACGATTGTTGACGGCGCGTTGACTGCCGGCGAGATCACGGTAGACATGCAGCATCTCACGTCGGACAGCGATGTGCGGGATGAGTCCGTCCGGCAACGTATTTTCCACACTGCGGAGTATCCGGAGGCGACGTTTAGGGTGACTGAGCCTGCGGATGTGTCGGCGGTGCCAGACGACGGCTCCGTCGGCTCTGTGGAGCTAACCGGAGACCTGACCATTCACGGAACGACGCAACCCGTCACGCAGCGTTTTGATGTAGCGCGGTCCGGGGACCGTCTCATCGTAGCGGGCGACATCCCGATCAACCGGCTGAACTACGGAGTGGAAACACCGGAGCTCGTTGCAGCGAAGATTGCCGAAGACGGCGAAGTGAATGTCCGCGTGAACCTAACTAAGTAGTCGCCTTACTTACGTAACATGACGTAATTGAAAGCACGGGAGGCCTCGTGCACGGCGCGCTGGGCCTTTCCTTAACCCCCCTGAACTGTCCGATAATGTACATTATGTCAAGTAGTGCGGGACCCGCCTTAGCGGCGCCCTCTCCTGTTACGACGTGCCAAGGTAATTTGCGCGAGATCGATCATTCCCAGCCGCGCCATTGCTTCGCGCAGCGCGAACTGCCATACCCACATCCTCCGGAAGACCGCGTCGTAACCGTCGGCGGCGGCGTCGCGGACTTTGCCGTCAAACGTGATGCGCTGCAGGCGGAGCGACGCCGCGAGGTGCTCAGGCGCAGACGTTCGCGCCACCACGCGCAGATCGGTGTTCCTGTCGATGTCCTTTGCAATCTCGTCCGCGCTTGCATACCGCAGCCCGGGCCAGATGTACGCCCGCATGGATTCGGCAGCCAGATCTGCCGGGCCGTTGTACACGGAGGTACGCACAATCGTCTGCAGAGCCGCTCGTCCACTCGGCGCCAGCATCGCATCGACGGACCGCAGGTAACGCACCTGCTGGCGCCGCGGCCACGTCTCCAGCGATTCTGTGTTCACTACAGCGTCGTAGGATCCCCGCCGCTGGCGCGCGAGCGCCCCCGGCCCCTCGGCGACTCTCTCCGGGGCAACCGACCCGTCCGAGCCGGCAAAGATCAACCGCTCCCGCAATGCGGCGTAGAGCCGCGCGTCTCGGGCAACAGCGTCGACGGTGGCGCCGCGTGCAGCAGCAGCAAGCGCCAGCGTCCCACCTCCGGAGGGATACTCCAACATGTGGGTGCCTGCGGCGACGCCGACTGCGTCTAAAAGCATCGTGGCGCTGCGGTTTTGCGCGTCCAGAAGGTCGGCGCGCTCCGACTCCATGGGTGCGCCTATTTCCGTCACTGATACGAAATGATGAGCAGGTTCGGATCCCCGCCCGGCGCCTCGCGCATACGATTTCACCCGAGCGCGTTCAGTGGTTGCCACACCGGTGGCGAAGTGCCCTTGAAACGCACTCATGCCGTCACCGGAAAAGTGCGCGACCAGGTCAGGCGGCACATCGCCCGCCATAGCCGGCCGCGGGGCATCCACCCGAGGCGTGCGCGGACGGTATCCGGCGCGCAAGAGGGCCGTCAGGGCGTCGACAAGCTGCTGAGAGGTTGTGGTCGACCACTCACCTGCCATGTATCCCTCGGCGAGCCCTACCCAGCCCCCCGCCGCAATGCGCGGGAAGACCTCCGCCCGCTCGACGGTAATGTCTGCCTCGTCGCCAGAAAGGCTCTGCCCCGCCGCAGCACACGCTCGCGCAAAACCAGCCTCCGCACGTTTGGTGCGCAACCTGCCCGGCTGCGGAACTGCAGCGATTCCCGGCCACACGTCCGCATCAATGGGCTTCAGGTGGGCTGGGCGGCTTTCGCGGGGGAACTCGGACATTCTCTGCATGCTAGTTGTCGCGCTGTTGTAGACGGGATGCCACGGCGGAGGCAGCGCTCCCGGATCATCTGTAAGCGCGTACTATGTAGGCCGTTCCAGTAACGAAAGTCATTGACCCGAGGAGAATGCTCATGGCCTCACAGGTGAACCGCCCCGCTGGCAGCCGCCACCACGTTGTGATTGTCGGCGCGGGTTTCGGCGGCGTCAACGCCGCGAAGGAGCTCGCGGACGCTGATGTCGACATCACGTTGATCAACAACACCAACCACCACCTTTTCCCGCCGCTGCTGTACCAGGTGGCGACGGGCCTGATGTCCTCGGGTGAGATCACCGGCGACATCCGCCAAATGTTCGCCAACCAGCAGAACGTGCGTGTGGTGCGGGGCACCGTCGAAACCGTCGATACCGACGCGAAGACCGTCACCTCCGTCGAAGGCGGCAAGGAGTCCGTCTTCGGCTACGACTCCCTCATCGTGGCCGCCGGCGCTGGACAGTCCTACTTCGGCAACGACCACTTCGCCCAGTTTGCGCCGGGCCTGAAAACCCTGGACCACGCCTTTGAGATCAGGGCCCGTCTGATCGCCGCCTTTGAGCGTGCGGAGCTTGCAGAGACCCCTGAAGAGCGCGAGCGTGAGCTGACGTTCGTTATCGTCGGCGCAGGCCCAACCGGCGTGGAGCTGGCTGGCCAGGTGGCGGAGATGGCACACCGCGCGTTCACCTCGGGCCGGTACTCCTTTAGCACCGAGCAGGCCAAGATCTACCTGCTCGACGGTGCGCCGCAGGTCCTGCCGCCCTTCGGCAAGCGCCTGGGTAAGAAGGCGCAGCGTGAGCTGGAAAAGTCCGGCGTGACCGTCATTCTCAACGCCATGGTGACCAACGTGGACGCGGACTCCGTGACCTACAAGGACATGAAGACGGAGCAGGAAACCACCATCGACACCCCGACCAAGATCTGGTCCGCCGGTGTGGCCGCTTCCCCGCTGGGCAAGCAGGTGGCAGAGCAGCTCGGTGCCGAAGCTGATCGCGCCGGCAAGGTGGCGGTCAACGCCGACCTCTCCGTGGGCGACGATCCGAACGTCTTCGTCATCGGCGACATGATGAACCGCGACCGCCTCCCTGGTGTTGCGCAGGTGGCTATCCAGTCCGGTGAGTACGTGGGCAAGATTATCAAGGAGCAGGTCGAACACGACGTCGCTCCGGAGAACCGCGACCCGTTCGACTACTTTGACAAGGGCTCGATGGCCATCATCAACCGCTTCAACGCGGTAGTGAAGATGGGCAAGGTGGAAATCACCGGTTTCATCGGCTGGCTCATGTGGCTGGGCGTGCACCTCTCCTTCCTTACCGGCACCCGCAACAGGATTGTGGCTGCCAACGAGTGGACCATCAACGCCTTCTCCCGCACCCGCCACAACTTGGCGGTGACGGAAGGCCAGCTGGAGCGTCCTGTACAAGAGGGCGAGAAGTAGACCACGCCCCTCAGGCTCCCCGGTACCAGGTGCAACCGATACTGGTACCGGGGATTTTTCTCTGCGCAAACGTGCCGCAAATCAATCCAATCGTACTACCTATTAGAGCTAACAACGCCCTACACTGAGTGGTGAGCGGCAAGCGCTTTGAAAGTACATGGGCATGAGATTGGGCAAGCGCAGCCGCCAGAGTTCCTCATCGTTTCACTGAAGAAGGACCGTGCAACTGTGACTGTTTCTACAGAGCCGCAACTTGAAAACCGCGCATGGGAGGGCTTTGAGCCCGGACTGTGGACGGAACGGATCGACGTCCGTGACTTCATCCAGCGCAACTACACCCCTTACGACGGGGATGCATCGTTCCTGGAAGGTGCAACCGACAAAACGCTTCGCCTCTGGGACCACCTAGACAAGAACTACCTCGCCGTCGAACGCGAACGCCGCGTCTACGACGTCGACACCGAAACCCCCGCCGACATCGAGGCGTTCAAACCGGGGTACATCTCCGAGGACGACGACGTCATCGTGGGTTTGCAGACGGACACCCCGACCAAACGCGCCATGATGCCGAACGGCGGCTGGCGCATGGTTGAGCAGGCCATCAAGGAAGCCGGCAAAGAGGTGAACCCGGAGGTGAAGAAGATCTTCACCGAATACCGGAAGACGCACAACGACGCCGTCTTTGACATCTACACCCCGCGCATCCGTGCTGCCCGCTCGTCGCACATCGTGACGGGTTTGCCAGACGCCTATGGCCGCGGCCGCATCATCGGCGACTACCGCCGGGTCGCCCTGTACGGTGTGGACTTCCTCATCGAGGAAAAGCAGCATGCCAAGGACGCCTCGTTGGAGCAAGGGTTCTCGGAGCACTGGGCCCGCTACCGCGAAGAGCACGCCGAGCAGATTAAGGCGCTGAAGAAGCTGAAGAAGATGGCTGCCGACTACGGCTTCGACATCTCTGGGCCGGCCACGAACGCGAAAGAAGCGGTGCAGTGGACCTACTTCGGCTACCTCGCGTCCGTCAAGAGCCAAGACGGTGCCGCAATGTCCATCGGACGCCTCTCCCCTTTCTTGGACGTGTACTTTGAGCGCGATCTGGCCAACGGCACGCTCATCGAGATTGAAGCCCAAGAGATCATCGATGCGCTGGTGATCAAGCTGCGCATCGTGCGCTTCCTCCGCACTGAGGACTACGACCAGATCTTCTCCGGCGACCCCTACTGGGCCACCTGGACCGACGCGGGCTTTTCGTCCGACGGCCGCCACCAGGTGACCAAGACAGCGTTCCGTTTGCTGCAGACGCTGCGCAACCTCGGGCCTGCACCCGAGCCCAACATCACCATCTCCTGGGATCCTTCCCTTCCCGCGGGATATAAGGAGTTCTGCGCGGCGATCTCCATTGAGACGTCGTCGCTGCAGTACGAGTCCGACAGGCAGATCCGCGATAAGTGGGGCGACGATGCCGCAATCGCGTGCTGCGTGTCCCCCATGCAGGTGGGCAAGCAGATGCAGTTCTTCGGCGCACGTGTGAACGCGGCGAAGGCGCTGCTTTACGCCATGAACGGCGGCCGCGATGAAGTCAGCGGCAAGCAGATCACCGACGGCGACCACACCCCCATCGAGGGCGACGACCCGCTCGACTTCGACGAAGTCTGGCAGAAGTACGAAGAAATGCTTGACTGGGTCATCGGCACCTACGTCGAGGCCCTGAACATCATCCACTACTGCCACGACCGCTACGCCTACGAGTCCATTGAGATGGCGCTGCACGATTCCGACATCGTCCGCACCATGGGCTGCGGCATTGCCGGCCTGTCCATCGTGGCCGACTCGTTGTCCGCCATTAAGTACGCGAAGGTCACGCCGGTGCGCGACGAAACCGGCCTGATCGTCGATTACGTCACCGAGGGCGAGTTCCCGGTGTACGGCAACGACGACGACCGCGCGGATGACATCGCGGCGACGGTGGTGCACACGGTGATGCAGAAGATCAAGGCGATCCCGCTCTACCGCTACGCCATCCCAACGCAATCGGTGCTGACCATCACCTCGAACGTGGTCTACGGAAAGGCCACCGGTTCCTTCCCCTCGGGCCACAAGGCGGGCACCCCGTTCGCGCCAGGCGCGAACCCGGAAAACGGCGCCGACAACCACGGCATGGTCGCCTCGATGCTGTCCGTGGGCAAGCTCGACTACAACGACGCGCTAGACGGCATTTCGCTGACCAACACGATCACGCCGTCCGGACTGGGCCGCAACAAGGAAGAGCAGGTCACCAACTTGGTCGGTGTGCTCGATGCTGGCTTCATCATGGACAACGCCGACGTGGCAGTCCACCCCGCCTAACCCACCCCCACCCACAATCGATTCGAAGGAGTCACCACAATGTCCACCCCCACTTTTGACGAGCGCCTTGCCTCCATGAAGGCATCCCGGTCAGCGCACAACATGGAATCGGGCCTTTACCACGCCAACATCAACGTCCTGGACGAGTCCACCCTCAAGGACGCGATGGAGCACCCGGAAAACTACCCGAACCTGACTGTCCGCGTCTCCGGCTACGCCGTGAACTTTGTCAAGCTGACAAAGGAGCAGCAGCGCGACGTCATTTCCCGTACCTTCCACCAGGGTGCGTAGTCGATGGCACAAGACGGAACGAGCGGCGTCGTCACGCTCTCGCCTGAGCAGGGCGAGCGCGTGCGCGGCGTCGCCGCCGGTTTAGGCGGACTGTCCACCGACGACCTAGAAATCAACCGGCCTGAGTTGTTCGAGGCCCGCCGCACCGGCGAAATCGGCCTTATCCACTCATGGGAGCTGGTGACGGCTGTCGACGGCCCCGGCACCCGGATGACCATCTTTCTTTCCGGTTGCCCGCTGCGGTGCAAGTTCTGCCACAATCCGGACACGATGGAAATGAAAGAAGGCACGCTTGAGCGCATTGACGACGTTGTGCGCCGCGTGCTGCGTTACAAGCAGGTATTTCGCGCCTCCGGCGGGGGGCTCACACTCTCCGGCGGCGAGCCGCTGTTCCAGATCGCGTTTACAAGGCGACTCCTTAAAGCGGTGCACGACGCAGGTGTGCACACCACAGTCGACACCTCCGGGTTCCTCGGCGCCCGCCTCACGGACGAGGACCTGGACAACATCGATCTGTTTCTTCTGGACGTCAAATCCGGCGACCCAGAAACCTACGAGCACGTCACCGCCCGTCAACTGCAGCCGACCATCGACTTCGGCGATCGCCTGCACGCGAAAGGGAAGGCCGTGTGGATCCGCTTCGTGCTCGTGCCCGGTCTCACTGACAGCGAGGAAAACATCCAGAACGTCGCCGACATCGTCGCTCGGTGGAAGGGCACCGTGGAACGCGTTGAGGTGCTGCCCTTCCACAACATGGGAGCCGACAAGTGGGACAAGATCGGGCTGAATTACGAGCTCAAGGACGTCGCTCCCCCGAGTGCTGAATCTGTGGAGCACGCCCGTGAGATTTTCCGCAGTCGCGGCCTGACGGTGTTTTAGGGGCGGTATTGAGGCGGTGTTGCAGGCCCCGGGTTTCGGGGCTGTCCCGCCCCACACCCCCGTTCGACAACCAGCCGACAGGGCGTAATATCACCTGAGTTGTTCAGCGTGCCCCCGGGTGCGCTCTCCGCCGCACAGGACCCCAGCGAGAGTGCAGTGTTGCAAACTGATTGAACGCACCGTCGCACCGCTGGGGCCCTCGCATGAGTGAAAGGGGGCTTGCAACTATGCCGCCGCGAATTCCGATGCCGGGTCAACGACCGAGGAAGGTACAGCCTCCCACCGGCTCTATTCCGGTCCCCCTTGAGCGGCAAATTGATTTCTGCCGCGTGTTTGTGGACGGTAAACGTCAGCCTGGGAACGTCCGCATGGGGCACGCGCTTGAGGTGGTGGAGCGCTACGAGAACGCGTTCGTGTGGCTGAGCCTGAAAGAGCCCTCCACCGCGCAGATGGAACGGGTGGCGGAGATCTTCGACATCGAGGATCTGGTGGTCGACGACGTGGTGGACGCCCACCAGCGGCCGAAGATCGAGCGCCATGACGAGCAGCTGTTCATGGTCGTCCGCTCCGTGTCGTACCGGGACGACGAGGAAGTTGCGGACGCCCGCGAGATCATTTCCACCGGCGAGGTGCAGATGATCGTCGGCGAGAAGTTCGCCATCACCATTCGTCACGGGGCCCGGTTGCCGGATCTGACGGCCAAATTGGAGGACGAGGAAGAACTCGCGGTGCTCGGCCCCACTGCCGTGGCCTGGGCGGTGTCCGACTATCTGGTGGACAACTACCTGAAGGTCACTGACTTACTCGAAGACGACGTGGACGATCTGGAAAACGAGGTCTTCACACCGCGCCGCACCATCAACATCGACAAGATTTACACCTACAAGCGCGAGATCTTGGAGATGCGCCACGCCATCGATCCGCTCGCGCCGGCTCTGCGAAACGGGTTGAACAACAACAAGGACGTGCTGCGCAAGGCGCTGCGCACCTACTTCCGGGATGTGCAGGACAACGCCACGATCGTGAGTGATCGCCTCTCGGGCTTCGACGAGCGCCTGACCTCGCTGCTCGACGCCTCCGTCGCCAAGGTGACCATGCAGCAAAACTCGGACATGCGCACCATTTCCGCCGTCGTCGGAATGGCCGCTGTGCCCACGCTGGTGGCGGGCATCTACGGCATGAACTTCGAAAACATGCCCGAGCTGGGGTGGCGCTACGGTTACCCGGCGGCGTTGTTAGTCATGCTTGCCGCCATCTCCGCAATGTGGTGGTGGTTCCGGAAGAACCACTGGCTCTAGTTGTCTAGAACCATCAGCTTGAGGTTGGTCACGGCGACAAGCTTGTCGCCGGAGCGCATCTCCACGCGCCACAGGTGCGTGCGCTTGCCGACGTGCACCGGCCGGGCCACCGCACGGATCGTCTCCCCGTCCCGGACGCTGCCCAGGAGGTCGGTGTAGTTGCTCATGCCGACCGCGGGTTTGGCGCACGCGGCGACTGCCCCAATTGACGCGAGTGTTTCGCCGATGACGCAGTACAAGCCGCCGTTGGCGATGCCGGTGGGTTGCAAGTGGCGCTGATCTACCGCAAGCTCGCCTTCGAGACGATCCTGCGCGCAGTACGTCAGTTGCAAGCCGAGGGTTTGGGCGAAATCGAACGCGGTCGTGTTCACGAACGCGAGTTCTTCTTCGCTCAGCGGCGCTTCGATGACCTCGCGGTACAGACGCGATTGCTTCTCCAGATTCACGCTCGCCGATGATACGGGAGCAAGCTGAAGAACCCCGCGTAGAATCCGCCCTATGACTGCAGTACGCAATGGTGACCAGCTTGCTCAAATCGGTGTCGTCGGCATGGCGGTGATGGGTTCCAACTTGGCCCGCAACTTCGCCTCCAAAGGCCACACCGTGGCGATTTACAACCGCTCACCCGAAAAGACACGCGCGGTCGCGGAGGAGTTCGGCCGCGAAGGGACGTTCCTCCCCGCGGAAACGATCGAGGAGTTCGTCGCGTCCTTGGAGCGCCCACGCAAGGCAGTGATCATGGTTCAGGCTGGCGCAGCGACCGACGCTGTGATTGCGCAGCTTGTTGAGGCCATGGACGAGGGCGACATCATCATCGACGGCGGCAACTCCCTCTTTACCGACACCATCCGCCGCGAACGCGAGGTCGCCGCCACGGGCCGCCACTTCGTGGGCGCGGGCATCTCGGGCGGCGAGGAGGGCGCGCTTCGCGGTCCGTCGATCATGCCAGGCGGCCCGGTGGAATCCTGGGAGACGCTGGGCCCGCTGCTGGAAGACATTTCGGCGAAGGTCGACGGCACGCCGTGCGTCACCCACATCGGACCGGACGGCGCGGGCCACTTTGTCAAGATGGTGCACAACGGCATCGAGTACGCCGACATGCAGGTCATCGGTGAGGCCTACCACCTCCTGCGCTACGCGGCGGGCCTGGAACCGTCGGAGATCGCCGACATTTTCACGGAGTGGAACAAGGGCGACCTAGATTCCTACCTCATCGAGATCACTGCCGAGGTGCTGCGCCAGGTGGACGCGAAAACCGGGAAGCCGTTCATCGACGTCATCGTCGACGCCGCCGGGCAGAAAGGCACCGGCCGTTGGACGGTGAAGGAAGCCCTCGACCTCGGTGTGCCCACCACCGGCATCGGCGAGGCGGTCTTCGCCCGCGCACTGTCCTCTGCCCTAGCGCAGCGTGAGGCCGCGCAGGAGATTGGTCTGCCCGCGGGTGAGACTGAGACGTTGGAGACCGTAGGCGTCGATAAGCAGTCGTTCATTGAAGACGTTCGCCGCGCCCTCTACGCCTCCAAGCTCGTCGCCTACGCCCAGGGATTCGACGAGATCAACGCTGGCTCGCAGGAACACAACTGGGACATCAAGCCGGGCGATCTGGCGCGTATTTGGCGCGGCGGCTGCATCATCCGGGCCAAGTTCCTGGACCGGATCACGGAGGCGTACGAGGACGATCCGCAACTGCCCTCCCTGCTCTTGGACCCGTACTTCAAGGGCGAGCTGGAAAAGGGGCTGGTGGACTCGTGGCGCCGTGTCGTCGTCACTGCGACACAGCTAGGTCTGCCGGTGCCGGTGTTTGCGTCGTCATTGTCTTACTACGACTCGCTGCGCGCCACGCGTCTGCCGGCCGCCTTGATTCAGGGCCAGCGCGACTTCTTCGGCGCGCACACCTATCGGCGCGTCGACATGGAGGGAACGTTCCACACCACGTGGTCCGGCGAGCGCGAGGAGCTGAGCTACTAGCTCGGCTACTCCCCTCGCGCGTGTAGGCGTAAACTGCACCAAATGACTACTTTCGCTGACCTCGGTTTGCCCCGCGGCATCGTCAACGTCCTGAACAAGCAGGGCATCACGGAGCCCTTCCCCATCCAGGAGGCAGCGATCCCGGACGCGCTGGCGGGTAAAGACGTCCTCGGACGCGGGCCCACAGGCTCCGGCAAGACATTCACGTTCGGGCTACCCATCTTGGCGCGCCTCGAGGGCGCCCCGAGCAAGCCCGGCCACCCACGCGCACTGGTGCTGGCGCCGACGCGTGAGCTGGCGACACAGATACGCGAACGCTTGGATGAGCCAGCGGCCGCGCTCGGATTGCGTGTGCTCGACGTTGTGGGCGGGGTGAACATCAACCACCACATTCGCGCGCTCGCGTCCCCGGTCGATCTGCTGGTGGCCACCCCTGGACGCGCAGAAGACCTGATCAGCCAGAAGAAGCTGTCGCTGGATTCGGTAGAGATAAGTGCGCTGGACGAGGCGGACCAGATGGCGGACATGGGTTTTCTGCCGCAGGTTCGCAAACTGCTGGACCGTACGCCCAAGGACGGCCAGCGCCTTCTGTTTTCCGCGACCTTGGACGGCGACGTGGAAAAGCTCATCGGCCGTTACATGCACGATCCCGTCACGCACTCCACCGCCCCGGTGGAGGCTGCGGTGGACACGATGGACCACTACCGCCTGATGGTCGGCGGGCGTGAGCAGCGCAACGACATCGCGATGCAAATTGCCGCGCGCGAGGGAAAGACCATTATGTTCATGCGCACCAAGCACGGCGTGGACCGCCAGGTGAAGAAGCTGCGACGCGCAGGCATCCACGCCCAAGGCCTGCACGGCGATAAAGGCCAGGGTGCGCGCACCCGAGCGCTCGAGGGGTTTGCCTCCGGGGAAACCCCGGTGCTCGTGGCCACCGACATCGCAGCGCGCGGCATTGACGTCGACGACGTTTCCCTTGTGGTCCACGTGGATCCGCCCGCCGAGCACAAGGCGTACCTGCACCGCGCCGGCCGCACCGCCCGCGCTGGGACGTCCGGCACCGTGGTGACGCTGGTGATGGACGACCAATCCAAGGAGGTCTCGCAGCTGCTGCGCAAGGCAGGGGTGGACGCCCCGGAGGTCAAGGTAGCTCCTTTGTCGGAGTCCTTGGTTACAATCACCGGTGCACGTCAGCCGGAAGGTGCGCCGCTCCCCCCGCCGGGCCAGTCCCAGCAGCAGAAGCGGGCCACGGGTTCCGGCAACCGCAAGACGGGCGGCAACCGCAGCCGCGGCAATAATCGAGCCCGCCGCTCAGATCGAAGCCGAAGGAGTAACGGCCGCTAAGGCACAGACCATCACTCATGGACCTACTGCTTTCCATTCTCGCCCTGCTGGCGTTCGTGGTGCTCACTGCCTCAACAGGGTTGTTTGTGGCTATCGAGTTCTCCATGACCGGCATGGAGCGCTCCACCATTGACGCGCATGTGCGCGACAAAGGCGACAGCACCGCCCGCGCGGTGGCTCGCGACCACGCCAACCTCTCGTTCGTGCTCTCCGGCGCACAGCTGGGCATCACGTTGACCACACTTGCCGCCGGCTTCCTCGCCGAGCCCGTGCTGGGCAAGTTTTTCACTCCCCTGCTAGAGGTTGTCGGACTGCCGGCCAGCGCGTCATCCACCGTGGCCCTCATCTTGGCGCTTGTGGTGGCGACGTTTTTGTCCATGGTGTTTGGTGAGCTCGTGCCGAAAAACGTGGCTATCACGGATCCGCTGAAGACGGCGCGGGCAGTCGTTCGCCCCGTCCACTACTTCAACACCGTGGCCAAGCCGTTTATCAACTTTCTGAACTCCTCGGCTAACTGGGTCGTGCGCAAGATGGGCATTGAGCCTGCCGACGAGCTGGCGTCTGCGCGCTCCTCCCAGGAGCTGGGCGCGATGGTGCGCAGCTCCGCGGAAGCCGGTGGCCTCGACGCCGCCACGGCAGCGGTGATCGACCGCTCCCTCCGCTTCGGGGAGACCACCGCGGAGGAGGTGATGACGCCGCGCTCCACCATCGACTCGTTGGACGCAGACGACACGGTTGCGGACCTGATCTCCCTCGCGCGTGAGACGGGGCACTCGCGCTTCCCGGTGCGCCGCGGGGACTTGGACGACACTCTCGGGGTTGTCCACATCAAGGACGCGTTTTCCGTGCCGCACGAGGATCGCCAGACCACCGAGCTCGCCGCCCTCGCTCGCCAGGTGCCGTTCGTGCCGGGCACGCTCGACGGAGACTCGGTACTTAACCGCGTGCGTTCCGCGGGTTCCCAGGTCGTGCTGGTGGCTGACGAGTACGGCGGGACGCAGGGATTGGTCACTATCGAGGACCTAGTTGAAGAAATCCTCGGCGAGGTCTACGACGAGTACGACGACCGCGAGAGCGAGAAGGACTTCACCCGATTTGGCACCTCGTGGGAGGTTGCGGGGCTTGTGCGTCTTGACGAGCTTGAGGAACACACCGGTTTTGCAGCCGCTGATGGCCCGTACGAAACGCTCGGCGGCCTCATCATGGGCACGCTCGGGCGGATCCCGGAACTGGGTGACGAAGTTACCCTTCGCGCCGCCACTGGGAGCCTGCAGGAAGAATTCCAATCCGCCGGCGCCGGGAGCTGGCTCGCCCAGGTCACCGAGATGGACGGCCGCCGCATTGACCGGGCCATGTTGCGGCCGGTCCCTGAGGAGGAAGCGCAATGAGTATCTGGGTAGCCGCGCTTCTCATCGTCGCCTTGTTGGCGGTGAACGCGTTTTTCGTCGCTGTCGAGTTCGCGCTCGTCTCCTCGCGCAGAGACCGCTTGGAATCCCTGCTGGCCCAGGGCAAGACCAAGGCGGAGGGAGTGCTGTACGCGACGGAGCACCTTTCCATCTACCTCGCGGGCGCACAGTTCGGCATCACAATCGCGTCGCTGGTGCTGGGCAAGGTGGCGGAGCCCGCCATCGCCGCCTACATCGAAGCGCCGTTTGCATCGCTCGGTCTGCCTCCGGGACTTCTGCACCCCGTTTCCTTCGTCATCGCGTTGTTGATCATCTCGTTCCTACACATCCTGTTCGGAGAGATGGTGCCGAAGAACCTTGCCATCGCGGGCCCCGAGCAGATGGCGATGTGGCTGACTCCCGCGATGACAGTGTGGATGAAGCTCACCCGCCCCGTCATCGAGCTGCTGAACTGGGTTGCGCGGAAGACGCTGCTGTTGTTCGGCATCGAGCAGCGCGACGAGTTGGAATCCACCGTGGACCAGGAGCAACTGGCCAGCATGATCCAGGAGTCCCGTGAGGAAGGTCTGCTGGACGCGGAGGAGACGGTGCGTCTTGCCAAGGCCCTGCGCCAGGAATCGCGCCAGTTGAAGGAAGCGATGATTCCGCTCGCCGGGTTGAAAACCATCCCCTACGATCCCCGCGGCATCCGCTTGTCCGTAATCGAGGAGGCGGTGCAGGAAACGGGGTATTCGCGTTTCCCTGTGCGCATCGACGCGAGCTCCCTCGCCGGATACGTCCACGTCAAAGACATTCTGGATCTCATGGAGCACCCGCAGGGCGATCCGCGGGTCTCCCTTAAACGCATCCGGCCCCTGACCACAATCGAGGCCACCCAGTCCATGGACGATGCCCTCGCCCAGCTGCACCGCCGCTCTGCGCACATGGCAGAAGTCCACGACAACGGCCGGCTGGTGGGCGTGGTGGCGCTAGAAGACCTGATTGAGGAATACGTCGGCACCGTCTCCGACTGGACGCACGAGGCGGATTAATGCAGGTACTCGCCCCCGATGAGTATCTGCCCCGCATCGCTGCCCACGAAGCCCGCGCCGAATACTGGACCGGCCCCCGCGTGGCGCGTCGAGCCCGGGGCGAGTATCACCCCGTGTGGGATTTCCTCTTCGACTACTACCCCCTGCGGCCATCGCACTTGAAGCGCTGGCACCCAGGGGTGGGGGTCGCGCTTGCAGACGCAGCTGAGCTTCCGCACGCGCAGTGGCGCGATTACACCGTCGACGGTAACGGCACTGTCGAGGTAGACCCCCGAAGCTTCCTCGCCCACCGTCGAGGCGATGCGGAAGAGGCGGCGGCGATCCTTCGGTCCGTCGAGAAGCGGGATGCCCACTTCGACTGCTTCGGAATGCACGAGTGGGCCATGGTCTTCCGCACGGATTCCCCGCGCCACAGCCTCCCGCTGCGCCTCGGCGCCGAAGGCACGAACGCGGTGGTGGAATCGCACACGATCAAGTGCTCGCACTTCGACGCGTTCCGCTTTTTCACCCCGGCCGCGCGCCCGCTCAACCTGACGGTGCTCACGCGCGACGGCCAGGCGCGCAGCGACCAAGCCGGCTGCGTCCATGTGAGCATGGACCTGTACAAATGGGCGCTCAAGCTCGGCCCGCTCGTGCCTGGTGAGCTGCTGATGGATTGCTTCGAGCTCGCCGCAGATGCGCGGAAGCTTGATATGGAGGCGTCCCCGTACGACTGCCGCGAACTCGGCTTCGACGTAGTGGCTGTGGAAACCCCCGAGGGCAAGGCCCAGTACGTGGCCCGCCAGCGCGAACTGACGCGTCGTGCGCAGCCGCTTCGCCGACGGCTTGTCGCGGTCATTGACGCTGCGTGGCACGGCTAGACTCTGCACCAGGCTTTCACTCGATCGATTGAAAAGGCGGCAGACCCGATGGCAAAGCACGCAAACGGTAAGAACACTTACGCGCTGTCGGGGGGTGCCATCGCGGTGCTCGTTGCGCTCGCGCTCGTAGTCGCCGGTGTCGTGTGGTGGTTGACCAGCCGCAGCGATGGTGACGTCGAGGCTGAGCAGCGCAACTGTGTCGCGGGCGATCTCGCGCTTCCCGTTGCAGCCGTTGACAAGGTAGTGGGACAGTCGCTTATCGACGCCTACGGTGACACCCACCCCGTCGTCCGAGACTTCTGCGTCCAGCCGCAACTCGTGGATGAGGTTGCAGGCGCTGCCGTCTACGTCGCCCCGGACACCGGCGTCACCCGGCAGGTGCTCGACAACGCCGGCCGCACCCAGGCTGTGTCCGACCCGCAGCCGGTGTACAGCCAAGCGGTCGGTGTGGCTGGTAGCGACGAGGTGGCGCTCGAGGATCTCACTGTGGATAAGGTGCGGTTTCCAGTCGGCGATGACCCGGTAGCCTCTGCCCTCGTGTCAGCCCAGGTGGCGGGCAATGACAACGACGCCGTGCAGGCGCTTACCGCCCAGCGGGTTGAAAGCGCCGCGGATGTTGATACCGGTAGCGGCCAGTTCGTCGCCACCGGCGAGCACGGGGTTCCGAATGGTCTCACGTTCACGCCGGTGGGTGCAGACGCCGTCTACGTCGCCTTTCCGCTGAACCAGGACGACAGCGTGGATGAGGATCAGGCCCGCGCGGGTCAAGACTTCGCGCGCTTCGCGGCCGACGCATTCGACGGCTCCGCGAAGGACCAGCCCGTCATCCCCGACCTCGTCTGGGCCGCAGCGCTGCCTTCCGGCGGGGAGGCGCTCACCGCCGACACGAGGCGAGAAGATGCCGCGGCAGAAAGCCGCGCTCTCAGCCCGGAGAACACGCTGTTCCTGTTGGACACATCTGACGCCATGGCCCCGTACATCCAGCCCACGAAAGACGCAATCGCGAGCGCGGCGCTCGAGCTCGGAGAGCAAGACAAGCAGGTTGGTCTCTGGAACTATTCATCGCCGCTGAATCCGGGGGTTGCGGTGGGCTACCGCCAAAACATCACGGTCTCCCCCGACGCGGATTCGGTCGCGGTAGCGGTTCGTCGCTTCCTCACAGGAGGCTCGCCTCAGACCCGTGAGGCAGTAGCAGCCGCCGCAGACACTTACGGCAGCTGGGACACTCCGGTCCGCGTTGTGGTGGTAACCACCGGTACCGCCGATGCAGACGACGATGACGCGTTCGCCGACGACGTACGCAAAGCGAGCGGGGACAACGTGCAGATATCGGTTGTCCACGTCGGAGACGGCGATCCGGACACGGCCCTCGCGTCTGTCGCAGCTGCAACAGTGGACGCAGCACAAGCGGATGACATCGCCGGCGCCGTGAACAAGGCCGCCGGGCTGTAGCGGACAGCGGGCACGACTAAAGCCCGGGCTGGTGGGAGAAATCCCAGCCCGGGCTTTTGCAATGGCAGCTTACGAGGTCTTGCGGCGGCGGCGATCCGCCAGCTCGTCGAAACCAATGACGTTGTCATCCTCCGACGTGATCCGCTCGGAGGGGAAGGCCGAGATCGTGCCGGTCAGTTCCCTCATAATTTGCGGCACGGCGATGCCGAAGACGCCCTGGCCGCCGCCGAGGAGGTCGATGATCTCCTCATTGGAGCGGCACTCGTACACGGTCACTCCGTCGGAGACGAGCGTGATCTCAGCGATGTCGGAGACGCCGCGGTCACGCAGCTTGTCCACAGCGAGGCGGATGTTCTGCAGCGAGATCCCGGTGTCCAACAGGCCCTTCACGATCTTAAGCACCAAGATGTCTTTGAAGGAGTACAGGCGCTGGGAACCGGATCCCTTCGCGCCGCGGATGGACGGGCGCACCAGGCCGGTGCGCGCCCAGTAGTCGAGCTGACGGTAGGTAATGCCGGCGACCTGGCAGGCGATGGGCACACGGTATCCCACCTCGTCGGACGGGCCGACGTCGAAAAGCGATTCTTGGACCGCTTCCACCTGGCCGCCGCGGGTTCCCTCGATGTTGCTCATGTAATTACTCCCATGAAAGTTTGCTGTGTGCCTAAGGGCTATTAAATGCGAAGCATACGCAGCCGGTCAATAGCCACAGGCGCAACACGCCGAAACTCTCAAGTAATACTTGAAGGTTTTACCCGTCCTCGGGGTTATCGTCCCCCAGATCGGCATCCTCCACGCCGAGGCTTCGCATGAGCGCTTCGAAATCTGCGTCGGCCTGGGCGTCCCCACTAGCGGAAACCGACTGGCCGTTGAATCCCTCCACCTCGATGTCCGCCTGCAGGTACCGCTTGGCGTCATCCTCGGAGATGAACACAGCCGCCTGGGCAGCGACAGTGTCATCCACCGCTAACTCCATATCAAGCTCATGGGCAAGCAGGAGGGCGTCGGAGGCGCGAAGGTCAATTTCCACTCCGCTGTCAAGCGTGAGCGTGGCCATGAACGTGCCGTCAACGTAGCTGGAGAGTTCGAGGCTCGCGGCCCCGTCGGCCGAAGTGCGGATCAGCTCGGCCATCGCGTCCACCGGCCGGGGTCGGCGGGGCGCCCAGCCGCTCAGGCGGGCGGCCAGCTCGGCGCCTTCCATAGGCGGGAGCCAGACGGGAATGCACCGTCCGTTTGAGGGGCGTTGAAGCAGTGCACAGAGGAAATCCTCCGGCCCGACGGGAAACACCCCGACGAGGGTTACGCCCTCCATGAGCTCCCCAATTGCGCGCGCAGCTCGTTCTTCACTAACGACGCGTGCAGGGACACCACTAGCGCGGACATCTGCTGGGCGATTTCTTCCGCCTTTTGCTTCGCAGTTTCCTTGCCCGACTTCGCCACCGGACCTGCCACTTGGTTGATCATGTCGGCCTGTCGGGACGCGGCTGTACGCAGCGTTTTCAGGTGGCGGGCGTCAAAGCCGAATTCCGCCAGCGAGAGCGCGGTGGTGACGGTACGCACGTCATCCGCCGTGAACAGCCCGGCGGCATCGGGGGTGATCAAGCCAACCTTGATGTATTCCGCCACAGTCTGCGCATCCGTCTGCGCCTGCTCCGCGACATCCGTGTCGGTCAGCTGCGTCGCGGCCGGTGCTCGGAAGTTTTCCGGGGAGATCATGGGCTCGGACTCACCCGCGGTCAGGATCGCGGTGACATGCCCGGAGTCCATCGCCTCGAGCTGCTCACGAATGACCTTCAGCGGCAGGTAGTTGTCGCGCTGCGTGACCAAAATGTAGCGCAGGCGCTCGACGTCCTCATCGGTGAAGCGACGATAACCCGAGGCGGTGCGCTGCGGGGTGATCAGCCCCTCCGACTCGAGGAAGCGGATCTTAGAGACGGTCACGTCCGGGAACTCAGCGCGAAGACGCTCAAGCACCACGCCGATGGACATTGTCTTGGCGGGTTTGGCGGATTTCGCTGGCTTCGCGGCGTTGGCAGCGGTAGCCGTCTGACGGATTGCGCTCACTGGGTCGAACTTTCCTCTAACTAGTTGCCTGCGGTGATGAAGACGAGACGGAATTTACCGATCTGGATTTCGTCCCCGTCGGTCAGCTCCTGGGAGTTGCGCGGCTCGCGGTTGACGTAGGTGCCGTTAAGCGATCCGACGTCCACAACCTCGTAGCCGCCCTCGCTGCGGCGGAACTCTGCGTGGCGGCGCGACACAGTCACATCGTCGAGGAAGATATCGGCCTCCGGGTGGCGGCCGGCGGTGGTGGAATCCTGGTCCAGCAGGAAACGAGCACCGGCATTGGGCCCTCGCTTGACCACGAGCAGTGCTTCCCCCTCCGCGAGCTGGTCGGCCCCTGCGACGGAATCCACGGAGGACGCGGCACCGGACTCCATTTCCTTGAGCAGGTCAGCGCGGAACACCGAGGTGGTTTCGACCTGGTTCTGCGGCGTGCTTTCGCTCATGGGTAACTCCTGACTTTCGAGTCGTAGTTGAGATCTCTCGCCATAATAGCGCCCAGCCTTGGAGCGGGTGCGGCGACTGGAGGGTGGTTAGCGGAAAATGTTGCCGATGCCGGAGATGATGGAGTTCCCGGAACCTGCAAGCGGGTTATCGGAAACCATGTACGTCCACGTCGCGCTGGGACGCTTCCACCCCGCTGCCGCAAGGTGCGCTCCATCTGCGTCAATGCGCACCTCGTCGAACGTCTCTGCCGCTGCCGCCACGGCGCGGTTGGCCAGCTCCTTGAACTCGCGCACCGCGATTCGGTGGTATTCGTCGATCGGCGTTTCCCGGGCAATGGCGCGCAGATGAATGGATTCGCGCACGTCATCCATGAGCGCTAGGTACTCGGACCACTCGGCGTCTAGGTGGTAAAGCATGATATCCCGGGCCGCCTGCTCCAGCGTCGCCGCCGGCAGGTGGGACAGTTCAACAGCCCGCTGCGGGCAACGTTCGGCCAACTCGCGCCACGCAGTGTCAGTGTCTAGCAAGGTAGCGCGACGCTCGTCCACGATGTCGCGGTGGTCGGCGAGCAGCTTGTTGTACTTCCAGGTCTGGGAGTGAATTTCCAGCAACTGCCCTTCAGTCACGCGCTGGCAGTGCTCGATGAAGCTTTGCGCGCGGTTGCCGGTGATGCGGCCGTCTGCTTCTGGACGGGCGGTGAACTGCTCGCCGTCGCCGCCGGTGGTGACGATGTCGTCTTCCAGCGACACGAAAAAAACACTCGAACCCGGGTCGCCCTGGCGGCCTGCACGCCCGCGCAGCTGGTTATCCAGGCGCGCGGTGCGGTGGCGTGCGGTGCCCAGCACGGCGAGGCCGCCGCGGGCAGCCACCTCATCGTGGTCGCGCTCATCGGCGCCCCCGAGCCGGATGTCGGTACCGCGGCCCGCCATTTGGGTGGACACGGTCACGCGCCCGATGTCGCCAGCCTCGGCGATGATCCGCGCCTCCTCGGCGTCGTTTTTCGCGTTCAGCACGTTCACGGCGATCCCCCGCGCCCGCAACGAATCGGCCAGCGCCTCGGACTCCGCCACGTCGTGGGTTCCCACCAGCACGGGCTGCCCGGTGGAGTGAATACGCGCAATCTCATCGACGATCGCCTCGTTCTTCTCCCCCAGCGTGGCGTAAATGCGGTCCGCTTCGTCGAAACGCTTGAGCTCTTGAGCGCGGTCGATCACCGCGACGTGCAGCCCGTAAAAGGAACGCAGCTGGTCGGTCGCCTCCACCGCGGTACCTGTCATGCCGCACACCAGCGGGTAACGGCGCATTAGCGCCTGTAGCGTGATCGAATCCAGGATGCGGCCACCCTCGGAAACATCCAGCCCCTCCTTAGACTCCACGGCCGCCTGCAACCCGTCGGGCCAGCGCTGTAGGTCCGCCACCCGGCCCCGGGAGGCGTCGACGAGTGCGACCTTGCCGTCGTTGACGATGTAGTGCACGTCCCGAATCAGCAGCGCCTTGGCGTGCAGCGCCAAGTTCACCCGCACCAGGGTCGAGCCGATGTGCTCGTCGGAGTACAACGAATCGATGCCTAGCAAACGCTCAACCCGGCGCGCCCCGTCCTCGGTGAGAAACGCGTTCCTTCCCTCGGCGTCGATGGTGTAGTCCCGGCCTTCGTCCAGATGCGAGACCGCCTCGGTGATCTGGCCGGTAGCTTGCGTAGAGCCCTCGGACCCTGCGAGCACGAGGGGCACGAGCGCCTCGTCGACGAGCACGCTGTCGGCCTCGTCCACCAGCGCGACGTCGGCGGGCACCTGCACGGTGTCTTCGCGGGAGGTGATCTGGTTGTCCCTGAGGTGGTCGAAGCCGATCTCTGTCACGGGGGCGTACACCACGTCGGCGCGGTAGGCCGCTACGCGCTCATCGCGGGTGGAGGTCTGGGTCACCGCCGCGACACGCAGGCCGAAAAACTCCACCAACGGGCGCATCCATTCGGCATCTCGGGCGGCGAGGTAATCGTTCACCGTGATCAGGTGCACGCGCTTTCCCTGCAGCGCGAACCCCGTGGCGGCCATCGCGCCGACGAGTGTTTTGCCCTCGCCCGTGGCCATCTGGATCACATCGCCCTCCAGCAAACGCAGCACCGCCTGGTTCTGCACCTCGAACGGGGTCATGCCAAGCGTTCGCTGCGACGCCACCGACAACCCGGCGAGGAACCGGGGCGCGTCCGACACGGCGCCATCGCGCACGGTGGCCCGGACGGTCTCGGCGAGCGAAGCGTCGTCGAGAAGCGAAAGCTCGTCGATGAGCCCGTGGGCGTTCGCCACAACCGCCTTTGACTTCTTGTTGTTGCGTTCCGTGGTGGAGCCCATGGCCTTCCAGAACCAGTCAAACCTGCCCATAGGTGGAAAGGATAACGCCAAGGTGTCAAACGGTTGCTGCGGCGATTAATCTGGCTGCGAAAGTACCCGTGGCGCACCCGTCGCCCAGCCGCAGGAGGATACGGCTACCCATGCTGTCTACGAATGTGAAAGTCCCGTCGTCGAAGGGCTACATGATGGCCGGCACCATTGACCGCCCGGATGGCCCCGCCCAGGCCTACGCAATCTTCGCCCATTGCTTCGCCGGATCCCGCCACACACCCGGCGCTTCGCGCATTTCGAAGCAGCTGACGCAGCACGGCATCGCCACCCTGCGCTTCGACTTCCCGGGACTTGGCCAGTCCGAGGGCGAATTCAAGGACACCTCGTTCTCCGAGAACGTGGACGATATTGTCGCGGCCGCCCAGTGGCTGGAGGCCAATTACAAGGCCCCGCAGCTGCTCATGGGACACTCCCTCGGCGGCGCAGCGGCGCTTAAGGCCGCCACTCGGCCTGAGCTGAAGAAGATGGTCAAGGCCGTGGCCACCGTGGGCGCGCCGTTCGACCCGGCGCACTCCGTGTTGCACTACGCCAACGCGATCGGCGAGGCGGACGCCAACGGCTCCGTTCCCGTGGTGCTCGGCGGGCGCGAGCTGATCATCTCCCGCGAGTTCTTAGAGGACCTCGCGGACACCAACCCGGAGGAGTACCTGCCCAAGCTGCGCAAGCCGCTGCTGCTCGTGCACTCGCCTATCGACGTCACCGTCGGCATCGACAACGCCCAGAACATCTTCTCCCTCACCCGTTACCCGAAGTCGCTGATGGCTCTAGACAAGGCGGACCACCTGCTCACCCGGCAGGGCACCGCGCAGCGGGCCGCGGACATCATCGGTTCCTGGGCGGTGCAGTACATCCAGCCGCTGTTTGTTCCCGAAAAGACCTCTGACACCAACGCTGTGTCTTACTCCGCGCGCGGCACCAAATACGGCGACGTTGTGCGCACCTCCGACGTCGCGATTACCACCGATCGCTCCAAGAACACCGGTGGCAAAGGCCAGGGTGTCACGTCCACTGGCCTGTACATGTCCGCCCTCGCGGTCAGCTGTTCGCAAGCGGTACGCGAGGCTGCAAAGCGCATGCCGCTTGACGACGTCCGCGTGGAAGTCACCCACAACGGCGACGGGACCTTCACCCGACTGATCACGCTCTACGGCGACCTGACGGATGCCCAAGTGGAGACCCTGCGCGCTGCCGGTGCCGCGTCCACCGTGGACGGCTACGTGGACAAGGGCGACATTGCCACGACGGTGGAGACCGCCTCGCTGGAGCGCCGCCGCCGACAGAACGCGCTGCGCCGCGGGGAGCGTTTGGCCAAATGACGCCAGCGCCGCGGAGCCCGCGAGGACGTGCCGGGGGCGTCTGCCCCTGCGGTCTGGGCATGCCGTACGCCGCGTGCTGCGGCCGCTTCATCAGCGGCGTCTCCTCCGCCCCTACCGCTGAGGCGCTGATGCGGTCGCGCTACAGCGCCTACGTACTCGGCGACGGCGTCTACATCGCGCGCACCTGGGCCGACGAGACGCGCCCAGCCGACCTCCAAGTCAACCCTGCCGGCGAGCCCTTTACACGGCTGCAGGTGGTATCCACCTCTGGCGGCGGGCCATTCGACGCTGAGGGCACGGTAGAGTTCGCGGCCCACTACCCCGGCGGCGCCATGCGCGAGCGCTCCCGGTTCGAGCGCCGCGCCGGTTCCTGGGTCTACGTCGACGGTAGCGTCCGGTGACCTGCCGGTTTTGGCCGCATATGACAGTGCTGTAATATCTCCGGAGTTACCGATGAGGCCCTGTGCCGAGCGGTAGCGGATCGGGCTGTGGCGCAGTTTGGTAGCGCACCACACTGGGGGTGTGGGGGTCGCAGGTTCAAATCCTGTCAGTCCGACCACGTTTTGGGAGGGTTTCGGCTTTCTGGCTGGCATGTGCCGGTCGGAGGGCCGATTTCTTTTGCTTGGGGTGCATTGGGCCACGTGTCCAAATACGAAAATGGCCCCAGGCGGATGGTGTCGCCTGGGGCCAAGAAATCCCGCTCTTGCGGGGTTGGGAAAGGAAACGCCGTGGCGCTCCGCGCTCTGCCGTTACGGCTTGAGCACGACCTTGATGCAGCCGTCCTGCTTCTTCTGGAACTTCTCGTACATCTCCGGGCCGTCAGCGAGCGGCGCGGTGTGGGTCTTCAGATCCAGCACGCCGAGCGGATCCGACGGATCGTCGACCAGCGGAAGGAGGTCGTCCGTCCAGTGCTGCACGTTGCACTGGCCCATCCGCATCTGCACCTGCTTGTCAAAGAGCGTCAGCATCGGCATGGGGTCCTTCATGCCGCCGTAGACGCCGCTGAGGGAGATCGTCCCGCCGCGTCGAACGGCATCAATCGCGGTGTAGAGCGCGCTGAGACGGTCCACACCGGCCGTTTCCATGGCAGTGCGGGCGATGGAAGACGGCAGCATGCCAACGGCAGCCTGCGCAGTGCCGGCGACGGGAGAGCCGTGGGCTTCCATGCCGACCGCGTCGACGACGGAATCGGGCCCGCGGCCATCGGTGCGCTCGCGCAGCTCCTCAACAACTCCTTCGCCACCCTCGAGGACCTCGATGCCGTGGCGGGCGGCCATGGCGCGCCGCTCCGCGACGGGGTCAACGCCGATGACGCGGTAGCCCAGGTGGGCTCCGATACGGGCGGCCATCTGCCCAATCGGGCCGAGGCCGAGCACCGCGAGGGTGCCGCCCTCAGGGACGTTGGCGTATTTAACGCCCTGCCAAGCGGTAGGCAGAACGTCGGAGAGGAACAGGAAGCGCTCGTCCTCGCCGACGCTGGGAACCTTCACGGGGCCGTAATCGGCGTGAGGGACGCGCAGGTACTCGGCCTGGCCTCCGGGCAGCGAGCCGTAGAGGCGCGAGTAGCCGAAGAGGGTGGCTCCGCTGTTGTACTCGCGGACCTGCGTGGTTTCACACTGAGATTGCAGGCCGCGCTCGCACATGTAGCAGTGCCCGCAGGCCACGGTGAAGGGGATGACGACGCGGTCGCCGGGCTTGAGGTTGGTCACAGCCGAGCCGACCTCTTCGACGATGCCCATCGGCTCGTGCCCGATAACGTCGCCCTTGTCCATGAAGGGCACGAGGACCTCGTAAAGGTGCAGGTCGGAACCGCAGATAGCGGAGGAAGTGACGCGGATAATGGCGTCGGTGGGTTCGATGATCTTCGGGTCGGGAACTTCCTCGACGGCCACGGTGCGTTTCGCTTGCCAGGTCAGGGCTTTCATAAGGAACCTCTCATGAGTTGGGTGGTCCCGAGTGTAATCACGAAAGGAGAAGTTGCGCCACGTTTTTTGGCAGAGCCACCAGGAGCCGTTCGCCGAGCAGCCCTGTTCTATCGTGTCTACCTTACTTTCCACCCATAGCAGGATTACCCGCTCGTCACTTCACCGACCCCGGCGATGTTTCGCGGGGCGGCTAAGCACCTCCCCGCACGGCGCGCTGTGTTTATGCTCCCCCCGATGGAGGCACCCCAGAAGAACGTGACAGCTTCCAAGCCAGCCGTTCCCCCATTTGCTTCAGACCGCTAGCACTTTCCTGCTGCATCCGGAACGAGTCCCCGGACCCCGGTCACCCGCAGCTTATCCATGGGGTAAGCGGAACTGAACCTTTCTGCTGAGATGCTGGTGAGTAAACGACGTATGGCGTCAATTTCTCCCGTACAAACCAGCGGAAAATCCTTCTGCGGCTTACCCCTAGGACCCAGCTAGCGGGGTTTGGAAGAGGACTTACAAGACGATTTCACCGTTTGCGTTGTAGGTGAAAAAGCCCTGTCCCGCCTCGAGACCGGTTTTACCGTCCGAAACCATCGGCTCAAGAACGTTCTTGACGAACTCTTTCTGCCAATCGGGCGCGTTTTCATTGGACTGGATAACCGCCACTAAGGTACGTACACCGATAAGATCCATGATCTCGAATGGTCCCCGCGGCGATCCCGTGGAGTTACGCCAGTCTCGGTCGATGTCCGAAGGCTCGGCGATGTCGTGGTGCATAAGGTACATACCCGCACTCAGGAGTGGAACTAGCAGCGTGTTGAGCACGTAGCCCGGTTGTTCGCGCTTGAGGGGTACAGGCACCATATTGATCTGCTCTGCGAACTCTACAAGCTGGTCTACGTACGCTGGGTCAGTGCCGTCATGGGGCATCACCTCTGCCGTGTTTTGAATCCAGATGTGGTTGGCAAAGTGCAGCGCCAAGAATCGCTCCGGGGCACCGCTTGCATCGGCAAACTTGCTCGGCATCAGTGTTGACGTGTTCGTAGCAAAGATCGTCGTCTTTGGAGCATACTCGCCAACGTCCGACCACACTTTGCGCTTGAGCTCGAGGTTTTCGGGGACGGCCTCGATCACAATATCCGCATTCGCCACAGCCTCCCTGAGGTCTGAGGTCTGAGTGAGGTTGGAGTGCGCCGCCGCAATCGTTTCGTCGTTGGCGGTATCAAGCTCCGCCTTCATCTGCTCGCCAATGGCGTCGAAACGTTTTTTGCCAGCTGCGAGAGCCTCTTCGTTGATGTCGTACGAGACGACTTTGTTGCCTGCGAACGCAGTGACGAAAGCAATCTGCGCCCCCAGGACACCTGCACCAAGAACAGTTACGTTTTTCAAAGTCATGCAATTCACAATACGCCAACTACCGTGATTTTGACTACCTTTTCACTCCAATTCGTCTACTGCGCCTCCGCCCGATCTACCGGCACCAACCCGCTGGCGGCGCGCCTGCCAAGCTCCATGTAGTAGGCCGCGTGCTTCAGGCGCGCCTCGTACGTCTCGGGCTCCAGCGTGCGTTTCACGTGTGCGGGCACTCCTGCTGCCAGCGAAAACGCGGGTATCTCCTGGCCTTCCAGCACTACTGCCCCGCCGCCGAC
>ERZ501059.33-NODE-33-length-43393-cov-10.432946_pt1 | contig 43393 bp, 42 predicted proteins | sample MGYA00510856_ERZ501059 | MGnify/ENA primary metagenome ERZ501059 (study PRJEB25958, sample SAMN03398555) | human skin metagenome | study: EMG produced TPA metagenomics assembly of the Human Skin Microbiome Metagenome (human skin metagenome) data set. | reverse complement strand
GTTATCCGGGCAGGTGATGCCGTACTCGGTCTCGGTTCCCATGTAGCGCGTCATGTGTGTCGAGCGTACCGGGTGGGGTCCGCACTCATCGAGGGCAGTGGCGCAATTTGCTATCTATTTCGATTGTGGATTCCACGGTGGCGGTTCGTTCCGAACTTGCCATGATTTGAAGTTCGAGATCGCATTGTTTACGACAAACGATGCGTCGGCATCCGAAAATGATTTCGCAAACTTCCGTACATCACCCGGACGCGCACCGTGGATGAGCATGGAAATAGCATAATTATGAAGTAGCAAATTCTTCCGATTTGCGTCTGCAGCGTCGTATCGTTTAACAAAATCGGACTGCTCGTTCACAACACCCTTGGTTTTTTGAAGCCGATTCTCAAGATTCGAAATGCGCTGTTCGTATCGCCTCAATCGCCAATTTAGACGCGCAGCCATTACTTCCGCGCTCACGAGGCCACGAAGGCTCGACAGCACCTGAATAGCGAAATAAAAAGAAATCGCGCAGGAGATTGCGAATATAGCCCAATTAACTAACGACATTTCTGGCCCTGTGAGCATAAAAACCGAGATGTTTATGATGACAAGGGCGGCGATGGGTACGTAGAAGCGAATTACAGTTCGACCTGCGGATTCTCTCGCCGCTTGAATTAGGTAGTTTCGAATCGAGAACTCGATGCCTTCGCTTAGTAATCTACTCACTTCTGAGTCGGGAGATAATCGCTCGAGAATGTCGATTTCCTCAGAAATCTGTTCTGTGCTCCGCTTAACGCTAATATCGCCGGCCCAGGCTAAAAAGATCGGGATCAGCGATCCTAGAGTGGCTAGAATGATGTTCAAAACCGTCGAATCGACCATAATTCGTTGCTGGCTAATCTTCCCGATCTTTTGCTAGCTAAAAGTACATCAACTTACGAATAACATTTTCGGATGATAAGGCATCGTAGTCCCCAATAAACTCTCTACCAGCCACGCTCTGCCAGGCGGTGCGGCGCTGGCAGGTCGGCGACGTTGATGCCCACCATCGCCTCGCCCAAGCCTCGGGACGCCTCGGTGACCACAGCGATGTCGTTCCAGTTCCTCGTCGCCTTTACCACGGCCTTCGCCCGGGCCTCGGGGTTGCCGGACTTGAAGATGCCGGAGCCGACGAACACGCCGTCCGCGCCGAGCTCCATCATGAACGCCGCGTCTGCCGGGGTAGAAACACCACCCGCGACCAGCAGGGGAACCGGCAACTTGCCGTTTTCTGCCACCTGGGCCACCAGCTCGTACGGCGCCTGCAGCTCCTTCGCGGCGACGTAGAGCTCGTCGCGGTTGTTGGCCCAAATGGCCTGCAGCCCGGCGATCTCCGAGGTGATCTTGCGGATGTGCTTGGTGGCCTCAGAGACGTCACCGGTGCCGGCCTCGCCCTTGGAGCGGATCATGGACGCGCCCTCGTTGATGCGGCGCAGCGCCTCGCCGAGGTTGGTCGCGCCGCAGACGAACGGCACCGAAAAGCCGCGCTTGTCGATGTGGTTGACGTAGTCCGCGGGGCTGAGCACCTCGGATTCGTCGATGTAGTCCACGCCCAGGTGCTCCAGGACCTTCGCCTCCACGACGTGGCCGATGCGAGCTTTGGCCATGACCGGGATGTCGACAGCCTCGATGATGCCCTCGATGAGGTCCGGATCCGACATGCGGGCCACGCCTCCTTGCGCGCGGATGTCGGCCGGCACGCGCTCGAGCGCCATCACGGCGGATGCGCCCGCGTCTTCGGCGATCTTGGCCTGCTCGGGCGTGACCACGTCCATGATCACGCCGCCGATGAATTGCTGGTTGAGTTCCTGTACATCAGACATGCTGTCGAGTGTGCACCTCCAACTGGTAGATTCCAAGTGCCAGTTCTATGTAGTTTCTTTGGACCAGTTGATGCTGCTGCAAATCTCCCGCGACCTTCCCGCCCCAATCCCAGCACAAATTGTCGCTGGCATTCGCGACGCTGTCGCCACCGGGGCACTCTCGCCTAACGACGCGATCCCGTCCACCCGCGCCCTGGCCCAGCAGCTCGGTGTTTCCCGCGGGTCCGTGGTCGCGGCGTACGACCAGCTCGAGGGCGAGGGTTACCTCCTCTCCCGGCAGGGCGCACCGACTCGGATCCATCCCGAGCTCACAGTGGCACCTGCCTCCGATAGCGGTGGTACGACCGGTATCCCGCGCAAGGTTTCCCGCACCCGCATCTCGCTGAAGCCCTCCCCGGGCAGCGCCGGCACGATCAAACCGGCGGCCTGGCGTAAGGCCTGGCGCGAAGCCGCAGCGGAACCCGGCGGCAGCGTGGATAAATCGGGCGAGCCGGAACTGCGCCATGCAATCGCGGAGCACCTCCGCCTCGCCCGCGGAATGACCGTCTCGCCGGAGCACATCGTGGTCACCGGCGGCTCCCGCGAGGGGCTCATGTGCATCCTCTATACACTGGGGGCAGACCTTAAAGTCGGCGTCGAGGACCCCGGCCACCCCGGCCTAAGGCGCGTCATTCCGCTCGGCGGCCACCTGGTGGTGGAGTGCGAAACGGACGCTGAAGGGGTCGTGGTCAAGCAACTGCCCACAGATCTGGACGCATTGTTAGTCACGCCATCACACCTCTACCCGTTCGGGGGCGCGATGCCGGCGCCGCGCCGGGCGGAACTGCTGGAGTGGGCGAAACAGACCGGCACGGTGATTATCGAGGACGACTTCAACACCGAACTGCGGTACCGAATCGCTCCCCAACCGACCTTGTCCACGCTCGCGCCAGCAGCGGACGTGCTCACCCTCGGCACGTTTTCCACGCTGCTCTCGCGCGGACTCGCCGCCGGATATGTTGTAGCCTCCCCCGCGACCGTGGCCCGGCTGAAAGAGGTCCGTGGCATCCTCGGCATGCCCGTCGCCACAGTGACGCAACGCGCGATCGCCTCGCTGCTGCGCGGAGGTGTCGTCCGCCGCAACACCCGCGCCGTGCACCGGGCGCTAGCTCAACGACGACAGGTGCTGCAAGACCAACTGGTGCCGCTATTCGAAGACGCGCGCCTCGCGCCGGGCGACGGCGCCGACCTGACGGTCCAATTCTCGTCGCAGCTGGCGCGCGACGCGTTTGAAACCCGTTTGCTCGAGGCGGGCACTGAGTGCGGCCACGAGTCGTCTCTCTGGACGGACGGCGGCGACGGGCTCGTCTTGAGTTTTGCGCATCTGAGTGACGGGGAATTCGCGAATGCCGTAGCCCAAGTGTCCCGAGCCGCTACCCTGGTGCGCGCCCAGACGTCTACCTGAATTGGGAACGGGTATGGATGAGACTAGCTATCTCCTGAGCTCTCCCGCAAATGCACGAGCGTTGCGCGATCGCCTTGTTCGTCTTGAAGGAAACGTAGCCGAGCGTGAAGAACTTACGTCCGACGCAGCAAGCATTGCAGGACAGCACTTTGACGTCATTATTGTCGGAGGCGGATTCGCAGGAACTGCGGCCGCGATCAACCTCGCTCGAGCCAACCGGAAGGCGTGCCTCGTGGATGCGGGCGCGCCCAGAAACCGCAACAGCGAGCATATGCACGGTGTGATCGGCCTGGATGCGGCGAACCCTTCCGCGCTGCTCGCCCGCGGTCACACAGAGTTTGTGTCCTACGGAGGACTTCTCATCGACGGGCGCGTAGAAACCCTGGAGCAAACGCCCGAGGGCGATTGGGCAGTGAAGCTTGAGTCGGACGAAGCATCCACGGCTTCGCAGGTGCTCGTTGCCACAGGAATCACGGATGTGCTCCCCGAAATCCCCGGGTTGGAAGGAATGTGGGGCACCCGTGTCTTCCACTGCCCGTACTGCCACGGGTACGAAGTCAAGGGAAAGAACATCGGTGTAGTCGGAGGAAAGAACCCAGGGTTCACTGCGAGGATCGCCACGTTGCTAACCAAGTGGGCCGACGGTGTCACGCTTTACTCCAACGGGATGGACCTGAGCCCGGAGCAGCGTGAACGCCTTCAACAATGCGGAGTAGAACTTAACGTCGATGACGTAGTGCAGGTATCGCCAGCCAATGACGACGACCACGCCGTTGAGATCACCACAGAGACCGGACCGGTCCGCTACGAAGCCTGCTTCACCGGACCGGAATTCAAACCGAACGATGATCTCCTCCGGGAAGCCGGCTGCACCGTTACAGATGGCTGGGTGCAGGTTGAGGCAGGAAAAACCTCAGAGTCTGGACTGTGGGCGGTCGGCAACGTCGTTAGCTCGCCGGATCAGGTCTCTCAAGCACTCGGCTCAGGTGCCGCTGTCGCTATCGCCATCGACCAGCACCTGTTCGACCAAAACTAGACGGCGGAAGGCAGCAAACCTACCCGATAACCTCCGCGGCAACCACGCGGCGGCCATGCCTGCCGGTGATGCGCGCCCACTCGTCTGGGTTCGCTGTGTTCGGCATGTCCTCGCTCTCGTCCTGCTCCTCGCGCACCGCCTGGCGCAGGTGGTCGGCGGTAACGCCCGCGGTGGACACGCCGGAAAGGTGGTCCTTGATCGCCAGCTTTTTGGCGCGGTCGACCACGTTGGCGATCATCGCGCCGGAGACGAAGTCGGAGTAATGCAGGACCTCTGCGGTGCCGTCGACAAGCTCTAAGCGCACGAAGGGACGTGGCGCAAACATCGCGTCGGCGGCGGCGTCGATGAGCTCATGGCGGGGAGCCGCCAGCGGCACGCTATCGGTGATGTAGCGGGCGAGGATGTCCTTCGCTTCCGCTCGGCCCGGGCGCGAAACGCGGACCTTGATGTCGAGGCGGCCCGGGCGCAAAATCGCCGGGTCGATGAGTTCTTCGCGGTTCGTCGCGCCGATGACGATGACGTTGGCGATGTCCTCGACGCCGTCGATCTCGGTGAGCAGCTGGGGCACTACCGTGGTCTCCATGTCGGAGGAGACGCCGGAGCCCCGGGTGCGGAAGATCGATTCCATCTCGTCAAAGAAGACGATGACGGGGCTGCCGCCGGATGCGAGTTCGCGGGCGCGCTCGAAGATGAGCCGAATACGTCGTTCGGTCTCTCCGACGAACTTATTCAGCAGCTCCGGGCCTTTGACGTTGATGAAGTGCGCCTGGCCGCCGTCGCCAATGCGCTGCGATAGCGAGTTCGCCACAGCCTTGGCAATGAGCGTCTTACCGCAACCGGGCGGGCCGTACAGCAGCAGGCCCTTCGGCGGGCGCAGGTCGTAGGCCTGGTAAAGCTCCGGGTGGGAAAACGGCAGCTCCACCGAGTCCTGGATCGTTTCGATCTGCGAGGCCAAACCGCCGATGTCGGCGTAGGTGACATCCGGGACCTCGTCCAGGGAAAGTTGGTTCACCTCGGTTTTAGCAACCCGCTCGAAGGCGTAGCCCGCCGAGGTGTGCACAAGGACGGTGTCCCCTGCGCGTACGGCGGCGCGCAGCGGCTCGGCGAGCATGACGAGCGATTCTGCGCCTTGCTGGTCCGCCACGATGGCGCGGTCCTCGCCGACGCGCTCGATCATGGTCGCGAGCTGTCCGGTCGGGTCGAACCCGCAAGCCTCCACCACGATTGTGCCCTCCCCGAGGCGCACGAGCGTGCCGGGCACTAGCGCCGCCGGATCCACCAGCGGCGACACCTTTAACCGCATGCGTCGGCCGGAAGTGTGGACCTCGGCCTCGCCGTCGCGCGGAGCGGGGGCAAGGTAGATCCCGTACGTCGACGCTGGCTCATTGAGTTCCTCGACCTTGGCGTACAGGTCGTTGAGCTTGTCGCGGCTGGTTTTCAGCAGCTCGGCGAGCTTCCTATTGCGCGAGCTCAGCTCGCGGTTTTGACGGGCGAGCTCGCGCAGCTCCGCCGCGGGGGCGTCGTCGTGGGGATATACCATGTGTTCGAGCCTACAGAGGGGCTTTCCGCCTATCGACGGGCTTTGCGCTGCGGCCGCGGCGGCGTTACACCGTCTGCGAGCCTGCGGGTCCACACCAGAAACGCGGTGTGCGCGTTCATACGGTGCTCCGGGCGGGTGGCCAGGCCCTCGACCTTCCACTCGCGCAGCAGAGTTTCCCATGCGCGCGGCTCGGTAAAGCACTTCGCCTCGCGGATGGCCTCCATGATGTTCATCAGCTGCGGCACGGTAGCCACGTAGGTCATGAACACACCGCCCGGGATGAGGACGTTTTTCACCGTGTCGATGAAGTGCCACGGCTCTACCATGTCGAGGATGACGCGGTCGACCTGTCCATCGAGGTCCTCTGGAGTGACCTCGCCAAAGTCGCCGAGCCGCGGCGTCCACCAGCTTGGCTCGCCCCCGAAGTAGTCGGCGACGTTGTCCCTGGCGAAGGCGAGGTGGTCGTCTCGGATCTCGTACGAGTACACGTGGCCCTCGGGGCCGACGGCGCGCAGAAGCGACATCGTCAACGCGCCGGAGCCTGCGCCGGCCTCCAAGACGCGCGCGCCCATGAAGATATCGCCCTCGACCAGAATTTGTGCGGCATCTTTGGGGTAGATCACGGCGGCGCCACGGGGCATCGAGAGCACATGGTCCACCAACAGGTGGCGGAAGCACAGGAAGTCCGAGCCGAGGGTGGATTTGACCACAGAGCCCTCGTCCGCGCCGATGATGTCATCGTGGTGGACGATGCCCTTGTGCGAGTGGAACTGCCCGCCTGCTTTGAGCTCGATGGTGAAGTGGCGGCGCTTTGCGTCAGTAAGCTGCACCTTGTCGCCTGGCTGGAACGGTCCCGAATACATGGCGGCTAGTATGCCCTACCGCGCGCCCGCGTAAAAAGCCGAAAGGGCGCGCACGAAGTAGTCCATGTCCTCGACCCCGCACAGCTCCCGGGCGGAGTGCATAGACAGCAGCGGCACGCCGACATCCACGGTGGGAAGGCCCAGCCGCGTCGACGAGATCGGCCCGATAGTGGACCCGCACGGCACAGCGTTGTTGCCCACAAACGTCTGATGCGGCACCCCGGCGGCCCGGCAGGCCAAGATCCACTCTGCTTCCGTCGCCGCGTTTGACGCGTATCGCTGATTGGCGTTGATCTTTAGCACCGGGCCGCGGTTGATCAGCGGGTGGTGGGTCGGGTCGTGCTTGCCCGGGTAGTTCGGGTGGACCGCGTGTGCGGCGTCCGCGGAAACCTGGATGGAGTTGGCGATGATCTCGGCGGGGTCGCCGAAGCCGGAGGCCACCTTCGCCAAAACCCGCTCCAGCAGCGGGCCGCCGGCACCCGCGGTCGAGGCCGAGCCGACCTCCTCGTGGTTGAACGCGGCGAGCACCAGGATGTCCCCCGCTTGGTGCTCTATCTGGTCCTTGGCTGCGAGCAACGCCTGCAGCGACGCCCACACGCTGGTGAGGTTGTCCAGGCGCCCGGCGGCGAGCATATCGCCCAGGATTTCGCCGCGTTGCGCGTCCGCGGTGATCAACTCGTGGGCGACGATGTCCTCCGCATCGATGCCGGCAGATTCCGCCGCGAGCTCCACAAGCGGCCGGTCCACGCCCAGAACCGGCTGCGTGTGCACCTGACGGTCGATCTCCGGCATGTCGCCGCGATAAAGGTGGATGGCCAGGTTCGGCACACGCGCCACCGGCCCGGTATTGACAAGGTGTTCGGTGCGATCCGCTGTGACCACCCTGCCTGCGAATGTGAGGTCCCGGTCGAACCAGCTGGCCAGAATCGGCCCCCCGTAGACCTCCACCGCCACCTGCCTGAAACCCTCCCGCAGCACATCCGGGTCCGGCTTGGCCATCAGGCCCGGCGAATCGGTGTGCGATCCAACCACCCGGAAACGCGGGCGGGCGTTTTCCGGGACCCACCAGGCGACGACAGCGCCGTCGCGCACGTGCAGATGGCCGCCGGGGGCGTGCGCATCGTCGTCAAGCAATGCGCTCCGCGAAAACCCCTCCGCTTCCAGCCTGTCGGCGACGGCCGCGGCGGCGTGGAAGGCTGACGGGCTCCGGGCGATGAAATCGATGAAGGGCTGAGTCATGGCTCCACTCTATGATGTTGTCCACCATGACAACTCCCAGCACTCCCCCACGCCCAATCGCCCTCTCCCCGTCACGCGCCTCCGACTACAAGCGCTGCCCGCTGCAGTACAGGCTGCGAGCCATAGACAGGATCCCGGAGCCGTCCACAGAGGCGCAGGTGAAGGGCACCTTGGTCCACGCGGTGCTGGAGGAGATGTTCACGTGGCCGCGCGAGGAACGGACCTACCCCGCTGCGGTGAAGCGGTTGAAACCCCAGTGGGAGCGGATGCAGGAAGCCGACCCGTCCTGCGGGGAGCCTGTCGCCGACGAGTACCAGTTGCTTGTAGACGCGCGCACGCTGCTCCGCGGGTACTACACCATGGAAAATCCACTGGGCTTTGACGCGCACGCGCAGGAGATGCCCGTGGATTTCACGCTCCCGAACGGGGTGCCGGTGCGCGGGTTCATCGACCGCGTGGATATCGCGCCCACCGGCGAGGTGCGCGTGGTCGACTACAAGACGGGTAAGAAACCGCTGCTGCGCTACTCCCAGGATGCCCAGTTCCAGATGCGCTTCTACGCCCTGGTGTACTGGCGGCTGTTCAACGTCGTGCCCACGCAGCTGAAACTGATGTACCTCAAGGTCATGGATTCCATGATCCTCGCCCCGTCGCGGGAGGAGCTGGAGTACTTCGAGCGCGACCTTGCAGAGCTGTGGTGGAAGATCGAGGCAGACGGCAAGGCGGGCACGTTCCGCCCGCAGCAGTCCAAGCTGTGCGGATGGTGCGCCTTCCAGTCCCTGTGCCCCGTCTTCGGCGGCACTCCCCCGCCGTACCCCGGCTGGCCGGGGTCTCGGGCGGACACAGCGCCGAAGCCAGAAGCCTAGAACAGGCCGCTGATCACGCCGTTGTTGTCCACGTCGATGTTGTTCGCGGCCGGCTTCTTGGGCAGGCCCGGCATAGTCATCACATCGCCCGTGAGCACAAGCACGAAGCCTGCGCCGGTGCGCGGGATGAGGTTCCGAACGTGCAGGGTGTGGCCGGTCGGCGCGCCCAGCTGCGACGGGTCGTCCGAGAAGGAGTACTGCGTCTTGGAAATGCACACCGGCAAGCCGTCAAAGCCGTTGTCTTTGAGCGTCTGCAAATCCTTCAGCGCAGCCGCGGAGTACTGGACGTTGTCCGCGCGGTAGATCTCTTTGGCGATGGTCTCGATGGAGCGCTCGACGCCCTCGGCCGGGTCGTAGAGCGGGTGCGAGGTGCCCTCGGTGAGGTTGTCCAGCAGCGTCTGGGCGAGCTCCAGCGCGCCGTCGCCGCCCTTGCCCCACACATCCGCTTCCGCCAGCGCAACGCCCTTGTCCTTCGCCCATGCGTGCACGAACTCCAGCTCGGCGGCCGTATCGGAAGTAAACCGGTTCAGCGCCACCACCGGGGTGACGCCGAACTTGCGCACGTTCTCCACGTGACGCTCGAGGTTGACAATGCCTTCCTCCAGCGCGGCGGCGTTCTCGTTGGACAGGTCTGCCTTGGCCACACCCGCGTTGTGCTTGATGGAACGGATCGTGGCGACGATGACTGCGCCGGCAACATCGAGGCCGCCGTAGCGCGCCTTGATGTCGAAGAACTTCTCCGCGCCGAGGTCAGAGCCGAATCCGGCCTCCGTGAGCACGATGTCGGCGTACTGCTGCGCGGTGCGGGTGGCGATCAGGGTGTTGCAGCCGTGGGCGATGTTGGCGAAGGGGCCGCCGTGGATGAACGCTGGGGTCCCGCCCAGGGTTTGCACCAGGTTGGGGTTCACAGCGTCCTTGAGCAGCGCCGCCATCGCGCCTTCTGCCCCGAGGTCGCCCGCGGTGACCGGCTTCTTGTCGTACGTCAAGCCGATGGTGATGTTGGCCAGGCGCTTCTTAAGGTCCTCCAGGTCCGTTGCCAAGCCGAGGATGGCCATGATCTCCGATGCAGCGGTGATGGTGAACCCGGTTTCCGCCGGCACGCCGTGTGCCGGGCCGCCAAGGCCCGTAACCACGTTGCGCAACGCGCGGTCGTTGACATCCAGGCAGCGCTGCCAGGTCACCCGGCGCGGGTCGATGCCCAGCGCGTTGCCCTGGTGAATGTGGTTGTCAATCAAGGCCGCGAGCGTGTTGTTGGCGCTGGTGATGGCGTGGAAATCACCGGTGAAGTGGAGGTTGATCTGCTCCATCGGCACCCCCTGGGAGTAACCGCCGCCGGCCGCGCCGCCCTTAATGCCCATCACCGGGCCGAGCGAGGGCTCGCGCAGCGCCACCATGGCGTTTTGCCCCAGCTTCGCCAACGCGTCGGTCAGGCCGATGAGCGTGGTGGATTTACCTTCGCCGGCAGGTGTCGGCGACACGCCGGTCACAACGACCAGCTTGCCGGGGTTGCCGGACGGCACCTGGGTGATGTCCACCTTGGCCATGTGCTTGCCGTACGGGATGAGCGCATCCTCGCCGACCCCGGCCTGTGCGGCAATGTCGGCGATGGGAGCGAGCTCGTGGGCTTGGGCGATTTCGACGTCAGTCAACGGTTGAGCAGTCATGCGACTCACACTACAGCGGCGCCGATGGCGTAACCCAGCAGAACGCTGACAAATATGCAGACTACGCCCGGTACCAAGAACGGGTGGTTAAACACGTATTTGCCGATGCGGGTGGAGCCCGTGTCGTCCATCTCCACCGCCGCCAGAAGCGTTGGGTAGGTGGGAAGCACGAACAGGGCAGATACCGCAGGGAATGCCGCGAGCGCGGTCAGCGGGCTTACCCCGATGGCCAGCGCAGCGGGCATCAACGCTTTTGCCGTGGCGGCCTGCGAGTACAACAGAGACGCTGCGACGAAGAGCACCACTGCCAGCAGCCACGGCTGCGCGGTGAGGACGTCGCCCGCGGCCGATTGGATGTCATCGATGTAGTGGTTGATAAACGACGTGCCCAGCCAGGCGACGCCGAGCACGCACACGCAGGCCGACATCCCCGACCGGAACACCTGGGTGTTGAGAATTTCAGCCGCCGTGGTCCGGGTGATTGCCACGATCGTGGCCGCCGCACCGAGCATGATGGCCATGATCGCCTCGTTGCGCGGAATCGTCGGTTCCTGGATCAGACCCACTTGCTCCGAGATGAGCGTGGCGTAGACCATCACTACGACGATGGCAGCGAGGAAGATGCCTACTGACGCCTTAGCGCCGCGCGGGGGGACGTAGTGCGCGCGAGCCGCAGGCTTTGCGACGAGACCTTCGGCGAGCCTGCGTTGATACACCGGGTCCTGCGATAGTTCGGAGCCTGTCCTGTTGGCAATCCACGCCATCGGAAAAATAGCTAAGAATGTCGCGGGGATCATGACCGCCAGCAGCTGCAGGTAACCCACGCCGAACGGCTCCAGGGCGGATGCCATGAACACTACGGCCGCTGAGATCGGCGAGGCGACAATCGCCATCTGCGACGCGATCACGGCCGCGGACAGTGGACGTGATGGGCGCACGTCGCCCTCTTTCGCCACCTCGACGATGACGGGCATGGTGGAAAATGCGGTATGGCCGGTGCCGGCGAGCACCGTCATGAGCCAGGTGACAATCGGCGCGTAGACGGTGATCCGTCGGGGGTTGCGGCGCAGGAACCGTTCCGCCAGATCCACTAGATAGTCCATCCCACCGGCCAGTTGCATCGCGGCAATCGCGGCGATGACGCACATGATGATGCCGATGACGTCGAAGGGGATCGCATCCGCGCTCACCGGCACCCCGGTCGCGCCGAGGAGCAACACGCCGAGGCCCCCGGCGAAGCCGATCGCGATGGACCCCATGCGGGCACCGACGACGATGGCCCCGAGCAGGATGATGAGATGGACGACGAGCACCACGGCACGCTCCTTCGGCTGACGATTAGGTCATCCCAATTATCGGTCGTCGCCCGGCGCGAGAGAGCGCAAAGCGGGTGTGACGTTGGCTACGCGCCTGAACGCTCACCCAGCGTCGGCTCCTCGTCGACATAGAGCTTGCCTCGGTACTCCGGGTGCATGAGGTTTTCCTTGCTCAGCAGCCGCTGCAGATCGTCCTCGTCGATCAGGCCCTTCTCCAACACCAGGTCGTAGACGCTTTTGCCGGTTTCGGCAGCTTCGCGGCCGATAACGTCACCGTTGTGGTGGCCGATCACCGGGTTGAGATAGGTGACGATGCCGATGGAATTCGTCACGTACCCCTCGCACACCTCCTTGTTCGCGGTGATGCCCACCACGCACTTTTCGCGCAGCGTCTTGGCCGCGTTGGAGAGCAGGCGAATCGACTCGAAGAGCGACTGCGCGATAACCGGTTCCATGACGTTGAGCTGCAGCTGACCGGCCTCTGCGGCCATCGAGATGGTCACGTCGTTGCCGAAGATTTTGAAGCAGACCTGGTTGACCACTTCCGGGATCACGGGGTTGACCTTGGCTGGCATGATCGACGAGCCCGCCTGGCGCTCCGGCAGGTTAATCTCGTTAAGCCCGGCGCGCGGCCCGGACGACAGGAGACGCAGATCGTTGCAGATCTTGGACAGCTTCATCGCTGCGCGCTTGATGGCGCCATGCATCATCACGTAGCCGCCGGTGTCGGAAGTCGCCTCGATAAGATCCGGGGATGCCTGCACGTCGAGGCCCGTGACCTCGCGCAGCGCGGAGACAACCTGGTCGCGGTAGCCGTTCGGGGTGTTGATGCCGGTGCCGATCGCGGTGGCGCCCAGGTTGACCTCTAGGAGCGATTCGGCGGCGCCGCTGATGGTGCGCTGCTCCTCCGCCAGGTTTGCGCCGAACGCCGTGAACTCCTGGCCCAGCGTCATCGGCACAGCGTCTTGGAGCTGGGTGCGGCCCATCTTGATGATGTCGGCGAACTCGTCGCCCTTGGCACGCAACGACTTCTGCAGCTCATCCAGCTCTACAAGGAGATCCTGCACCGCGTAGTAGACACCGAGGCGGAAACCGGTCGGATATGCGTCATTAGTCGACTGCGACATGTTGACGTCGTCGTTGGGGTTGATCACGTCGTAATCGCCCTTGTCACGGCCGATCAGCTCAAGCGCGAGGTTCGCCACGACCTCGTTGGTGTTCATGTTCACCGAGGTGCCCGCTCCGCCCTGGAAGACGTCGATTGGGAACTGGTCCATGCACACGCCCTCGCCCAGGATCTTGTCGCAGGCCGCGACGATCGCCTCGGCCTTATCCTTCGGCAGCGCGTGCAGGCGGCGATTGGCCATAGCCGCGGCCTTCTTCACCTGCACCATTCCGCGGATGAACTCCGGGAAGTCGTTGATAGTGCTGTCGGAGATATGAAAGTTATCCACGGCGCGTAGCGCGTGGATGCCGTAGTACACGTCTGCGGGTACTTCAGCGGTGCCGAGGAGGTCTTCTTCAATCCGTGCGTCCATGGGCGCCACTATACGGAGAACACTACATCGCGCTGCAGCCTCCGCACCCCCGTTTATGCCTATAGAGCTGCAGAAAACCAGCTGTCCACGTCGCCGGCGTCGGCGCCCACGAGTGCCTGCGGATCGAGCGTTGACACCCCGTCCGGCACGGCATCGGCCAACCCCAGAACGACGCATCCCGCGGCGGCAGCGGCCGACATGCCGTTCCACGAGTCCTCGACAACGAGGCACTCGCCAGGGGCCGCGCCAACGCGCCGGGCTGCCTCGAGGTACATCTCGGGTGCGGGCTTAGGGTTATCCACCTCGTCGCCGGTAATCGTGTCGACGAAGTATTCTCTGCCTATCGCGTCGATGCACGGATCGGCCAGCACCCGTTCGGTGTTGGTGCAGACGAACATTGGGGTGCCCCGTTGCGCGAGCGCTTCCAGCACTCCCTCGATACCCGGGTTTAGCGCGATGCCGCCTGAGAACAGCTCGGCCACTCGGCCGAACATCCAGGTGCGGTAGCGCTCCACATCTCCTTCGGCGAGCGGGTGCCCGGCCCAGTCCGCAACTATGCGCAGCGTGTTGGGGAAGCTGCTGCCAATGGTCTGTTCACGCACTTCGGGAGTCAGCGGGCGGCCAAGCAGCTCGCCGAGCTCGTAGGTGGCCTGGCCCCACAGCGGCTCCGTGTCGATGAGGGTGCCGTCCATGTCCCAGAAGACGGCGGCGGGCCTACTCAAATTCCGGAAGCTCATGCAGTGCCTCGTCGGTAGCACCTGTAGCAGCGGCGGCGCGAAAGACGAGGGTCTCGATGTCCGCCTTCTCCTCCGGTTCCAAGACCGCACCCGCGTGCTGCTCGTTGAACTCGTTAAGGTTGGCGTACAACGGCGCGACCACCTTCACCAGCGCCTCGCCCTCCGGGTCATCGCCCAGGAGGTCCAGTGCGTCGAGGAACATCTCCAAGATCCTCCTCAGGTCAGGCAGCACCGCCGGATCGAAGGGTTCTTCCCACAGGTCTTTGTCGTCGTCCTGCAAGTAGGAGCCGGTGGCAAACGTGGTCAGATCGTCGATAAATTCGTCGACCTCGGGCTGAAATTGCGCCCGGATCGAGCTCTCTGCAGCTGCGCTCATGGGCACCATTGTGCGCGAGCGGCGCTAAATACGCACGCCGAGCAACCCGTCGAGAGCGGTAGCGATAATCCGGTCGTGGTCTCCGGTGACGCCGTCGATAAGCGTCAGAGCCCGCGGGGTGTTCAGGTCGTTGGCCAGGTGGGCACGCAGCTCGTTGGCGACGGCGATCGCCTCCGCCTCGCTCGCCTCTCCCCCTAGTTGCTCGCGCCAGCGGGCAAGGCGCGCCTCAGCCTCGTCCATGATGGCGTCGGAAAAGTCGCGATCCGTGCGGTAGTGGCCGGCAAAGACGGCCAGGCGGATCGCGGACGGATCGTGCCCCTGCTCCGACAGCTTGTGTACGAAGACGAGGTTGCCCAGGGACTTCGACATCTTCACGCCGTCAAGTGCGATCATGCCGGCGTGGACGTAATGGCTGGCCATGCGGTCCACCTCCAGCGCGGCTTCGGCGTGGGCGGCGGAGAACTCGTGGTGCGGAAACGCCAAGTCGGAGCCGCCGCCCTGGATGGCAAAGTGGGCGCCCAGCCGGTTGGTAGCGATGGCGGAGCACTCCACGTGCCAGCCGGGACGGCCTGGTCCGAACGGGGAATCCCAGGCAGGCTCGCCCTCGCGGTGCCCGCGCCAGATCAGTGCGTCCAGCGGGTCGCGCTTGCCCTCGCGTTCCGGGTCGCCGCCGCGCTCCGCGAAAAACTGCTCCATGGTGGCGCGGTCCAAGTTGGACTCGTAACCGAACTGCTGCGTCGCCTCGATGGAGGCGTAAATATCGCCGTGGTCGAGCTCGTAGGCGGCCCCTTTAGCGAGCAGACGCTGGACCATGACGATGACCTCGTCGACGGATTCCATGGCGCCGATGTAGTCGCGCGGCGGGATCACCGACAGGATTTCCATGTCGCTGCGGAAGAGATTGATCTGGCTGGTGCCCAGCTCGCGCCAGTCGACCCCGTCGCGCGCGGCGCGCTCGAACAGCGGGTCATCCACGTCGGTGATGTTCTGCACGTAGTGGACCGCGTGCCCGTTGGCGATGAGCTGGCGCTGCACCAGGTCGAACGTGAGGTAGGTGGCGGCGTGGCCCAGGTGTGTGGAGTCGTACGGCGTGATACCGCAGACGTAGAGGCCTACCTCCCCGTTGGCGTTTGGGGTGGTGTCCACCTCTTTCACACGCTGATCTGCGGTGTCGTAGAGCTTCAGCGGCGTCGGAGTACCGGCGACGGCGGGAACGGACGGCGTGGGCCAAGCATGCATGCGGACAACCCTACCGTTACGCCGCCATGACGCCGGTGCCCAGCAGCACCATGACAATCAGGCCCAGCGGGATGCGGTATGCAGCGAACCAGGCGAACGAGTGGTTGGACACAAACTTGAGCAGCCAGGCGATGGAGATGTAGCCCACGACAAACCCGATGCCGGAGCCGACTAGCAGCTGCAGGCCAGACGCGGCCTGCCCCGCCTGGGGGTCAAACGCGTCCGGCAGGGAGAACAGCCCGGAAGCCAACACCGCGGGAATGGCGAGCAGGAACGAAAAGCGCGTGGCCACCTCACGGTCCAGATCGAGCAGCAAACCGCCCGAGATGGTGCCGCCGGAGCGGGAGACGCCGGGGATGAGCGCAAGGCATTGCCACAGTCCCATCACGATCGCGTCTTTCATGGTCAGCTCGTCAAAACCGCGTGTCTTCTTACCCTTTCGCTCCGCCAGGATGAACACGAATGAGAACAGGATGAGCACAGTCGCGGTGATCCACAGGTTGCGGAAATTGTCCCGGATGAGGTCTTTGAGCAGCACACCAGCGAGAGCGACGGGGATTGTACCCACGATGACCATCCACCCCATGCGGTAGTCCGCCCCCCGCTTGGACGTGTCGGCCAAGCCTGCAAACCAGCCCGTAAGAATCCGCCAGATGTCTTTGGCAAAGTACACCAGGACCGCGAGCTCGGTGCCGAGCTGAATCACGGCTGTGAAGCTGGCGCCGGCGTCTTCGCCCCAGAACAGCTCCGAGACGATGCGCAGGTGCCCCGAGGATGAGACCGGCAGGAACTCCGTCAAGCCTTGGACGACGGACAAGACAACGACCTGGAGCCAGGACATGGTTGTGGCGGGATCAGTCATGGCGAAAGACACTACCCCGCCGCCTGAGCGACTGCGGTGCGCGACGGGCGCGTTGCTAGGCTTTCGCCTTGTGAATGCTCGATTGTCTGCCCCCACTTCACGCGCCCGCGTATCGACGGCCTTCGGTGCCCTCGCGGCAGTTATCACCCTGAGCGCCTGCGGCGCATCCCCTGCCGCGAAGATCGAGGAAGCTGGCGGTGAGGCGGCCGCGAGCATGGGCAGCGCCGAGCCCGCCCAGTCCCCCGCGGCGGTAGACCCGGCGGGCCAAGTGGTCTCTTTCGAGCCGGTGCGGGACCTGGACGTGACAGACGGGCGCATCGGCGTGCGCACTGGCGACGCGCTGATCATCGGCACGTTGAAGGAGATTGAACGCGGCGCAGGTGAGCGGCACGCGTTGGACGCGTCGTGCGGCGAGGCCACCGCCAACGCCGGCACGTTCGCGGTGGCCTGCGACGGGGAGATCAAGCTGTTTGGCGACCGGGAAGAGACCATCGGCACTGATTTGCCGGTGACGGTGGCCACTGTTGCGTCGACAGGCGAGGTGCTCGCAGGCAGCAACTCCGAGCGCAAGATTTGGGTCTTCGAGGGCGGCGAGCTGGCCTCGACAATCGACGTCGCGCGCGAGACCGACCAGCTGCAAGCGGTCCAGGTGGACGGCCAGCGCGACTCGGTGGTGCGCACGAACCGCTTCGACACCACGATCCAAGACGTGGACTGGACGGGCTCACGCCAAGGCGGCACGCTGCGCGTCGGCTTGGGCGTGGGCAAGGTGAGCGGTGGCGAGCACGGCCTGGTGCTGGCCGCAGACTCCACCGGCAACCAGATCCACGTCTACACCACCGACGACATCATCCGCCTCCAGCAATCCGCCCCTGTGCCGGAGGGGCCGTGGGACGCGGCGTGGGACCCCGGGCAGCGGCTGGCATGGGTCAGCTCACTGCCCAGCAACACCGCGAGTGGCTGGGACATCTCCCAGGGTGTGCCGCTTCGCCGCAAGCACTTCGCCACCGTCGCGGACGCACAGAGCATCATTACGCTTGACGACGGCACCGTGGTCGCAGCCTCCGCATCCGGCGACGGCATCCAGATCGTCTCCCCCGCCGACCAGACCGAGAGCAACTAGGAGATACCACCCATGACGCTCTACGACCGCTTACTCAAGCTCATGTTCCTGTTGCCGCCGGAGCGCATCCACGGCATCATAAGCGGCGCCCTACAGACGCTGCACCTGGCCACGCCCGTCAACCGGGCGATGGAAAAGGCCGTGCGTGTTCACGATCCGGTACTGCGCCAACGCGTCTTTGGGGTGGACTTCCCCGCCCCGCTGGGGCTGGCGGCCGGCTTCGACAAAAACGCCGAGGCGATCGACGCTTGGGGCGCGGTTGGCTTCGGTTACGCCGAGATGGGCACGGTGACCCCGAAGTTCCAGCCAGGCAACCCCACACCGCGCTTGTTCCGCTTGCCTGAGGACAAGGCGATTTTGAACCGCATGGGGTTCAACAACAAGGGCGCGCTCACCGTCGCCGATAACCTGCGGGCGAGGCGCTCGGGCGACATCGTGGGCATCAACATCGGCAAGAACAAGACTTCCGACGATGCCGTCGCGGATTACCGCGCCACTGCGACGCTGCTGGGCCAGCTAGCGGATTACCTCGTGGTCAACGTTTCCTCCCCCAACACGCCGGGGCTACGGGACCTGCAGGCGGTTGAAGAGCTGCGCCCGATTTTGTCGGTGGTGAAAGCATCGACCACCACCCCGGTGCTGGTGAAGATCGCGCCGGATCTTTCCAATGAAGACATCGACGCCGTGGCTGACCTCGCCGTGGAGCTGGACCTTGCCGGCATCGTGGCCACCAACACCACCATCTCCCGCGACGGGCTGAACACTCCCGCTTCCAGGGTGGAGAAGATGGGCGCAGGTGGGATCAGCGGTGCCCCGTTAGAGAAGCGCTCGCTTGAGGTGCTCAAGCGCCTCAACGAGCGCGTGGGCGACAAGCTGGTGCTGGTCAGCGTCGGCGGCATTTCCACCCCGGAGCAGGCGTGGGAGCGCATCGCCGCGGGCGCGAGCCTGCTGCAGGGCTACACCCCGTTCATCTACGGCGGGCTGGGCTGGATCCGCGGCATCCACCGCGGGATCGCCGCACAGATTAGAGCCCACGGCCTGGACTCGATTGAGCAGGCCGTGGGCAGCGGGCTGGAGTGGAAAGAACTCTAAACGCGCCCTGCTGCGCTGCGGCGCAGCACCACTGCGCACAGCCCGGCGGCGAGCGCCCACCCGATGAGCCAGAACGGTGTGGTGACCATCAGCTCGGCATCGGGCGCGATGAATCCGAGCCCGATGAGCACCACCGCCGCCAGCAGCGTGCCCACCTGGGTGCGGGAACCTGCTTGGTTGGTGTTGTAGGTGGCGAACGCGCCGACGATGGCCACTGCGGCGATCACGGAGAGCACTTGCGGGGTAATGGAAAACGCGGCATCGCCTCGAAGCAGCGCCAGCACGGCGTAGAGCACGAGCACGAGCGCAATGCCCAAAAACGCGCCGCCCACGCGTATTTGCACTGGGACCATTGGTAAGCCTTACTGGTTTTCGTACCAGCCCCAGATGATGGCGCGGCCGAGCGAGTGGAAGTTTAGGTTAAAGCCGAGCTGCGTGGGGTTTGCAATTTCGTCCGCGGGCAGCTCCGTATCCACCGCATGGATCGCGTAGAGGTAACGGTGCGGGCCATGGCCGGCGGGCGGGTTCGCACCGTAGTAGCCCCTGACGCCGCTATCGCCGGTAAGCACCACCGCGCCCACACCGAGGCCCTCTTCCGAGCCCGCGCCGGCGGGCAGTTCGGTCACGTCGGCCGGGATGTTGAAGGCGGACCAGTGCCAGAAACCGGACGCTGTCGGCGCGTCCGGGTCGAAACAGGTCACCGCAAACGTCTTGGTGCCCTCAGGAGCGCCCGACCATGTTAGCTGCGGGCTCGTTGCGTCGTCGCCGGCAAGCGTGTCGGCCAAGCGCTCACCGTTGACGATGTCCTTCGACGTGAGTTCGAAAGACGGCACGTCTGCAAGCGGGGCGTACGGGTCTGGGCCGGGAAAACGGTCGGAAACGTAAGAAGCAGTCATAGCTCCATTCCTACCCGAGAGCTAGTGACCGTTGCCACTCCATGCGGCGAACAGTTGCGCGTATCTCCCCTGGGCGGCAAGCAACTCTGCATGGGTGCCGTCCTCAATGATTCGGCCAGCGTCCATGACCAAGATCCGGTCCGCTCGCGCCGCCTGGTCCAAGCGGTGCGCAACCACCAGCGCCGTTGTGCCCGCCGTAATTCGGGCCGCAGCCTCCTCCAGCGCGTTAGTGGCGTCGCTGCCCGCCTCCGCCGTCGCCTCGTCCAAGATAAGAACCTTCGGCCCCGCCAATGCCACTCGCGCAAGCGCGAGCTGCTGCTCCACTTCCGGCGGGAGGTCTCCGGCACCCGCGCCGACACGGGTATCCAGCCCCTGCGGAAACAGCCTGGCAAACTGCACGGCATCCGGCTGGAGCCCCACTCCGGCGAGGGCAGCGAGCAGCTCAGCATCCGTGGCACCCGGGGCGGCCATGGCGAGGTCGTCGCGCAGGGTACCAGCGAAAATGTGCACGTCTTGGGTGAGCAGCGTGACATTCTTCGCCGTCCATAGGTCGCTCACCTGCGCAGTATCCACCCCGCCGACGCGGATTTCGCCGGCTGTGGGCTCCACCAGCCCCGCGATGAGCGCAGCAAGTGTGGATTTGCCCGCACCGGAGGTCCCCACCAGCGCCGTCGTCGTGGCGGCGCGGAGCGTGACCGACAGGTTCTCAAGGACCGGTGCGCCGCCCGGGTAGGCGAAGGAGACGCGGTCGACCTCGACGTCGACCGGCTGGGTGAGGTCCTCCGGCACCGTGGCGGCTCCCCTGCCGTCCGCCAGTTTGGCCAGGCTTACAGCGCGGCCTACCGATGTCGCGGCGCTTTGGAGCTCCCCGACGAAAAACAGGGCGTTGAATACCATCACTTCGGCACGGATGACCATAAACACGGCAGCACTCGCCTGCCCCGGGCTGACCTCACCGGCTGAGGCAAGCCATGCCCCGGCGGCCAGCGTCAGCATCACCCACGCAGCGAAGGCGAACTGGCCGATGCCCATGAGCCGGATGAACCACGGCGCGCGGTCCATCTCCGCCTCGACTGCGCCCCACGATGTGCGCCGCAGACGCGTCAGCGCCCATCGTTCAAGATCGAACGCGCGCAGGGTCGGCAAGCCGCGCACAGTGTCCAGCAGCACGGCGTTGCGACGCGCCTCGGCCACGCTCACCGCGTTAGAGGCAGCCGGGATCGCGCGCACCACCGCACGGGCGAACGGATAGGTGGCAAGTCCCACCACTACGAGGATGAGGGCGAAGCGGACGTCGATAAGCACTAGTCCCACGAGGGTGATGGGGAAGACGAAAAATGTCGTGAGCACGCGCGAGCCGATCGCGGTGATGGTCTGCACCACGTCGTCGATGTCTTTGGTCATGCGCGTGATTACGTTGCCGGTGCCCAATTCCATCACGCGGGGCACGGGCGCACGCAAGATGGCGTCAAGGCAGCGACGGCGCAGGTCAATCGAGGCCCGCGCCACCTTCTGGCCGACGACGAAGTTGCCCAGCCCGCGCAGGAACATCTCCGCCAACATGCACAGCAGGGCAAGCAGGATGGTCCAGACGAACGCGCGGGTCCCGGTACCAAGCACCGGGACGGTCCCGCCGGTGAGCGGGTCGACACTGCGCCCGAAGAGGTTGGCCTGGGTGGTGTAGGCGACCACGGTGAGCGCCTGCACGGTCAGCAGCACTGCCCACCAGCGCCGATCCAGCGCGTTCGGCAGCTCCGCCAAGTACGCGAAGGTCTCCTTGACGCTTGCGGGGGCCACCGCGTCCGCGCGGTCGTAGTCGCGTGGCATTTACACCACCTCCAGCACGGTGCCTGCCGAGCGCCAGGCGGCGTTACCCGTCACCACGACAGTGGTTTTGCCCGCCCGCAGCGCTTTCACGGCGGCCACCACGTCAGCCTGAGTCACGGAATCTAACCCAGTGGTGGGATCGTCCAGGATCAGCACGTCCGGGTCCGCCGCGAGCGCCCGCGCGAGTGCGACACGCTGCCGCTGCCCGCCGGAGAGGTTGAGACCAGCCTCTCCCAGCGGCGCGCCGGGCAGCGTCCCGTCCACCTGCACGCCGCCCAGGCGCCGCACGATGTCCTGGCAGTGGGCGGCGGCGAGCGCTTGCTTCACGACGTCCTCCGGAACGTCCCCGCGCGGGTTCACATTGTCTTCGATCGTGCCCTCAAACACGTTGACGGTATGCGGCGGGAACAGCACCCCTTCGCACCGCGCCCACGCGGCGGCGGCGGTATATGACTGCTCCTCGGGGCTGAGAATCCACAGTCCCGGACCCGGGAGAGGCCGCGCCTCCGGCTGCGCGCCCGTGTTGGTGTCGGCCGCGCGGCGCAACTCCACGATGCGCTCGCCACTCGCCACGGCCCGGCCCCACCCGCTGGCGAGGTCCCCGAACGCGAAGCCCGCCATATTCAGCGCCGGGGGAGCCAGCAGCGCCACGGATGTCATCTGGCCTGGGGTGATATCGCCGCGCAGGGTCATCCAGACGGCAAGCCCGACAATGCCGGCGTTGCACAGCCACGACACCACCATCCGGGCGAAACTGAGCGACACCTCCACCCGCAAATGCTTCAAAATGAGCGTTCGAGCGCCTGCGGTCACCGCTCTGAAGCGGTGGGCGACGGTCTCACCCGCGCCGAGCCCTTTGACCGCGCGGATCCCCTGCGACGCATCCGTCGCTAGGCCGGCGACGTCCGCTTCGGCCGCGCGGCGCTGCAACGACACGCGGGTTACCGGCCCGGCCGTCCATGCGGCGAATCCGGCGATCAGCAGTGCGCTTACCGGAATGGCTAGCGAAATCCAAGGCGAGACCGTCCACATCGCCACAATCGCGCCAGTGGCGTAGCCGATAGCCATCAGCGGGAACGAGAGCAGTTCGCGGTAGCGGCCCACGGTATTTGCATCCGCATCGATGGTATTGAGCACGGTGCCAGGGCTCATCGGGCCGGCCCCGTGCCGCAGCACACCGGACGAGAGGTGCTGCTGGGCATTGTGCGTCACACGTCGCACGGACGCAGTGGCGAGGCCGTCGCCCGTCGCCTCTCCGATGAACTGGATGACGAAGATACCAATCAGCAGGGCAATGAGCCACCACGCGTCGAACGCGTGCTCGCCTAGCAGGCCGTCCACGATCATCCCCACTACGACGGGTACAAACGCGGAGATGCCAGAGCCGATGAGATAGCTGAGAATATGCAGCACCAGTACGCCCGGGTACGCGGCCACCATGTCCCGGACCACTTGCTTACCCCCGCTCCAGCGCGCCGGGTGGAGCCGGTCAGAATCGTTTGCGGGTGGTGCGGGCGGAACGAACCACCGGTACGTCAGCATGCGTCTGGGCGGGGCGATCATCTCTCAAAAGCTAGCAAAACCCTAGGGCTGGGCTGGCGATTTGGCGCTTGCGCCACCCCGCCCTATAGTTATGCAAGTGCCCAGCCGAAAGGCTGAAAAACACCCAAAGCCCGGGTGGCGGAATGGCAGACGCGCTAGCTTGAGGTGCTAGTGTCCTATTAACGGACGTGGGGGTTCAAGTCCCCCCTCGGGCACAGATTTTTACCCCGCTACAGCACGTAGCGGGGTGTTTTTCTTTTGGGCAACCCCTTGCTGTAAAACTGTGGCTCGTGAAACGGTCGAACAAGCTGGTGCTACTCATTGTTGCCGCAGTGGTTTTCATCGCGGCGTGGCAGCTTCTCGACGTCCCCCCGCTGTCAACCCTGCGCGACTGGTCCGACCACACGGGTCCGTGGTTCCCCGTCGTCTTCGGGTTGCTCTACGTGCTGATTACGCAGTTCCCGATCCCGAGGACGCTCATGACGGTCTCTGCGGGGATCCTTTTCGGCGGCAGCCGCGGAATCCTTATCGCGCTCACCGCGACCACGATCAGCGCCGTTATCTCGCTGGTAATCGTGAGGTCGCTCCTCCGGGATTGGGTCGAACCCCGCCTGACGCACCCCTCGGTGCAGAACCTTAATCATCGCCTAGAGCAGCGGGGATGGTTGGCCATTCTCAGTCTGCGCATGATTGCCGCGGTGCCGTTTTCCATACTCAACTACGCGGCCGCGCTTACCCGGGTGCGGGTTATCCCGTTTGCGCTGGCCACCCTGGTCGGCTCTGCCCCCGGCACGATCCTGGTTGTGCTCTTCGGCGACACACTAACGGGCCGGGCGGACCCGGTGTTCGTCGCTGTCATGGCGGTGCTGGCGGTGGCCGGCGTTGCGGGTCTTGTGCTGGACGCGCGGCTGCCCACGCGCCCGGGCGAAACGCCGAGGGGAGCGTAAGACCTACTGCACGACGCGCTGCCGCTCGCACCGTGTCGTAGTCAAGGCGCAGGGGTAGACCCGAGTAGGCTTCGGCCCATGATCGCAGTGCATGCCAGGTACCGGGGGCGGGAGAAGGGGCGCGCCGCAGTGGTGGAGCGATCCGCCCAGGCGCTGAGTTCCCTACCCGGGGTCGCCGGGTTTGAGGTGCTGGGTGTGGAGGACATCCGCTCAGAAGTCGCCGATGCGGAGACCGCGCTTAACCTCATCATGGCGCTGCTTTCCGACGGCAGCTGGGCCATCGGACTGGGCATCGCGGACAGTTCAGACGCTTCTCACGCAGCCACAAAGGCCGTGGGCACGAGGCCGGGCCAGGTGCAGGTCATCGTCGATAAGCGCGATGCCTCGACGGACGCCTCCGATATCGCCGCGGTGTTCGCGCTGATGGCGCACGTGCTGCACAAGCGCACCTACGAGGGGCGCGAGGCAACTTCACTTGTGCGCCGCGGCATGAACCAAAACGAGGCCGCCGCAACCCTGGGCATCTCCAAGCAGGCGATGAGCCAGCGGTTACAGGCGGCCGGGTGGCCTGCTGAGCAGGCCGGGTGGCAGCTTGCGCTGAACCTGATTACTCGCGCGGCTGGTCAGACGGGGTAGCCGGCCGGGAAACTGGCCCCGGCGCTGCACTCTCGTCGGAATCCGCCGCGGGTTCGCGGGCCGTGATTTCGCGTCGCTCTAGACCGGGCTGGGGCGACGTTTCTGCCGGCTCCTGGGTCGGGTCCGGGTCGTCCACGTGCTTGTTCGCCACCGCACGCGCCTCGGCGAGCGCCTTCGCCAGCTCCGGGTCGGTGGAGGTGTCAAACCAACGGTCCGTGTCGTCTGCCTCCGCCATTTCCCGGTCGCGCTCGTTCGGCGAGTCTGCCTTGTAGCGGAACACGCCGTCGTCGTCCTTGTCGGCGAACGCGCGGGCGAACTGCTGCAACGAGTCGCCGAACTGGGACGGGATCATCCACATCGTTGCCGCGTCGTTGTTGGCGATCTTCGGCAGCTGCTCCAGGTACTGGTACGCCAGCAGCTCCGGGGTAACTCCGGAGGACTTGATCGCAGCATTGACTTTCTGTATCGCGCGGGCCTCGCCCTGTGCGGCCAGATATTTGGCCGCACGTTCGCCTTCGGCACGCAGCATCATGGCCTGGCGCTCGGCCTCGGCCGCGAGAATCGCCGCGTGTTTCTCGCCCTCCGCGGAGAGAATGCGGGCTTGCTTCTCACCCTCGGCGGTCTTAATGTCTGATTCTCGTTTGCCTTCCGCAGTGAGGATCATCGCGCGCTTCTCGCGGTCCGCCTTCATCTGCATCTCCATCGACTGCTGGATGGACGGTGGCGGGTCAATCGCCTTCAATTCGACTCGGCTAATGCGCAGGCCCCACTTGGCGGTGGCGGCGTCCAGCTCGCCGCGCAGGCGGCGGTTAATGGTCTCGCGGGACGTCAGCGTCTCCTCCAGCGTCATGCCGCCGACGACGTCTCGCAGCGTCGCCACCGAGATCTGCTCCACGCCGACGAGGTAGTTGTCCACGCCGTAGATAGCCTTGGCCGGATCGTTGATCTGGAACGTCACCACCGTGTCGATGGCCACAGTGAGGTTGTCCTGGGTGATCACGGCCTGCGGCGGGAACGACACCACGCGCTCACGGGTGTCCACACGCTGGCGCACGCGGTCGATGTACGGCACCAAGAAGGTCAGCCCGCCCGACGCCGTGCGGGTGTATCGCCCCAGCCGCTCAATCACCGCTGCTTCACCCTGCGGGATGAGTTTGACCGAGGCAGTGAATATCGCCACCAGCAAGGCGACAATGATGACGATGGTGATGATCCCTCCCACTTAGGGCTCCTTCCACACGACAGCAACAGGGCCGTCGATATCGTAAACGGTCACGGTGGATCCTGCTGGGATCGTTTCCGCCGGATCCAAGCTGCGCGCCGACCACAGCGAGCCGTCGAAACGCACCTGCCCGGTCCCCGCAGCGATCTCCTCGACGACCTCTGCCCGGCTGCCCACGAGCGCGCGGGGCGTCTCATCCAGCACGAGCGGGGCGTCCATGCGCGTGCGAAGCACGGGCCGCAGGAACACCAAGAACAGCGCCGACGAGGCGACGAAAATGGCCAGTTCTGCCCACAGCGGCACGCCAGCGAGCGCAACCAGCGCTGTGGTGAGCGCGCCTGCCCCGAGCATGAGCAGGGTCAATTCGCCCACCGCTAACTCCAATAGCGCAAGGGCTGCGGCGGCCACAAACCAGAGAAGCGATCCCACGAGCCGTACCTTACATGTGTCCGAGATCGGATTTGGACAATTCCGGGTTTGTCACAAAGTCCACTAGACGCTCCACCGCCCCGATCAGGGTGGAGTCGAGGTCCCGGAATGTGCGCACGGACGAAGACACACGCCGCCACCCTTCCTTCGGGTCGGACCAGCCCAGCCGCCGGCACACCCCAGTCTTCCAATCTTCCCCGTAGGGCACCTCCGGCCACGCAGGGATGCCCACGCTCGCAGGTTTGACCGCCGCCCAAATGTCGATGTACGGGTGGCCGGTGACTAAGATGTGCGGCCCGACGTGCTCGACCAAACGCGACTCTTTGGTGCCCTGGATAAGGTGGTCGGCCAGCACCCCGATGCGGCGGCCTGGCCCCGGCTGGAACTCGTCCAGACGCTGCTGCAGGTTGTCTAGGCCCTCCAGGTACTCGACCACGACGCCTTCGACGCGCAGGTCGTGGCCCCACACCTGCTCCACAATCGCCGCGTCGTGGATGCCTTCTACCCAAATGCGAGACGGCATGGCCACTTTCGCCTGCACGTTTTTAACTTTGCGCGAGCCTGAATTGGACCGTTTCGGCGCCTCCTGACGCGGCGCAACGTAGCGCGTCAGCGTAACGCGCCTGCCTTCCACCATGAACGCGCCGGGCAGCATCTTGAACAGCCGCTGCGTTCCGTGACGGTCTTCCAGCCTGACAAAGTCGCCGTCATACGTACGCTCAAACCCCACCACTGCGCCGACAAAGTCGTTGCCCACGATTTCCACGATGATGCCGGGCTCCGCTGGCACCTCCGGGTACGCTGGCCGCTTTGTGCGGGCGTGGCCTTGAAAAATATCTCCGCTGTACCGGCTATCTCCCATAGTGCGTCCGTATTCTATCCGCACCACTACACTGTCCCCGATGCACACGCGCGCCGAAGTCTATTCTCCCCTCCAAAACACCGCCGTCTGGCTCGCGGCCTGGCTTTACAACGTGGAGTCCACCGACGACACGATCAGCGCGCTCACGGACCTCGGTGGCAGGCACACGTTTCTCGGCGAGCCTGTGGCGCATCTGCTTCACGACGTCCGTTCCGTCGCCGACCTCGACTCCCCCGGCCCCTGTGTCAGACTTGTACTCTGGGGCCCCGGACAAGCACCGCGGCTGCGGGCGGGATCTCCCGCGATGGAGGCACTGACGCAAGCCGGGGCACTGGTAATCCGTGGAATCGGCGCCCACCACATTCTGATCCCCACGTATGCAGGCGACGGTGTGAGCTGGCGCTGGTTCGAGGATCCGGAACCGCTTCCCGAGCCGGAGTGGCTCTCACCCGGCGAAGCGGACCAGTTGCTCTCGCGCGCCACGGACCAGGCCGCCGTGCTCATCGAAGCCGCCGGCGGCACACGTAAGGAGTTGCCCAGCCCGCGCCTCGCGGTGGGCACCCTCGCAGATTTTTACGACACTCCGGGCCTGCCTGCCGGCGTCACCGCCCGGGCCACGAAGCTTTTCGCCCGGGCTGACAGGGTGGCCGCGATCATTGAGACGGTCACGGACCGGCTGGACGACCATTCCTTTGACCCCCAGCTCTTTGCCCTGTGGCGCCACGTCCGCTCCGCGCGTATGGCTGGGGTGGCCGACGCGGTGGTGGACTACCAGCGCGAGTGGGCGCGTTAGCCGCGTGAACGCTGTGGACGCTTCACCGGCGCGCAGCACCCTTCCTTACACGGGGCGCCGTTGACGGTGCAGCCTTGCACGGTCACCGTTGACAAGGTTTCAGGCTTGACTTGGGTGGCAACTGCCTGCGCGAGGTCCACGACCATCCCAGCGAACTCGGGTTCAAGCCCCACAGTCGGTGTGCGCTCGAGGGTCACACCCATTTCCTCGCACGCCTGCCGCAGCTCGGTGTCCAAGTCCCACACCACCTCCATATGGTCGGTGATGAAGCCGATGGGAACACAGATCAAGTGCTCCATCCCCTCCCGTTTGAGCTCCTGTGCGCGGTCGACCACATCCGGCTCGAGCCAAGGCGTCGCCGGGTTTCCGGAGCGCGATTGCCACACCAGCTCGTAGTCTTCTACGCCTGCGCGTTTTGCGACGAGCTTCGCCGCCTCCTCCACTTGGCGAGAGTACAAGTGCCGATCTGTCGGGCCGCCAGCGTTTTCGTCCGCGGCGCTCGGCACACTGTGCGCGGTAAACAGCACGCGCGTCTGCCCATCCGCATTGTCCACAGCCGCGCGCAGCCCATCGGCAACGAGCCCAACGAACACAGGGTGTCCGTAAAACTGCCAGAGCTTGGTGTAGGTGATTTCCGGAGTGACCTCGCGGATCCGCTGGATGTCCTCGTCGTACTGGCGGCACGCGGAGTACCCGCCCCACGCGCTTGTAGCAAAGACGAGCACGTTCCCGCGGCCGTCGGCAAGCAACTGCTTCGCAGTATCTTCGGCGAACGGGCGCCAGTTGCGGTTGCCAAAGTAGACGGGCAGTTCGATGCCGCGGCGGGACAGCTCAGCCTCGACGTTGGCGATGAGCTCCCGGTTTTGGGCGTTAATGGGGCTCACGCCGCCGAAGTGGAAGTAGTGCTCACCCACCTGTGCCAGGCGTTCGCGGGGGATGCCGCGGCCGCGGGTGACGTTCTCGAGAAACGGAATGACCTCGTCCTCTCCCTCGGGACCGCCGAAGGAAAGGACGAGGAGTGCGTCGTAGTCATTGAGGGCCATGCCCCCGAGCCTAGCCCGCTAGAGCAGGCGGACGGCGTTTGGAGCCATGCCGGACCAGCGCACCGGCGAGATCCGGACGGTCTGGCCGGACCGCGGCGCCTCGATCATGGTGCCGTCGCCGAGGTAGATGGCCACGTGCTGGTTCCCGCCCGGGCCCCAGAACAGCAGGTCTCCGCGCTGCGCCTCGCTGGCCGGGACGTGCGTGCCGCGTTGGTACTGATACCCGGTGTAGTGCGGCAGCGCTACCCCAGCCGCCGCGAAGGCGTAGAGCACCAAGCCGGAGCAATCAAAACCTGCGACGGTGCCGCCGTCTACGCCGGTCGTCGGCCCGTTGGCGTCGCCGCCGCCCCAGACGTACGGGGTACCGATCATCGACTGCGCGCGGGCAATCACCGCCTCGATCTGAGACGCGTCCGACACCGCGGCGACGGATGCTTGCGTCTGCTCCGTGACCTCTTCCGCGCTCTCGACATCAGGCAGCACCTCCGCGACCGCCTCGGAATTGCCCCCCACTTCACCGAGCGCGCCCGTGAGACCGTCACCGAATGCCGTGACTAATGCTCCGGCGTCGACGTCAGCTCCGACGCCGGCTCCACCATTGACACCGCCAGGCGAGCTGTAGTTCGCGGTAACACCTCCCACCAGCGCGATGCCGGCGGCGATAGCACCTGCCTTTGCGATTGTGTCCTCGTCGATCTCGAGCACCCCACTCTGGGAGATCAGCCCGGAGAGATCGCCGGTGGAGGAGGTTTGGGCGACCGTGCGAACCGCCTCAGCCACCGCCTCTCGGCTCGGCTGGGGCACGTCAGGCGCGCTGCTGGAAACACGCTGGCGAACAAGGTCCACCACCTCTTCCGGGACCTCGTAGGTGGTGTCGCCCCGAGAGACCGTGAGTGTCGCCGCATACGGGTCGGCGACGGTCGCGCTGCCCGCTTGTCCAGCTTGAGCGGCCTGTCGCTGTCCATCCGCCGCTTCAGCTTCAGGCTGGGCTGGGCGCTGCTCGTCCAACGCAGCTTGCGCCCGGTCTAGATCCGTTTGGGCCGCGTCACGCTCCGCGGCGGCCGCTTCAAAGGCAGCGCGGTTCTCTTTCAGGAGTTCTTGCGCGTGGGCTTGCACCTGCTCGGCCTCCGACTCGGATGCGTCGGCGAGCTCGCTCACTTCGCGCAGTGTGGCCTCGTCCTTGGCAGCCTCCGCGCGCGCCCGCTCCGCCTCCGCGAGTTTGGCGCGAGTCTCCTCGGAACGCTGCCGCAGCAACTGCGAGCGCTCCAGCACGTCGCGCTGCGAGCTAGAACCGCTGACCGCCACGAGCGCGTCGCCGGGGTTAGCGCCGCGGTATTGAGTCCGGCTCAGCTCACCTAGCTCCGCGCGCAACGCGTCGACTCGCTCCTGGGCATCGTGAAGGCGGCGCTCGGCCTCATCCCTCCCGCGCCGAGCCTGCTCGGCTTTCACCTGCGCGTCGTGCAGATCCACCAAAGCCTGGTTGACGGATTCCTGCAGACCACCGAGATCGAGGTTGAGCGCATCGACGTCGGCTTGTGCGCGCGAGACCGCGGTGACGAGCTCACCGACCGCGGAGGTTGAACTTTGACCGGACGCGGCGGGGCTGACGAAAACCGCCGTTGCAGAAATAGCTGCGGCGCACACGGCGGTGCCGAGCGCTTTACGCGCACGGCTCAACCGGGTGCCCCTCTGTGGATATGCCACGAAGGTGCTCCTCACACCGCCCGTCGCGCGCGCTGCAGTCACACCGGGCGATCAAGAAAAACCCAGGCATGGTGCAACCCACGCGGGAAACCGTGACTAGTGGTTCCGCGAGCGGTCTAGACATTGACTACTGACACGGCAGCGCGAATCTCGTCCGACCCACACGAGCGTTGCCACCCGGTACTTGGCGTGCTTCCCCACATGCCCGAACCTCGACGGACGCTTGACTGTAGCGCCCGCATGGTGCCTGTGCGTCGTGTGTGACGGTTATCGACCCGCGAACCGATACGGGAACCATACGTCAAGGAGACACACTTGTATCCCTTTCGTTACATTTCACCCCCGCAGTCAAGCCTGGTTGCATGATTCACGGCAGCCTCACCAGCACATACTGCCGTCAACCCGAATCAAGTGACCTTCGTCACTCGCAGGAATAGCCATCGTCGGCCGGTCCCATCCCCGAGCCGGGGCCGCTAAGGCGTCAAGTATAGAAACTTGTCATCGCCGAGCTGCGCACGCGGCGACGAGTGCTGCCGCCGCAAGCGCAAGAAGCGACACCGCGGTGACGAGCGGCCAATTCACCGAGAATGAGTTCGCGGCATCGACAAACGCATCCACGCCGGCGGGATAGTCGCGCTGCGCAACCATGGCGCGCTCTCCGCGTTCTACTTGTGCGCGGGTCAGCGAATCGCTGGCACCAACGGCCACGTGAGGGGTGCGTACGAGCACCGTGTCCAAGCCCGCTTCGGTGGCGGCATCTTGGGCGAGATCGCGCAAGTCAGCGACCACGGGCGGGGTCTGCTCGAGCACGATAATTCCAACGGGATCGAAGCCGGCCGTGTCGGCGTTTGCGAGTGTGTCCCGCAGTGCCGCACCCAGTTCAGCATTGACGGGGTTGTCGGTGCCGAACGCCACGGCGGAGGAATCCAGCTGGGACACCAGATCCTGGAACGTCGTCTCCGTCTGCATAGGCCTCTTCCCTTGTGTGCGCGGCGTTGTCGAGCGGTCGATGGGGAGTCTAGCGGTGCACGCCGAAGGGGCGTCGATAAGCGCGATGCGAAAACATAACGGGCGTAATGTTATTATCGACGCGGAACTATGGAAGGTCCCTTACACTGGTGGCCTGACCATAGGGTCATGAATCCCTGACGAGATACGACGAGAATTGGAGCTCACCGTGGCAGAAAGCAAGAACTCGTTCGGTGCCAAGAAGACGCTCGAGGTCGGCGGTAAGTCTTACGACTACTTTGCGCTCGACGCAGTCGAAGGCATGGAGAAACTCCCCTACTCCCTGAAGGTGCTGGGCGAGAACCTCCTGCGCACCGAGGACGGCAAGAACGTCACCGAGGACCACATCAAGGCAATCGCAAACTGGGACCCGTCCGCGGAGCCGAGCGTGGAGATCCAGTTCACCCCGGCCCGCGTCCTCATGCAGGACTTCACCGGCGTGCCGTGTGTTGTGGATCTTGCAACCATGCGTGAGGCCGTGGGCACCCTGGGCGGCAACCCTGACCAGGTCAACCCCCTGAACCCGGCCGAGATGGTCATCGACCACTCCGTGATCATCGAGGCGTTTGGTTCCGAGAACGCCATCGACAAAAACGTCGAGATCGAGTACCAGCGCAACGAGGAGCGGTACCAGTTCCTGCGCTGGGGTGCGGAAAACTTCTCCAACTTCCGCGTTGTGCCGCCGGGAACCGGCATCGTGCACCAGGTCAACATTGAGTACCTCTCCCGCGTAGTCTTCGACAACGAGGGGCTCGCATACCCGGACACCTGCATCGGCACCGACTCCCACACCACGATGGAAAACGGCCTCGGCATCCTCGGCTGGGGCGTTGGTGGCATCGAGGCTGAGGCCGCGATGCTGGGCCAGCCGGTCTCCATGCTCATCCCGCGCGTTGTCGGCTTCAAGCTCACCGGCGAGATCCCGGCCGGCGTGACCGCTACCGACGTGGTGCTCACCATCACCGAAATGCTTCGTGAGCACGGCGTCGTGCAGAAGTTCGTGGAGTTCTACGGCAACGGCGTAAAGGAAATCCCGCTGGCTAACCGCGCCACCATCGGCAACATGTCGCCGGAATTCGGCTCCACCTGCGCGATCTTCCCGATCGACGAGGAGACCATCAACTACCTGCACCTGACCGGCCGCTCCCAGGAGGACATCGACCGTGTCGAGGCATACGCCAAGGCACAGGGCATGTGGCTGGAGCAGGACGCCCAGGAGGCCGAGTACTCCGAGTACCTCGAGCTGGACCTGTCCACGGTGGTCCCGTCCATCGCTGGCCCGAAGCGCCCGCAGGACCGCATCCTGCTGTCCGAGTCCAAGAACACCTTCCGCAACCAGCTCCCGGACTACAACACCGCCGGCGAAGGCACTGCCGAGCCGGTCCGCGCCGAGAAGGTCGACGCGGTTTCCTACAACGAGTCCTGGCCGGCAAACGGTGAGTCCGCTGCCGAGGGCGCCGAGGGCCGTGCTTCCAAGCCGGTTATCGTGCAGTCCCCGCAGGGCGGCGAGTACACCCTCGACCACGGCTTCGTGGCTATCGCCGCCGTGACCTCCTGCACCAACACCTCGAACCCCTCCGTCATGGTGGGCGCCGCGCTGCTGGCCCGCAAGGCCGCGGAAAAGGGCCTGAAGGCTAAGCCGTGGGTCAAGACCATCATGGCGCCGGGCTCCCAGGTGGTCGACGGCTACTACGAGCGCGCCGACCTGTGGAAGGACCTCGAGGCCGTCGGCTTCTACCTCTCCGGCTTCGGCTGCGCATCCTGCATCGGCAACTCCGGCCCGCTGCCGGCCGAGGTGTCCGACGCCGTCAACGAGTTCGACCTGACTGCCACCGCAGTGCTGTCCGGCAACCGTAACTTCGAGGGCCGCATCTCCCCGGACGTGAAGATGAACTACCTCGCGTCTCCGCTGCTGGTCATTGCCTACGCCATCGCCGGCACCATGGACTTCGACTTCGAGTCCCAGCCGCTGGGCCAGGACCAGGACGGCAACGACGTCTTCCTCAAGGACGTTTGGCCGTCCACCGAGGAGATCGAAGAGACCATCGCTGGCACCATCTCCCGAGAGATGTACGAGAAGGATTACGCCGACGTCTTCAAGGGCGACGAGCAGTGGCAGGGCCTGGACATCCCGACCGGTAAGACCTTCGACTGGAACGAGGACTCCACCTACATCCGCAAGGCTCCGTACTTCGACGGCATGCCGGAGCAGCCGGAGGATGTGAAGGACATCGAGGGCGCGCGCGTCCTAGCCAAGCTGGGCGATTCCGTGACCACGGACCACATCTCCCCCGCCTCCTCCATCAAGCCGGGCACCCCGGCCGCAAACTACCTCGACGAGCACGGCGTTGAGCGGAAGGACTACAACTCCTTCGGCTCCCGCCGAGGCAACCACGAGGTCATGGTGCGCGGCACCTTCGCCAACATCCGCCTGCGCAACCAGCTGGTGGACGAGCAGGGCGGCTACACCCGCGACTTCACCCAGGAGGGTGCGCCGCAGGCCTACATCTACGACGCCGCTATGAACTACGCCGAGAAGAACATCCCGCTGGTGGTTATCGCCGGCAAGGAGTACGGCACCGGTTCCTCCCGCGACTGGGCCGCGAAGGGCACCAACCTGCTCGGTGTGAAGGCTGTCATCGCCGAGTCCTTCGAGCGTATTCACCGCTCGAACCTCATCGGCATGGGCGTGCTGCCGCTGCAGTTCCCGGAGGGCCAGTCCCACGAGTCCCTCGGTCTGGATGGCACGGAGACGTTCTCCATCACCGGCATCACGGACTTCAACGGCGGCGAGATCCCGTCCACGGTGCACGTCAAGGCCGAGAAGGACGGCGCCGACGCAGTCGAATTCGACGCTGTGGTCCGCGTTGACACCCCGGGCGAGGCCGAGTACTTCCGCCACGGCGGCATTCTGCAGTACGTACTGCGCCAGATGGTCCAGAGCTAGCGCTTAGCCTGACTGCCATCGCCGCGAAGGGGCCTCCGCACTGCGCGGAGGCCCCTGACCGTTTCCCACCCCCGTTCCCGCCGACCTTGACACCCCCGAGGAGCCCTCATGCCGATAGTGAGCGACGAAGAGCTGCAGCGCCGACGCGGCGAGATCATCGATGCCGCCCGCGCGTGTTTCGCACGCTACGGCTATGAGGGCGCCACCGTCGCCCGTCTCGAGGCGGCCACCGGGAAGACACGGGGTGCGATCTTCCACCACTTCGAGGACAAAGAAGCGCTGTTCCTAGCCATCGCAAAGGCGGACGCTGAGCGCCAGGCCCAGGTGGTCAGCGAGCGCGGCCTTGTGGATGTCATGCGCGACATGCTCTTCGACCGCGAGTCGAACGACTGGTTCACTACCCGCTCCGAAATTCTTCGCAAGCTGCGCACCGACCCCGAGTTCGAGGCGCGTTGGCGCGAGCACCAGGAGGTGCTGGACCACGCCGTGCGCGAGCGCCTGGAGTCAAATAAGCAAATGCGTGACGACGTCCCAGTAGCCGTTGTCCAGACATACCTCGAAACGGTGCTCGAGGGCTTCATCACCAAGCTCGCATCCAGGGAGTCGGTGGAGCGGCTTGAGCAGATGCTCGACGTTGTGGAACAGTCAGTCCGCGGCTGATTCCTCGAAATAGACTAAGCGGTATAGAATCGCCGCTATGTCGAAGCTGCTCTTTCTCTCACTGCGTACAGGCGACATCGGCCCGGATGTGGCCCGCGCCGAGTACCACGATGTGCTGCGCGCGACAGGCCTGCGTGAGGTAGACGTAGAGCTTCGCGTCATCGACTCCCCCAGCGCCGAGCTGGGCCCCCTCGACTCTGTCAGTGGGATCATCGTCGGCGGCTGTTCTCTCAACGTGACGAACCCTGAGCGCGATGCGTGGCACCTGCGTATCGACGACATTCTGTCCGCAACCGTGCAGTCAGAAAAGCCCACATTCTTCGTGTGCTTCGGTATCTCCTGGCTCGTGGACTACCTGGGCGGTTCGGTCGGCCGCACGCATCCCGAACAGTCCGGCCCCACCACCGTCAATGTCGTGGCCGACGATGCTGTGGCCGGAGCGAGCGGGTCCTTCACCGCCTTGACCGGCCACACCGAAAACCCTGTCGAGGTGCCCGACTCCCTCACCGTGGTGGCGACGGGGCCGGGTGGAATGATCCAGATGGTGCGCTACACCGATCGCGTGTGGGCCACTCAGTTCCACGCGGAGATGGACGCCGACGCTATGCGCGCGCGGATGGATTTCTTTCACGATTACGGGTACTTCCCAGCCGACGAATACGCCCGCATCGTCGCCGATCTGCCCAACCATGACGTAAGCCGGGCGAACGCGCTGCTCCGCACGTTCGCCCGGCGTTGCCTGGATGGGCAGTTCACCTAAATCTCGGAGACCTTGCCCTCTCCAGTTTCGAAGTCGATCGGGTTATGGTCGAATGCTTCACCGCGCCCGACCGATTCCACAATCACGTCCGCCACGAGCTCGCGCGGGGTCTCGGAGTCTGCGTCGCGCGCCCCGTCAAGCACCGTGATGCCGCTGGCGGCATCGTCTGTCAGACGGGTGGGGCCGAGGATCTGGTACGGCAGGTTCGACCCCAGCAGGCGCTGGTCCACAGCCTTCTTCGCTTCCACGTATGCGTACCAAGAGCCACCGTCGTCTTCCGCTGTGGCTTCTGCAGCCCCCGCGTAGGAGACCATAACCAGGAACGGCGCGTATTCCCCGAGCTCCTCCAGTGCGTCGATCATTGCCATCGCCGCGTCACGGTCGACGGCGTACGTGAGCTCCGCCGAGCCGCCACCGGCGCCAGCGGACCACACGACGGCATCGAACGGAGTGAGGAGCCGGGCCCAGTCCTCCGCATCCAACGTCGTCAGGTCGCGGACGATGACAGTGGCGCCGTCGTCAGCCAGCTTTTGCGCGTGATCAGGGTTGCGCACAAGCGCGCTGACCTTGTGGCCCTCCTTCACAAGCTTGGGTACCGAGTGGCGCGAGACGTTTCCACCCGCGCCGAGAACGAGAACATGTCGTGTTTCCATAACTCCAACCGTAGCGCCAAAAGTGCGTCTATACTTTGCGCATGCACGCAATTATTACGACCACTGGTAAGGACCGCCCCGGTGTCATCGCCGCCGTCTCTGCTGAAGCTGCAGAGCAGGGCCTGAACATCGTCGACGTATCGCAGACCATCATGGATGACTACTTCACCATGATCATGCGCGTTGAACTTCCCGCGGGCGAGGTAGACATGGGGGCGTTGCAAGAGGCGTTCGACGCCGCCGGCAAGCCGCTCGGCATGGTCGTCCGCATCCAGTCCGATGCCCTCTTCAGCGCCATCAACGACATCTAGGGGCGCGACTGTGAGCTTCGAATTTTCAGACGCCCGGTTCCTCGAAGTCATCCGCATGATCGAGGACTACCGCCTAGACATTCGCACCGTCACCATGGGCATTTCGCTCATCGGTTGCACGCGCGGTTCCATGGAGGCCACGGCTCAGGCGGTGTACGACCGCGTGACTGAACGCGCCCGCGACCTCGTTCCAGTGTGCCAAGGAATCGAGCGTGAACTGGGCATCCCGATCGTGAATAAGCGGATCTCCGTCTCGCCTATCGCCCTTGTCGCGGCGGGCGTGGACGGCAGCCCAGTCGAAATTGCCCGCGCCCTGGACCGCGCGGCTTCCGAACTAGGCGTGAATTTCGTCGGCGGCTACTCCGCCCTGGTGGAAAAGGGCGGCACGACCGCTGACAAGCGCCTGATCTACTCCATTCCGGAGGCGCTGTCTGAGACGAACCAGGTGTGCAGCTCCGTCAACGTCGCGTCTTCGCGTGCCGGCATCAACATGAACGCCGTGGCGAAAATGGGCGAGATTGTGAAAGAGGCGGCCGAGGTAACCGCTGACCGGTCATCCATTGCCTGCGCCAAACTGGTTGTGTTTGCCAACGCAGTCGGCGACAACCCGTTCATGGCCGGCGCCTTCCACGGCATCGAGGAGCCGGACACGGTGATCTCGGTCGGCGTGTCGGGGCCGGGCGTCGTCGACAACGCGATTGCCCCCCTCAAGGGCGCGACACTGAACGAGATCGCGGAAGAGATTAAGAAAGCCGCGTTTAAGATCACCCGCGCGGGCCAGCTCGTGGGCACGATGGCGGCAGAGCGCCTTGGCGTGCCGTTCGGGATTGTGGACCTATCGCTGGCACCGACCGCGGAGATGGGTGATTCGGTGGCACATGTGCTGGAGCGGATGGGACTGGATCAGGTGGGAACGCACGGCACCACTGCGGCGCTCGCCCTGCTCAACGACGCGGTGAAGAAGGGCGGCATGATGGCGTGCTCGCGCGTCGGCGGCCTGTCTGGCTCGTTCATCCCGGTCTCCGAGGACAAGGGAATGATCGATGCGGTGCACTCCGGCGCCATCTCCATGGACAAGCTCGAGGCGATGACGTCCATCTGCTCCGTTGGTTTTGACATGATCGCTATCCCTGGTGACACGTCTGCGGAACTCATCGCTGGCATGATCGCCGACGAGGCTGCAATCGGTGTGATGAACCACAAAACAACCGCTTCGCGCCTAATCCCGGTCCCAGGCACCAAGCCCGGCGACGAAGTCAACTTCGGCGGCCTGCTCGGCTATGCGCCGGTGATCCCGGTGAACACGGTGGGCAACGACCAGTTCATCCACCGCGGCGGTTTCATCCCTGCCCCGGTGCACGGTTTCCGCAATTAGGAATCGGCCCTCGCTGGGTGCGAGGGCCGGTCATCGCGGTGGCGAGGGCGTTTTGGCGGCGGCGCCTTAGCGCTTCTTGCCCACCGCGAACCATGCCGCCCAGCCGAGGGTGTTCACGGCGCCGATGATCGGGGTCCACAGCCACTTCGGGCCGCGGATGTGGCGGGAATCGGTGCGAGCGAGGTCGCGCAGCGCCAGCGCCTTTCCGGCGGTGTCGATGGTGGCGAGTGCGCCGGCGAGGGTTTTCTGGTCGGAGGACAAACCGTTCCATGCACCCTGGAAGGTGGACGTGATGTTCTTGAGTAGTGCCATACCGAGAGTGTAGCGGGCAGGTCGCGGCGGGAAACGTTTTCCCACGTCGAAGCATATTCAAGCGCTTCTCACTGGGCGGTAGATGTGCTGGGAGCTTGTTTCAGAGGCCGCGATGACGGACATGGTGCCGTCGGTTTCCAGGATGATCGCCTCCACCTCACCAAGCCCCGCGTTACCGCTTTTGCGCACCGCTTGAAGGATCTCGCGCTCTGTGACGCGCTCACGTCGCATGGTTGCCGTGTTGAAGCGATCACCGGAGTACAGCAGCGCAGGCTCCGACTTGATGAGACGTTCGAAGCGGTCCGAATGGCAGGCGAGTTTGGATATGAGGTACTGGCCGCCGAGCAGCACCACGATCGCGGCCACGGATTGCGCAAGTTTCACATCCTTCGAGGTGAGCGTCGACGCGAAGACCGATCCGAGCGCAACCGTGATGACGAAGTCGAAGATGTTAAATTTCGACAGCGAGCGCTTCCCCGCGATGCGCAGCATCACGATAAGGGCAATGTAGATGAGCAGGCCTTTCGCGGCGGTGCTCCAGACGGTGGTGAGGTCGTTGTAGAAGATATCTCGCACGGTGGTCTACGATAACCGCAGTATTCGTCAGGGGTAGTGAATACAAACTGCGTTGGGCATGCATCTTGTTCTATGCCAGTTCCACGATTTCCATGTACTCGTCGCTCCACATGTCTTCGTCCCCTTCCGGCATGATGATCACGCGCTCAGGCTCGAGCGCACGCACCGCACCCGGATCGTGGGTGACCAAGACGACCGCGCCGGTGTAGGTCTTCAACGCGTCGAGCACCTGTTCTCGGGATTGGGGGTCGAGGTTGTTGGTGGGCTCGTCGAGAAGCAGCACGTTCGCCCGCGACGAGACGAGGGTGGCCAACGCGAGGCGGGTCTTCTCGCCGCCGGAGAGAGTTCCCGCTGGTTGTTCCAGTTTGTCGCCGGAAAACATGAACGCGCCGAGCAGACCGCGCAGATCCTGCTGGCCGGCATCCGGGCAGGCCTCAATGGTGTTTTCCCACACGGACTTCTCGCCGTCAATCGTGTCGTGCTCCTGTGCGAAGTAGCCGATCTTGAGACCGTGGCCCGACACGACGCCACCCTCACCGTCAGTGCGCTCCACCCCCGCAAGCAGCTTCAACAGCGTCGTCTTGCCGGCACCGTTCGTGCCTAGCACGACGACGCGGGAGCCCTTGTCTACCGCCAGATCGACGCCTGCGAACACTTCCAAGGACCCGTACATCTTGGTCAGCCCCTTGCCGAAGAGCGGGGTCTTGCCACAGGGTGCCGGCTCCGGGAATGAGATGGAGGCAACCTTATCGGCGACGCGGACCTCGTCGAGCTCCCCCATCATCCGCTCGGCTCGCGCCAGCATCTGCTTCGCGGCGGACGCCTTGGTCGCCTTCGCCCCGAGCTTCGCGGCCTGCTTCTGCAGCGCGGATGCCTTCTTCTCCGCGTTCGCCCGTTCGCGGCGCCGCCGCGCCTCATCGAGGGCGCGGGCGTCTTTGTACTTGGCAAAGCCCATGTTGTACACATCAGCCTCCGCGCGCACAGCGTCCAAGAACCACACCTTGTTGCATACGGCGTCAAGCAGCTCCACATCGTGAGAGATCATGATCAACCCGCCCTCGTGCTTCGAGAGAAAGTTGCGCAGCCACGCGATGGAGTCAGCGTCGAGGTGGTTGGTGGGCTCGTCGAGAAGCAGGGTGGTCTGAGACTTGCCAGAACCCTGCCTCGAGGCGAAAAGGATCTGGGCGAGCTCGACGCGGCGACGCTGGCCGCCGGAGAGCGTCTTCAGCTGCTGGTCCAGGATGCGCTCCGGGAGCCCGAGGTTGTCGCAAATCTGAGCAGCTTCCGCGTTGGCCTCGTAGCCACCGAGCGCCTGGTAGCGTTCCTCCAAGCGGGAAAACTTCGCAATCGCCTTGTCGCGTTCGGCGCCGTCGGTGGTTTCCATCAGCGTCTGCTGCTTTGCCATCGATCGCTGGATTTCATCCAGCCCACGTGCCGAAAGGACACGGTCGCGTGCGGTCTGCTCGATATCTCCCTCTTTTGAATCCTGCGGGAGGTAGCCGATCTCGCCCGAGCGGGTCACGGAACCACCGTATGGCTCGGTTTCCCCGGCCAAAATCCGCATGGTGGTGGTCTTGCCAGCACCGTTGCGGCCGACTAGACCAATCCGGTCGCCGGGTTGGACGCGGAGGTGCTGGCCCGGTGCCTGGAGGAGCGTGCGCGCTCCAACCCTGACCTCGAGATCATGAGTAACAATCACGGAGGATTACTGTATCAACTCCCCCAAATCACGATTCACTTCTTGGTCACTGCGCGCACTATCCACCAAGTCAGCACAAACGGCGCGGCAATCACTCCAACGACCGCGAGCATGATCAGAATTTCCCCGAATGCGATATTCACACGACACTCCTGCAAACGCTAGTGCGAGTTGAGCCAGTCGATGCCAACAGCCCGGTCGGTGCCGGAGTATTGCGTGTGCGCTTGGAACCCGCGGACAAGCGCCGCGTAGTCCCCGACGCCGTACCCGGCGACCTCGTTGAGACTCTCCGCCGACGGGGCGCGGCCGTGCAACACATCCATCCTCATCGACGGCTCCACAATTCCACGGTATTGATCCGGGAACGCGCATACCGCGTCGCTCGGGTTACACACCTCGAGCACCTTGCTGCCCAGGGAGCCGAAACCGCCGTTTAGCTGCCCGAGGGCACCCGTGTTGACGTCAGGCTTCGGCGGGTACTGCACGGCGCCGTTGCCGCCCTGGTACGGGTTTGCGTAGAGCACAGCCCCCGCGAACCGGTTCTTATCCAAAGGCCCGCGGTTGTACGCGGCGTCATTGACAATCCGAGCCGAGACATCTGCCCCGAGTGAGTAACCGACGAGGCTGATCGAGCTGTTCGGGCAATCGTGCTGAATGCGAGAAATGATGCGGGCAGCGTTCCGGTAGCCGTCATTCGAAGACTCACGGTACGGCGTCACCACAAAACCGTGGGAGGTGTACGGCACGTACGTGACATCGGCGTCCGGTTGAATAGCGAGAGCGTTACCCACCGTGAACGTGATAAGGCCCAGCGGTGCTTGCTCAGGCGCGAACGACACGGTATTGCCACCGCCGGGAACCACAACCACCTGCTTCGGCGAGCAGTGGTTCACAATATCATCAGGACCAGGCAGGTTGAGCGGGGCTGCACCGGCAACCCCCTGGCCCACGGTCAAAGCCGCTGCAAACGCGCCGGCGACAGAGCTTCGAATGACCCGGCGGAAAAGAGACATGTTTTCTTACCCTTCAGCAACAACCAACGCGACGCGCACAGGCGTGGGCCTGTGTCCGCGCCGCCCGCTTTTCGCTCCAGGGACACGTCGTCTACGCGCCCGCGTACGAAGCCACGGTGGTATGTTATCGCGCGCTTCCGGGATCCGCTGTGTAATCGCCGCCTGGAATTTTTCGTCCTGAGGAGGACCGACGGATTGTGGGGATGTCATGTGGCGACCGCGCGATTGCGGGCCCGGCGAAAAGTAAAAGCGCCCTAGCTCCAACCGGAACTAGGGCGCTTTCGCCTGCGTGGGGTTACACCGCGAAGCCGAGGGCTCGAAGCTGCTCGCGGCCCTCCTCCGTGATGAACTGCGGGCCCCACGGCGGCATCCAGACCCAGTTGAGGTCGATCTCGTCGACCGCGGTGTTGGACACCACCGCTTGCGTCGCCTGGTCCTCAATCACGTCCGTGAGCGGGCACGCCGGCGAGGTCAGCGTCATGTTGATGACGGCGACGGTGCGGCCCTCACGATCCTCGATCCACAGGTCGTACACGAGCCCGAGATCGATGACGTTGATGCCCAGCTCTGGGTCGATCACGTCGTGGAGGTACTCTTCCACCTCGCCGATGAGCTTGAGCTGCTCCTCGGTCTGCTGCGGGCGCTCCGCCTGAGCCGGCTGACCCGCCTGGTTATTCGCCTCAGTCATAGCTACTCCTTTTCTCCCAGTGCGTCCGACGTCGCCGCCTGGAACGCCTTCCACCCCAGCAGCGCGCACTTCACGCGCGCCGGGAATTTCGCGACGCCCGCGAACGCAACGCCGTCGCCGATCATCTCTGCGTTGCCCTCGACGGTGCCGCGCGAGGTGATCATCTCGTCGAAGGCGGCAAGCTTCTCCATCGCTGTCTCCACCGGCAGGCCGATAACTTCCTCGGCCATCACCGACGTGGAAGCCTGCGAAATCGAGCACCCCTCGGCGTCGTAGGAAACGTCCTCGACCGTCGAGCCGTCCTCGGACAGGTGCACACGCAGGGTTAGCTCGTCGCCGCAGGACGGGTTGACGTGGTGCACCTCCGCTTCGTACGGCTCACGCAGACCCGCGTGCTGCGGGTTCTTGTAGTGATCCAGGATGACTTCCTGGTACATGGACTCCAGGTTCATCGCGCGAAAAACTCCTTCGCCTTGGCTACGGACGCGACCAGCGCATCCACCTCTTCCAGCGTGTTGTACAGGTAGAAGCTCGCTCGCGCCGACGATTGCAAGTCCAAGCCCCGGTGCGCGGGCCACGCGCAGTGGTGGCCGGTGCGGATCGCCACACCTTCGGCATCGAGCACCTGCCCAAGGTCGTGCGGGTGCACGCCCTCGACCGCGAACGCGATCGCGCCGCCGCGTTTTTCGGCGGTGAGGGGGCCGGCGATCC
>ERZ501059.31-NODE-31-length-45926-cov-14.012077_pt1 | contig 45926 bp, 47 predicted proteins | sample MGYA00510856_ERZ501059 | MGnify/ENA primary metagenome ERZ501059 (study PRJEB25958, sample SAMN03398555) | human skin metagenome | study: EMG produced TPA metagenomics assembly of the Human Skin Microbiome Metagenome (human skin metagenome) data set. | reverse complement strand
ACCTAGCCAACAACACAACGGCCACCAGTGTGGTTCACAGGAAGTCCGCAGACCCGGCTCGTGAACAAATCCGGGAATCACGCCTACACAACCAGTTAGCTTGCGCCGTTTCCCCAGGTCACCTGGATCCGCCCGGGAATTCATTCACCGCCGCAGGCGCGAGGGGTGAACGAATTTCCCCAACGGCGGCGGGACACCCTGCCGCCCCCTACTTTTCGGTGAACTCCATCTTCAGCCCCAGCGCGTCGGCGACGGCGGCCACCTTCTCCCACCGCACGCCGGCGCCGCCGTGCTCGATGGTGTGCAGGGTGGAGCGCGACACCCCGGCGGCCTCAGCCACGTCCTGCTGGAGGCGGCCGGAGGTGCGGCGTCGAGAGGCGATCTGCTCCCCTAGCGCGATGAGGACCGGGTCGTCGCTTGCCGGCTTGCCCTGCTTGTTGCGGGGCTTGTGTTGCGCGTCCGTCACCGGGTGGCCTCCTCGGAAAGCACGGCGGGCAGTTTCTCGGACCAGGCCAGGGAGTCGCGGACGCCGTCGACTAGCGATCGCTCGGCGGACCAGCCCAGCACCTCCCGCGCTTTGTCGGTGCGCGACGCGCAACCGACCACGTCGCCGGGGCGGGCGGGGCCGGTGCGCACCTCGAGGGGGCTGCCGGTGGCCTCGCCGAACGCGTGGGCCAGCTCGAAGACGGTGGTGCCCTGGCCGGTGCCGAGGTTGATCACCTGGTAGCCGGACGATTCAACAACGTCATCGAAGCGCTGCAGCACCGACACATGCGCGCGGGCGAGGTCCCAGACGTGGATGTAATCGCGCAGGCCAGACCCGTCTCGGGTGGGCCAATCCACACCGGTGACGGTGAAGGGCGTGCCGGCGTCGTGGGCCTCGATCATCTTGCCCAGCGCGTGCGTGGGGTGCGGGTGCTGCAGGCCCGTGCGCATCTGCGGGTCCGCGCCGATCGGGTTGAAGTATCGTAGCGCCACCACGCCCATGCGACCGGTGGCGGCTTCGTCGGCGAGCACCCGCTCCAGCAGCCACTTCGACGCCGCGTAGGGGCTCTGGGGGCCCACCGGGCTGGTCTCGTCCACCATGGTCGCGGAGCCGGGATCGTACATCGACGCCGTGGATGACAGCACGAAACGGCGCACCCCGAAGCGCTCCAGCACCCGCAGCAGCGTGATGGCTTTGCCCACGTTGTTGTCGTAATAGGCCAGCGGCTGCTCGACTGATTCCGGCACGACGATCTTGGCGGCGCAGTGGATCACCGCATCGATGTCCGGGTGGTCCGCAAACACGCGCTCGAGCAGCGTTATGTCCGCGATGTCGCCCTCGTAGCAGTCGAAGCGCTGGCCGAAGACGCGCAGGCCGGTGGAAAAGTCGTCCAGAATCACCGGGGTGATCCCGGCGTCCTGGCAGCACGACGCAATGGTCGACCCGATGTACCCGGCGCCGCCGGTGATAAGCACCTTCATTAGTTCAGCCCCGCGTACGAGTGCAGACCGGCGATGACGGTGTTGACGTACGTCATATTAAAGATCGTCATGGCCATGGCGAAGACGTTGATCCAGGCGGCTGCGGTGGACTTCCACCCGGCGGTTGCGCGCGCGTGAAGGTACGCCGCGTAGAGGATCCAGGTGATCATGGAGACGGTTTCCTTGGCGTCCCAGCCCCAGAAACGGCCCCAGGCAACCTCGGCCCAAATCGCGCCGAACACGATGCCAATACCGAACAGCGGCAAGGTGACCACCGCGGTCTTGTACGCGATCTGATCCAGGGTCTTCGCGTCTGGGAGCGGGCGTGCGATTGCGCCGAACACACCGTGCTCCTGGCCGCGCGGTTGCCACATGCGCAACAGGTACAGCAGGGCGAAGACGCCAGAGACCAGGCCGATGGATGCGCCGATGGACACCGAGGAGACGTGCACCGGCAGCCAGTAGGACTGCAGCGCCGGCACCACAGGCGCGGCCTGCATGTGGAAGACGGTGGAGTTCAAAAACATCGCGACGACCATGGGGAACAGCAGCCAAGGCCACACGGTGTACCAGCCCTTGCGCTGGACGACGGTAGCGGCCACGACCATGATCACGGCCGTCATAAACAGGATGTATTCGTAGAGGTTGCCCAGCGGGAAGCGGTTTGCGCCCAGTCCGCGGGTGACAAATGCCACGAGGTGCAGTGCCACGCCGACCCAGACGAGCGCCTGCGTCATGCCGGCCCATTTGCGTGCGTTGGCGACCTTCGCGTCGAACTCGGTGCTGTCGGGCGTCTGCTTTTCGACGACCTCCGGCCCCCCAGCGCCCACGAGTACCTTCTGCTCGGCCAGGGCCTCCCGGCGCGCCTCGATGACGCTGTTGACGCGGCCGTAGTAGACGAACGCCATGATCAGCGCCACGATGTAGACGATGAATGCGGTGCGGAAGGTGAGGTCAGACATCTCCGCCATGGTGGTGTCGACAAGCATGGGGCTTAACCTACTCCACTACCTGGCGTCATCCAAGGTCATAGGGGTCAAACTCCCCCGCGTTGTCGCGGTTGTCCGCGTTGTTCGTGCCCAGGACGGCGTCCGCGATGTCGTGGAACTCGCGGCCCCAACCGGCGCGGTCCGTGCGCGCCAGGCCCGCGATCTCAACTTCGGTCCTAGCATTCCCTACGTCCAAGGTACGAGGACGTAGGCGCACCCAGATGCGGCGGCGCTTGATGGCGAGCGAGCCCGCCAGCGCGCCCAGCATGATCGCGGTGGAGATCAGCGCGAGCACCTGGGTCGGGTCGCGCGAAATCTGGTAGTTGGCGTATTCGGCGGCGCCGTCGAAGCGCACTTTCACCTCGCCGTCGCCGGTGTCCACGGTGGTTTCCTCGCCGGGGCTGAGCTGGACGCGCTGCACCTTTTCCAGCCGCCCATCGGCGACTAAGGACTGGTCGAGTACAAACACGTTTTGGGGGCGTCCGGTGTCCAGGCCGGCGTCGCCGACGTAGAGGTCCACGGACATCGCCGGGTCGTCCATCGACGGGAACGCGGACTGCAGCTGGTCCCCGTTCGGCCCGCTCCAGCGCGCGGTCGGCGCGAAGTTGCCCTCCACGGCGATCTGGTGCTGGCGTCGCTCCTCCAAGTCCGGGTACATGCCGGCGGGCGGGTCGAAGCGCATCACGCCGGAGGACAAGAAGGTGAATACGTCGGTGGGCCGAAACTGCACCATCTGCGTGCGGGTCTCCCCGTTCGGCCACGTCAGCGTCACCTGCGGGGCGAAGCCGTGGCCCTGAAGGTAGATGCGGTCGCCGCCTAGGCGCAGCGGGTGGTTGACAGCCAGGGTGGTCGACTTCCACTTGTCCTGCGGCACGGTCAGGTCGTCGGTGTAGGTGATGTCCGAGGAGAAATTGTTGGCCTGGCCGTTGTTGAGGTAGGTGGCCCGGAAGTTCTGGGATTCGAAGCAGAATTCGGTCAACCCGGTGCCGTCGAAAAGCGGGCCTGCGCGGAAGACGTCGAAGTTGGCAGGGCTGGTGTTGCAGAACACCCGCGACTGCTCCACCGGCACCGCGGACTCGGCTTCCGAGTTGGTCACCACGATGACCTGGCCTTCGTAGAACACCATCCGCCCGGCCACGAAAGTGAGGATCATGGCCACGATGCCGATGTGGAAGATCAGGTTCATCAGCTCGCGCGTGTAACCGCGCTCCGCCGAGAGCGAAAACACGCCCGCGCGGTCTTCTTCCGGCTGGTACGTGGCAATGTGCCAGCGTTTCAGTTGCTTGCGCAACCGCTTTTCGACGTCCTCCGGTGCCCCCTCAACCGTGCCTTCCGCGTGGTACGGCATGCGGCCCAGGTACTTGGGCGCGCGGGTGGGGGTGGCGTTGTAGGCGCGCCAGTGGTCGACGGAGCGCGGGATGATGCAGCCGATGAGCGAGATCATCAGCAGCGTGACGATGGCCAGGAACCAGGTGGACTCGAAGACGTCGAAAAGCTGGAGCCTGTCGTAGATGGGGCCGGTGGTGGGATTGGCCTTCAGGTAGTCGTCCACGAGCGACGACGACACGTTGCGCTGTGGCAGGAGGGCACCCGGGATCGAGCCGAGCGCGAGCAGGAACAGCAGCATGAGCGCAGTGCGCATGCTGGTGAGCCAGTGCCAGGCCTTTCTCAGGGCCCTTTTCAGCCACGTGAGTGCTGTGCGCATTAAATGATCGTCCCTCCGAATCCGACGACGAGCTGGCGCGTCCAGCCGATGAAGCTGTTCCACGCGCCGGTAAGCAGCATCAGCCCGACAATGACCATTGCCACGCCACCGGCAATTTGGATGGCGCGGGAGTGGCGGCGCAGCACGTCGATGCCGCGCACCGCAGCCGAAGAGCCCAGAGCCACCAGCAAGAACGGCAAGCCCAGGCCGAGGCAGTAGGCGATGACCAGCAGCACCCCGCGCGCGGCCGTCAGGCCCTGGGTGCCGACCGAGACCGAGATGATCGAGGCCAGCGTGGGACCCAGGCAGGGCGTCCACCCCAGGGCGAACACGCCGCCGAGCAGCGGCGCGCCCACGATGGTGGTCCACTTCTTCGGCTGGAAGCGGGTGTCTCGCTGCAGGGCCGGCACCGCGCCCATGAACACCACGCCCATGAGGATGGTGACCACCCCGCCGATGCGCATGAGGGTGTCGGCGTTGAGCGCAATCGCGCTGACCGCCCCGAAGACGGTGACGGTGGCCAGCAGGAACACGACGGTGAACCCGGCGATGAACAAGGCGGCGGCACCGGCGACGGCCCAGTGCTTGCGGGAGACGCGCACGCCGCGCTCGTCCATGGTCATCTCCCCGCCGACCACGCCAGTGAGGTAGGAGATGTAGCCGGGCACGAGCGGAATCACGCACGGCGACGCGAACGAGACAAGCCCGGCGAGCGCGGCCACGAGCAGGCCGATGAGCAGCGGGCCGTCTGTGGCAAGGTCTGCGAACCCCACCTACGCCTCCTCCGCCAACCGGTCCGTCACCTCAATGACGTCCTCCGCGGTCACCGCACGCAGGAACACCGCGGCCGGCCGGTGCTGCTTGTCCAGCACGATCGTGGTGGGGATCACGGAGCTAGGCACGCCGCCGAGCTGCGCCGCGGTCTTAAACGGCGGGTCGTAGATGGACGGGTAGGTCACCCCGTTATCCGTGAGGAAGTCCCGGGCGATCTGCGGGTTGGGGTCGCGCACGTTGATGCCCAGCACGGTGCCGTCGCCACGCTCCTGCAGGTGCTCCTGAATCTGCTCCAGGTCGTCCACTTCGGCGCGGCACGGCGCGCACCACTGGCCCCAGGCGTTGAGGACGACGATCTGGCCGTCGTAGTCGCTCAGGCTGATGGTCTGGCCTTCGTCCATGAGGGACTCGCCTTCAAGGCCAGCCAGCGGCTTGCGCTCTGCTTCGTCGTAGAAGATTTCCGTCTGTCCGCCCGGCGAGTGGAAAGCAAAGTTGCCGCCACTATCCGAGCCGGAGCAGGCGGCCAGCGTGAGCGCGACCGCGCAAAGCGGTGCGGCGATGAGCTTGCGCATGAAAACCGGCCTTCTAAATGTGCTGTGCTGGGGTGGTGTAGGCCCAGTCAACAACATCGCCTCCGTCGAACACAAGTGACGTCACACTAGCGAGGTCGCAGTTACGGCTGGCGTGTGCGAGCGGCTTTCCCTGCACGTGACGCTGCACCATGACAATCGGCAGCTGGTGGCTTACCAGCACGGCCTCGTGCCCCTCGGCTGTGTCGCGGGCATCTTCCACAGCACCCCACATGCGCTGGAAAATCTCCTGGTAGGGCTCGCCCCAGCTCGGCTCCAGCGGGTTGGTCATGTGGCGCCAGCGCACCGGGTTGATCAGCTGGGAGCGCCAGCCCTTGGTGCGCAGCCCTTCGAAGGTGTTGCCTGCCTCCAGGATGTCCTCGCGCGTCTGCACCTCGCAGCCCGTGACCTCCGCAATCGGGCGCGCTGTCTCCTGCGCGCGCTCGAGTGGGCTGGCAGCGAGGTAGGTGACGTCGCGGCCGCGGAAGAACTTCGAGGTTGCCACAGCCATGGAGTTGCCACGGGAGGACAGGTGGTAACCCGGCATGCGCCCGTAGAGGATCTTCTTCGGGTTGTACACCTCCCCGTGGCGCACCAGGTGCACCGTCGTGCGCGCCACCTACGCCTCCGCAGGCTGCGCGGCAGCGGCGGCCTGCGCGGCCGGGCGCAGCGCGTCTTCAATGCGGCCGAAGTCCTCGTCCGTCAACGCGGTGGAGACGAACCAGGTTTCAAAAGCGCTCGGCGGGGCGTACACGCCGTTGTCCAGCAGGGCGTGGAAGAACGGTGCGTAGCGGAACGTGTCGGCGGCCTGCATGTCCGCGAAGTTGCGGCCTTCGCCCTCGCCAAATCGGACGGAGAGCATCGTCGCCGCGCGTTGAATGTGGTGGGTGACGCCCTCGGCCGTCAGGGCGTCGTGAAGCAAACGCTCCAGTGTGTCGGCGTTGCGGTTGAGCACGGGGTAGATGTCCTCCGTGGCCAGCTCAAGCGAAGCGAGGCCCGACGCCATCGCTACCGGGTTACCGGAGAGGGTGCCGGCCTGGTAGACGGGGCCGTTGGGCGCGAGGTGCTCCATGATGTCGCGGCGGCCGCCGAACGCCGCGGCGGGCAGGCCGCCGGAGACGACTTTGCCAAAGGTGGTCAGGTCGCCGGCGACGTTGTCCACGCCGTACCAGCCGGCGTAGGAGGTGCGGAAGCCCGTCATCACCTCGTCGAGGATCAACAGGGCGCCATTGAGGTGGGCGAGCTCCTTGAGCCTGGCGTTGAAGTCGTTCTGCGGGGCGACAGTGCCCATGTTGCCGGCGGCCGCCTCGGTGATTACTGCCGCGATTTCGCCCTCGTTCTCGCGGAAGGCGCGTTCCACTGCGGCGATGTCGTTGTACGGCACCACGATCGTGTCCTTCGCCTGCGCGCCCGTAACACCCGGGGAGTCCGGCAGCGCAAATGTGGCGAGGCCGGAGCCGGCGGAAGCGAGCAGCGCATCCACATGGCCGTGGTAGCAGCCCTCGAACTTGATGATCTTCGGCCGGCCCGTGAATCCGCGCGCGAGTCGGACTGCGGACATAGTGGCCTCGGTACCGGAGTTGACCATGCGCACCTCCTCCACCGAAGTGCGCTCCACGATGTGCTCGGCGATCCGGATCTCCGCCTCCGTGGGGGCGCCAAAGCTCAAGCCGTTGTGCAGGGCCTTCTCCACCGCCTCCACGATCTTCGGGTGCGCGTTGCCGTGCACCATCGGGCCCCAGGAGCACACGAGGTCGACGTAGGCGTTGCCGTCCACGTCGATGAGTTGGGAGCCGTGCGCGCTCTGGATGAAACGGGTCTGTCCGCCCACCGAGCCGAAGCCGCGCACCGGTGAGTTCACGCCGCCGGGGGTGGTTTTCTGCGCCCGCTCAAACAGCTCGCGGGAGCGCTCGGTATTTGCTGAGGTCGGCAGTTGCGCAGTCATGGTTGTCTATCCTAGGCCATATGAAAATCGCGTTTTTAGGCCTCGGTCGCATGGGCACTGAGCTCGCCCTCAAGCTCGTCGACGACCACGAACTGACCGTGTGGAACCGCACCGCGTCCAAGACCGAACCGCTGGTTGAGCGCGGGGCGTCGGCCGCAGCGACACCCGAGGAGGCGGTCGACGGCGCCGAGCTGGTGGTCACCTGCCTGTTCGGCCCGAATATCGTCCGTGAGGTGGTGATCGAGCCTGGCCTGATCCCCGACGGCGTGACCTGGGCCGACGCCACCACCATCTCACCCGCAGACGCCACCGCGTTCGCCGATGCCGTGCCCGGCTACGTGCACACACCGGTCGTCGGCTCCCTGCCGCCCGCGCGCGCCGGCAAGCTCGGCGTCTACGTCGGGGGCGCCGATGCTTCTCGACGCCGTTCCGTCGCCAACGTCGTCGCCCCCTGGGCCGCCGCCAACCCAGAGCGCCTGAAAGAGGTGGACACCGCCGCCGGGGCCGCCGTGGGCAAACTGCTTGCCAACCTCGCCTTGGCTGTGACCATCGAAGGGTTCAAGGAAGCGCTGCTGCTGGGCGAGTCCCAGGGAGTGACGCCGGAGCAGGTGGTGGATATGCTTGGCTCCACCGGCCTGGAGTTCATCGTGAACATGAAGTCGCCGTTCCTCCTCGGCGAGCGCTCCACTTCGCCCGGGGATTTCACCGCCGACGCCATTGCCAAGGATGCCCGCTTGATGCTCGCGTCCGCGGACCAGGACCTGCCCGCCGTCTCCGCCGCGCTGGCGTCGCTGGAGCAGCAGCAGGAAGACGGCCGCGGCGACGAGGACTTCTCCACCGTCGTGGTCAACCGGTAGGCCTCAGGAGGAAAGGCGCCCCGGCAGAAATGTGTCCACCGACTCGTGAACACATCCGCTGGCTATTCCACACGGCAGGCACCGGAGGACGTCGAGAGGCAGCTAGTGCCCCGCTTCGAACTCGTTGCCCACGACCTTGGCCGACGGCTCCTTCTTGGATTGGTTGCGGAAGATGCCGGCGAACACCACAACCAGCAGCGCGATGGCGACCCAGTTGGCCACCTTGGCGTATCCGTCCAGCACCTCGACCACGGGCTCACCGATCCACCAGCCCAGGCCCAGGTAGAGGAAGGACCAGATCGTCTTCGACACGAAGTCGAGGACCATGAACTTCCACAGCGGCATGCCCGTCATGCCCATCAGCACGAACACCACGAACGCGATCGGCAGCGGGATGGGCACGTACGCCAGGAATATGCCCAGCCACCCGAGCTTGACGGCCCACTGTTCCACGCGGGCAATGTTTCTCCCGGCGCGGGGAGAGTTCGCGGCCTGCACGTCGAGGATCCCGCGGCCCCACAGCTTGCCGGCCCACCAGTAGATCCAGTCGAACTTGATGCTGACAACCGAGCCGATGAGCAGGAACAGCAGCCAGTGCGGCGCCTCCCCCACTGCCGCAAGCGCGCCTGTCGACGCCGCACCAACCCGCGAACCGGTCACAGCCAGCAAAATCGGCGGGTCCAAGCCCAGAAGCCACGCCCGCAGCGGGATCATGGCGAGGCCGAAAATACCGACGAAGCCGAACCACCCCAGGCACCAGTAGTCCGCCTTGGTGGGCTTGCCGTTCCAGGGCAGGCCGTCGTCTTCCCACCACTGCTGCTCAGTTGGCGCGTCTGTGCGTTCCGCCATATCTTCTCAACCTCTGTGGCTAGTGCGCGGGACTATCGACGGCTGCCGCTGTGGCCCGCGCATCGGCAATCACTGCCGGGACGCCGACACCACCGGCCCAGGCGCCGGTGACGGAAACGCCGGTGGCCTTCGGTTCGTCGTGAAGCAGACGGCGCACCTCGGCAACGGTGGCGAGGTGGCCTTCGTCGAAGCGGGGCAGGCCGCCGAGCCAGCGCTGGACGTAGATTTCCTCCAGGCCGGCGGCGCGACCGTCGAAGTCGGTGATGGTCTGCAAATCGTCGAGCGCCCAATCCACCAGGTCATCTTCGGTGGCCGCGAACGCCACGGTGTCCCCGAAGCGGCCGAAGCTGGCGCGCACCAGCGCCCCGCCGCGCTCGGCGAGGTGGGGCCACTTGCGGGAGGAGAACGTGAACGCCTTCGCATGGACGTCCTCGGCACCATTCGCGACCAAGACACCAGAGTTCTGCGGCAGGCCTTCGTCGGTGGCGAACCGCATCCCCACCACAGCGGAGTTGGCCAGCTTCACCGTCTTGAGCGCCTGCGCAGCCTCCGGGGCAACGTTCTTGAGCAACAGCGCCGCAGTGGGCGCCGGCACAGCGGTGATGACGCGGTCGTAGACCGTATCCTCGCCGCCCGTGAGGCGGTAGCCGTCGCCGTCGCGCTCAATGCCGGAGATAAACGCGTCAATGTAGATGTCGGCGCCCGAGCGCTCCGCAAGCGCTTCGTAGAGCTCCTGGTAGCCGTCGCGGAAGGTCTTGAACACCGCGCCTTGGCCGGTGGGCATCTCCCGGCGGGAGCGCTCCAGGTTGGCCACTGCGGTAGACAGGTGCACCGTGCCATCGCCCTCGCCCGCCAGACGGTCGAACTCCTCCGCCAGCTGCGGGACGGTGGCGCGCACACCGAGGTCGTCGGCGGTGCACGAGTACACCCCGCCCAGCAGGGAGGAGACGATGGTGTCCACTACCTCGTCGCCGTAGCGTTCGCGCACGAGCTGACCGACGTTGGCGTCGCCGCCAATGTCCCACGGGAAGCCCTCGCGGCTGGCCTCGGCGTCGATGCGCTCGGCGGTCTCGTCGCTGACCAGGTGCCGCACCGGCTCGGAGGTCGACGGGATACCCATCACGCCTCCGGTAGGGAGGGCACGCGCCTCGCCGTCCACCCACACCAGTGACCGCAGCCCGGACGGCTCCACCAGGGAGTCGGCCAGCCCCAGTTCCGTGAAGAAGTCCACCGCGTCCTGGCGGCGCGCCAAGAAGGCCTCCGCGCCCATGTCGGTGGGGCCGCCTTCAAAGGCGACGGTGTGGAGCTTGCCACCGACGCGGTCGGTGGCTTCATAGACGTCGATCTTGAGGTCGTCGTTGCTCCCGGCATGGGCGGAGCCGGCGCCAAGCTCGTATGCGGCGGTCAAACCCGCTAGGCCTGCGCCGATGATGGCGATGTTCATGCGTTCTCCTCGTGGATGATGCGCACAGCCTCGGTCACCGCGTCCGCGTCGGTGGTGGGCAGCACGCCGTGGCCCAGGTTGAAGATGTGGCCGGTGGCGTCGCCCGCCTCGATGGCGCGCGCCGCCTCCGCCTTGATGCGCGCAACCTCGCCGCGCACCACGTCCGCCCCGGCGAACAGCATCGCCGGGTCCAGGTTGCCCTGCAGCACCCGCGGGGAGGAAAAGCGCGTCGCCGCAACGTCCAGCGGCACGCGCCAGTCCACACCCATGACCTCGCTTCCAGCCTCGGACATCGCACCGAGCAGCTCACCGGTTGCCACGCCGAAGTGAATGCGCGGGATCTCGCCAGCGACGGATTCCAGGATTTCCGTGGAGTAGGGCAACACGAACTCGCGGTAATCGCGCTCGGTGAGAAAGCCCGCCCACGAGTCGAACAGCTGCATCGCGTCGATGCCAGCCTCCACCTGCGTGCGCAGAAACGCCACGATCGTGGGCACCAAACGTCGCATGAGCGCGTGCCACGTCTCTGGCTCGGCGTGCATCATCGCCTTCGTCTTCTCGTGGTTCTTGCTTGGCCCGCCCTCGATAAGGTAGCTGGCCAGCGTAAACGGGGCGCCGACAAACCCAATCAGCGCCTGGGTATCGCTGAGCTCGTCCAGGATGATGCGGATGCCGTCCGCCACCTCAGACACTTCGTGGTCAAGCAGCGGCAGCTTATCGACGTCGCTTCGCGTCCTCACCGCCTCCGCCATCACCGGGCCACGGCCGGGAACAATCTCCACCTCGACGCCCGCGGCCTTCAAAGGCACGACGATGTCGGAAAAGAGGATCGCCGCGTCCACGTCGTGGCGGCGCACCGGCTGCAGCGTGATCTCCGCGAGCAGCTCCGGCATAAAGCACGAATCCAGCATGGCGATGCCCTCGCGCACCTCACGGTACTCGGGTAGGGACCGCCCAGCCTGGCGCATGAACCACACCGGGGTGCGCGAAGGCGCGCGGCCATGAGCCGCCTCGAGCAGCGGGGCGTGGGAGAGATTGCGTCTGGTCATGGTGCCCAAGCCTACCGACGCAGACCCTAAACCCGGAACCGGCTGGCGCGCCGGGAGCCGTATTCCACAAGCAAGGAACTGCCCAGCATGAGCAGGGTCGCACCCACCGGCGGGAGCACGCCCGCGGCGGCCAGCACGATGGCCATGGCGTTATACGTGCCCGCGAACCACAGGTTGCGGTTGGCGATGCGGTTGACCCGTCGAGCGTGCTCCACCAGTTGGGGCACGGCCATGACGTCGTTACGCAGGAGCACCACGTCGCACACGCTGTTCCAGTTCGGTGTCTTGGTGCTGTAGAGATCCTCCCCCGCGTAGAGGATGCCCGAGTCCGCCACCCGCAGCACCGGCAGCACGCTGGCGTCGCACACCATGGCCACGATCGCGCCCTGGGAGTGCAGCGAGCGCACCGCGCCGGGCTTTTCCTGGGAGCGGATGCCCGCCAGGACCTGCGAGATTCCGAGAAAGTCCGCAAAGCGCCGGGCCACCGGGTACGTGTCGCGGGAGAGCATCACCGTCTCCACACCCATGGATTCCAGCGTGTCCACTGCCTCGATGGCGTCTTCCTTGGCCGGGTCGTACAGCGTAATCACGCCTCGGTCTTTGCCGTCCCAGCGCACCACGACCGGGGTGCCTCCTGTCGTGGCCGCCGTGAGCAAGTTTCCCCGCAGCTGCGAGAGGTTCGTGGGGCGCCACAGGGACGCGTCGAACGTCTGCGTGCGCGCATCCTCGCCCGAGCCCCAGGTGGCAGTGACCCTCCCGCCGAACTCACCGTCTGGGGTGACGATGTCGTCGCTGACCTCGAGCCAGTCCGGCAAACGAGGGTCTTCCGAGCGGGCGTCGCGCACCTCACGCGCCGCTTTGACAATCGCACGGGAGGCAGGGTGGTCCGAGTCCGCGGAGAGCACGCCGGCGATGCGGACCACCAAATCGCTGCTTTCCCCGCTGTCGGCGGTGACTGTCTCCACGTGCATCTGCGGCAGCACCAACGTGCCGACGCGGTTGAACACGACCGTGTCCACCTTGGACAGCACCCGCAGCGCGTTGCCGTCCCGGACGAGCACACCGTTTCGCACCGCGGCCTCGATGCCCTGCCGGATGGCCAGCGCTGGCGAGATAGCCAGACTAAACGGCGCGACCACAATCAAAATGGCAAGTGCTGTCGACGCGGCGGTGTTGATGTTGCCGGTGAACAGCAGCCAGAGGCCGAAATCCAGCACGGCAATGGCGTACGCCGCGGGGATGAGCATGCCCGCGGAGCGGGTGGAGACCATCGTGGCGGCGTTTTGCTGGCGCGACGCCTCCTCCAGCCACCGCTGCACCGCCGTCAGCAGCGTGGTGTGGCCCACGCGGGTGGCGCGGACCTTGATCTCGCCCTCGCGCACCACCGAGCCGGCCACCACCCGCTTGCCCACCTTCAACTGCGGGCTGTCGTGGGTGTTGATCAGCTCCCAGCCAATGACGCCTGAGCCGCCCACCACTTCCCCGTCCACGGGAATGACCTGGCCGGCACGCACGATGACGTCGTCGCCGCGCGTGATCTCCGTTGCGGGCCGCTGCTCGAAGGCGCCGCTTTTTGCTCGGTGGCACACCTCGTACAACGACTCTGTCCCTGGGCGGCGCGCCTCTAGCTCATCCAGCAGGTTCGAGCGCACGCGCACGGAGAAGTACCGGCCCAGCAACAACAGCGTTGTGACGGTGCAGGCCACCTCGAGATAAAGCTCCGGCCCGTCCCCGATCTCCAGCGGGACCCAGTTCCCGCTGGATTCGTAGCCGATGCGGCCCGCGTCGGTGAACAGCAGCACGGCCAAGGACCACAGATACGACGCAAGGATGGCGATAGAGCTCGCGCCATCCAACGCCGATAGACCACGGCGCACACCACCCGCCATCGCGCGGTGGAACGGGGAGGCGCACCACAGCACCACCGGGGTGGTCAGCGCGAACGCCACCCACTGCCACCCGGGAAAGCCGAGCCCCGGCAGATACGTCAGCAGCAGCACCGGGATAGTCAGCGCAAACGCGGTCCACAGCCTCGCCGGGGTGACCAAGTCACGCGCCGTGAACAGCACGTCGCCGCTGCGTCGCTCCGAGCGGGTCGCGTTCTTCACGAACCCTTGCGCGCGGGCGAGCAAGTGGGCCGCTTCCTCGTTGCGGCGGTGCTTGGCGCGGCGCGGCATCGGGTGTTCCGTCCAATATCTGCCGTGGGCGCGACGCTGGAGGGTGGAGTCGGTGACCACCGCGCCGACCCCGAAGCCCTCGATAGTCTTTACCAGCTGCGGCAGCGGCATGCTCGCCGGTGCGGTCACCCACGCCATCCTGGTGGGATACACCAGTCGAGCGGACACTCCGTCGAGGGATTCGAGGGCGTCCTCGATCTCCTGCAACTGCGGGCCGTCCTCCACGCCGTGGAGCTCGAAGGCGTACGAGGCGTTCGGGCGCACGAGCTCGCCGTCGAGGTCGCGTCTGGCGGTGGCCGGATCAATACCTGCCTGGCGTGCCGCGTCGCGGGCTGCCTCGATGCATTCCTCTAACTCGGTCTGCCCGGCTTCGGCCAGCTGTGCGCCGTCACTCCCGGAGTCCCGGATGCTGCGGGCGTTGTCGCCTTCGAATTGCGTCATTCCACGCCTTCCCATACATCGCCGCTGTGCTTGTCCACATATGCGTTGGCGGCTGGACGGAACATGAAGAACAAGGCGAAGACCAAAAGTCCCACCACCACAAACGCGGCCCAGCCCGCCACGCCCACGAGAAAGCCGGACAGCTGCAGAAACACGGCTAGGCCGATGAAGACGCTTGCCCAGCGGCGCGCCGCCTTCGAGCCCTTTTCTAGGTACGCACACGCCGAGGCGATGCAGGCACCCAGGATGATGTTGCCCCAGGAATAGACCCGCAGGTTGCGGGTGAACGCGTCCCGCACATCGGGCTCAATGCCTTGCGGCGTACCTGCTTTGAGCGACAGGAACGCAATGACGAGCAGCAGCACCGCCGCCGCGAGTGCGAGGACGTACCCGGTCTTCAGCGGCCGCGGCCACTGCGCCCCGACCTTGCCCGTGTAGCGCCGGTTTCTGTCGTTCGGGTCCGACACCATGGTCGGGAACATCCCTGCCACCGCTTAGTTTCCCTTCTTCTCCTGTGCGTCCCCAGTGCCCCGCTTGCCAGGGCCGTCCTTCGTCCACGCAACCGCGGATTTGTCCATCGAGTAGACGATGCCCAAGATGCCCGCGACGCCAAGGATGATCTGGATGACCCCGTCCGCGCCGAAGAACGCCTCGGGTACGGCGGTGGAGGCGGGCACCACCATGAACAGAGTAAGCATGCGCAAGGCGAAGTAACCGGAGAAAACCTGCAGCAGCCTGCGTGCGTTCGGCGCCCACTTCGCCTGCTGCTTCACCGCGCGCAGCGCAAAGACGAACAGCACAATGATGCCGAGCTCGAGCACCGCCATGAGGAAGATGGAGCCGTACACGCTGGCGTTCACGAGCGCGTCGGAGACTTCCCCGCCGCTGTTTTTCGCGCGCTCCCGCGCCACCTCACGCAGGGCGGACGGGTCGAGCACGCTGGCAATCACGGTCATGATCTGGTGGAGCAATTCCCCGCCGATCATGACGGCCCAGCAGGTGAGCATATAGCGCACGGCTTCCGGCATCCCGGACCCGCCTTGCTTCTCGACGGCCTCCGGGCTCACCCGCTTCGGCGAGCCCGGATTCATCGGCGGCAAGCTAACCATTGAGCCTCTTCGCTGCCTCGATGGCGTAGTAGGTGAAAATCTGATCCGCGCCCGCGCGTTTGATGGACACGAGCGATTCCATCATTGTCTCCTCGTAGTCAATCCAGCCGTTCTGGCCAGCCGCGTTGAGCATGGCGTACTCGCCCGAAACTTGGTACGCGGCCACCGGCACCGGCGAGACCTCCGCGATCTTCGCCAGCACATCCAAGTACGGCAGGGCGGGCTTGACCATCACGAAGTCCGCGCCCTCGGCGATGTCCAGCTCGGCCTCGAGCAATGATTCGCGGACGTTCGCCGGATCCTGCTGGTAGGTGCGGCGATCGCCCTTGAGGGAAGATCCCACCGCGTCGCGGAACGGCCCGAAGAACTTGGATGCGTACTTAGCGGAGTAGGCCATGATGGCCACCTCGGTAAACCCTTCGCGGTCAAGCGCCTTGCGGATTTGCTCGATCTGGCCGTCCATCATTCCGGACGGGCTGACAATGTGGGCGCCAGCACGGGCCTGGGCAACCGCCATGTCGCAGTAGATCTCCACCGTGGGGTCGTTGTCCACGACCTCGTTGCCGTGGGCATCCGTGGTAAGCACGCCGCAGTGGCCGTGGTCGGTGAATTCGTCCAGGCACGTGTCCGCCATGATGATCAGCTCGTTGCCGAACTCCTTACGCAGCAACGCAATGCCTCGGTTGAGCACCCCGTCCTCGGCGACCGCAACGGAACCGGTCGCATCCTTGTCCTCTTCACGAGGAACACCGAAAAGGTCGATGCACTTCACGCCGGCATCGAGCGCTTCGCGGCAAATCTCCACCAACGACTCGGGAGTGTGCTGGTACACACCCGGCATGGACGGGATCTCGCGCGGAGCGTCGATGCCGTCGGCGATGAACAGCGGCAGGATAAGGTCCGCCGGGTGCAGCCGCGTTTCCGCGACAAACTCGCGGATAGCCGGGCTCTGCCGCAGGCGGCGGGGGCGTCGGTTCAGCTCAAGATTCGTCATGCGCCACATCTTAGAACGCAGCCCCGACACGCCCCAGCCGGCGCAGTGCTCAGTTGGCGGCCGACGGCGCATCCCCGTCCGCTTCGTCTGCCTTCGCACCCGCGGCCGCAGGGGCGGTTTTGCGGCGCTTCTTGCGTGGCGGCGGCAGCTGCCCAGCCGCTCGCAGACCCGCCACGTGGTCCGCCAACGCGTCCACCAGGTTGGGGATGTCAGCGACTTCCGGAACGACGTCGACACGCAGCCCCTGCTCACGCGCCTCCGCCTCCGTAACCGGGCCGATGCAGGCGATGATCGTGCGCGGGTGCGGCTTGCCCGCGATGCCCACGAGGTTCTTCACCGTCGACGGAGAGGTGAAGCACACCGCGTCGAAGCCGCCGGTCTTGATCATGTCGCGCGTCTCCGGCGGCGGCGGGGCGGCGCGCACGGTGCGGTAGGCCACCACGTCGTCGACTTCCCAGCCCTTCTCCTTCAGGCCGTCCACCAGCACGTCGGAGCCCAGGTCCGCCCGCGGCAGGAGCACGCGCGAGACGGGGTCGATGTCCTCGACGTACTCGGGGAATGCCTCCGCCAGCCCGGCCGCGTTTTGCTTGGTGCGGTGCGGCACCAGCTCGGCCTGCATGCCGCGGTCGCGCAGGGCGTCGGCAGTCTTCTGCCCCACCGCGCCCAAGTGCACGCCTGCGAACGAGCGCGCGTCCAAGCCCAGCTCTTCAAACTTGCCCCACACCGCGTTCACCGCGTTTACGGAGGTGAACAAGATCCACTGGTAGCGGCCCTCCACGATGCCCTTAATCGCGCGGTCCATCTGCGCCGGGTTGCGCGGCGGCTCCAGCGAGATCGTGGGCACCGACTGCGGGATCGCGCCGTGCTGGGACAAGCGGGCGTTCATCGGGCCAGCCTGCTCCTTCGCGCGCGGCACAAGGACACGCCAGCCGTACAGCGGGCGGTTCTCCCACCACGAGTACTTGGAGCGGTCGTCGGCGGCGGTGCCCAGCGTGACCACAAGCGGGCCTTCCAGGTCCGCGTCGAGCTTGCCCATGGTCTCCAGCGTGGCGTCGAACGTGCGCTGCAGACGCGTGGTTCCGCGCGTGGTCACGGTCACCGGTGTGGCGCCCTGGAATCCGCGCTGCGTGAGCTGCTCCACCATCTCCGCCAGGTGCTCCTGGTTGGCCTGGAACACCAGCGGCTGCGGGGCGCTGGCCAGCTGGTCCCAGTTCACTGGGCCGTTGTTCAGGTCCGTCTCGGTGTACGTGGAGCCGAGCGCGATGCCGGCAAAGGAGGGCACCGTCGAGGGCAGCGACATGCCCGGCACCACCTGGAACTCCATCCCGGCAGCAGCGACCGCGGAGATCTCCTCCATCACGGAATCGCGCGTCAGCGGGTTGCCGCACACGACGCGGACCACGTCGCCGTCGCCAGCCTCACCGCGCTCCAGCGCATCCGCCGCGTCCTTCAACGCCCGCTTCAGCTTCTCGACGATCGCTTCGCCCTCCAACCCCACGACCTCGATCTCCGCTGCCGTCGGGTCTTCGGGGCGCGGTGGTTTACGCCTCGCGCCAGCTTCTTTCGCCTCGGCGCACATCTGCTCGTAGCGCGCGTTGGCCTCATCTACCTTGGTTTGCGGCACTGGCAGCGCCGCCGCGACGACACTTCGGACCCCCGTTGACACCTCCGGATCCACGAGGGCGATAGAGTTGGATTCCATTACCTCGCGAGCGCGGACGGTAAGCAACTCTGGGTTGCCCGGTCCAGCGCCAACGAAGATCACCTTCCCCGGCTGGGGGGCGTGCGTGGGCTCTGTCATGGAGAAATCTCTTCTAGGCACAAATAAACCGCCCCCGCGCGGCTGGGTGCGGGCGTTTTCCGCCCCGCCGACCCGATTGCACGGAGGGTATTGAACGTATGGTATCTCCACCATAAAAGGCTGACGCCTGAGAACAAAACCACCGCCGAAGACCAGTGCCCTCGGCGGGTTCTCCGCGGCGAACTAGCAGATCACGCCGTTAGCAACAACGATGCCCAATATCACCAGGCAAAACGCAGCGCCAGGTACCTGATCTGCTAGTTGCGCGCCCGCGGCAGCTAGCAGATCCAAATAGGAATGCAGCCGCTAATCCATCAAAGCGGCGGCACCGCGATCCAGCAGCGCTTCCGCAACCCTGCGCCCCAGCTCGGCGGGGTCGGTTCCCTCTGCTTCCTCAACCAGCTGGCGGGACCCGTCCAGGGCAAACACCCCAGCACGCAGAGCTACCTTGTCGCCGTTGCGTACGGCGGTCGCGGCGACCGGCGCGGTGCAGCCAGCCTCCAGCGTGGCCAGCACGGAGCGCTCGGCGGTGGATTCGGCGGTGGCGGGGGCGTCGGCAAGCTTGTCGATAGCGACGCGGGCTGCTGCATCGTCGGTGCGGCACTCGACCGCCAGCGCGCCCTGGGCTGGAGCAGGCATGAAAACCTGCGGGTCGAAGACTTCGGTGGGCCTGTCGCCGTAGCCACCGCGCACGAGCCCCGCATACGCGAGGATGATCGCGTCAAGCTCACCGTTTTCCACGTACGACATACGGCGCTCGATGTTGCCGCGCAGGGGGCGGATATCCAGGTCGGGGCGGATCGCCTTCAACTGGGAAATGCGCCGCGGGGCCGAAGTGCCCACACGCGCGCCTTGCGGCAGTTCAGCCAGGGTGAGGCCTTCGCGGGCGATGAGCGCCTCGCGGCTGTCCGCGCGTGCCGGAACCACCATGTGGGCGCGTGGCTCGTTGGCCGTGGGCAGGTCCTTAAAGGAGTGCACGGCGATATCCACCTCGCCGGTGAAGAGCGCATCGCGCAGCGCGGAGGTGAATACCCCCACGCCGATGCGTTCCACGGGGGCTTGGGAGAGGTCGCCTGATGTGGTCACGATCTGCAGCTCGGCGGGGTGGCCGACCTCCCCGAGGGCGTCGCGCACGTGGCCGGACTGGGTAGTGGCCAGGTGGGAACCGCGGGTACCAATGCTGAACATCTATTTTTCCTTCCCGTGCAGCTCGTCCGGAAGCGGGAGGTGCTGCGCATCCACGGCCACCGAGGGGCTATCCAGCCCAAATAGCTCGGTGACCGCTTCTTCCACGCTCACAGTCTCCGCCGTCGCGGCAAGCTCCTTGATCTTCACCGTCGGCGCGTGGAGCAGCTTGTCCACCACGCGCTTGACCATGCGGCCGACCTGCTCAAAGTCGTCGTCGGACATGTCCGGCATGCGGGTGCGCAGGCGCTGCATCTCTTGGCCCGATATCTCGGCCGCGTTGCGGCGCAGGCGTGTCACGGCCGGGGCCACCTCGCGCACGCGCTGCTGTGAACCAAACGTCGCAACCTCTTCGGCCACGATGTCTTCAGCGCGGCGCAGCGCGCGTGAATCCTCGGTGTCGCTGCCGCGCATCGTCTCATGCAGCGACTCGATGTTGACCAGACGCACGCCCTCGATCTCCGTGACGGCGTCGTCGATGTCGCGCGGCAGCGATAAGTCCGCCAACATGAGCGGGCCCGGGATGTCGCTCGGGGTGATCGTGAACTCGTCGGACGCGGTGGCGGAGACGACCAAGTCCACGCGGCTGAGCACCGACGCCCGGTCCGAAAAGTCCACCACCTCCGCGGGCACACCTGCCTCGCGGGAATGCTCGGCCAAACGCTCGGCTCGGTCGCGGGTGCGGTTGGCCAGCACAAGCGAATCAATGCCGTTTTTGCCCAGGTGCGTCGCGGCAAGCGAGCTCATCGCGCCAGCGCCGAGGACGAGTGCGGTTTTGCCCCGGAGGTCGTCGACACGCATCAGCTCCATCGCTTGCTCGAGTGCGACGGTGACCATGGAGGCACCTGAATCGTCGATGCCGGTCTCGGAGTGCACGCGCTTGCCGGTGTGCAGGGCCGCCTGGGCGAGCGAGTGGAGGTTCGGCCCGACAGTCCCGCGCTCCGCCGCGTCGACGTACGCCGTGCGCACCTGGCCGATGATCTGCTGCTCGCCCACCACCATCGAATCCAGGCCAGAGGCGACCGTGAAAATGTGCTCCGCGGCCGCGTCCGAGTAACGCACGTAGAGGTAGCGGCGCAAATCAGCCACATCGACGCCGGAGACCTCACCCAGCACGCGCATCACGTCTTCCACCCCGGAGTGGAAGGCGTTGGTCACGGTGTAGACCTCCAGGCGGTTGCACGTGGAGATGATCATCGCCTCCGACAAGGAGGGTTGTTTGATCAGTGCCGTCGCCGCTCCGTGCTGGACGTTAGCGTCCATGCTGAGCCGTTCCAGCAGGGCCACAGGCGCAGACCTGTGCGACATCCCCACAAGCAGAACACTCACGCAAAACCCTCCAGTCCGTTGAAAACCACCACAAGGATAGTCCTTTAGTTGGACAGCTCTGCCTCGAGGTCGTCGTTGTCCACTTCCCAGCACGCGAATTCATCGCCGTCGATCACTACAACGGGCACCCGGTCGCCGTATTCCGCGGCCAAATCCTCGTCGTCGTCAACGTCCACAAGCACCAGGCGAGCGTCGTGCCTCTCGACGACAGGCGCGATCTGGCCCGCCACCCGCTCGCACGAGCCGCACGTGGCCCGGACCATCAGCTCCACCGTCTTCATCCCCGCTCCTTCGCCAACTGCCTTCGCCTGGCGCCTTCTGCACGCGCCGGCGTTGTACGATTGCACACGCTAACACCCCCACCCGAAAGGGCCTTTTGCCTCATGTCTGATCAGCGCGAACTGCTCGCGCAGTGGTCCCAGTCGCAGGGCAACCTGCGGCGTTTCCTCGAGGACCGCGCGCTGCCTCCGCTTGACGACGCCGCGCAGCGCGCCGCCGGCCGCGCCGCCGCAGCCGCCGCGGTAGAAGAGACCTTCGGCATTGACATCGACGATTTCGCGCTCGGGGTGGATTCCGTCGGCGGGGCGTTCGAAACCGCCGGGCGCCACAAGATCACCCCGCCTGACCCAGAGGTCCCCCAAGACACCGAAGCGGCCGCCTTCTTCGACGTGGACAACACCCTGATCCAGGGGTCCTCGCTGATCCTGCTGGCCCAGGGGTTGTTCCGAAAGCGCTTCATCTCGCTTTCCGAGCTCGCCCCTGCCCTATGGAAGCAGATCCGCTACCGCGTCTCCGGCTCCGAAAACGCCGGTGACATCGCCGAGGGCCGCGAGCAGGCGCTGGCGGTGGTGAAGGGCAAGAGCGTGGCGGAGCTCAAGGAGGCCTGCAGGGAGATCGTGGACAGCCGCATGCTGCAGAAGTCGTACGCCGACACCATCGAGCTGGCCTCCATGCACCTGGCCGCCGGCCAGCAGGTGTGGCTGGTGTCCGCCACCCCGGTGCAGATCGGCCAAGCGCTCGCGGAAACGCTGGGATTCACCGGCGCGTTGGGCACGGTGGCCGAGGAAGATGACGGCAAGTTCACCGGCCGCCTCGTCGGCGACATCCTGCACGGCCCGGGCAAGAAGCACGCCGTGGCCGCCTTGGCCGCGCTCCAGCAGCTGGACCTGTCCCAGTGCACGGCGTATTCCGACAGCATCAACGACCTCCCCATGCTGGAGATGGTGGGCTCCCCGGTGGCGATCAACCCAGACCGGGCCCTGCGCAAGCACGCCAAAGCGCAAGATTGGGACATCCGCGACTACCGCCCCGTGCGGCGTGCCGTTCGCTTGTCTACCCTGCCGGCGTTAGGTGTCGCGGGTGCCTTCTCTCTGTGGCGTTTGTTGAGCAAGCGACAGGTGCGGACTCACCATGGACGATTCTGTTGAGCGTCCCGCCCCTACGGGTTATACGGCTTAGCGATGGGTGCTGGGCCACGGCTCCAATGGCCGGGTCGGGTAGTGCTCATCAACGGTAAAGCGTTGGCACACCACTTGAGTGTCATCGTTGATATCGAGCTCTCCGATGTACTCCACGAATTCCGGTGACCGCCAATACCGTTCATGCCCAATTCGCCATTCGCTGGCATCGGCGTAGCCCTCGCCCTCGGCGATGGCATGCTCGTCACCCACGTCCGCCAGCCGACGAACCTGCATGTCGGTCGTACGGATGATGCACACCACGTTGTCATGTGAGTCAAGAACGGCCTCGAGAGAGCCCACTTCCTCGTCGAACTGGTAATCCTTGGGATATTCAATCAGCAACGATGCGGTCGCGGTTTTAGTGCCGTCCAAGATTGCTTGGACAAGAACATCCCGAAGCGGGCCCGGGAAAGCAAACTCGCCACGAGGCAGCTCCGAAACGGGTTCCAACGCGTCCTGAGTCATACGGCCATAATACGTAGCCAAAGGCAGCGCCCCCCTGCGCGTGTCCAGGCCCTGGTTCCTGACCGTCTGGTTGGGTGTAAGCCGGTTAGAGCATCAGGCCGGCGAAGCCCTTCCGCGCCCAGATTGTTCAGCAACGCGTCAGCCTCCGCTACCACCGAATCGCTTTGCGGGGCCGGGACAAGACAGCACAAAGCCCGCCTCCGTAAATGGAGGCGGGCGACACACGGCTTACTTGCCGAGCTTACGGCGCTGCACACGGGTGCGGCGCAGCATCTTGCGGTGCTTCTTCTTGGACATGCGCTTGCGGCGCTTCTTAATCACTGAACCCATGGGGTTACCTCTTTTCTGCGTTTGAGTACGTACGTACGCGGCCGGCGCAACCGCTTCCGCAGCTCGTGGAAGGTGCACACTCCCACTGAAAGTGGCCGACCTGAACATGCAAAGCATACCGGCAGGGCAGTTCAGGGCCAAAAAACGAAAAGCCCGCCCCGCCTGAAACTGGCGGCGGCGGGCGGGCGATAGATCCTGCGAACGGGCCCGGAGGGACTATCCCACGTCGTAGACGGAGGACTCCAGGTACTCGCTCACTGCCGTTTCGTTCACGCGGAATGAGCGGCCCACGCGCACGGCGGGCAGCTCTCCGGAGTGAACGAGACGGTAGACGGTCATCTTGGAAACGCGCATGATCTCGGCGACCTCGGCGACCGTCAGAAACTTTCCTTTATCTTCATTAACCACTGAATTCTTACCTCTCGGCACGCAAACGCGCTGCAGGCTTCCCCTCCCGCAGGACGAACACGCACGTGCTTGCACCACACTAACGTGAATTCAGCGCCAAGTGCGACTTATGTGCTGGAAATTTTTCAATGTGCTGGCAGTACACATACAGAAACACTTGTGAAAGTTGGGGTCACGCCTTCCCCAGTTCCTCCGAGCGCCTCGCGCAGATTTCCGTCGCCCGGTAGAACGCGCCACGCAACCCCGACTCCTCTAGCTCCCGGATCGCGCGGACAGTCGTGCCCGCGGGCGAGGACACGTTCGCACGCAGCCGCACCGGGCTGTCACCGCCCTCCAGCATCGCGCCCGCTCCTGCAGCGGTTGCGCACGCCAGCTGCTCGGCCAAGTCGCGCGGGAGACCAAGGGACACACCTGCGTCGGTGAGCGCCTCGGCCACCAGGAAGAAGTACGCCGGCCCAGAGCCGGAGATAGCGGTCACCGCGTCCATCTGCGATTCGCTCACTTCGACAACCTGCCCCGCGGCGGACAGTAGCTTGACGACGTTACTTCGCTGGTTCCCGTCCACAAACCGCCCACACGCGACGGCTAGGACACCTTTGCCCACCACCATGGGCGTATTCGGCATCACCCGCACGATCGGGGTGCCTGCGGCGGAGACAGCACCGTCCATAGCGGCGAGGGTGATACCGGCGGCCAGCGACACGAGCACGGTGGACGAGCCTGAGTTGATGAGCTCCTCGCCCACGTCCGCGATCACGTCGAGCACCTGCCCAGGCTTCACGCACAGCAGGGCAACGTCCGCGTCGCGGACGGCTTCCCGGTTATCGGCGGTCGTGCGCACGCCGTAGCGCTCGGCGAGCTCGGCGCTCCGCTCCTGCGACCGGTTGGTGGCCGTGATGGCGGCCGGGTCGACGCCGGAGGCCACCAGCCCAGAGATCAGCGCCTCGCCGATGTTGCCTGCCCCGATAACGGCAATGCGTTCCATACCGCGCCTACAGCAGCGCCGGGCCGAACGCCATGACAGCCGCTGCCAGGCCAGCGAACACCATGGTCAGCTTGTCGCGGCCCGTAGCCATTGCGCCGACGGCGGCGACCGCGGCTGCGACTGCCGCGATACCCAGCAGCGCTGCCACGATCGTGGCCGTGTTCGCCCACAGCCAGGAGAAGGCCAGGAAGCCCAGCACACCGAGCAGGACGCCGGCGAACACGAACAGCACCAGAAGGATCGGGTTCACCGAGGCATCTTCCACTTCGGTGGACTCGACCGGTTCGAGCTCGTCGGCCTCCTCCTCAGCGGGCTCGGTCCTGTCGCCCCGCTCGACCCGTTCAACCCGTTCAACCTCAGCCTCCTTGGCCTGCGGCTCGGGTGCCTGCACGGCGCGGATCTCGCTGGTGTCGTCCGGCTGTGCGGGCGCCGGCTTGGTGGCGGGCTCTGCCGTGACCTTCCGCAGCACCGTCGTCTCCTCGTTGGAGGGCTGGGGCTTCGGGGACGGCGCTGGTTCCTCGGCAGGTTTCTCCTCCGGCGCCTCGGCTTCGGCCGGTGCGGGGGTGTCCGAAGGTGCGTCGATAGGCACGCTGGAGTGCTTCACCTCGACCGGTTTGACGTCGACCTTCTTGAAGGAGTCCGTCAGTTCCGCGACGGAGACGCCGCCATCTTCCAGGCTGCGGCGGCGGCGCGGGCGACGGTTGGAGTCCGAGTTACCGTTTTCAGCGCGTGCGAGGAGTTCGGCGACAGTGAGCTGTTTGTCGGCCATCAGTTGTCGTCTCCTTTATCGGCTTTGGTGTGGGCTTCCAGGGCACCCTGGTCAATGCGTTTCAAGATGACGCCCTCGCGCAGCGCCCACGGACAGATCTCTAACTTATCAACATTCAGCGCCCGCATCGCGGCTTCAGCCACCAGCGCACCTGCGACAATCTGGTGCGAGCGGTCAGCGTTGATGCCCTCGAGCTCTGCTCGGTCCGCGGCCGTCATGCGGGAGATGAACGCGATGAGCTGGCGCAGGCCCGGGGCGGTGAGCGTGCGCTGGACAAACGGACCGGCAGATGACGGTGCGGCGCCGGTCAGGCGAGCCAGCGAGCGGAACGTCTTCGAGGTGCCCACGGCTAGGCCGGCCTCCCCCAGTGCCTTGAACTGTTCGGCGGGGCCGGCCAGCTCAGCGTCGATGTAGTCGCGCAGCATATTGATCTTCTTACGCTCTGGCGGGTCGGTGTCGAACCATTCGTGGGTGAGGCGGCCAGCGCCCAGGTCGAGCGAGACCGCCAAGTCCGGCATCTCCTCGGTGCCGGTGGAGATTTCCAGCGAGCCGCCGCCGATGTCGAAGTTGGTGATGCGCCCGGCGGACCAGCCATGCCAGCGGCGCGCGGCGAGGAAGGTCAACTGCGCTTCTTCTTCTCCGGAGAGGATGTTCAGCTTCACGCCGGTCTTCTTCTCCACGCGCTTGAGCACCTCGTCGGAGTTGGTCGCTGAACGCACCGCGGAGGTGGCGAAGGCGAGCAGCTCCTCGCACTTGAGGTTGGCCGCGAGGTCGGCGGCCTCCTGGACAGCGTCGACGAGCTTGTCCACGCCCTTGTCCTCGATGTTGCCCTTCTTGTCCAGCAGCTCAACCAGCCGCAGCGGCTGCTTCCAGTCGCTCATCGGGGTCGGGCGGCCGCCACTGTACGCATCGACCGCCACGAGATGGATCGTGTTGGAGCCGACGTCTAATACACCTAATCGCACCACCACAGGGTAACGGGTCTACCGTGTCCAGGTGTGAATCAACCAGCCCCGAAACCCGTTTTTCTCGGCTTCCCTGCGGACTCGCCCGCAGGCCGTTCCATCCTCGCCGGCCGTGAGACCCGCCCCGACTTTCCCCGCGAATGGTTCGAGTTTGTCCACCCGGACGACCCGAACCACATCTTCTCCATCGACCTCACTTGGGCGGAGGCCACCTGGTCGTGCCGCTTTGGCACCCCGGAGTGCCACGGCATCGACGAGTCCAACCCGTCCGTCGGCTGCTGCGTCCACGGCGCATACATTGCGGACGAGGAGGACCGCGACACTGTCTATAACGCAGTCAAGGACATGCCGGCAAAATACTGGCAGCTGCGCCCGGCGGAAACGGACGCCTACTTCGCGGCGAACGACCCAACGTGGCTTGAGCCGTGGCTGGAGTGGGACGAGGAGGAAGACGCGCTCGATCCGGACACCGAGGATGAAGACGCCAGCCCCCACATCAAGACCAAGGTCGTGGACGGCGCCTGCATCTTTGCCAACCGGCCCGGCCACCCCACCGGCGCAGGCTGCGCATTCCACCAGTTCGCCATGGCGGAGGGGCGCAACATCGTGGGCACGAAGCCGGAAGTGTGCTGGCAGGTTCCGTTCTCACGCGAGGACGCGTGGGAGGAGCGCACCGACGGCCAGGAGATCCTGCGCACCACCGTCGGCGAGTACCACCGGCGCCAGTGGGGCGGAGGCGGTGAGGACTTCGACTGGTGGTGCACATCGGCGCCTGCCTGTCACACGGGCGGCACGCCCATCTGGCAGTCCATGAAAGACGAGCTCATCGCCCTGATCGGGGAAAAGCCGTACGGCATCGTCGCTAAGCACTGCGAAAAGCGGGCGACGCTTGGCGACGACCTTCGGGCCGTCCACCCGGCAACCAAGGCCGCGCACAAGTAGGCGCGGTTACGCCTCGAACTTGTAGCCCAGCCCGCGGACGGTGACCAGCTGGGTGGGGCGCGACGGCTGCGCCTCGATCTTCGTGCGCAGGCGCTTGACGTGCACGTCTAAGGTTTTGGTGTCGCCGACGTAGTCTGCGCCCCAGATCCTGTCGATGAGCTGGCCGCGGGTAAGCACCCGGCCAGCATTGCGCATGAGGTACTCCAGCAGATCGAACTCTTTGAGCGGCATGGGCACCGGCTGGCCGTCCACAAGCACCGTGTGGCGCTCCACGTCCATGGTCACGCGGCCGCCCTGCAGCAGCTGGTCGTCTACCTCCTCGACCACCTCAGTTTCGGGTCCGCGGCGCAGCACCGCGCGGATGCGGGCGACCAGCTCGCGGGTGGAATAGGGCTTGGTGACGTAGTCGTCCGCGCCCAGCTCTAGACCCACGACCTTGTCAATCTCGCTGTCGCGGGCGGTGACCATGATGATGGGCACGGACGATACTGCGCGCAGCTTTTTGCACACCTCGGTGCCGCTCATGCCGGGCAGCATGAGGTCCAGCAGCACGAGGTCGATGTCCTCCGACGCGAACAGGTCCAGACCCGTTTGGCCGTCGGCGGCCACAACCGCCTCGAAGCCCTCCTTGCGCAGCAGGTAAGCCAGGGGGTCGGACAGGGACTCCTCGTCTTCAACGATAAGAATGGTCGTCACTTCACTCTTCCCTTTCTGTTCTGCTGGAGGCCTCCGGGTCATACACGGGCAGCTCGATAGTGAACGTGGATCCCGTTCCCGGCCTGGACCACAACGTAATGCTACCGCCATGGTTTGCCACCACATGCTTCACGATGGCCAAACCCAGGCCCGTACCGCCCGTGGAGCGCGAACGGGCCTTATCAACGCGGTAAAAGCGCTCGAACACGCGCTTTTGGTCCTCCGGGGCGATACCGATGCCGCGGTCCGTGACCCGAATCAGCACGACGTTGTCGCGCACCAGCTTCTGCGTCACGCTGACCGGCTGCCCGCTTGGGGAGTAGTTGACGGCGTTGGCGATCAAGTTGGACACCGCGACGGTGAGCAGGGCCTTATCCCCCATCACGCGCAAGCCCGTGCGTTGCCCGCGGGTCAACTCGATGCCACGGTTTTCGGCGGTGACCAGGTTGCGGCCCACCGCGTCGTCAACGATGTCGTCCACCCGCACCGGCGCCATGTCCGGCAGTGCTTCCGCGCCTTGCAGCTTGGACAGGGAGATGAGGTCCGTGATCATCTCCCCCATCCGCTGGGCCTCTTTGTGCAGCTTGGTGCCGAAGTACTCCACCATCTCCGGGTCGGTGGGATCTTGCAGCATCGCCTCCGCCAGCAGGGAAATGCCGCCAACCGGTGTTTTCAGCTCGTGGGAAACGTTAGCCACGAAGTCACGTCTGGCGCTTTCCATGCGCACGTTCTCAGACTCGTCGGAGCCGTAGACAATGGCGTAGGAATTGTCCGTCAGCGTCAGCGGGGCCACCAGCGCGCGCACGTTGCGGATGCGGCTGCCGGTGGTGCGCTGCGGCAGATCCAAGTCGAGCACGTGCTCTTCCTGGTCCTCGAAGACCTGGGCCGCGACCTCGAGCACGCGGGGGTTGACACTGCCGTCGTGCACCAGCGACATGTCGTGGGCACGAGCGTTTGACAGCACCACGTTTCCTGCACGGTTGATCACCGCGATGCCGGTCGGCGAGCCCTGCGTGACCAAGTGCAGCACCTGGCTCACCGTGTTGACCGTGGTGTCCTCTCCGCCGTTATCCGCCCGGTTGCGGGCGCGCCAGCGCAGCGCCCGCTGGCCGAGCAGCACAGCGGGCACCGTCATCACGGCACCGATGAGAAAAGCGAGTATCGGTGTCACGTGTACTTCGAGGCCTCCCGCAGATCCCTACTTCTGACCCTGGTTCGCCACCGCGGCGGCGCCGGCCTCGGCGGCCTCCGGGTCCAGATAGGTGCCACCGGGGTTGAGCACCGAGCCGTCGGCATCGATCTCGTAGACCAACGGCATGCCGGTTGGGATGTTCAGGCCGGCGATGTCCTCGTCGGAGATGTTGTCCAGGTACTTCACCAGCGCGCGCAGCGAGTTGCCGTGCGCGGCGATCATGACGTTCTTGCCCGCCATCGCCTGCGGCGCAATGACGTCGATGTAGTACGGCAAGAAGCGCTCGACGACGTCCTTCAGGCACTCGGTGCGCGGCACCTCCGGCAGGAATGCGTAGCGCGGGTCGTGGGTCTGCGCGTACTGGTTGTCCGTGTCGATCTCCGGCGGCGGGGTGTCGTAGGAGCGGCGCCACTCCATGAACTGCTCCTCGCCGAACTCCTCGCGGATCTCCGCCTTGTTCAGCCCCTGCAGCTTGCCGTAGTGGCGCTCGTTAAGGCGCCAGTTGCGCTCCACCGGGATCCAGTGGCGGTCCGCCGCGTCGAGCGCGATGTTCGCGGTGCGGATGGCGCGGCGCAGCAACGAGGTAAACAGCACGTCCGGCAGGACCTGCTTTTCGACGAGCAGCTTGCCGGCGTTGACCGCCTCGGCCTCGCCCTGCTCGGTGAGGTCCACGTCCACCCAGCCGGTGAACTGGTTCGACTGGTTCCACTCGCTCTGCCCGTGGCGAACGAGGATCAACTTTCCGTTACCCATGGCCCCAAGCATGCCACGGATGCGGCGCTTGGACGGGAATACGGGGCTACATCCCGCCGGCGTTCCGGGTGGCCACACCTGGGACGTACCCATCCAGCGTGTCGGCGTAGACCTCCAGCAATTTTTCCGCCGACGCGGACCAGCTAAACGCCCGCGCGTGGGCGACGGCCTGTTCGCCCATGCGGACGCGCGCTGGGTCGTCGATAAGCATCTGTTCCAACGCGGCCGCCCACGCCTCGGTGCTGTGGCCCTGAACGAGCACGCCGGTCTCGCCGTCCGCGACAGCGAGCGGCAGGCCGCCCGCCCGCGCGGCGATCACCGGCGTGCCCGCGGCCTGGGCCTCCACGGCGACGAGGCCGAAGCTCTCGTTGTAGCTGGGCACAGCGACGATGTCCGCCGCCTGGTAGATGCTGACCAGTTCCTCCGGGGGCCTAGGCCCGAGGAAACGCGTGCAGCCCCCGATCCCTTCCTCGGCGGCGAGCTCCCGGTACCGCTCGACGGAGGAGCCTGCGCCGCTGGCCCCGCCGCAGAGCATGACCCGCAGCGGGCCGCCGACGTTGCCCCGCCGCACCACCTCACCCATCGCGCGGATGAGCACCTGCGGCCCCTTGAAATCCTGCAGCCGCCCAACGAAGGCCACCACCTTCGCGTGCAGGGGAATGCCCAGGTGGCGGCGTGCCAGCTCCGTGTTTCGGTTCGTGCCCGGGGTGAACAACTCCGTGTCCGCGCCGGGGCTGACAACGGAAATTTTCGCCGGGTCCACGTCGTAAAAGCGCGCGAGCTCGCTCGTTTCCTCCGGGGTGTTGACCACCAGTACCTCGGCGTTGTCCACCAACTGCTGCTCGCAGATCCGGCGCGCCTCAGACTCGGGGGAATCCGCACCGGACGCGTTCTTCACCGCGGCCCACGTGTGCCCCGTGTGCACCAGCGGAATGCCGGCAAGATCCGCCAGCAGCCACCCCACCTGGCCGGAGAGCCAGTAGTGGGAGTGGATCAGGTCGTAGGAGAGCCCGTTCGCGCGGACAAACTGCACCACCCCGCCGGAGAACGCGGCGAGCTGGGTGGGCAGATCGCCTTTTTCCAGCCCCTCGTACGGCCCGGCCACGATATTGATCACCCGGTAGCCGGGCGCGACCTCCACCACCTCGCCCTGGCTAGGGCGGGTAGCGCGCGTAAACACGTCCACCTGCACGCCCTTGCGCGCGAGCTGGGCGGCGGTGTTGTGGACGTAGACGTTCATGCCGCCCGCGTCGCCAATCCCCGGCTGTTCCAGCGGGGAGGTGTGCATGGAGATCATGGCGACGCGCATGCGGGCAAGAGTAGCGCGCCGCGATTATGCGCGTTCGTGCGCGTCAGTGCACGTCAGTGCACGTCAGTGCGCGGCGTGCCGGTGCCAGGAGCCGAAGTCCGCCGCGACCGTCGCCGCAAGGTGCTGGTAGGCCTTCAACGTGGCGGGCGCGATGCGCTCCAGGTCCACCACCGCCCCCTCCGCCAGGTGGCGGTCGTACGGGATCGCGTGCACGGCGCGGGTGCGGGAGGCGAAGTGGTCGGTGACCTTCGCCATGTCAATCGTTGGTTTGCCCGGCGCGCCTGCGGAGACCACCACGACGGCGTTGGCGGCCAGCTGGTCGTAGCCGTGGAGGTTAAGCCAGTCCAGGGTGGCAGAGGCCGACTGGGCGCCGTCGAGGGCAGGCGAAGTGACGAGGACGAGCGTGTTAGCCAGGTCGAGCACCCCTGCCATGGCGGAGTGCATGAGCCCCGTGCCGCAGTCGGTGAGAATCACGTTGTAGTGGTGCTGCAAGATGTCGATGGCCCGGCGGTAGTCGCTTTCAGAAAACGCCTCGCTCACCGCCGGGTCGCGTTCAGAGCCGATGACCTCCAGCCGCGACAGCGCCTGGTTGGTGTAGGCGCGCACCTGCGGGTAGCGGTCCGTGCCCGGCGCGCACAGGAGGTCGCGAATGGTCGCCGGCGGGGCGGTGGCGGCGCGTTGGGCGAGGGTGCCCAAGTCCGGGTTGGCGTCGATGGCGATGACGCGGTCGCCGCGGGTCTGCGCGAACACGCCGCCGAGCGCGACCGTGGTGGTGGTCTTGCCCACGCCGCCTTTCAAGCTCATCACCGCGATGCGGTAGTCGCCGCGCAGGGGTGCTCGGATGGCGTCGTAAAGCTGCTGCTCTTCCAGCTCCCGCCTGGAGCCTCCGGGGTTAATGCGCCCGCGCGTGGCGGTGTGCACGAGTTTGCGCCAGCCCTGTTTCGGCGGGGACTTCACTGGGTCCACCAGATTGGATTGGTCCAGCACCGCGGGCGGCGTGAGCTCGAGCTCAGGCGCCCTCCCGGACTCTCGTGTTGCGCCGGACGGCTCGAAAAAGGTCGTCATCAAATCCCCCAGAAAATCCCCCGTTGATGTTCCGCCGCACAGCCTAGAGCACCCCTGCACGGCGCGCAGCGCGAATGCCTCGTCCACAACTTACGCAACCGTAGGTTAGACTTGCCGCCACATTCTTCGGCCCGCCGCACACCATCGGAGGAACCCAGTGGGAGCATATGAAAACCGAGCCTGGATCGGCCACTACGCACCGTGGACAGACCCCAACCCAGACACCGGCACCGAGACGCTGGTGAGCCTGTTCAACCAGGCCGTGGCCACGCAGCCCAACAGCACCGCCACCTGGTTCATGGGCAAAACGCTCACGTACGGCCAGCTCAACGAGCAAGTCGGGCGCGCGGCCGCAGCGCTGACCAAGCTGGGCGTGGGCCCGGGCGACCGTGTTGCCGTGGCGCTGCCGAACTGCCCGCAGCACGTCGTGGCGGTCACCGCCATCCTGCGCCTCGGGGCCACCGTGGTGGAGCACAACCCGCTCTACACCGCAGCCGAGCTCGAACCGCAGTTCAACGACCACGGGGCGCGGGTAGCGATTGTCCTGGACAGGGTGGGGGAGACGTTTACGTCCATAAGCACACGCACACCGCTGGAGACCGTGGTCGCCGTGAACATGCTCGAGGAGGTCCCGCTGCGCCTGCGCGCGGCGCTCGCACTGCCGCTGCCCCGGGTGAAGAAAATGCGCGCCGAGCTGTCCCGGCCCGCGCTCAGCACGCTCCCGTGGCGCGACTTCATGCGGCAGCGCCCGCGTACGGTGCACTTTCCGCGCGTCACACAGGACACCCCGGCGTTCATCCTGTACACCTCCGGCACCTCCGGGAATCCCAAAGGCGCCCCGCTGACGCACGGCAACATCGTCGCGGTGCTCGCCGCGGGCATGGAGTGGCTGGAAAACTGGGGCGCGGTGCGCGAGAAGGTCCTCGGCCTGCTGCCCATGTTCCACATCTACGGCTTAGCGTTGAACTACGCGATGCCGCTGACCATCGGAGCCCAGATGGTCCTCGTCCCGGCCCCGAAGCCAAAGCTGTACCAGGCCGCGATCACGAAAACCCGGCCGACGGTGCTGCCGGGCGTGCCCACGCTGTACGACGCCATCATCGAGTGGGCGCTAAAGACCAAGGCGGACTTATCGTCGATCCACACCTCCATCTCTGGCGCCTCCACCCTGCCGGCGGAAACCATCGAGCGCTGGGAAACCGCAACCGGCGGGCGCCTCATCGAGGGCTACGGGCTCACCGAGACCTCGCCGATCCTGGCCGGCAACCCCCTCGACGGCACACGCCGCCCCGGTTACATCGGTCTACCCTTCCCCAACACGGAAATCCGCATCGCGGACCCCGACAACCCCGCGCGGACTATGCCCGACGGCGAGCCCGGCGAGCTGCTCGCCCGCGGCGCGCAGGTCTTCTCGGGTTACCTGGGTAACCCCGAGGCAAACGAGCGCGCGTTCCACGACGACTGGTTCCGCACCGGCGACATGGCCGTCATGGAGGCGGACGGCTGGATCCGACTGGTCGCGCGCATCAAGGAGATGATCATCACCGGCGGCTTCAACGTCTACCCCGATGAGGTGGAAGCCATCCTGCGCAGCCACCCGGACATCGAGGACGTCGCGGTGGTCGGGCGCCCGCGCGCAGACGGCTCCGAGGATGTCGTTGCTTGCGTCACGCTTACCGACGGCTCCGCCCTAGACCCCGAAGGGCTCAAGGCGTACGCACGCGAGCGTCTGACCCGCTACAAAGTGCCGCGCGATTTCTACCACTTTGAGCAGCTGCAGCGCGACCAGACCGGGAAGATCCGCCGGCGCGAGGTGCGCGACACTTTGCTCGCTCTGCTTACGTAACCGTAGGTTCACGGGCGATATGGGCGTAAGCTGTTGCGCATGGCTCTCACCCCATCCAACGTCAACGAAGAAAAGCCCTGGTTGCAGTACTACCCGGAGTGGACCACCCACTCACTGGAGTACGGGGATCACACCTTGCGCGATCTCTACCTGAACAACCTGTCCAAGAACGTCTCGCGCATTGCCACCCGCTTTTTCGGGCGCACCCAGACGTTCGGTGAGCTCGACCGAGAGGTGCGCCGGGCCGCCGCCGGCCTGAAAGCCTTCGGCGTGCGCCCCGGAGACCGCGTGGCCATCATGCTGCCCAACTGCCCCCAGCACGTGGCGGCCTTCTTCGCCGTGCAGCTCATCGGCGGCGTGGTGGTGGAGCACAACCCGCTCTACACCGCGCACGAGCTGCGCCCCCAGTTCTTGGACCACGGCGCGCGCGTGGCCATCGCGTGGGACAAGGCCGCCGACACGCTGGAGCAGCTACGCGCCGACACTGCCCTGGAGACGGTGGTCAGCGTGAACATGACCAAGGCCATGCCGCGCACCCAACAGCTGGCCCTGCGCATCCCGCTACCGAAGATCATGGACGCCCGCTCGGCGCTCACCGCCACCAGCAAGAACACCTCGCTGCACACCGTGCCGTGGGAATCGTTGATCAGCTCCGCCATCGGCGGTCTGGGCGCAGACCTGCGCGCCCCGGAAGGCGTCACCGCGGACTCCCCCGCCGTGATCCTGTACACCTCCGGCACCACCGGCACCCCCAAGGGCGCCGTATTATCCCACCGCAACCTCATTGCCAACCCGCTGCAGGGCCAAGCGTGGGTGAAGGAACTGCAGGAGGGCAACCAGCGCATGCTGGCCACGCTGCCGTTCTTCCACGCCTACGGCCTGACTTTCTCCCTGACGCTGACCATGCTGATCGGCTCCGAGCTCGTGCTGCTGCCGGCACCCAAAATGGACCTGATCATGAAAGCCATCCGCGTGACTCCGCCGACCTTCGTGCCCGGGGTGCCCACCGTCTTCGAGCGCATCGTGCAAACGGCCGAGAAAAAGCGCGTGGACCTCTCCGACGTGAGGATCGGCTTCTCCGGCGCATCCTCGCTTCCCGCCAGCGTGATTGAGGACTGGGAGCACGCCACCGGCGGCCACCTCGTGGAAGGCTACGGGCTCACCGAGACCTCGCCCATCATCGTGGGCAACCCCGAATCCGCCGACCGCCGCCCCGGCTACATCGGCATCCCGTTCCCGGACACCCAAATCCGCATCGTCAACCCCGACAACCCCGACGAGGACATGCCGTTCGGGGAAGCGGGTGAGATCCTGGCCAAGGGCCCGCAGGTCTTCTCCGGCTACTTCAACAACCCCGAGGCCACCGAGAAGGTCTTCCACGACGGCTGGTTCCGCACCGGTGACATGGGCGTCATGGAGGAAGACGGCTTTATCAAGCTCGTCTCGCGTATCAAGGAACTCATCATCACCGGCGGCTTCAACGTGTACCCGGCCGAGGTGGAAGACGTCATTCGCACCCACCCGGACGTCGCCGACGTCGCCGTCGTTGGCCGCCCGCGCGAGGACGGCTCGGAGGATGTCGTCGCGTGCATCGTGCTTAACGACGGCTCCGCCCTCGACCCCGACGGCCTGAAGGACTTCGCCCGCGAGCGGCTCACCCGCTACAAGGTGCCCCGTACCTTCTACCACTTCGACGAGCTGGCGAAGGACCCGATGGGCAAGATCCGCCGCCGCGAGGTCCGCGACGACCTGCTGGCGAAGCTCGCCGAGCGCTAAGGTCCCGCGGCGACCATCCGCCCCTCAAATGGTGAGAACGAAATGGTGAATCCGGCCAAATTTTCGCGTTCTCACCATTTGCGGGCCCGCCGCGGCCGCAGCGGGCTAGAACCCGACCCAGACCGGCTCGGGGCGCAGCTCCACCCCGAACGCCTCGCGCACCTGTGCCTGCACGCGGCGGGCAAGGTCGACGATGTCGGCGGCACGGGCCCCGCCGCGGTTCGTCAACGCGAGGGTGTGCTTGGTGGACAGGCGCGCCGGGGCGTCCTCACCGGGAAAGCCGCGGTGGCAACCCGCGCGCTCGATGAGCCACGCCGCTGAGAGTTTTTCCTTGCCGTCGCCGGCGGCAAAGCGCGGCATTGCTGCCTCCCCCACCTGCGACTCGATGGCGTCGGCCACCGCCGAGGGCACCACGGGGTTGGTGAAGAAGGAGCCGGCGGACCACGTGTCGTGGTCTGCGCCGTCCAAGACCATGCCCTTCGCCCGGCGGGTCTCCAGCACCGATTCGCGCGCCTGGGCGAGCGGAACGCGCTGGCCACCCAGGTGGCGCAGCGGGATGGACAGGTCGGTGTCGTGCAGCTGCAGCTCAATTTCCAGCACGACCGCGCGGGAAGTGAACTTGAGGTTGGAGTAGCGGTACGCCAGGTCCAAGTCCTCGGCGGGAACCCACTCGTCAACCCCCGTCTGCCGGTTCCACAACCGCACCCGTGTGAGCACGTCGGCGATCTCGGACCCGTACGCGCCCACGTTTTGCACCGGTGTCGCGCCCGCGGAGCCGGGGATGCCGGACAGCGCCTCGATGCCGCCCAGCCCGCGGTCGACGGCGTAGGACACCACCGCGTCCCATTCGGTGCCGGCTTGGACACGGAGCCGGAGGTCGTCGTCAAGCGCGATGCCCTCGTTGCGCACGAGCACCGCGGCGAGGTCGAGCTCGCCGTCCGCGACGACGAGGTTGGAGCCGCCGCCGACGACCAGCAGGGGCGTGCCGCTGCGATCCAGTTCGGCCACGGTCTCGGCGAGCTGCTCGGCGGTCGTGCACTCATAAACCGCGGCCGGGGTGCCGCCAATGCGCAGCGTGGTCAGGGAGGCGAATGATGGGGCAGTCACCCCGTCAACGGTAGTCTGTGCCCCATGACTGCACGTAGTGAGATCACTGTGACCATCAACCAGCCCATCGAGAAGGTCGCGCAAGCCTACAGCACCCGCGGGTACTGGGAGTTCATCGCGGAAAAGCTCTCCCCGGAGCCCGGTGAGCTCCACGAGTTCGCGGACAGCACCGCGACGCTGTTTGAGATCCTGCCCAAGTCCATCCTCCCCGAGGCCGCCCAGGCGATGGTGTCCCAGGACCTCAAGCTCAAGCGCGTGGTGAACGTCGGCGCACTTCAGGGCGACACCGCCGAGCACACCATGACCGGCGACGTGAAGGGCACCCCCGTGGACTTGGGCGCGGAGTACACCGCCACCCGCGACGGCGACAACACCACGCTGAACTACGAGCTCGAGGCCAAGGTGAACATCCCGTTCATGGGCGCCGCGCTCGAGCCGAAGGTAGCTGACGCGCTCGAAGAGATCGTGGAAAACGAGGCGAAGCTCACCGATCAGTGGATTAGCGAGAACCTCTAATTCCCCACTACCACAACCTGCGCGCCTCGGCCTCCGCCGGCAAGCCGTACGGGGTGATCACCCGCGGCACCACCGGCGTGAACCGACTCCGCAGGTCAGACCGCTGGACCCGCTATCACCCGCGGGTCCAGTCCTTGTTGCGCGCCGCCGACTCGCCGCTGGCGGTCGACGTGGGCTACGGCGCGTCACACACCACCACCGTCGAGTGGGCCGGGTGGTTGCGCCAGATCCGCCCCGGCGTCGAGGTCGTGGGCCTAGAAATTGACCCAGCGCGCGTGCTCCCGCCCCGCGACGGCGTGCGCTTCGAGCTCGGCGGTTTCGAGCTCGCCGGTTACCGCCCGCACCTCGTGCGCGCGTTCAATGTGCTGCGCCAGTACGACGTCGACCAGGTCCCCGATGTCTGGGACACCGTCCGCTCGCGCCTAGCCAGCGGCGGCCTCTTCATCGAGGGCACCTGCGACGAGCTGGGCAGACGCTGCGCTTGGCTGCTTATCGACGCCTCCGGCCCCCAAACACTCACCCTGAGCTGGGACCCGCACCACACGGCCAAACCCTCCGACGTGGCGGAACGCCTGCCCAAGGTCCTGATCCACCGCAACGTGCCCGGCGAGCCCATCCACCAGTTCCTCACCGATGCCGACGCCGCCTGGGACCGTGCAAGCGGCTGGGCCCCGCACGGGCCCCGCGTGCGGTGGCGCCACGCCTTGGAGGACCTCGCCGCCCACTGGCCAATCGCACCCCAGCGCCGCCGGCTGCAGGACAACACCGTCACTGTGGACTGGCGGGCAATCGCCCCCGCTTCGTAAACTGGCCTGCATGAAAACCGCGTGGAAAGTAACCCTCTCAATCGTTGCGGCGGTCCTGCTGCTCTTCGCCGTAGCGGAAGTGGGCATCCGCACCTTTGTGGCGAAGCAAGTCACCTCCGAGGCGCCGGAGGGCACTTCGGTCTCCTTCGGCGCGAGCCCGGTGACCCTTGGCCTCTTGGGCGGAAAATTTCCCCACATGACGGTGGACCAGCAATCCGACCTGGTAATTGACGGCGATCACTTTTCCGGCACCCCGGCCGCCGTGGTGGATATGGACAACGTCCAGCTCAACGACGGCGACCCGGTGGCGGAATCCCTGCACCTGACCACCGAGCTGCCCAACGATTTTGTCCGCGCCATGCTGAACCAGCAGCTCAAGGAGCAAATGGGAGACAGCTTCCTGGCCGACGTGATCACCGTCTCCGACGTGGTGTCGAACGCCGATGCCGGCACATTCACCATCGTGTTCACCTCCGGTGCGGCCGGTATCGAGCTGCAGCCGGTGATGCAGGACGGCCAGCTGATGTTCCAGGCGCGCAGCACCGAACTGTTCGGCTTCGCGCTTCCCGACGACGTCGCCCAGGCCATTAGCTCCGCCATGTCCGAGGGCGTCGCGCAAGAGGCCACCGGCGGGATGAACGTGGAGGACTTCACGGTCATCCCCGGTGGCCTCCGGGTCAGCGTCGCCGGCAGCGACATCAAGTTCTCGGAGCTGGAGCAACTGCAGCAAACCGAGCAGCTCCAGCAGGACGGGCAGCCGAGCTACCAGTCGTAGCTGCCGCCCACAATGCGCTTGATCTGCGGGCGCACGTCGAAGAAGTAAATACCAATCGCCACCGCACCGAACCAGGCGATGAACGGGAAGCGCAGCAGGCACGCGAGGGCCGCCAGAACGAGGATGCCCACCCAGGCACCCTTGGACTGGCGGCTCGCCGCGTCAAACGCGTCGGCGCGGGTGGTGCCTGCCATCACAGCCCCGACGATGCCCGCGATGCCCACCGCCAGCATGAGCACCATGCCCACGCGCGAGGGAATCAACATGATCTGGTGAATTTGGCTGACGGTGGCGGTATCCATAACTCCTACTTCAGGTCCTCGACATTCACGGTCTCACCGTTGTCTTTGCCGGCATCGGCGTCGTCGATGATCTCGCCGTCGATGATATCGTCGTCCGATTTCCCACCCGTGAACTGGTCCTGAATTCGCCCGACCAGACCGTCGAAGCGGGAGCGCAGGTCTTCGACCGCACCCTCGATGCCGTCGGTCTGTGTGTTTTCCAGACGCTCGTTGAACGTCGCTCGTGCGTCGTTGATGGTGCCGCGCAGCTTCGCTTTCACGTCGTCGGTGAACTGGATGTCGCGCTCGCGGAAGTTGTTGAACAGCTTCTCCGCCTCGTCCGCGAAGTTCGTGGCCGCGCCGCGGACTTCACCCTCGGTCGAGGCGGAGCTGAGGTTCTGTCGCGCTTCCTCGGTGGCCATCTTGAACTTGTCCGACAGCTCGCCGGTGGCCTTGCTGAACGCGGCGCCGATGGAGGAACCCGCCGCGAGCAGCGCGTCCCCGGCCTCGCGGAGGTTGGAACGAATCTCGCTGTCCTTGCCGTTCGTGTTGTCAGAGGTCTGGTCAGTCATGGTGCACTCCTTGCGTTAGTAAAAAAGCAGTTGCGACACAGTGTAAATAGCTAACCCGGCGAGCGCACCGACGATCGTGCCGTTCAGGCGGATGAACTGCAGGTCCTTGCCCACCATGAGCTCGATCTTGTCGGCCGCCTCCTCCCCGTCCCAGCGCTCGATGGTCTCCGCGATGATGCCAACGATCTGGTCCGCGCCGTTCTCCGCCGCGAAGTGCGTGGCTTTTTCCAGAGCACGCTCGGCGTCGGCGCGCACCGAAGGGTCGTCCGCAAGCTTTCGGCCCCACTCGCGCGCAGATGCGGCCGTCTTCCGGCGCAACGCGCTTTTTTCATCGGACGCCTGGGAGACGATTGACGACGAGAGCTGCTCCCAAATCCCGCCCGCGGCCGAGCTGACAGCGGCGGAGCCCATAACGTCCGCTTTGAGCGCCTCCACACGCGAGATCATGTCACCATCGAATTGCAGGTCGTGGGCGAACTGGTGCATCTGGCGGCGGATTGCGCGGCGGGCCTCGTGGTGTTTGTTCGTGTCCACGTCCTCCATGAACGCGACCATTTCGTCGTAGACGCGCTGGCCCACCAGCTCCTTCGCAAATCGCGGCGCCCACCGCGGCATCCGTTCGTCGATCATGGTGACGACGGTTGCCTCCATGCCATCGACCTTCCGGCGGCCCCAGGTCACAATATCGTCCACCACCGGGTCCACCTTGCCGTCGGCGATGAGACCCTCCAGCACCCTGCCCAGCGGCGGCGCCCAGATCGGCTCCGCCAGCCTGTCCACGAGCTGGGTGCGAATGAACGCCTCCGCCCCGGCCGGGTCGATCCCCTGCACCATTCGAACCGTGAATGTGCCAGCTTCCTCGCTCACGCGTGCTGCGTTCTCCGGCTGCGCCAACCACCTGCCCACCCGCTCCGGGATGCCCGCGCCGATCACCTTGTCGGTGATGGTGCGCGCGTTGAGAAAGTTCTCGCTCACGAATTCGCTGAGCACCCCGGCGACCTGGTCCTTCTTGTTCGGAATGATGGCGGTGTGCGGGATGGGGATGCCCATGGGATACCGGAAGAGCGCGGTGACCGCGAACCAGTCCGCCAGCCCGCCCACCATGCCAGCCTCCGCGGCGGCGCGAACGTAGCCGATCCACGCTGCGTCATTGCCCCGGGACTGGGCCCAGGAGCACGCGATAAAAATCACCGCCATCAAGGCCAGCAGGCTCGTCACGGCGATCTTGTGGTTCCGCAAAACGCGGCGCCGCTCCGCCTCGTTGGTCGGAGTGGGCATCATCGCATGCTGCTGGCTCATGCCCATGATTAAAGCAGGCGCTCCGACACGGGCACGAAAAATGCCCCCTCCGCAGATGGAGGGGGCATTTTGCACGGGCGCGGTGCGCCAGCTGCCGGTCTAGTTTCGACGTCCGGTGCGCTTACGGTACTCCTTGTAGTCCTTGCGGCCCATTGCGATCAGGACGCCGCCGGCCACGCCGGTGATGACGGCTTCAGCGGCACCCAAGATGAGCAGGCGCTCAGCCAAGTCGTGGGTCTGGGAGCCGAAACCGAAGGCCATTGCGCCTGCGCCCCACACGGCCAAACCAACGCCGAAGAGGGAGGACAGAAGCAGGCCCATGGCCACCCACGTCTTGGTGTGAGACAGCGAGGCGTGTGGCGCACCGAGGGAGACTGGGTCATAGCCCTCGATGTAGGTATCTTCAATGCGGCCGGTGTACTCCCGGTAGGACTCGTTGCGGATATCTGCAACTGCGGTGGAACCCATTGTTTCTGTTTCCTTCTTCAGCGTCTGGAGCTACTGCTACGAGTATACGGCAGCCCTAGTCGTCGCCGCCCTTGAAGGCAGCACGGGCGCGCTCGGCGTTGATGGCGCCGACGGCATCGAGCGGGATGCCAGCCGGGCACACGTCGGCGCACTCGCCGTAGAGCGAGCAGTGGCCGAAGTTGGTCTCCAGCTCGTCGACCATCTTGCGCGCGCGGCGGGAGCGCTCCTGCTTGCCCAGCGGAAGCAGCTTGAGGTGCTTCAGCTTCGCGCCGGTGAACAGGTGCGCGGCACCGTTCGGGCACGCCGCCACGCAGGCGCCGCAGCCGATGCAGGCGGCGTAGTCCAGCGCCGTCTCAGCGTCGTGGTGGTTCACGGCCAGCGTGTCCGCGTCAGGGGCGGTGCCAGCGTTGATGGAGACGTAGCCGCCCTGCTGCATCACGCGGTCCAACGCGGAACGGTCCACGGCCAGGTCCTTGATCACCGGGAACGCGCCGGAGCGGAACGGCTCGATCTTCAAGGTGTCGCCGTCGTTGTAGTTGTGCAGACGCTGCAGGCAGGCCGTGGTGTTCTGGCCTGCACCGTGCGGGCGGCCGTTCACGGTCAGGCCGCAGGTGCCGCAGATGCCTTCGCGGCAGTCGGAGGCGAAGACGAACGGCTCCTTGCCCTGCTCGACGTAGGTCTCGTTCACGTGGTCGAGCAGCTCCAGAATGGACATCTGCTCCACAGCGTCATCGACCTGGACGGTCTCGAAGCTGCCCTCGGTGTCAGGACCAGCCTGGCGCCAGATTTCAAGTGTCAGTTTCATTACTTGTAGTTCCTTGCCATCAGCGGGATCGAATCAAAGTGCAGGGGTTCTGCGTGGCGGATGAACTGGCCTTCACCGGCCGGCTCCCAGGCCGACACGAAGCACCATTTCTCGTCGTCACGCTCGGCCTCGCCGTCGTCGGTGAGGTGGTCCATGCGGTAGTGCGCACCGCACGACTCGTCGCGGTCCAGAGCGTCGATGCACATCAGCTCACCAAGGTTGATGTAGTCGACGAGGCGCAGTGCCGCCTCGAGCGTCTGGTTCATGTCGTTCGGGGAGCCTGGGACGGAGATGTTGGCCCAGAAGTCCTCGCGCAGTGCGCGGATCTTCCGGATGCCCTCTTCCAAGCCCTCCACGGTGCGGGACACACCGCAATGCTCGTAGAGGATCTCGCCGAGCTGCTCGTGGAAGTGCTCCGGGCCGTGCGGCTCCGGGCCGCGGATGGACATGATGCGCTCAATGCGCTCGGTGACCTCGGCCACCACATCCTGCGCCTCGCGGGAGTCCTCGGGCAGCGCCTCCTCGCCGAGGTGACCGGCGAGGTAGTTCGGCACCGTGAACGGCAGGGTGAACCAGCCGTCGACAGAGGCGGACAGCAGCGAGTTGGCACCCAGGCGGTTCGCACCGTGGTAGGTCCAGGAGCACTCGCCTGCGGCGAAGAGGCCGTCGATGGAGGTCATCTCGTTGAAGTCCGTCCACAGGCCGCCCATGGTGAAGTGGACGGTCGGGGCGATGCGCATCGGGGCCTTGTACGGGTCGTCGCCCGTGGAGTCCTCGTACATCTCGAAGAGGTTGGAGTAACGCTCACGGATGGTGTCCTCACCGAGGCGCTCAATGGCGTCGGAGAAGTCGAGGTACGCCGAGTTGCGCAGCGGTCCTACACCGTAGCCAGCGTTGAGCTGCTGGGAGATGGCTCGCGACGCGACGTCGCGGGGCACGAGGTTGCCGAAGGCCGGGTAGCGACGCTCCAGGAAGTAGTCGCGGTCCTCTTCCGGAATCTCGTTCGGGTCGCGGTCGTCGCCCTTTTCCTTCGGGGTCCAGATGCGGCCGTCGTTGCGCAGGGACTCCGACATCAGCGTCGTCTTCGCCTGCCACTTCGCGTTGACTGGCAGGCCGGTCGGGTGGAACTGCACGAAGCACGGGGAAGCGAGGTACGCGCCGCGCTCGTACGCCCGCATCATGGCGGAGGCGTTGGAGTTCTTCGCCAACGTGGTCTTGTGGTACACGTTGCCGTAACCGCCGGTGGCGAGGATGACGGCGTGGCCGGTGAACGGCGCGATCTCACCCGTGATCAGGTTGCGGGTGACAATGCCGTCGCAGTGCTTCGCGCCATCCTTTTCGGTGACGATCAAATCCATCAGGTCGTGGTGGGTGAAGATCTCCACGTTGCCCAGGTGGATCTGGCGCTGCAACGACGATGCGGTGGACAGCTGCAGCTGCTGGCCTGTCTGGCCGCGGGTGTAGTACGTGCGCGAGACCTGCACGCCGCCGAAGGAACGCGTGGCAAGGGTACCGCCGTACTCGCGGGCGAACGGGGCGCCGATGGCGTTCATGTGGTCGATCACGCGGACGGACTCAATAGCCAAGCGCCAGCAGTCGGACTCGCGGCAGCGGTAATCGCCGCCCTTGACGGTGTCCTTGGTGTGGCGGTACGCGCTGTCGTTGTCCACCTTCTTGCCACGGGCGGAGTTCACGCCGCCCTGCGCGGCGATCGAGTGGGCGCGGCGCGGCGCGTCGTGGTAGGTGAAGGCCTTCACGTTGTAGCCCAGCTCGCCCAGGGCTGCGGCGGCTGCGCCGCCGGACAGGCCGGTGCCGACGACCAGCACGGTGAACTTGCGGCGGTTCAGCGGCGACACCAGGTCCATGTGGTCTTTCTGGTACTGCCACATGTCCTTCATGCGAACCTCGTCGCGGTTCGGCTCGTTGGCCTCGAGGACGTTACCCGGGGTCACGCCGGCGGCGGCGGACTCGGGCTGGCGGAAACCGCCGGTGCGCTGCTGGCCCGCGGCCTCGGCGGAGTTCTGTTCCCCGCCGTTGGCCCCCTGGGCCCCGGAAAGACCGGAAATAGAGGTAGTCATAGTTGTTCTCCTAAAAAGCCGTTACCGGGAAAAATCCGGGACCCAGCCGAACGCGATAGCGAGCGGCATAACAACGTTGCCTGCGACAACGATGAACGGGAGGATGTACGCGAGGACGATCATCAGGCCCGCGCCGCGCTTGCCCAGCCAACCCAGGTCGGACACTGCGAGGTAAATGCCGTGGGTCAGGTGCAGCAGCAGCGCCAGGTTGGCAATGACGTACACGAGGGTGACCCACCAGCGGCCGGGGGCGAAGGTGGCGAGCATGTTGTTACGCACCGCGCCGTGGACGAACTCGTCAGAGGCGACTGCCTGACCGAAGGTGAGGTCCAACAGGTGGAAGATGATAAACAGCAGCAAAATGACGCCGGTGACCAGCATCGCCCGGGTGGCGGTGGACTGCCAGCCGCCCATCAGGTTGGTGCGCTGGAAACGTCCGCGGGACTTCGAAGAGCGCGCGCGCAGTGCGAATGCGCCCCACACGTGCAGCACCAGGCAGGCAAGCAGGATGATACGGACGATCCACAGGAAACCGGAGCGCGGAAGCAACGGCTCACCGATCGTGCGCAGGAACTCGCCGTAGTCATCGATCGGCGCGGAGCCATCGATGTTCAGCGGCATGAAGATCTTCAGGTTCCCCACCATGTGGCCCAGAACGTAGAGACCGAAGATGAGGCCGGTGATGGCCATGGTCAGCTTGATTGCCCAGGTGGGGTAGGACGGCCGCTCGCGCAGCGGCTTCTCAGTAATTTTTCCGTGACGAATGGCTTCACGGTCTGCGTTTTGTACAGTCATGGCACCTCCAGTGTCGGTAACACTCTAGGAGATCGGCCCCGCCCATTCACACCGGATTCGCAGGCGCGACCGAGCCTCAACCCCACCTTGAGCCCCACATGCAGCAATCCGGCGCATTTGTGACATTCGACACATGTTTGCTCTGTGGCTTGCGAGTCCACAGCCCCCACCCCTTTCAGTGTCAATCTTTCGGTTGTTAGTTCGCCCTAACCCGCTCGCCGACCCGAGCGGCCAAAAATCGGTACGCTGAACGGCATGGCTATTGACAAGAACACCGAAAGCTCCGCAACCCGCCAGATCGACGCCCCCGCGGCCGCGATCTTCGACATCCTCTCCAACCCGCAGCGCCACGCCGAGACCGACGATTCCGGCATGGTCGTCTCCGCTGACCAAGGCGAGCGCCTGGAGAAGGTCGGCGACATCTTCACCATGAACATGACCAACAAAGACGGTGACTACCAGACCAAGAACGAGGTCTTCGCTTTCCAGGAGGACCGCATCATCGGCTGGAAGAACCTGCAGAACACCACCTCTGAGGTGACCGTCGGCGCGAAGTGGCTCTACGAGCTCGAGCCCATCGATGCCGACAACACCAACGTCACCCTCACCTACCAGCGCGACGAGCTGGAGGAGAACCTGCTGTCCATGTCCGAGACCTTCGACGACGAGTTCCTGGCAAAGTCCCTCGACTCCCTCGCCGCCGCAGTCGCAGGCACCGACAACCCGACGCAGAAGCACTAGTTCGCTTCTCGACGCCACCAAAGGCGGGCCCCGGTACG
>ERZ501059.28-NODE-28-length-57561-cov-13.646106_pt1 | contig 57561 bp, 55 predicted proteins | sample MGYA00510856_ERZ501059 | MGnify/ENA primary metagenome ERZ501059 (study PRJEB25958, sample SAMN03398555) | human skin metagenome | study: EMG produced TPA metagenomics assembly of the Human Skin Microbiome Metagenome (human skin metagenome) data set. | reverse complement strand
TCATCCTCGAACTCCGATCCCGACGACCGATGGTTCACAGGAAGTCCGCACAGCCCTCCAGTGAACAAATTTGCACGGGGGTTTTCGTTGCGGGGGCTACAGCTTGGTAGAGCCGGTGCCGTCGGTGGCGGTGACCGCGGTGGAGCCGCCCAGGCTGGTGTCCGGGCCCGCAGCGGCCTCCTCGGCCTCCTCTGCGGCGATGAGGTCGTCGACGGTGTGGTCGTTCCACGGCTCATCCGGGTGCGCCGCGTACTCATCAGCGGTCACCGGCTCGGTGTAGGAGACGTAGACCACCTCGGAGGGGTTCTCCAGATCCTCGAGCTCGAAATCGCTCTCCTCGTCCTCCGCGAGTTCCTGGGCGACCTCTTCTTCCAGCGCCTCCGACAGTTCCTCGTTGTCCACGTTGGACTTTTCGGTGATGTACTCCAGCTCGCGCTCGTCGTTCTTAGTGAAGCGCTCGGCCGGGTCCATTTTCTTGCGGGTCAGCTCCAGCGCGCGGCGCCGGCGGTCGCCCTCCTTGCGCAGCTTCGGAATGCCGCGGACCCACGCCAGCGTCATCACGACGATGAGCAGGATGCCCAGGTAGCCCAGGATCGGGTACACGGTGGACACCAATTGCTGGAAACCGACGAAGGACAGCACAAAGCCGATCAAACACGCGGCGATAAAGATCACGCGGAACTTGTCCTCGCGGCCGCGCGCCAGGCGCTTGCCCAAGGCGTAGAACATGCCCAGGGAGGTGGCGAAGATCATGCCGAAGATGACCAGCGACATGATCAGGCCCATGGTCGGGTTGATGTCCGTGATCAACGACAGAAGGGGCATGTCCTGGCCGGACACGGTGTCGATCTTCACCAGCAACGCCATCGCCAGCAGCATCAACATGACCAGGTAGCCCAGGCCGCCGAAGAGGCCGCCGAGGCCAGCGGCGCGGGTATCCAGATGGTTGCCGCCGATCACGAGCGCCATGGAGACAACACACATGACGTTCAGGCCGGTGTAGTTCAGCGCCGAGATCCACCAGTTGGGCAGGGAGGTCTCCACGTTCGCAGCCGCCGCGTTCAGCGCGTCCCAGTCCGGGTGCGCGTTGATCAGCGTCCAGCTGCAGCCGACGATGACAAAAACGAGCAGGAACGGCGTCAGCGCGCCAATTGCCCCGGTGACCTTGTCCACGTCCAGCATGCCGAAGCCGATGGTCAGGGCCAGCATGAGCACCGCGCCGATCCAGACGGGCAGCCCAAACTGCTGGTTCAGGTTGGCGCCCGCGCCGGCGAACATGACAAAGCCGATGGAAAACAGGGTGACAATGGTGGCGATGTCCAGAACCCAGCCAATCACCTTCGTCGAGATGGAGCCGAGCACTTCCATGTGCTCCTTTGCCTGGAAGAACGATCCAAGCTGGAGGATGGTCACGCCGGCGATGAGCATGAGGACCGAGCCGAGGACCGCGCCCCACATGCCCTGCGTGCCGAAGGCGGAGAAGTACAGCATCGCTTCCTGGCCGGAGGCGAAGCCTGCGCCCACAACGGTGCCGATAAAGGCAAACGAAATTAAGAGTGCATTTTTCAACACAACGAGATCAGTCTAATCTGGGAGTCTATTTCGGCTGGATTTCGCTTTCGACGACCCATTTGTGCCGCTTCATGGTCATTTCCGGCGAGTCGATGTCCACCATGTAGACCGTCTCGTCGGTGGAAGCATCGACTGTTGCCTCCGCGCCCTGCATGCCGGGCATGTGGTCCGCAGTCATCACAGCGGTGTCGCCGGGGGCCAGCTCTTCGTCGCCGACGCCTTCGAGCTCTTCTTGCACGACCCACTTGTGGTTCGTCACTGGGTCGCCGCCGTCTGTCGGCGTGTAGGACACGGCGTACGCGGTGGTGTCGAAGGCGCCGGAGATGGTCGCAGTGGCGCCGTCCATGCCAGGCATGTGGTCGGCGGTGAGCGTGACCTCCGTACCCACGGAATAGGTCGGGTCTGTCGCCTCGGCGATGCCGTCGGGCGCGGGGCCACCGTCGGCCGGGTGCTCGCTGTGCACAGCTTGGTCAGCGTGGTCAGCGTGCTCGGCGGGGGCGTCGTCGCTTTCCGACGCGCACCCAACCACCGCCAGCGCTGTTGCCGCCGCAAGGGTGGTCAGTGCCAATGGTTGTGAAATACGCATGGGGACAACATTAGCATTACCGGCCTATTTACTCCCGGCAACAAGATCCCGCCGGGCCCGGGCCACGCGCGAACGGATGGTGCCCACGCGCACCCCGGCGATCTTCGCCGCTTCCTCGTAGGTGTAGCCCAGCACTTGGGTGAGGACGAGGGCTTCGCGGCGTTCGGGCGCCAGCTCGTCGAGAAGCGAGCGCGCGTCGATGACGTCGCTCCACGTGTTGGGGTTGTCCGGGCTCGGGTTCGCGGCGGCGACGTCTTCGTACTCGGCGGCGGACTTGCGGGGCCGCGCCATGTCGTGGCGCACGGAGTCGACCCAGGCGCGGCGGGCGAGCGAAAGCAGCCAGGTGCGGGCTGTGGAGCGGCCCTGGAAACGGGGCAAGGAGCCGAGGACGCGGAGGTACGTCTCCTGTGTGAGGTCGTCGGCGTGTTGCGGCCCGGCTAGATGGGCGAGCAGGCGCCACACGTCGTCCTGGGTGAGACGGATAAATTCGGTGAGCGCGCCCTTATCGCCGCGGCCCGCGCGCAGCGCCAGGTCGGTGACGTACGCGTCGTCGCTCCTGCTCACAAGCCCACTACGTTAGCGGTTACGCGGCTGGGCAAGCGGCGTTTTGTCGGAGACGGTCACGCCGTAGATGGAGCGGCCCATGATGAAGGACGCCACGGAGCCGACGATCCACACCGCGAGCACGGCGATGATGGCGCGGATGAAGTCGTTGAGGTCGAAGCCGGTGGTGGTCCAGGACCGGATCAGCTTCGCCACAATCAGGATGGGAAACGCGATGACCACCAGCGTGCCAAGCAGGTTCACCCGCGTGAGCGCGTCCGGCGCGCGCAACTGCAGGATGGTGGTGGCGACCACGCAGATGGTGGCGAGCACCACGAGAACGGTAACGATGATTTCGGCGATGGTCATGTCAGCGGCGTCCTCTCGAGATAATGCGGGCCATGGAAATTGTCGGAATCACACCGCAGACAAGGCCGGCGAGGATCGGAATTTCGTAGCCGATGGCGGACGAGTTCCACAGCGTCCACACCAGGAAGACCGCGACCATGCCGTAGAAAATCACGTCCCCCATCACGGCGCGCGAAAGCTCGTCCTTGGTCAGGATCACTGCAGCGAGCGAGACGAGCAGGCTCACTGACATCACGATGATGCAGACCTGCATGACAGTGGTGAACATGCCTTAATCCATCCTTTCCGCTGGCGGCACGTGCGCGCCCTTGTTGTCCGGGCCGTAGTCGACGTAGGGTTCCCACGCCACTGCGGCTGTGTCAATTGGGTGTTCGCGTAACGACGGCCGAAGGTGTTCCTCCATATCCACCAAGCCCGCGATCACGTCCTCCGGGTCCGAACCGAACGCCGCCTGCACCAACAAGGTGATCGGGCCGCCGGGGGTGACCGGGTGGCGCAGGCCCATGGACAAGGTGCCCGGGGTGGCGGTGATCGAGGTGGTAAACCAGAACACCTCCCAGTCCGTATGCACGCGCAGCGGGTAGTAGATGACGATGGGCTCAAGCTGCGCGCGTGGGTTGAATGCGGCGGCGACCGCGTCGAAGCCGGCCACGAAAATTTCCTTGATGATCCAGGCGGCGTAGCGCACGCCGTGGAAGAAGCCTTGCATTAGTTCTCCCCTCCGAAGGTGTCGCCGGGCGCGGGGACGCCGACGGGGTCATCGCCCAGGGCAGCCGACGTGTACGCGTCCACGTTAAGCAGGTCATCGGCCGCAGTGGTGGTGATCTCCCACATTTCGCCCCCGAAGATGAACATGCACAGCGACAGGACCATCAGCACCGCTGACGGCAGCATGAAGCCCACGCGCACGTTGAGCGCCTCGGGGTAGTTCTGCATCGGGCGGCCCCAGAACACGCGCTGCCACATGCGCATCATGGACAGCAGCGCGCCGAACGACGCCACAATGATGGCGGTGATCGCCACCCACGACCGCCAGTCGCCCGCCGTTGCCGCGGCCATCACCACGGTAACCTTGCCGAAGAGGCCAGAAAATGGCGGGAAGCCCACGATGGAGAACGCGCCGGCTACAAAGACGGCCGATGTCCACGGGTCGCGCCGGGCGATGCCGGACAGCTTGGCCATGGTGCCGGTGCCGTATGTCTCCTCGATCGCGCCGGAGTTCAGCACCAACGCGGCGATAGTGATCATGTGGTGCAGGGTGTAGAGCAGGCCCGCGGCGAGGGCGTAGCGGGCGTCGTCCTGTGTGAACGCGAGCATGATCAGGATGAACGGCATGCCGTTGACCATCTGGTAAGCAAGCACCCGGCGCATGGTGGATTCTGCCAGACCCGCGTACCCGCCGATGATCATGGAGATGACCATGACCACTATCAGCAAGGTGTTCCAGCGCGGATCCATGTCGAACAGGATCACCCAGATGCGGAACAGCATGTAGACCGCGACCTTTGTGTGCAGGCCTGAGAACAGGCCCATCACCGCGGCGGACGTGGACGGGTACGTGCGCGGCAGCCAGGTGTAGACGGGGAAGACACCCGCCTTGGCGGCGATGGCGATAACAACGATGCCGGCGGCCACGGTTGCAGGGCCCCCGCCGGCGGCGACGCCCTGCAATGCGGCGAGGTTCACCGCACCGGTGACGGCGTAGAGGTAGCCCACGCCCAGCAGGAGCATGGTGGATGCGGCGAGGTTGACCAGCACGAACATGCGCGCTGACAGGAGGCGGTGGCGGGTACCCGTCATGGCGATCAGGCCGTAGGACGGCAGGAGCATGACCTCGATCATGACGAAGAAGTTGAACAGATCCGCCGTGAGCAGCGCGCCGGAGACGCCGGTGACGAGCACGAGCGACAGCGGCGCGTAGTAGCGCGACTGCGTCTCGCCCACCGCGATAGCGAACCAGTTGGACATCAGCGCGACGATCATGGTGGTCACAATCATCACCGCGGAGAACGCGTCCGCCACGAAGGAAATGCCTACGCCGCCCTGGTACAGGCCGATGACGTGGCTGATGGTGCCATTGTCGCGGGTGTACCCGTAGAGCCACACGCCCATGAGCAGGTTGATGGCGGGGATGATGACCGCCAGGGCGTCGTTGAGCCACTTCCACGGGCTCAGCGCGGTGACCGCCGAGACGATCAGCGGCAGCGCCACAAAGACGGGCAGGATTGCGTCTACAGCCATTAGCCGGTCACCTTCAGGCTTTCGTTGTCAACGTGGCTGATCTCGCGAGCGCGGATCTCCTCCAGCTTCTTCTGGTTCAGGCGCGCGTTGCGGCCCGCGGTGGACAGAGCTGAGGGGCTCAGCCACATCTTGGAGTAACCGGCGTCGGTGCCCGTGGGCTGCTCCGCGGTGTCGTCGTTGCGCCCGAGCGAGGACAGCATGAGCAGGATCGTCGTGGTCGCCATCGCGATCACGATCGCGGTGAGCACGAATGCTTGGGGCAGTGGATCTCCCATGTCCTCGAATGCCACGCGGGAGGGGAACGCCTCCCCGCGCCACGCACCCACGCCGCCGGCCAGCAGCGTGAGGTTCGTGGCGTGGCCGAACAGCGACATGCCGAAGACGATGCGCACCATGCCGCGCTGCAACACCAGGTACACGGATCCCGCGACTAGAACCGCGATGGTAAGTGCCATGACCATGGGTTAAATCTCCTTCGTGATAACCGGTTGCGGGTCGTGCGCCGGGTTGATCGGCTCGGGGTGCGCGTCCACAGGATTCTCCGGCAGCTCCGGCTCCGGGACGCTGGGCAGCGGGTTCTCCGCCTCGTTGCGTGTGTAGTCCAAGTCGGACACGTCCATGCCCGGGCGCAGGTAGCCGCCGAGCGCGTTGATCGCGGCGGTGACCATGCCCAGCACGGCAAGGTAGATGCCGAAGTCGAAAATGAGAGAGGTGGTCATGTGCTCGCCGGCGATCTCGCCGTGGATGGCGTACATGAACCCGCCCTCGATAAAGCCGAGGAAGCCGGAGGAGATCGCGATGATGATGCCCCAGCCGGTCAGACGGATGGGCGTGAAGTTCTTCACCACGTCGGCGTCCGCGCCACGCGAGAGGTAGTTGATGGCAAACGCCGTGGCCAACACCAAGGCCGCGACGAAGCCGCCGCCCGGGGCGGTGTGGCCGCGGAAGAAGATCAGCACGGACAGCACCACGAGGATCGGCGCCACCAGCGCGGCCGCCTTGCGCAGCGGAATGGAATTGAGCTGCGACTGGCCAAACGGGCGCGGGCGGGTGCCGGCCTCGAAGAGGTGCCGCGGTACGGAGCTGACTACCGCGGCGATGACCACGGCCGCCATGCCGAGCACCGACAGCTCGCCCAAGGTATCTAAGCCACGGAACTCCACGATGATGACGGCGACGATGTTGTCCGCGCCTGTGACATCGCCGCCCTCGGTGAGGAACCACTGCGCGAGCTCGGAGCGATCGCGCCGACCGGTCAGGCCGTAGACACCGAAGAAGGTGACCACGCCGGCGGCCAGCGCGAACACGGAGGCCAGCACCTTGCGGCGGCGCTTCGTCTCCGGGAACATCCGCGGCTGGAACCGCAGGACCACCAGGATGACCACTACTGTCAGCGCCTCAACCAGGAACTGCGTCAACGCGACGTCCGGGGCGCCCAGCATCAACATCTGCAGCGTCATGCCCACGCCCACCGTGCCCAGCAGCACGGCGGACGCGAGGCGGGAGCGGGTGAATACCATGCCCAGCACGGACATGGCGATGATGGCGAACGGGATGAGGTCCCACCACACGTCGAGGCCCTCGGCACGCGGGGCCGGGCTGACGCCGTCGATGCCGTCGGTCAGCAGGATCACCGTCAGGCCCATACCCACCACGGATGCGAGCAGCGGGAACAGGTGGCGCGACGGGTTGAAACCGTCGGCGAGAGAGCCGAGCTGTTTGCCAAAGTCGGACAGGCCGCGGGTGGTCCACGACAGCACCTCGGTCCCGTCCGCAGGCAACAATTCCTTGTTGCGCAGCGCGGTGAAGACCGGCTTGCGCAAGAACAGGACAAACACCACGCCGGCCGCCACCACGAGCATGGAGACAATGAACGGGGGCGTGACGCCGTGCCACAGGGCGAGGTGGGTGGCGAAGCTGTCGTCGCCAGTAATGGCCCGCACCCCTGCGGAAACCGGGCTGTCCACCCAGAACAGGACAAACGGCAAGACCGCAGACGCGAGGCCGGGCAGCGCCGCTGGCAGCCAGAGGGCTACGGGAGCTTCGTGAACGTCGGGGAGGTCCCTCGGCCCGTCGATAAACGCCCCGAACACGATTTTCGCGGAGTACACGAAGGTGAGGAAGGCGGCGATGCCGGCGGTGACCAGCAGGAGCGTGCCGTACGGTGCCTCGTGGAGCGCATCCAGGATGGACTCCTTGGACACGAAGCCGAACAGCGGCGGGATCGCGGCCATCGACGCCGCGGCGATGACGGTGGAGGCGAACGTGAACGGCATTTGGTTGTAGATGGGGCCGAGGCGGCGCATGTCGCGCGTGCCGGCCTCATGGTCCACGACGCCGATGAGCATGAACAGCGAGGATTTGAACAGCGCGTGCGCCAGGGTGTGCGTGAGCGCCGCGGCCATGGCGATGGGGGAGCCGACGCCGATGGCCGCCACGATCCATCCCAGGTGGGAGACGGTGGAGTAGGCGGTGAGGTGCTTCAAGTCCGTCTTCGTGATGGCGAACAGGCCAGACATGAGCGCCGTGAACAGCCCCGTGATCACCAGCAGGTAGTTCCACGCTGCGACGTCGCTGAAGATGGTGGAAAAACGCAGCAGCAGGTAAATGCCGGCCTTGACCACGGCAGCCGCGTGCAGGAAGGCGGACACCGGCGTGGCCGCGGCCATGGCCTCGGGCAGCCAGAAGTGGAAGGGGAACTGCGCGGCCTTGGTAAACGCCGAGAATGCGATCAGCATGGCCACCACCACGGTGACGCGGTTGTCGCCCCACACGTCGGAGGCGAGGATTGCCTCCAGGCGCGTCGTGCCCGTCTGTACCGCGGCAACAGCCAGGCCAGCCAGCAGGGTCAGGCCGCCGAAGAAGGTGAGGATCAGGGTGCGGTAGGACCCGGCCTCACCCGAGGAGCCCGAGCGCGCGATGAGCAGGAACGACGCGATAGAGACGAGCTCCCAGGCGATGAACAGCAGCACGGCGTCGTCTGCAAGCACCAGCAGCAGCACGGACAGCGTGAACGCCGTCATGATGGTGTAGAAGCTCGTGTTGCCGCCCCGGTCTGGCAGGTAGGCGGCAGAGTAGAGGAACACCACCGCGCCGATGACCAGTGCAAGCAGCGCAAAGAAGATGCCCAGCCCGTCGGCGCGGAGCGCGAACTCGATTGACGTGCCCGACCCCATCACGTCGCGCGCCCACTGCCTCGACCACGTCAGGTCGGTGCCGCGGGAGACGTCGGTGAACTTGGAGCCCAGCACGGCCGCGGCGGCGAACAACAGGGCCGCGAGCGGGTAACCGGCCTTCTTGTCCATGACTCGCACCAGCGGTGGGGAGAGCACCACCGTTGCCGCTACGAGCCCAATGACAAGGGGAAGAGTCATGGTGAACCCATTTCAATGCATGGTTTTGGCAAGAACCCTTACGACAGTATCAATTCAACCGACACGGCTCTAACGGCGAGCTTTCACAGGCGGTGCGCCTCCCGCAGCCGGGTGGCGGCGGGTGCTATGAACAGTCCCATGAAATCGGGCAACGCTTTGCGGTTGATGTGTGCGCTTTTGGCGCTGGTGGCGGGTGCGCTGTTGCCCATGAAACCTGCGGACACATGGGCAAACGTCGCTCGCGACTCGGAAGTCTCTGGCGCCCCGCAGGTTGGACCGGACAACCTTGGGGACGCGCGACGCGCCGCCGGTGAGGCGGGGCAGCAGGCCAAGGTGCTCGAGGAGGGCGCGGGCCAGCTTGCCGCCGGCATCGAAGGCGCGCAGGGGCAAACGCAGCAGCTTATCGACGCCATCGCGGCCGCCCAGACCGGTTCCCAGCAGCTCTCGGACGGCATGGTCGAACTGCAGGCCGGCACGGGCCAACTCGGCGCAGGCGCCACGCAGTTGGCAGATTCCATCGGCGAGGTGGTGAACCAGGTCTCAGGCTTCGAAGCAGTGCGCGGCCAGGTCGTCGCCGCCATCGACCGCACCTTGGAGGAGCTCAAAGACGCGAAAGAGCCCGAGGTGGTGCAGGCCCGCGAATCGCTGCAGGGGCTGCGCGAGCAGGTGCAGACCGCCCAGTTGCCGCCGGATGTGGTGTCGAAGATGAACCAACTGCGCGACGGGTCCCGGGACCTGGCCAACCAGCTCGCGGTGCCGGGCTACGGCTTCCACGACGGTATATATACGGCCACCAACGGCTCTGCCGAGCTGGCCCGCGGTCTCGCTGAGCTGCAGGCGCAGACCGGGGAGGCCACCGGCGGTATCGACGAGCTTGTCGACGGTGTAGAGAAGATCAACCAGATGGCGGGTATGAACGCCGACAAGGTCGCCGCAGTGCGCGCGGCCCTGCCGGTGCCTGCGGTCGCGCCGGACGCGGGCTCCGGCGAGTCTGCGCCTGCCGGTCCGACACTTGCACCCGTGGCCGCGATGTTGCTCGCCGCGATGTCGGTGCTGGGCGGGACAGCGCTCGCTGCAGCCGCCTGGTACGCCGCCCGCGGGCGCTGGTGGATCCTCGGTTTCGGCTCCGTCGCCCTCGCCGCAGCAGGCACGATCCTCGCCGGCGTCCTTGGCTCGGGCTTCGGGGCGCGGGAGTACGCGGTCGCGTTCCTTGGCCTGTTGTCGGGTGCTGCCGCGTCGGCAGGCTTGGCAACCGTGCTCAGTCGTTGGCTCGGCGCCGGGTTCGGGTTCGGCGTGGCCGGGGCCCTCGCGGTGGCGCAGACCGGCTTGGTCGGCTGGGTGTGGCGCACCGCGACGACGGCGAGCGTGGACCCCGTGTGGGAAGCAGTATCGCAGGCAGCGCCCATGCACTGGGCCTCCACCGCGGTTTCTGCGGCCGGTAACGGCGGCGACTACCCGGGCATCGTGTCCGCCATTTTGCTCAGCGCGCTGCTGGCGGTGGCCGGTCTCGCAGGGGCGAGGAGAACCGCAACCTAGAATTCACCTGAGTGTCTCCTGCTGGAAACGTGGTGGGCGTAGCTTGCAAAACGGCAAACACCCGCTCGTTTTTAAGGATCCTCACATGCGTTTCCCATTTCAGGCAGCCGCCGCGGTGGTCAGCGTCTCGGCGCTGGCTATGGCGAATCTGCCTACCGCTGCCGCCGACACCCAGGCGGAGCAGAACTTCAACGGCAAAGAGTCCTGCGTCACCATCGACTCCGAGGGCAACGTGCGCGCGCCGCAGCCCGGCGACTGCACCCAGTTTGGCAAGGGTGGTCAGGGCAACACCGACGCTCAGGCCCGCAACGTCATTTTCATCCTCGGCGACGGCATGGGCCACCAGGAAATAACCGCGGCCCGCAACTACCTCAAGGGTGCGAACGGCCGCTTCGAGGGCCTGGATGAGCTGACCGCGTCGGGCGCGTACACCACCTTCGCGGTGGGCCCGGACGGCAAGCGCCAGTATGTGACTGACTCGGCCGCGTCCGCCACCGGCTGGTCCACGGGTACCAAGACCTACAACGGTGCGCTATCCGTGGACATCGACGGCAAGCCGCACGAAAACCTCCTTGAGATGGCTAAGAATGCGGGCATGCGCACCGGCAACGTCTCCACCGCGGAGATCCAGGACGCGACTCCGGGCGCGATGCACTCCCATATCTCCCAGCGCAGCTACTACGCGCCGTCGGGCACCGCAAAGCCGGTCAAGGGTGAAGAGGCGCGCGAGAACGGCGGCCTGGGCTCCATCTCCGAGCAGATCATCGACACCCGCGCCGACGTCACCCTGGGCGGCGGTCGCAAGTACTTCGAAGCCCAGGTACAGGCCGGCGGCGAGAACCGCAACCCGTTCCTGGCAGAGAAGAACGATGGCGGCAAGGACTGGGAGGCCGGCAAGTCCGTCCGCGAGAACGCCGAGGTCAAGGGCTACACGGTGGTGGACGATAAAGAGGGCCTGGACGGCATCACCAAGGCCGACCAGGAGCACCCGGTGCTGGGCCTGTTCAACGACGGCAACATGACGCGCCGCTACGAGCCCACCGTGCCGGGTAAGGCTGAGGACCAGCAGCCGCAGGAGTGCAAGCCACAGGACACCGGCAACGAGCCGACGGCCGCGGAGATGACCAAGAAGGCCATCGAGCTGCTCGACGACCCCTCCGCCGACAAGGGCTTCTTCCTGCAGGTTGAGTCCGCCTCCATCGACAAGGCGGACCACGCCGCCGATGCCTGCGGCATGATCGGTGAGACCGAGCAGATCGACGAGGTGATCAAGGAGGCGCTTGACTTTGCCAAGCAGGACGGCGACACCCTGATCGTGGTCACCGCCGACCACGCACACACCGCTGAGATCGTGCCGGACGGCGAGCCGTCTGTCTCCGCCATTACCCGTCTGGAGTCGCCCAAGGACGGCGGCGCGATCATGTCCGTCGGCTTCGGCACCCAGCCGTGGACCGTGGAGGACGGCAAGTTCAAGACTGGTTCCATGCAGCACACCGGCGCCCAGGTGCGCATCGCGGGTTACGGCCCCGGCTCCGAAAACGTCAACGGCCAACTGGACCAAACCGATGCGTTCTACGTCATGGCCAACGCGCTGCGCCTCAACGGCGGCACTGAGGGCGGCCAAGATCTGTGGGAGATCACGATGGGCAACAAGGTGCAGTCGCTGGCGAGCCGTCGTCAAGCAAAATCCGGCGGCGAGTTGTGCTACCTCGTCTCCGAAGGGACCGCACCCAAGGTGGGCGAGTGCTCCCAGTTCGGAGCCAAGGGCCAAGAATTGGACGAGGCGAAGGCCAAGAACGTCGTACTGCTGATCGGCGACGGCACCGGAGATTCCGAGATCACCGCCGCCCGCAACTACCTCAAGGGCTCCGCCGGCCGATTCGAGGGCCTGGACAACCTCAACTACACCGGCTACCAGACCACCTGGGCGCTGGATAAGGAGACCGGCCTGCCCAACTACGTCACCGACTCCGCTGCGTCCGGCACCGGCTGGAACTCCGGCGTGAAGACGTACAACGGCGCCATCGGCGTGGATAACGCGGGCCAGCCGGTGGCCACGATCGGCGAGCTGGCCAAGGCCAAGGGCATGAAGATCGGTAACGTCTCCACCGCCGAGATCCAGGACGCCACCCCGGCCGCCTTCGCCGCGCACGCCCTGAACCGTTCCTACTACGCACCGTCCGGCGACGCTAAGCCGGCGAAGGGGGACCAGCTCCGCGAAAACGGCGGCCTCGGCTCCATCTCCGAGCAGTTGGTAGACCTGCGCGCGGACGTCACCCTGGGCGGCGGCCGCAAGTACTTCGATGCCGAGGTGGTCAAGGGCGGCAAGTGGGATCAGACCAACTGGACCGCGGGCAAGTCCGTGCTGGAAAACGCGAAGGACAACAACTACCAGGTTGTCACCACCGCTGCCGAGCTGGACGGCATCACCGAGGCGAGCGCCGACAAGCCCGTGCTGGGTCTATTCTCCGAAGGCAACATGCCGCGCGTGCTAAACCAGACTGTTCCGACCACCGACGGTGAGAAAGCCACAGCCACCTGCGAGGCCAACCCCGAGTTCACCGAGGAGACCCCGCGCCTGGCGGCCATGACCACTAAGGCGCTCGAGCTGCTGCAAAACGACAAGGGCTTCCTGCTCCAGGTCGAGTCCGCCTCCCCGGACAAGGCCGACCACCAAGCGGACGCTTGCGGCCTGATCGGAGAGGTCGGCCAGCTCGACGAGGCCGTCCAGGCCGTGCAGAAGTGGGTGGACGAAACCAAGGAAGAAACCCTCATCGTTGCCACCGCAGATCACGCCCACACCGCGCAGATCACCTACAACGACGCGGCGACCGCGGGCCGCACCACAAAGCTGACCACCGCGGACGGTTCGGAGATGACGGTGAACTTCGCCACTTCAAAGACCAACGACGACAAGGACGCGCTGGGCGGCCAGGAGCACACCGGTGCTCAGCTGCGCGTCGCCGCCTCCGGTCCGGGCGCCGCGAACATCACCGGCCAGATCGATCAGACCGACCTTTTCTTCGCCGTCAACAACGCGCTCGGCATTGACCCCATCAACCACGGCCTCACCTTCGAGAACAGGATGCAGCAGGTTGACTCTTCGGCTGAGGGCTCTTCGAAGGGCTCCCTGATTGGTGACCTCGGGCTGGCCGTGCTGCTGACGCTAGCAGGTGTGCTCGGCTTGATCTCCGTGATCGCCTTGACGTTCCCGTTCGCAGTGGACTCCATCCTCGGGCCACTGGCCAAGCTCTAACGGTTTCGCGTCTCGGGATTTCTTGCCCGGGGCTGTCGGGCTCCGCCGCCGTCTATTTACAAACCCCAAGAAAGGGACCCCGAGAATGCGAGAAATCCGCGCATTCTTGGGGTTGCTTTCTCAGGGTTTGGGGCTGCGACGGCCCGGTCGGCCAGTTGCAGCGCACTAGGGCACGTAAATGAAAAACCCGCCTGCAAAGGCGGGTTTTGATTGGTCGGGATAACAGGATTTGAACCTGCGACCTCTTCGTCCCGAACGAAGCGCGCTACCAAGCTGCGCCATATCCCGGTGGTGGTTGTTCGCGGTTGCCCGCGGTACTCGAAACACAATACCCCTGGCCGGCAGCGCAGCCAAAACGGCAGGCCAGAGGTGCTGCCGCGGTTGCTAGTTCTTCTCCACCACTCGAATCAGCGTCGCGGACGGCGGGCAGAACAGCCGCACCGGGGCGTACTTGGATTGCCCAAGCCCGTTGGAGACTTCCATCCACATCCGCCCGTAGCGGTGCAGGCCGGAAGCGCGACGCCGGTCAATGTCCGCGTTGGTCACAATGGCGCGCTGCCCGGGCAAACAAATCTGGCCGCCGTGGGTGTGGCCGGCAAGGGCGAGCTGGTAACCGTCGGCCTCGAACGCATCCAGGACGCGGCGGTACGGTGCGTGCAACAGGCCGATCGAAAGGTCGGCGTCGCGGTTCGGCTCACCCGCCACCTTGTCGTACTTGTCCAGGTCGTGGTGCGGGTCGTCCACGCCGGCGAGGGCGAGGCGGACGTCGGACGACTTAAATTCCAGCCGCTGGTGGGTCGCGTCGCGCCAGCCGCGCTCGATGAACGCGGCGCGCATGCCCTCCCACGGCAGGTCCTCGTAGGACGGCTCCCGCTTCGCCCCGGTCAGATACTTCAGCGGGTTGACGGGCCGGGGCGCCCAGTAGTCGTTGGTGCCGAAGACGAATGCGCCCGGGCGGTTTAGCAGCGGGCCCAGCGCGTCCATCACCCAGGGCACACCGGCCGCGTCGGAGAGGTTGTCGCCGGTGTTGACCACCAAGTCAGGCTCCAGCGCGTCGAGGCCAGAGACGAACTCCACCTTCTTGCGCTGTCCCGGGATCATGTGTAGGTCGGAGACGTGCAGCACCCGGAACTCGCTCCGGCCTCGCAGCACGCCAGGTTCGAGCAGGGGCAGCTCGTACTCGTGCAGCCTGAAATTGTTGCGTTCCGCATACCCCCACGCCAGCGCAGCAGCGCTCGTCGATAGGCCGAGTGCTCCTATTCCCGTCAACTTCTTCACCCGCACCACTGTAATCTCGCTGCCATGAGTGCATTGAAAGAGCAGATCCGCGCCGACCTCAAGGAAGCTATGAAGGCGAAGGAGAAGGAGCGCACCGGCACCATCCGCATGCTGCTGGCGGCGATCCAGACCGCCGAGACCGAGGGCTCCAAGCATGAGGTGGACGACGCGGAGATTCAGAAGATCATCGCGCGCGAGATCAAGAAGCGCCGCGAGTCCGCCGACATCTACACCACCAACGGCCGCGAAGACCTCGCGGAAACTGAGCTCGCTGAGGCGTCCATCCTCGAGGTGTACCAGCCGAAGCAACTGAGCGACGAGGAGCTCGCCACGCTTATCGACGAAGCTATCGCCGACACCGGCGCAGAATCCATGGCGCAGATGGGGCAGGTCATGAAGGCCGCCACGGCGAAGGCCGACGGTCGTGCCGACGGCAAGCGCATTTCCGAGGCGGTCAAAGCACGTCTGGGCAGCTAGAAGTCGCCGAAAACGTCGGCGATGGCATCGCGGGCCTCGTTGAGCGAACGCTCGAGGTCGTCGAAGCCCGCCGGGGGAGCGGTGCTCGTCGAGGGGGGCGAGACTGGCCACGACGGGGTGGACGAGGCTGCCCCGCCGGAGACGTTGAGCGTGACCGCGGCGCCATTTCGCGCTACCGACACCACGGTGCCGGCGGGCGCCCCGCCGCCGTCGACGGTTTGGAGTGAAACGGTGTAGCCCTGCGCCTCAAGCTGGGATTTTGCGGCGGAGGAGTATTGGCCCACGACCGAGTCAATGGCCGCGGGTGCGGCGCCGTGCTCGGAGACGGGCTCGTCGGCAGGCAGGCCGCCGTCAGCCGCGCCCGGCACACCCGCCGCCGCCTGGAACCACGTGTCTGCGGCCTCGTTGCCGCCGAAGAGGTTGCCGGACCGGCACTGCCGCACCGGAGCGGTGCACAGCGGGGTGGACTGGGTGCCGTCGTTGTAAATGTAAGGCGCGGCCGCCATGCCCCGGGTGAATCCCAAGAACGCCGTGGATTGGTGCGACTCGGTCGTGCCGGTTTTCGCGGCCGCGGGGGCGGACCAGCCGTTGTTGCGGGCTGACGCGGCCGCGGTGCCGTCGGCGATGTCCTCGGACATGCCTCGGGACAGCGTGGCGGCGACATCCGAGCTAACAGCCTGCTCGCAGGCCGGGCGGTCGATGAAAACCTGCTGGCCGTGCTCGTCCAACACTTCCTTAATCGGGTTCGGCTCGCACCACTGCCCGCCGGAAGCGAGCGTCGCGCCGACGTTGGACAGCTCGAGCGCGTTGACCGGCAGCGGCCCGAGCGTGAACGCACCCATGTTCTCGTCCTTCGCGGCCTGTGCGATGGAGCGGCCGTCACCGAAGGAGTTCTCGTCCGTGTAGGAGCGCAGGCCCAAGCGCACGGCGGTATCCACCACCGGCGCCACGCCGGTCTTTTGAATCAACTCGACAAACGTGGTGTTCGGCGACTGCGCCAGCGCGTCCTGCAACGTCATTCGTGGGGCGTAGGTGCCCGCGTTTTCCACGCAGTACGCGCCCGACGGGCAGTTCGCCGCGCCGCCGTCGCCCATGCCGTAGACCACCGAACGCTCCGGCGTGTCCAGCATGCTGTCCAAACCGTAGCCCTGCTCGAGCGCGGCGGCTGCGGTGAAGATCTTGAACACCGAGCCCGCGCCCGCGCCCACGAGGGATGCGGGCTGGGGGAGGATGGTTTGGCTCTGGTCCAAGTCCAGGCCGTAAAAGCGGGACGAGGCCATGGCCAGGATGTCCCGGGAGTCGGCACCTGGGCGGATAATGTTCATCACTTCCGCAACCCCCGGGGTGTACGGGCTGACGTTGTTGCGCACCGCGTTGTTGGCCACCTCCTGCACGGCCGGATCCAGGGTGGTGGTGATGGTGTACGAGCCAGACTGGATCGTCTCCAAGTCGAGCCCCTTGTCTGCCAGGTAGCGCAGGGCGTAGTCGCACATGAAGCCCTTGTCGCCTGCAGTGATGCACCCTTCGGGCAGCGTGTTCGGGGTATCCAGGATGCCGAGCGGGGTGCCCGCCATGCGGTCGGCCTCGGCCCGCTCCAAGTACCCCTCGGCCGCCATGTTGGCGAGCACCGTATTGCGGCGCTGCATTGCGCCCTCCGGGTTTGTGTACGGGTTCAGGCCTTCGACGGACTGCAGGATGCCCACCAGCAACGCCGCCTGTGCCGGGTCGAGCTCACGGGCTGGGATGCCGAAATAGGTGAGGGCAGCCGCCTCGATGCCGAAGGCGTGGTTGCCGAAGGAAACCAGGTTGAGATACCTGGTAAGAATCTCGTCCTTCTCCAGCGTCTTATCCAAATCGGAGGCCATGCGCATTTCCCGCAGCTTGCGGGGGACGGACTGCTCTGTGGCCGCGTTGGCTTCTTCCTCAGTCTCCGCGTCGACGAGCCACAGATAGTTCTTCACGTACTGCTGGTTGATGGTGGATGCACCCTGCTCCACACCCCCGGCTAGAACGTTGGTCACCATGGCGCGGGCGAAACCCTGCATGTCCACGCCCTCGTGCTGGAAAAACCGGCGGTCCTCGGTGGAGACGAGGGCGTCTTTGGCGTACTGGGAAATCGCCTCGCTCGGCACCTCGTAGCGGCGCTGTTTGAAAATCCAGGCCATTGGCTCGCCGGAGGCGTCGGTGACCGTGGTGACGCCGGGCACCCTGCCGTGTGTGAGGTCGGAGAGGTTGGACTGCATCGTCTCGTCGGTGCGTGCGATGGCGGCGCCCCCCAGGCCCACGATGGGGGCGAGGCAGAGCGCAATGGCCAACGCAGCCGCAAAGAGCGCGGCGAGCAGGCTTCCAAGGGATTTCAGTGCGGACACCCCCGTTACCTTAAATGACTCCGCACCGGCGGGTGAATAGGTGAGACCCCCCAAAAATGTGACCCATTCGACAGAGCAAATTTTGCTGTGATTACATTTACACGGAACCGCCGGAATGGCGGCGTACGCACACGGACAAAGGAGCACGGCTATGAGCACGGCTTTGGGTAACACCGCGCAACGCAACGCACAGCGGACAACCACTCGCAAATGGGACGCATCCGGACATCTCGTTTTCGACCGTGAGGACTGGGTCACGCACGCGCAGTGCCGCGGCACTGACCCGGACGCGCTCTTCGTCCGCGGTGCGGAGCAGCGTAAGGCTGCTGCCATTTGCCGTTCGTGCCCGGTACTGACCGAGTGCCGCGCGGACGCGCTGGACAACAAGGTGGAGTTCGGTGTCTGGGGCGGGCTGACGGAGCGGCAGCGGCGCGCCGTGCTGCGTAAGAACCCGGACGTGACGGATTGGGCAGAGCACCTCTCCGCCGGCGGCGAAATTGTCGGGCTCTAGGTACTCTTGAGCGCCATGACGAAATGGGAGTACGCAACGGTTCCGTTGCTCACGCACGCTACGAAGCAGATTCTGGATACCTGGGGCGAGGATGGCTGGGAGCTCGTCGCCGTCACGCCTGGTCCGACGCAAGACAACGTTGTCGCCTACATGAAGCGCGAGGTCGAATAAATGTGGACTGAACGTCTGCAGGAGCTTGGCATCGAGCTTCCGCCTGTCGCCGCGCCCGTGGCTGCATATGTGCCGGCGGTGCAGGTCGGTGACCAGGTGTGGACATCCGGCCAGCTGCCGTTCGTTGGCGGTGCCCTGCCCGCCACGGGCAAGGTCGGCGCCGAGGTGTCCGGGGAGGACGCCTACGGCTACGCCCGCCAAGCCGCGCTCAATGCGATCGCAGCCGTCGATGCCCGTGTGGGCATTGACAACGTCGCCCGCGTGCTCAAAATCGTCGGCTTCGTCGCCTCCGACCCGGGCTTCACCGACCAGCCGGCGGTGATTAACGGCGCGTCCGAGCTGATCCAGGAGATCTTCGGTGAGGCCGGTGCGCACGCCCGTTCCGCCGTTGGCGTGGCGGTGCTGCCGATGGACGCGCCTGTCGAGGTCGAGCTCGTCGTGGAGCTGAAGCACTAGTACGGCGAGTTCTGGCTGCTAAGCGGGTACGCTGGCGAGCATGGAACATCCCGCTTACAGCCAACTGCGTCCTGTGACCGCCAACGCCGCGGTGGTCTTGGCGCCGAACCCAAGCTATGCGGCGCTGGAGGGGACCAATTCCTGGGTGATCAAAGGGGAGGGGGACCAGCGAAGCATCGTCGTTGATCCGGGCCCCGAGGATGAAGGTCACCTCAACGTGCTGCACTCCAAGGCTGGAAATGTGGGGCTCATTCTGCTCACCCACCGCCACCCCGATCACGCTGACGGCGCGGAGCGCTTCCGCCAGCTCACGAATGCGCCCGTGCGTGCGCTCGCCCCGCAGTACTGTGCCGGTGCTGAGCAGCTCACGGATGGCGAGGTGATTGCTGTCGACGGCGTCACCCCGCAGTTGAAGGTGGTGGCTACGCCGGGCCACACCAGCGATTCCGTCTGTTTCTTTGTCTATCCGGGCGCGCCGGATTCCTCCCAGCTTGAGGCCGTGGTCACCGGCGACACGATCGCGGGCCGCCACACCACCATGATCTCCGAGACCGACGGGGACCTCGGTGACTACCTGGATAGCCTGGAGCTGCTGGAGGAGCAGGGCAAAGACATCACCCTGTTGCCGGGCCACGGCCCTGAAGGAGCTGACCTGTCGGCCTACGCCCGTAAATACATTGACCGGCGCAACCATCGCCTCGACCAGATCCGTGAGGCGCTGAAGACCTACGGAGACAACGTCGACATCAACGCTCTGGTGGACGCGATTTACGACGACGTCGATCCCGTGTTGCGTGGGGCCGCCGAGCAGTCCACCCGCGTCGCGCTGCGCTACCTGCAGGCGGCGCCGTAACTTACCGCGCGCGGCGGGCGAGGTGCTCTGTGTCCACGATGAGCACGCTCTTGCCCTCCAGGCGGATCCACCCGCGGTGGGCAAAGGTGGCGAGCGCCTTGTTCACCGTCTCGCGGGAAGCGCCGACAAGCTGCGCGATCTCTTCCTGAGTGAGGTCGTGGTTGACGCGCAGCGCGCCGCCTTCGTGGGTGCCGAAGCGGTTGGCCAGCTGCAGCAGCGTCTTGGCCACGCGGCCGGGAACGTCGGTGAAGATGAGGTCCGCTAGCGACGCGTTGGTACGCCGCAGGCGGCGGGCCAGCACGCGAAGCAGCTGCTGGGAGATCTCCGGGTGGGAGTCGATCCAGGTGCGCAGCATCTGGGAGTCCATGGAGGCGCAGGTGACTTCGGTGACGCACACGGCGGAGGACGTGCGCGGGCCCGGGTCGAAGATGGATAGTTCGCCGAACATGTCGGACGGGCCCATCACGGACAGGAGGTTCTCGCGGCCGTCCGGGGCGTGGCGGGCGAGCTTAATCTTGCCCTCGATGATGATGTAGAGGCGGTCGCCCGGCTCACCCTCGTCGAAGATGGTGGTGCCCCTGGGAAAGGTCACCGTGTCCATCTCGCTGATCAGCGCGGCAACCGCATCAGGGTCCACGCCTTGGAATATGCCGGCGCGGGCGAGGGTGTCCTGTACGCCTTCCATGTGTCCTCCTCCGTTCGGGCAGCCGCAGTGAGTGGAAGTAGTCACTCTCCACACGTTTATGTGCGACCGTCACAATGCTTCACGCACTCTACCACTGTCTAGGAGTGCTGGGCGGACGGTTTCTCAACTCGGTCTAATCCACGGCTCGTGCTTCCAGCCGCTCCATCGCCAGAGTGAACGCTCCGAGCACCAGCGGGATCAGCAGCACGAGAATGAGATTCATAGGTGTCATTTTACGAGACGGATCATTAGCATGTCCCTCATGCCGTCGACCACCCCGAACAAGCACCGTCGCCCAGGGAGCCACCCCGCGGCGAAAGGCAGGGAGACGGAGATCGGGCGCACCCGCCGCGCCCGTCGCATCAACCGCACCCTCGCGCAGACGTTCCCGGACGCGCACGCGGAACTCGACTTCACCAACCCGCTCGAGCTGCTGGTGGCCACCGTGCTCTCGGCGCAGACCACAGACGCGCGGGTGAACATGGTCACCCCCGCCCTGTTCGCCGCGTACCCCACTGCCCACGCCTACGCCGAGGCGGACCAGGCGGAGGTGGAGGAGATCATCCGCTCCACGGGCTTCTTCCGTTCCAAGGCGAAGAACCTCATCGGTCTGGGCCAGCGCCTCGTGGCGGATTTCGGTGGGGAGGTGCCCACGAAGCTGGAGGATTTGGTGACGCTGCCGGGTGTGGGCCGCAAGACTGCGCACGTGGTGCGCGGTAACGCGTTCGGCATGCCGGGGCTGGCGGTGGACACCCACTTCCAGCGGCTGGTGGGGCGCCTCATGCTCACCGATGCGACGGATCCGGTGAAAATCGAGCACGCCATCGCAGGCCTCATCGAGCGCAGCGAGTGGACCATGTTTTCCCACCGCATCATCTTCCATGGCCGCCGCATCTGCCACGCCCGCAAGCCCGCGTGCGGCGTGTGCCCCATCGCCTTCGACTGCCCCAGCTTCGGCGCCGGGCCCACCGACCCCGAGGCGGCCGCGGACCTTGTCACCGGCCCGGAGCGCGACCGCATCTTGGGGATGGCATGAAGCGCGCTGTCTGGATCAGCGTCGGCGCAATCATCGCGGTGACCCTGCTTGTGGTGGCGGGCGCGCGCAGTTTGCTTATGGACGATCAACCTTCGGGCGAACCTGTGGCCGTCGAAAAGCAGGTGGCCCAGCGGCCTGATTGCCCCGCCGGCCTAGATCTGCCCTGTTTGGGCGGCGAGGTCGCGGGCGAGGCGAAGGAGATCACCGTGGTCAACGTGTGGGCCTGGTGGTGCCAGCCGTGCCGCGCTGAGCTGCCCGTTGTGGAGGAGTTCGCCCGCGCCCACCCGGAGTACACCGTGGTGGGCGTGCACGCGGACGGCAACGCCGCGAACGGGGCGTCGCTGCTCAACGAGCTTGGGGTGGGGCTGCCGAGCTACCAGGACGATTCGGGCGCGTTCGCGGCCGCGCAGGGCCTGCCGCCCGTCGTGCCGGTGACGGTGGTGCTGCGCGGCGGTGAGCAGGTGGCAGTGTTCGCCCGCGAGTTCACCTCCGCGAGCGAGCTCGCCGAGGCCGTGCAAGGGACGATCTAGGTGGACGCGCAGTTGCGGCCTGACCGCGCGCCCGCGTGGCTCAAACCGCTTGTCGATGCGATCGACGGCGGCGGCGGCGCGATCCCGCGCAGGCTGCTGTCCCCGCGGGTGCGTCAGAAGGGCGGGGCGGACCAGGCGGCGGTGCTGATCCTCTTCGCAGGCGACCCGCGCGCCACCGCCTTGCCGGAGGACGCGCGGGTGCTGATTACTCACCGCACACCGCACATGCGCAGCCACTCCGGGCAGATGGCGTTCCCGGGCGGACACATCGACGCAGCCGACGGCGGGCCGGTGGGCGCCGCCCTGCGCGAGGCGTGGGAGGAGACCGGGTTGGACCCGGCTGGGGTGATTCCGCTGGCCGTGCTCGACTCCGCCACCACCGGCGGCAGCAACCGGCGTGTGCGACCCGTGGTGGCGTATGCCCCGGAGCCGGGCGGCGTGCACCCGGCGAGCGAGGCGGAAACGGATGCCGTCTTCTTCGTCCCGGTGCGCAAGCTGGTGGACCCGGTAAACCGGGCGATGCTGGGGATGCAGGGATGGTCCGGGCCCGCCTTCTGGGCCGGCGAGTACCTGGTGTGGGGGTTTACCGGGGTGCTGATGTCCGTGGTGCTGCAATTAGGGGGATGGGCCGTGCCGTGGGACGAGCGGCCGGGCGACTTGCGTGCTGCGCTGGCACGGTCCGCCAACCGCGAGCGGTAACATCACCGGAATGCACCTGGTTATCGACGTCCTGCTCGTGCTCGCCGTCGCCGGCGCCTTTGTCAGCGGCTGGCGCCAGGGGGCTGTCTCGGCGGTGGTCTCCACCGTGGGCATTGCCGCGGGCCTGGTTATCGGCCTGGCGGTCGCGCCGTACGCACTCGAGCTTGCCGAGTCCCATACAGCGCGTGTTTTGCTGCTCATCGCGCTGATCGTCGTCTTCGTGGGTCTGGGCAACCTCGTCGGCGCCACGGTGGGCGGAAACGTGCGCGGCCGCATGCGCTCGAAGGTGGGCCGGGCACTGGATTCGGTGCTCGGCGCGGGTTTCCAGTCGGTCGCCGTGGCAGCGGTGCTGTGGTTCGTGTCCATCCCGCTGGCCGCCTCGGTGCCCGGCGAGCTGGGGGACGGCATCCGCTCCTCCCGCGTGCTCGGAGGGATCAACGCCGCCGTGCCAGACGCTGCGGCGAAGCTGCCGGCGCGGTTCGCGGCGCTACTCGACGAATCCGGGCTGCCGCCCCTGGTCTCTCCGTTCGAGTCGCCGCGCGGGGCCGAGGTGGCGGCGCCAAACGAGGAGGCGCTGCGGCCGGAGGTTGTCGAGAAGCTGCGGCCCAGCATTGTCCACGTGATGGGCGACGCGGAAAGTTGCCGGCGGCGCCTGATGGGCTCGGGGTTTGTCATCCAAGACGGCTACGTGCTCACCAACGCGCATGTGGTGGCTGGCACGGAGCGGGTGTCGCTGGACACGGTGGTGGGTGTTAAACCGGCGGAGGTTGTGCTCTACGACCCGGACGCCGACATCGCGGTGCTGCGCGCCGCGCAGCTGGGGCTGCCCGCGCTGCGCTGGGCGCAAGGCGAGCTCGCTACAGGCGATGACGCTGTGGTGATGGGCTACCCGAAGTCGGGGCCGTTCGAGGCGTCGGCGGCGCGCGTGCGCGGCAAACTGGAGATCGCGGGACCCGACATCTACACCACCGGGCGCGTGGAGCGCGAGACCTACACGATCCGCGGCAACATCCGCCAGGGCAACTCCGGTGGTCCGCTGCTCACCCCGTCGGGGGAGGTCGCCGGCATGATCTTCGGGGCGTCTTTGGACACCTCAGAAACGGGCTACGCGCTGACTGCACACCAGGTGCAGCAGCGCGTAGGGGACGTGCGGAGCCTGACCAGCCCCGCGGATACGCAAGCGTGCGTTAGCGGGTAACGGCGGTGGAGCCGGCGCCTGCGGAGGTGTACAGGCCGGACTCGTCCTTGGTCAGGTTCTTCTGCGCCTGGCCCGGCTTGAGGTTCTTCAGCTCGTTGACGGACTCGATGGTCTTTTCCGGCGCCTTGATCTTCTTGATCTTCCTGAAGCCGATGAAGGCGAGCAGGCCAGCCAGCGCCAGCATGATCAGGAAGACGATCAGGAATGCCCAGCCGCGGTGCATCCAGGAGGCCAGCATTTCTGCCAGGGCGAAGAACAGGAAGAAGGAGGAGTACAGCGCGATCACGCCGGCGGCTGCGAACAGGCCGCCGCCGACGGCGCCCTTCTTCACCTCGCCGATAACCTCGGCCTTGGCAAGCTCGATCTCGCCGCGGACCAGGGTGGAGACCTGCTCGGACGCGTTGGAGATCAGGGTGCCGATGGAATCGTTGCCGGGCTGGGTTGCGTAGGTGTCGCGCAGTGGAATCGAATCCACCTTGGCGGACACGGCGGTGGAGCCGCTGGTGTAGAGGCCTTCGTTGCTCACTGTTGTTTCACCTTCCTGGGTGGCAATCACGCGGCACCCGTAAAGGTGCCTGGAAATTCTTCACACGATGTTAGCGATACGCGGGGGTGTTTGCCCGAATCGGGGTAAAAATCGCCTACGCGGAATGGCGCTTGTCGTCCGAGCCCTTGCCGCCGACGGCCCGGGCGATGAATACACCCGCCACCGCCAGCGCCGTCACGCCCGCGATCACGCCGGCGCCGACGCCCACTTCGCGCGCGTGAGGCATCTGTATCAGCGGCTCAGGGTTCTTGAACGTGCGAGCCTGCCAGCCGTTGGCAAGCGCGTGCTTCTTCAGCGTCCTGTCGGGGTTGACCGCTACAGGGTGGCCCACCAGCTCCAGCATGGGGATGTCGGTGGCGGAGTCGGAGTATGCGTAGCTGGCGTCGAGGTCGAAGTGGTGCTCCGCGGCGAACTGGCGCACCGCCTCAGCCTTCGCGCCGCCTTTGAGATAGCGGGTGACGTCGCCGGTGAGCCTGCCGTCCTTGACAGCCATTTCGGTGGCGACCACGGTGTCCACCCCGAGCTCTTGGGCTATGGGTTCCACCAGGATTTTCGCCGAGGCGGAGATGATGATGACGTGGTGGCCGGCGTTTTTGTGGGCGGCAATGAGCTCGCGCGCTTCCGCGTAAATGGCGGGTGCGACGACTTCGCGCAGCGTCTCGCGGGTGATGCGCTGAATGTCTTCCACCTCCCAGCCGGCGACCATCTGCGCGAGTGTGTCGCGGGTGGTGTCCATCTTCTCGCTGGACTGTCCGACCAGCATGTACTGCGCCTTGCTGAGGGAGATTTCCCAGGCCTCCTGGCGGGTGATCATGCCGCCCTTGAAGAACTCTTTGCCAAAAGCGAATGCGGACGACGTGGCAATGATGGTCTTGTCCAGGTCGAAGAAAGCCGCTACCGGCGCGTGCGCAGACATAGTGTGCAGTGTAGACCGCAGATCCTACGGTTACGTAGCCCTTCTCTGTGAAACTGGTGTGACGGGTGGGGCAACTTATCCACACACGAATTGTTGCGGCGTACGCGACCTGGGCGGGTTATCCACAGGATCTGTGGCACCTATTGTTTCGCTTGCGTTGCGGTTGCACGCTACGAGCATGAATCACGCGAACACAGGTCCCGTCGTCGTCGCGGTGGCCGATCCCGCACTGCACGCCGAAGCCGTCCACATCGCCGCCGCTACAGGCCACCAGGTCATCGACGCGGTCGACGACGCTCAACTCACCCGCCACGCCAGCAAGGCGCTCGCCGTGCTTGTCGACGACCTCCGGGCCGCCGCACTCGGCCCCAGCTCGCGCGCACCAAACGTGTTTACCGTGGTGGCGGACACCGCGTCAGCGGCACTGCGCGACGACTACTACGCGCTTCCGGCGCAGGCCGTGGACGTGCTGCGGGGGATCGGCGCGCTCTCGCTCGCCCCTCCGGCGACGGCGGCGGACGCGAGCGTGATTGCGGTGCTGGGCGCGTGCGGCGGGGCTGGGGCGTCGGTGCTGGCCGCATCGGTGTGCCGCGCCGCCGGGGACGCCACGCTCGTCGACGCCCACCGGTGTTCCGGCGGGCTCGACTTGCTGCTGGGCTTGGAGCACACGCCCGGCGCGCGCTGGGGTGAAATCGACTTCGGCGCTGAAGGGGCGGTCTCGCGTACGCAGCTGCGCGCCGCGCTGCCCGCCACGGATGACGGGGTGGCGCTGCTGACGTTTCCGCGCACCCAGGTGGCGGATCCGTTCCGGCTGGAGGTAGAAGAGGTCAACGCGGTTGTCGCGGCTGCCTCGTCTGAGGGGGTGACGGTGGTGGACGCGCCGCTTGCGCTGCTGCCGGACCGCTGCGACCTCGCAGTCATTGTGCTGCGGCCCGAGCTGCGCGCCGCCGCGGCGGCCGCGCGGGTGGTGGCCGAGTGTAACGCGGCCGGGGTGGCCAACGCGCTGGTGCTGCGCCAGGGCGCGTGGGCGTCGCTCGGGCAGGAGGAAGTGGAGCACACCGCGAAAGCTTCCGTCATCGCTCAGGTGGCCGAGGTGCGGGGGCTGACTAAGCAGCTGGACCAGTCCGGGCTGCCTGAGCGGTTGCCGCGCCCCCTCGCCCGCGCGGCGGAAACCGTGCTGAGGGAGGCGGCGTAGATGGACGACGTGCTCGCCCGCGTTAAGCGCCGTTTGGCCGACGAGCCGGGGCAGCCGGACCCTGCGCGTATCGCCGCGATCATCCGCGAGGAGGCGGTGGTGATCAGCGATATCGGGGTACTGGACATCATGCGCAAGCTCCGCGACGACACCACCGGCGCTGGCCCGCTGGAGACGCTGCTAGCGGACCCGGACGTGACCGATATCTGCGTCAATAGCCCCGACGAGGTGTACGTGGACCGCGGGCAGGGGTTGCAGCGGTCTGGGCTGACCTTCGATTCCGAAAGCGCGGTGCGACGGCTGGCCACCCGCCTGGCGGTCAGCTGCGGGCGCCGCCTGGACGACGCGCAGCCGTTCTGCGACGGCCACGTCACCCGCGACAACGGCACCTTGCTTCGCTTTCACGCCGTGCTGGCGCCGACCTCCCAAGCCGGCACCTGTATTTCCCTGCGCGTGCTGCGCACTGCCTCCGCCACGCTGGACGATCTGGTTGCGCGTGGGTCGCTGGACCACGAGCGCGCCGAGGTGCTGCGCGCGGTCGTCGCGGCGCGCAAGGCGTTCATGGTGGTCGGCGGCACTGGTTCCGGCAAGACCACGCTGCTCTCCGCGTTGCTGGCGGAGGTCGACCGGCACGAGCGCATCATCGCCATTGAGGACACGTTGGAGCTCACGCCGGACCACCCGCACGTGGTCAACCTGACCAGCCGCGGCGCAAATGCGGAGGGTGCCGGCGAGATCACCATCGCGGACCTGGTGCGCCAGTCGTTGCGCATGCGTCCGGACCGGATTGTGGTGGGTGAGATCCGCGGCGGGGAGGTCGTGGACCTGCTCGCGGCGCTCAATACCGGCCACGACGGCGGCGCCGGTACCCTGCACGCCAACTCCATTGAGGAGGTGCCCGCCCGCTTCGAGGCGCTGGCCGCGCTGGGCGGGTTGGACCGCGCCGGCCTGCACGCCCAGCTTGCGGCGGCAATCGATGTTGTGCTGGTGGTGAAGCGCCGCCGCGACGGCGCCCGCTACCTGCAACAGATCGGCGTGCTCGAGGGCGAGCCGGTGCGCGCAAGGGTGGTCTGGGACGCCGAGCGGGGCGCACTGGCCGGGTATGAGGAGCTGGCCCCATGATCGCGGCATTCCTCGTTGCCGGTGCTGCCGCGCTCGCCGAGCCAGCCCCGGCCCGCCGCGTCGGCGACTGTGGCCGCACACCTGTATCTCACCGCATCCCCGTCACCGCGGCGTGCGCAGCTGCGGGGGCCGTGGTGTTGGGCCGAGTCACCTTGGCCGTCGCCGTGGCGATGGCGGGGGCGACCGCGATTCGCATGCTGCGTGCCCGGCGGGCGGCCAGCGCCGAGCGGCGGCGCAGAGCGGCTGCGGCGGCGTATCTGGGCGCCGTGTCCACCAACCTGCAGGCAGGTGCGACGCTGCCGGACGCGTTGGCGCGGGCGGGCGAGCAGGTGGGGGAGGCACAGGTGCGCGCAGACGCGATGCGCATCGCCCACCAAGCCCGCACAGGCGCCCGGCTGGAACCCCGCGTGCCTGAGCTCGAGCGCCTGGGGGTGTTATGGACGCTCTCCGTCTCGCGCGGGGTGCCGCTGGCGAAACTCATCGCCGCGCTGCGCGACGGCATCGATCACGCCAACCGCCACCGGGACGCCACCCGCGCCGCGCTCGCCGGCCCGCAAACCACAGCGGCGGTGCTTGCCGCGTTGCCTGCGGCTGGAGTCCTGATGGGCACAGCGATGGGGGCATCGCCCGTAGCGTTTCTCACCGGCGGTGGGCTGGGCGGGGTGCTGCTGGTGGTGGGAACCGCACTCGTGTGCGCCGGGGTGCTGGTCTCCGGCCAGATTATCCAGGGGGCGGGCGCATGATCGGCGTGCTGCCCGCCCTCCTCATCGCGGGCGCCCTCGCGGTTGCCCCGGCAGTCCCGGCGGGGCGGGTCACCACCGCCACCCCGAAGGCTCCGCGCGACGGTCCCTTCGCCGCCGATGCGGAGCGCTGCGCGAGCGACATCGAGCTCTTCGCGGCCTGTGTCTCAGCGGGCCTGCCTGCCGGTGCGGCGGCCGCCGCAGTCGCCGACACCTACGTCGGTGGCCGCGGCCCGTGGCACACCGTGGCCTCGCTGACGGCGCTGGGGGTTGAACCTCAGCGCGCCTGGGCCGAGCTCCGCCACCTTCCCGGTGGCGGGGACTTGGCAGGGCTTGTGACCTTATCCGCCACCTCCGGGACCTCGCTCGCCGACGGCTGCAGGCGCATCGCCGCCCAGCTCCGGGCGACCGCGGGGGACCGAGCCAAAGCCAAAGCGGAACGCGCGGGCGTTCTCATCGCCATCCCGCTCACCGCATGCTTCCTGCCGGCGTTTTTCGTCCTCGGGCTCGCACCCGCGGTGATCAGCCTCGGCCAAACACTCATCCACTAGAAGGAGAATTCCCATGCACCACCTCAACTCTGCACTCACATCCGCCTCCCTGTACGCTGCTTCTCGAGTACGAAAAATGCGCTCTGAGCAGGGCATGAGCACCATCGAGTACGCCTTCGGGAGCCTCGCGGCCGCCGCACTTGCTGGCGTGCTCTACCTCGTCGTCAACGGCGACGCCGTCACCAACGCCATCGAGGGCGTCATCACCGACGCTCTGAGCAACACGCCCGGCTAATGAGCACCGTTGAAACCGCGCTGTCGCTGTCCGCCCTCGTGGTCGTCACCGCGGCCATTGTGGGTGGCATCGCTACCGTCGCCGCCTACATCACGGCCGTCGATGTCGCTGGCGCGGCAGCCCGCGCGTACGCCCTCGGCGTCGATTACTCGGCGCCGCGGGGCGCGGTCGAGGTCACCGAGCGCGCCGGGCTTGCCACGGCCGAGGCTGCCGTCCCCGCCCCGATCGGCGCCATGCGCGCCACCGCAGTGTTTCCCGTGGAGTTCTGATGCCGCTGCCTGACGACGAAGGCTCCGCTACCGTCACCGCGAGCGGCATCATCACCGCCGTCGTCTCGCTGGCGCTCGCGGTGGTGGCGCTCGGGATGCAGGTGGCGGACACCCACCGGGTGCGTGTGGCGGCCGACCTCGCGGCGGTGGCAGGCGCGAGCGCCTTGTACCGGGGCGCTGATGCCTGCGCGGCGGCGCGGCAAACGGCTGAACTCAACAGCGCGCGTCTGGCGTCCTGCGAGTTCACCGCAGGCGACATTGTGGTCGCTGCCACCCGACGCCGGGCGGAGGCCGCCGCACGTGCCGGGCCTTAAGCCCTAGCGTTGCGCCTGGCCCGCCGTCATGGTCACAAGCGCGCTGAGCAGCTTCAGCGCGGCGTGCTTGTCCAGCGGCTGGTTGCCGTTGCCGCACTTCGGTGACTGCACGCACGACGGGCAGCCGTCCTCGCAGCCGCAGGAGCGCACGGTCTCCCAGGTGGCCTCGATCCATTCGTGGAAGCGGGCGAAGCCTTCGTCGGCGAAGCCCGCGCCGCCCGGGTGGCCGTCGTAGACGAACACGGTGGGCAACATCGTGTCCGGGTGCAGGGCGGTGGAGACACCGCCGATGTCCCAGCGGTCGCAGGTGGCCAACAGCGGCAGCAGGCCGATGGCGGCGTGCTCGGCGGCGTGCAGCGCGCCCGGGGTCTCGCCGGCGGTGATCCCCAGCTCGTCCAGCACCATCGGGTCAATGGTGTAGGCCACCGCGCGGGTGACCAAGCGCTGCTCTGGAAGGTCGAGCGGGATGTGCTCGCTGACGGTGCCGTCGGCAAGCCGCACCACGTAGCCGGTGACCCGGTCGAGCACCTCGACGTCGACACTTGCCACCCACAGGCCCGGCGACGGGTTCACCAGCTCGTGGGGTGTGCCCAAGATTGTGATGTCCGTGGTCGATCGCGCCTGCGTGGAGTAGTCCGGCCGCTCCGGCGCCACCAGCGCGACGTAATCATCCAAGTCCAGGGACTGCACCACGAAGTACTCGCCCTGGTGGATGTACACCGCGCCGTCGTGGACCTGGCTCATCGCACGGGCGGCATCCACCGTGCCCAGCAGACGCCCGTCGGTGACATCCACGATCATCACTTGCTCGCCCACGCCGCCGCGGAGGGACACCGAGGCATGCGCGGTTTCCGGGGTGAGTTCGCCGTCCAGCTGCGGCACCGCGAACCAGCCCTTGGGGCGGCGGCGCAGCAGACCCGCTGCCGTGAGGTCGTCCACGACGTCGCGGGCGCCGAACGCGTCGACGTCCGCCTCGGTCAACGGTCGCTCCACCGCGGCGCAGAACATGTGCCCGCGCAAGATGTACGGATTGGAGGGATCGAACACGCTGTTTTCCACCGGTTTGCCCAACAAAGCGGCGGGGTGGTGCACCAGGTAGGTATCCATCGGTTCGTCGCGCGCCACCAGCACCGCCACCGATCCCTGGCCGCGCCTGCCCGCGCGCCCGGCCTGCTGGCGGAACGAGGCGACCGTCCCCGGGAAGCCGGCCATCACCACCGCGTCCAGCCCGCCCACGTCGATGCCCAGCTCCAGCGCGTTGGTGGAGGCCACGCCGAGCAGCGCACCCTCGTCCAAGCGGCGCTCCAACTCGCGGCGGTCCTCGGCCAGGTAGCCCGCGCGGTACGGCGCCACGCGGTCAGCCATGTCCGCTCGGCCCGCCACCACGAGGTGCTCCTGCGTGCGCATGGCCACCGTCTCCGCGGCGCGCCGGGAGCGCACGAACGTGAGCGTGCGCGCGCCTTGGAGCAGGAGCTGGGCGGATACGGAGGCCGCCTCGGTCGTGGCTGGATAGCGCACTGGTGCGCCTCCCTCGCCCTCGGCGCCTTCAATAAAGCCGGGCTCCCACAGCACGATGGTGCGCTCGCCGGCGGGCGCGGCGTCGTCGGTCACGGCCACAGCCTCACGCCCGCTGAGTCGCAGCGCCTGCCCGGCCGGGTCCGCCGCGGTGGCGGAGGCGTAGATCAACGTCGGCGACGACCCGTAGGCTGACGCGATGCGCAGCAGCCGGCGCAGCACCAGCGCCACGTTTGCGCCGAACACGCCGCGGTACGTGTGGCACTCGTCCACAACGATGTATTTCAGGTGCCGCAGCAGCCGCGCCCACCGCGCGTGCGAACCCAGCATGCCCGCGTGGAGCATGTCGGGGTTGGTAAACACGTAGCGAGAATGCTCGCGGATGCCGGCGCGGGATTCCACCGGCGTGTCCCCGTCGTACGGGGCCGGGTGGATGCCCTCCAGCCCCGCGCCTTGCGTCATCCGCAGCGTGGCCTGCAGCTGGTCGGAGCCCAGCGCTTTGGTGGGCGTGAGGTACACCGCGCACGCCGTGGGGTCCTGGGCCAGTGCCGTGAGCACCGGTAACTGGTAGCCCAGGGACTTGCCGGACGAGGTCCCCGTGGACACCACCACGTCGCGCCCCTGCCAGGCAAGCTCCGCGCACTGAGCCTGGTGGAGGTAGGGCGAGGCGACGCCAGCGTCGGTAAGCACGCGCCGCAGCCTCGGCTCCACCCACTCGGGCCACGCGGCGTAACGCGCCAGACGTGCAGGCACATGCTCGACGTGGGTGATGGTGGCCGACGGGTGGCTGCGCTCGAGCGCGCCGACGAGCTCGGCGCCGAAGGGGGAGACCATGATGACTGGGAAGTATGCCACTCGCCAGTGCTAAAGCCCGCAATTCATGGCAGACTGGGTGGCGGTCACAGATTTTGTGTGCGCCCGAAGAGGTGCTCGCGAGGATTGTGCACGCGGGCACCAGGACCCGATTAGGCCCTGGTGGACGACATCATCACTCAATTTTTTGAAAGGTTTCACCATGGCAACCGGAACTGTTAAGTGGTTCAACGCAGAAAAGGGCTTCGGCTTCATCGCTCCGGACGACGGCTCCTCCGACGTCTTCGTCCACTACTCCGAGATCCAGGGCTCCGGCTTCCGCACCCTGGAAGAAAACCAGCAGGTCGAGTTCGAGGTCGGCGAGGGCGCAAAGGGCCCGCAGGCCCAGCAGGTGCGCGCAATCTAGCGCGTTCTGCGTATCGACGGGGCTTCGCTCGAAGCCCCGTTTTTCATACTGCGCTGACGCCTTGGCGTACGTCGCGCCACTCCGCGAGGCGGTTTTGCGCCTTTTGAATGAGGTAGCCGACGGTGGAGCCCAGCACCACGCCGAGCAGCATGGCGAGCAGCGGGTAGTCCTGCAGGATGCGCCCCCCTAGGTATCCCACGCCGACGCTCAAGAAGGCCCAGAAGATCACGCCGAGGGTGTCGAAGAAGACGAACTTGAACCAGTTGTAGCGCACCGAGCCCAGCACGATCGTGGCCACCCAGCGCGCCCATGGAATGAAGCGGGCGACGATGATGGTCGCGCCCGCCCCACGGTTCATGTTCCGGCGCACCCACTGGATGGCCTGGCCGGCCTTCGACTCAGGGTCCAGGCTGTCCACGCGGTGGATGAGCTTGCCGCCGAGGGCAAAGCAGATGTTGTCGCCGATGATCCCGCCGATAATGGCTGCGAGGATGACACCCCAGGCGTTGGGCACCCCGCGCGAGGCGGAAAACGCGCCGGCGAGGTTCAGTACGGTCTCCGACGGCACGACCGGCGCGAGGGCGTCCGCGATGATGAGCACAACGACGATCGGATAGAACACGGGCATCGCCATGAGGGTGTGCAAGAAATCGATGAGGGAATCGACCACGAAGACGCATCCTTTCCGTCCCCGATTCGGGCGGAAGCGGGGCACCCGAGCAGTGTAGCTGTATTACCTGGGTGCACAATCGTGTGCTAGTTGTCTCTAAGGGAATAACTTCTGTGCGAAACGAGGTGTCAGTCAACGTGGCTGCAGGCGGCAAGACTCTGGTCATCGTGGAGTCCGCAACGAAGGCGAAGAAGATACAGAAGTATCTGGGCGACGACTTCATCGTCGAGGCCTCCGTCGGCCACATCCGCGACCTGCCCGGCCGCGCCGCCGACATTCCCGCGAAGTACAAGAAGGAGCCGTGGGCCAAACTCGGGGTGAACCCAGAGGACGGCTTCACCCCTATCTACGTGGTGGACGGCGACAAGAAGAAGAAGGTCTCCGACCTCAAAGCCAAGCTCAAGCAGGCGGACAAGCTCCTGCTGGCGACAGACCCGGACCGCGAGGGCGAGGCCATTGCCTGGCATCTGCTGGAGACGCTGAACCCCAAGGTGCCGGTGGAGCGCATGGTGTTCAACGAGATCACGGAGTCCGCCATCCGCGACGCCGCGGCGAACACCCGCGAGCTGGACATGGACCTCGTGGACGCGCAGGAGACCCGCCGCATCTTGGACCGTCTCTACGGCTACGAGGTCTCCCCCGTGCTGTGGAAGAAGGTCATGCCGCGCCTGTCCGCAGGACGCGTGCAGTCTGTGGCCACCCGCGTCATCGTCGAGCGCGAACGTGAGCGCATGGCGTTCATCTCCGCCGAGTACTGGGACTTGGTTGCGTCTCTCGTTCCTCAAGACGCATCCAAGGAGACCCCGACCGAATTCGACGCCAAGCTCGTCGCCGTGGACGGCAAGCGCATCGCCCAGGGTCGCGACTTCGATGACCGGGGGCGGCTGAAGGGCGAAGCGCTCGTCGTCGATAAGCAAAAGGCACATGCGCTTGCCGACGCCCTGGGCACCGCGCCGATGCAGGTCACGGCGGTGGAGGAGAAGCCGTACTCGCGCAAGCCGTACGCGCCGTTTATGACCTCGACGCTGCAGCAGGAAGCCGGACGCAAACTGCACTTCACCTCCGCGCGCACGATGCGCATTGCGCAGCGCCTGTACGAAAACGGCCACATCACGTATATGCGTACGGACTCGACCTCGCTGTCGCAGCAGGGCCTGGACGCGGCGCGTTCGGCCGCGCGTGAACTGTACGGTGCAAATTACGTCACCGACAGCCCGCGCATTTACGACCGCAAGGTGAAGAACTCGCAGGAGGCACACGAGGCGATCCGCCCGGCCGGCGAGCGGTTTGCCACCCCCGGCCAGCTCGCCGGCGCGCTCGACGCGGAGGAGTTCAAGCTCTACGAGCTGATCTGGGCGCGCACGGTGGCCTCTCAGATGCAGGACGCGCGCGGTACGTCGATGAAGGTCACCGTGCTCGGCGACGCCGCGGGGGAGGCGTGCGAGTTCGCGGCGACGGGCCGCAGCGTGACGTTCCCCGGCTGGCTGCGCGCGTACTCCGACCGCCAGGACAACGAGACCCGCCTGCCGCAGCTTGCGAAGGGCGACGAGCTGAACACGGAAAAGGTCACGGCGGACGGCCACTCCACCAACCCGCCGGCGCGCTACACCGAGGCGTCGCTGGTGAAGAAGATGGAAGACCTAGGCATCGGGCGCCCGTCCACCTACGCCTCCATCATCAAGACCATCCAGGACCGCGGGTACGTGGTCGCCCGCGGCAACGCGCTCGTGCCGTCGTGGGTGGCGTTTTCCGTGGTGGGGCTGTTGGAGAACAACTTCGACGCCCTGGTGGACTACGACTTCACCTCGTCCATGGAAGACGAGCTGGACGAGATCGCGCACGGCAACCAGGACCGCACCCGGTGGCTGTCCGGCTTCTACTTCGGCGACGCGGACGCGAAGGAATCCATGGCGCAGGCGTTGGCGCGCCGCGGCGGGCTCAAGCACATGATCGAGGACAACCTCGAATCCATCGACGCGCGCCAGGCGAACTCGCTGACGCTCTTCGACGACGCCGAGGGCCGCCCCGTCGTGGTCCGCGTCGGCCGCTACGGGCCGTACATCGAGCGCGTCGTCGGCACCACCGCCGACGGCGAGCCCGAGTACCAGCGCGCCAACCTGCCCGAATCTGCCACGCCCGACGAGATCACGTTGGAGATGGCGGAGAAGCTCTTCGCTACCCCGCAGTCGGGCCGTGAGTTGGGTGTCAACCCCGACAACGGCCGCACCATCGTGGCCAAGGAGGGCCGCTTTGGCCCGTACGTCACGGAGCTCGTGCGCGACGACGAGCGCGAGCGCGCCGAGGCCCGAGCCGAAGAGATCATCGCCGCCGAGCGCGCGGAGGAAGACAAACAGCGGGCCGAGGAAGGCAAGCGCGCGAAGAACTGGGAAACCAAGACCGCGGCCGCGCAGAAAGAAAAGCGCATGGCGCAGCTCGTGGAGGAGCAGCTCAAGCCCGCCACCGCGTCCCTGTTTTCCTCCATGGAACCCGCGACCGTCACCTTCGAGGAGGCGATGCAGCTGCTTTCGCTGCCGCGTGAGGTGGGCGTGGACCCGGCCGATGACGAGCTGATTACGGCGCAGAACGGCCGCTACGGCCCGTACCTGAAGAAGGGCAACGACTCCCGCTCGCTGGCCTCCGAAGACCAGATCTTCTCCATCACCCTGGATGAGGCGCGCCGCATCTACGCCGAGCCGAAGCGCCGCGGCCGCGCCGCCGCCAAGCCGCCGCTGAAGATGCTCGGCGACAACGACGTCTCCGGCAAGCCCATGAACATCAAGGACGGCCGCTTCGGCCCCTACGTCACCGACGGCGAAACCAACGCGTCCCTACAGCGCGGCGACACCCCGGAAACGATGACCGACCAGCGGGCGAACGAGCTGCTCTCCGCCCGCCGCGCCCGCGAGGCCGAGGACGGCGGCAAGAAAGCCACCAAGAAGGCCGCAAAGAAGAAAGCGACTAAGAAGGCCACGAAGCCGAAGAAGACCACCAAGCGCGTGGTCAAGGCCCGCAAGCGCTAGTAACGGTCTGCCAGCGTGGAGCGCACCGGGCGGGCCAGCTGGGTCATCTTGCCGCGGCCGCGCAGCTCCACCGATTTCATCAACGTCCAGCGCTGCTGCTCCACCTCGTTGGCTGTGCGCAGGGTGGCGGCGTTGGTGAGCACCATGCCCGGGGTGTCCTTCGCCAGGTCGGTCAGGCGCGCGGCGCCGTTGACGGCGTCGCCGATGACGGTGTACTCGAAGCGGTCCGCGCCGCCGACATGGCCCGCCACCACATGGCCGGCAGCTACGCCGATGCCGGCCTTGAGCTCGAGCCCAGCCAGGTCGCGTTGTAGCTCGCGGGCGGCTTGGAGGGCGTGCGAAGCTGCGTCGTGAAGCGAGACGGGTGCCCCGAACACGGCCAACGCCGCGTCGCCCTGGAACTTGTTGATCACGCCCTTGTTGCGGTGCACGACGTCTACGACAACGTCGAAGAAGTCGTTGAGCGCTGCAACCACTTCCTCCGGCGTGTGATCGACGGCGTAGGAGGTGGAGCCGACCACGTCTATGAACAGCACGGCGACTTTGCGCTCCTCGCCGCCGAGCTCCGGTACCTCCTCAAGCGCCTTCTGCGCCACCTCCGCGCCAACGTAGTGGCCGAAGATGTCGCGCACTCGCTGGCGGTCGCGAAGGCCGCGCATCATCTCGTTGAACCCGGCCTGCAACACGCCGATCTCGGAGCCGTCGTAGATGTCTACCAGGGTGTTCTGCTCGCCGCGGCGCACACGGTTGATTGCGGCCTGCAGCTCCTTGATCGGGTCGACCACGCTCATGATCACCAGCGCCGTGCCCACGAACCCCGTGACGATGCCTGCCGTGGTCAGCGCGACGATGGCGGAGGTGAGCTCGCCGACGGTGCCGGTGAAGTAGTCGTAGCGCTGGGCGATGGTCAGCAGCAGCACGCCCACCATCGGCACGGCGGAGGTGGTGAACCACGTTAGGTACAGCTGCCACTTGATCGGCGGCTGCAGCGTGGAATCCTCGAACCGGCGGGCCAGCACGGACGCGGCGATGGGGCGCACGAGGCGCTCCGCTTGCAGGTACGTCAGCACGGCGGTGACAAACGCGGTAAGCAACGCGGTGGCAAGGACGACCGAGGCAAGCTGGATGTCGACGCGCCACGCCGCAACTGTCACGATCGCGATGCCGATGCCCCACACCGCCACCACGATGATGGTTTGCGCCACTGGCAGGCGCATGACCAAGTGGCGCACCATGTTCGGGTCGTGCCCGTCGGGGTGGCGCTGCCACTCCAGCACCGGGCGGAACAGGTACAGCGTGACCACTCCGCCGAGCACCACGGCCACGACCGCGTAAATCACGCCGATCGCGCCGAGCTGCCCGCCGAGGCCCAGTTCGAGCACCTCAGGCATGGGGATGAGGTAGCGCACGAAGAGCATGGAGCCGATTGCGGAAATGACGTTCGTTCCCAGCACAGTCGCTGCGTACAGGGGCCATGACGTGCCCCAAAGCCACCGCAGCTCGCGCCAGAATCGTTCCATGGTGTATCACCTTAGCGCGCGGGTACGCTGATCATCCGTGACTACCCGCAGCGTCAGCGAGCGCCTCGCCGGCACCCCGTCGGTGCGCGACACCATCATGTCTGCAGCGCAGGCCGCCAGGCTTGGCGACGGCTACGCCATGACCCACGCGTGGCTCTTCACCGGCCCTCCAGGGGCAGGCCGTTCGCAGGCGGCGTTGGCGTTTGCGGCGGCGCTGATGTGCACCAACCCGGACGAGATCGGGTGCGGCCGCTGCGAGAATTGCCGCCAGGCGTTGGCGGGCACGCACACGGACCTGCTGCACGTGGTGCCACAGCGGGTGAACATCCCGGTGGCGTACGTGCGTGACACGATCGTGCCGCAGGCGTCGCGGCTGCCGACGGTGGCGGATTGGCGCGTCATCGTCATCGAAAACGCCGACCGGCTCAACACCGACGCCGCCGACGCCCTGTTGAAGACCGTGGAGGAGCCGCCGGAGCACACCGTGATCATCATGTGCGCGCCGTCGACAGACCCGCGGGATTTCCCGCAGACGCTGCGCTCGCGTTGCCGGCACCTCTACGTCCCCGCGCCGACGGAGGACGAGGTCGTGCGCATTCTGGTGGAGGAAGAGGGCGCTACAGAGCACGACGCGCGCCTCGCCGCCGCGGCAACCATGCGGCATGTGGGCCGCGCGCGCCTTCTGGTCCGCTCGGACAAGGTGCAGCAGCGCCGCTCGATGGCGATCAACCTGGCGGAGCTGGTGTTCCACGGGGCGCAGGCGTTCCAGGCCGTCGGCGCACTGGTCGAAGCGGCGGAGAGCGAGGCGGTGGAGGCCCACAAGGCCGAGGACGAGGCCGAGCGGGCGAAACTGGAAAACGCGCTGGGCATGGGCGCGAAGGGCAAAGGCTCGGCGAAGGCGTTGGGCGGGGCGGCGTCGTCGATAAAAGCGCTCGAAGAGGAGCAGAAAAAGCGCGGCACCCGCCGCAAGCGCGACATGTTCGACCTCGTGCTGGTGGATCTGGCGGGCGTGTACCGCGACGCGATGATGCTCCAATCCGGCGCGGACCTGCCGCTGATCCACCCCGACTACGAGGGTCTGGCGCGCGAGATCGCCGAGCGTGTTGCCCCGGAGGGCCTCGTCGCCTGCCAGGAGGCGATCGCGCAGTGCCGCCTGCGCCTCACGCAACAGGTGCAGCCGGCAGTGGCGTTCAACGGCATGCTGGGCCACCTGCGCCTTGCGTGCAACGTGTCCTAACCTGCGGGTTTCGCGCACCGCGCGGGCTGCGATACACTCCTTCGACGGAGCAGCATTGCTGCCCGGCCACTATAGCTCAGTCGGTAGAGCATCTCACTCGTAATGAGAAGGTCGCGAGTTCGATTCTCGCTGGTGGCTCAATTTTTTTGCCCCAAACCGGGCAGGAAGCGCGGCACGACTTTGCCCACCGCGTTGCGCGGCAGCTCGTCCACGAAGTGCACGTCGCGGGGGATGGAGTGGTCGGCCAGCCGCGCCCGGACCCATTCGCGCACCGCATCGGCGGTTAGCGCGGGCTGTTCCGCAGCGCGCACGACCCACACGGCGATGCGCTTGAAGGTGTCCTCGTCATCCACGCCGTGCGCGTACACCTCGCTAATACCCGGCATGTCCTCGAGCACCTCCACCACGGACTGCGGGTGGACGTTTTCGCCACCGACGATGATCATGTCGTCGGAGCGCGACTGCACGTGCAGGTACCCGTCGGCGTCGAAGTAGCCGAGGTCGCCCATCTCGATTAGCCCGTCGATCTCCACCGTCTGCGTTGCTGGGTTGGTGTAGCCGCGCAGCGCCGTTTCGTTGTACAGGAAGATGCGCCCGGTCTCGCCAGCGGGGACTTCGCGGCCGTGGTCGTCGTAGAGCCTGAGCACCGTGCCCGGCGGCACCGTTCCCACCATCGTCGGGTCCGCCTGCATCTGCTCCGGTGAGGCGGCCGCGGCCAGCGCGAGCTCGGTGGAGCCGTAGATGTTGGCCAGGATCGGGCCGAAGCGCTCGGTGGTGCGCCGCAGCAGCGACGGCGTTACCGCGTTGCCCGCGGAGGCGAGGTAGCGCAGGGAGGACGTGTCGTAGGTGTCCTCCACATCCAGCATCTGTTTGAAGAAGATGGGCGAGGAGATTAGGCCGTCGCAGCGGTACGTCTCGATCTGCTGCAGGCACGCCTGTGCGTCGAAGACGCGGCGGGTGACGATGGTGGAGCGCGTCGCCAACGCCACCTGCAGCGCGGACCACCCCCAGGTGTGGAAGATCGAGGCGGTCAGCTGCACCGTGTCGCCTGCGCGCCAGGGAATCGCCTCGAGGTAGCCGGCCACCACGAACGGCAGCCGTGGCTCGGGGCGCACGATGCCCTTGGGGATGCCGGTGGTGCCGGAGCTCATGAGCACCAGGTTGCCGTGCTTGGGCCAGCGGGGCAGTTGCCTATCGACGTCCCTTCGGACCACCTCCGCCAGCGCCAGGCCGCGGCCCCCGTCTTCGTGGGCCCGAACCACCGTGATGCCGGCCGTGTCGGGGAGGCGGTCCGCGAACTCGTCGTCGATGAACAGCACGTTGATGTCGTTCTCGGCGAAGATACCGGCGAGCTGTTCCGGCGACGACCCGATGTTGAGCAGGAAAATGTCCGCGCCCGCGTAGCCCTTGGCGGCTAGGGGGAGGATGATGCCGCGGCCGTTGCGGGCCATCACGCCGATGCGCAACCCGTCGAGGTCGCGCTCGTCTTTGAGGCTGAGGAGCCACTGAGCCAGCCCGCGCGAGTCGTCGCGGAGTTGGCGGTAGGTGAGGACGCCGGTGTCGTCGATAAGCGCGATGCGGTCCGGCACCGCGGCGGCGCCTTGTTCGACCTCGCGGGCGGTGGTGAACCAGTAGCGCGCTAAGTTGGGCGCAACCGCGAGCGCCGCGCGTGGCCCGCCTTCGCCGCTGACCATGCCGGAGCGTGTGACGGCGCGCGCGAAGCGGGCGAACGAACGCATGAGAAACAGCGGGCGGTGGGTGGGATGCGAAAATGCCATTGCAACACCGTATCGTGGCGGATGTGTTCGCGCGCTCGTAGACTTGTAGACATGACACAAACTGTGCAAGGAGTAATCGCCCGCGAGAAGGGCGCCCCGGTCGAGGTCGTGGACATTGTGATACCCGAGCCGGGCCCAAACGACGTTGTGGTCAAGGTCCAGGCCACCGGCGTGTGCCACACCGACTTGGCTTACCGCGACGGCGACATCGCCGACGAGTTCCCGTTCTTGCTCGGCCACGAAACTGCCGGCATCGTGGACACCGTGGGCGAAGATGTCACCCACGTAAAGCCCGGCGACTTCGTGGTGCTGAACTGGCGCGCGGTGTGCGGCGAGTGCCGCGCCTGCCGCAAGGGCGACATCAAGAACTGCTTCAACACCCACAACGCCTCCAAGCCCATGACGCTTGAAGACGGCACGGAGCTGACCGCCGCCCTGGGCATCGGTTCCTTCGCCGAGAAGACCCTCGTGCACGAAAAGCAGTGCACCAAAGTCGACCCAGAGGCGGATCCGGCCGCCGCCGGTTTGCTCGGCTGCGGCATCATGGCCGGCCTGGGCGCCGCCGTGAACACCGGTGACGTGCAGCGCGGCGAGTCCGTGGTCGTGTTCGGTCTCGGCGGGGTCGGCTTGGCCGCCGTCGCAGGTGCCGCGCTGGCTGGCGCGACGACGGTGATCGCGGTTGACGTCGACGAGCGCAAGTGCGATGCAGCAACCGAGACCTTCGGCGCCACCCACGCCATCTGCGCAAAGGACATGAGCGAGGACGAGGTCATCGAGCGGGTGCGCGAACTGACTGGCGGCTTCGGCACCGACGTGGCCATCGACGCCGTGGGCATCCAGCCCACCTGGCGCCAGGCGTTCTACTCGCGCGACCTCGCCGGTCGCATGGTGATGGTGGGCGTGCCCAACCAGACCGACCACGTAGACATCCCCGCGATCGACCTCTACGCCCGCGGCGGCTCCATCAAGCCGGCCTGGTACGGCGACTGCCTGCCGGAGCGAGACTTCCCGGCATACGTTGAGCTGTACCAGCAGGGCCGGTTCCCGCTGGGCGAATTCGTCTCCGAGCGCATCGGTGTCGGCGACATCGAAGATGCGTTTGCGAAGATGAAGCGCGGCGACGTGCTGCGAAGCGTGGTGGAGTTCTAGTGCGCATCGACAACGTCGTCACCTCCGGCCTGTTCAAGCTGGACGGTGGCGAATGGGAGGTAGACAACAACGTCTGGATCGTTGGCGACGACTCGGAGGTCTACATCATCGACGCCGCCCACAACGCCGAGGCCATCGCCGAGGCCGTGGGGGATAGGCGCGTGAAGGGCATCCTTGCCACGCACGGCCACTCCGACCACATCGACGCCGCCCCCGAGCTCTCGCGGCTGGTGGACGCTCCGGTGTACCTGCACCCCACCGACGGGTTCCTCTGGCAGCGCCAGAACCCGGGCGCGCACTACCGCCAGCTTGTCGACGGCGCCACGTTCGACATCGCCGGCACCGAGCTGCGCGTCCTGTCCACCCCGGGGCACTCCCCGGGCTCGGTGGTCATCTACGCCCAGGAGGCCGGCGAGCTTTTCTCCGGCGACACCCTGTTCCAGGGCGGCCCGGGCGCGACTGGCCGGTCCTTCTCCTCCTTCGACACCATCATCCACTCCCTGCAGAAGTCCGTGCTGGACCTGCCGGCGGAGACGGTGGTGCGCACCGGCCACGGCGACCACACCACCATCGGTTCGGAAGCGCCGCACCTGGAGGAGTGGATCCGGCGCGGCTACTAGCGCCGCTCGTCTGCAACCGCGCTCGGGGGCTGCGCGTTCTGCAGCGCCACCGCGCGGGCGAGGCGGGCGTAGCGCAGCTCCTGTTCGCGGAAGCGGGTCCACGTGGAGATGGTGACGAAGAAGAACGCGACCACCAGCACGTACAGCATCAGATCGGTGCCACGGTCCACCCCGAGCCAGTTGGCTAAGACCGTCACGTCGTCGGGGCGGGCAATCGCCCAAATCGCGGCGACCATCATGAGCGCGAAGCCGATTTTGACCCAGGCTTTGGCGTTAGCGTTGCGTCGATTGGCAAAGAAGTACCAGGCCAGCGCCACGACGGCGAGCAGTAGTAGCGCTTGAATCATGGCAGCCTCCTTGCAACGAGCCCGTCGGCGAGGATGTTCACGCCGTTGATCAGGCTTTGGCCTTTGGACATGGAGTACTCGGTGTAGAGGATGTCCACCGGTTCCTCGTCGACGCGCCAGCCGTTGTTGTCGATCATGGTCACGATCTCGGACGCGTGCGACATCCCGTTCATGCGGATGTTCATCTCGTCGGCGACCTTGCGGTTGAAGGCGCGCAGGCCGTTGTGGGCGTCGGATAGCCCCAGTTTCTTCGTGCGGGGGGAAAGCAGCACCACCGTTTTCAGCACGACGCGCTTGATCCAGGGAACCTGGGAGTTGTCCTGGCCCGCGAAGCGCGTGCCGACGATGATGTCGACCGGCTCGGCGCGCAGCCGTTCAACCATGCGCACGACGTCTTTGACCTGGTGCTGGCCGTCGGCGTCGAAGGTGACAAAATACCGCGCGCCTGGCTGGGAGCGGGCGTACTCCACGCCGGTCTGGATCGCGGCGCCCTGCCCCAGGTTCACCGGGTGGTTGACCAAGTGGGCGCCTGCGGCCCGGATCTGCGCCGCGGAGTCGTCGCGGGAGCCGTCGTTGACCGCAACGATGTTGGGAAATGTCTCGCGCGCATGCGTAAGCACGTCGAAAATGACCGTGCCCTCGTTGTAACAGGGCACGATCAGCCAGGTGTCGTCGAATCCGCTCATGTCGCCCGTTAGATTACTCCCCGCGGTGGAACAACACGGCGTACACGCGCCGGAGCAAACCTGTGGGAAGCATGCGGTAGGCGGAGCGCGCCGCCACGTTGAACGCCGCGCGCGGGCGCGAGATCAGGCCGTAGGAGACCAGGTTGCGCTGCATCCGCAGCTCGGCGGCCAGCATCTCGCGGCCTGTGCGGCGTGAAAACTGCGCGTCGGTGACCTGAAAATCCGTCAGCGCCTCAGGCAGGTTGCGTACCTGCCAACCGCCGGCGATCAGCCGCGCGTAGAGGTCGTAGTCCTCCATGAAGTGCACGTCGTTGTACCCGCCGACGTCCTTGACGGCGCGCGTGCGCAGCATCACCGAGGGGTTGTTCACCGGCGAGTTGATCTTCGCGTAGGCGTAGGGGTTCTCAGGTAGGGCGCGCACCTTGCCCGTGTCGCCCGGTGTTTCCGCAAACTCCTCCACGGCGCTTCCCAGCGCGCCCACCTCCGGGTGGGCTTCCAGGTACGCCAGCTGCCGGGCGAAACGCTCGGGCTTTGCCGCATCGTCGGAGTCGAGGCGCGCGGTGTATTCGGAATCGATCGTCGCTAAGCCAGCCTGCGATGCCGGGCCCGCCCCCACATTCTCCGGCAACCAGATCACGCGGGCATCCTGCCTCTCGACGACCTTCCGGACCCCCTCGCTCACCGGCCCATCAGCCACAATGACTAGCTCGTCCGCAGGCCGTGTCTGCGCCCGCAGGGAATCGAGGGCGCGCTCGAGATCGTGTGCGTTCGTGCCGTGGTAGACGGTCATCAGTGCTGTAATGCTTGCCACGTTTCAGTCCCTTACCGCGTCGATGAGGTAGCGGCCGTAGCCGGATTTCAGCACCTGCCCGCCGAGCGCCTCAAGCTGGGCGGCGTTGATGAAGCCCTCGCGGTAGGCCGCCACCTCGGGCGAGCCGATGACGGTGCCGGTGCGCTTCTGCAACACCTCGACGTAGGAGCTGGCTTCGCTCATCGAGTCGACGGTGCCCGTATCCAGCCACACGTCCCCGCGGTGCAGGCGGTGGACCTTCAAGTCGCCGCGGCGCAGGTAGGCCTCGTTGACGGAGGTGATTTCCAGCTCGCCGCGCGCGGAAGGCTCGATCGATTTGGCGATCTCCACCACGTCGTTGTCGTAGAAGTACAACCCAACCACGGCGAAATTGGACTTCGGCGCGTCCGGCTTTTCCTCGATGGATAGCGCTGTGCCGTCGGCGTCGAACTCCACCACGCCGTAGCGCTGCGGGTCGGACACCTCGTAGGCGAAGATGGCCCCGCCGTCGATGTCGCGGATCTGGCCGAGCACCTCTGAGATGCCGTTGCCGTCGAAGATGTTGTCGCCGAGCACCAGCGCCACCGAGTCGCCGGCGATGAATTCCTCGCCGATCAAAAACGCCTGCGCCAGGCCCTCCGGCTTCGGCTGTTCTGCGTAGTGGAGCATGATGCCGAAGCGTGAGCCGTCGCCAAGCAACCGCTCGAAGTTCGGGCGGTCCTCGGGCGTGGTGATGACCAGGATCTCCCGGATCCCCGCGCTGATCAGCGTGGACAGCGGGTAGTAGATCATCGGCTTGTCGTAGATGGGCATGAGTTGCTTCGAAATGCCTTGGGTGATCGGGTACAAACGCGTGCCCGAGCCGCCGGCGAGAATGATGCCCTTCATGTCAGGGAAGTGTAGTTGGCGCATCCGGAACCAGGGGGCGCACCTTCTTCCCACCTACTTATCACCCAACTTCCCACAGTGTGAAGTAAGTGGGAAGTTGGGTGTTATGTTGCTATCGGGTCCTCCGGTAGCGCTGCCGCGGGCTCCTTAGGGGCTCTGTCACCTCTGCGACTCCTTCAGTTAGCAGTTGATTCAGGCTCTTCTGAACCGCGGTACGGCTGAGTCCGGTAGCTTCCTTCAGCTCTGTCGTCGACCAGGAGGTCCGCTCCTGGAGAAGCCGAGAGACCTTCTCGTAGGCGGTTTCATGAGTTTCCGTAGAAGCAACCTTTCGCTTGTGAAACGTCACTGTAAAGTGCGTCAATGTGTTGCTGAACTCGGGAGGCGGCATGAGAGCGCTTGCAGTTGCGGTCCGCATGACAGCGATTCCAGTTCCACGGTTTTCGGCGACGGTGCCGCCGCTGGAAAAGCTCAGATCCTCCAGGAACGTGGAGAGTAACTGGTTTCGGGATGTGGAAACACCCGGCTGGCCGAGATTCTCCGCCGTTGCTCCACCAAACAGCCCTCCGGGGTTGGAGATCTGGAGTCTGTCCACGTACATATCGATTTGGACGGGGGTTCCCAGCGCGGTGGGGGAATAGTCGCGGTGCATGAGAGCGTTGACCAGCGCTTCTCGAATGGCCACTGGCGGGTAGTCGGGTACGTCCTTCCTGAACACCCCTTCGATGAGGCCGGCAGTGCGCATGTTTTTCTCCACAAGGCGCACGCCTTCCTCGACCATTTCGGGGATGGGGCCGGTAATTCGTGCACTGTCGAGCAGCCGGAATCCTTCAGTTACGTCTCCCTTACCGGTCCCCGGATAAAGCGCGAATGTAACCGCAAGCCGGGGGTAAAACTGCTGTGGATAGTCGCCCGGCATACCGTCCGCAAACGTTTTCTCTCGGGCGGCCTGTTGCTTCTCGGTGTAGTGCGAAAGGGTGGCTACGTCGAGATCTTCTAGCGACGCATCTGGTACCGGCTCGCGGTCCCAGGATGGCTGGCCCTTGTTCTCTACGATTCGGTCTACCTCATAGGGAGTGAGCCTGCGTTCGCTGTCGCCTGTGCGAATGTAGCTGCCCTTGTATAGGCCGCGTTCAGTGACATAACAGGGCTTGTCTTGCGGCTCCATTTCGGGAATTTCCGCAACAAGCACCTGTCCAGATTCAAACGGCACGATTGAGATTTCTGGTCGGGCTGGGGGAGAGAGCTGATCGCAGAAACTGGTCAACGCGTCTCGGGCAGCTTTTGGGTTGAAATCTTGCACGACTGTGAAACCATCGTTTTCACTCACGCCGACAATCAGGATGCCGCCGCCATGGTTGGAGAATGCGCTCAAAGTTTCCAGCACAGCTCGTCCGACCCCGGTTTTTGCCTCAATGCTGGAGCTTTCAGCACCAACAGTACGAAGTTGGTTGATCATCTCCGCGAGCTCGTGCCCCAACTTAACACCCAACTTCCCACAGTGTTAAGTAGGTGGGAAGTTGGGTGTTATGTTGCCCCTAGCTACCGCGGGGCCTACCGCGAGGCAACGTACAGCGCCAACGCCGCGCGCCAGTTCGTCGGCGCGAACCCCGCCGTCTTGATCTTGTCCAGCGCCAGCGTGGATTCGCGCGGGCGCGGCGCCTCCGCACCGACCTCGGCGCTGTACTCCTCGGTGGTCACCGGGTGGACGTCCGCCGGGTCGCCGCCGACCGCAACGAACACGGCCATGGCGATCTCGTCGCGCGTGGCCGCATCCCCGTCGGAGGTGATGTTGTACACGCCGTAGTCCGCGCCCGTGGCCAGAAGGTGCGCGATGCCCTTGGCCAGGTCCTCGGCCCACGTGGGTCGGCCCCGTTGGTCGTTCACCACCTTCGGCGTCGCCCCCTTCGCGGCCAGGTCGGCCATGACGGACATGAAGTTGCGCCCGTCGCCGAACACCCAGCTCGTGCGCACCACGTAATGCTTGCGCGCCACCTGCGCGGCCGTCTCGCCCGCGGCCTTCGACGCGCCGTACGCGCTCAGCGGCGACGGAACCTCGGCCTCGTCGTGCACCTCGACCGTGCCGTCGAAGATGTAGTCCGAGGAGACATGCACCAGCGTGAGATCGTGCTCATTGCTTATCGACGCGAGCTTCGCCGGCGCCTCCGCGTTCACCCGCCATGCCCCGGCTCGGTCGTCTTCCGCGCCGTTGACGTCGTTGTAGGCGGCGCAGTTGACGATGGCCCAGTAGTTTTCCCAGTCGATGCTGGGCGGCTCGGCGATGTCGAACTCGTCGTGGCCCACAAAGCGCGCCTGCGTGTCCGACCAGACCTGGCGCAGCGCGCGTCCCAGCTGACCGTTCGCGCCGGTGACGAGGATGCGGCGTGGGGGCAGCGGAGTGGTGTCGGCAAGCATGGGGTGCTCGAGGTCTTTCGCCGAGAGCTCGGTGGGCTCCAGCGGCCAGTCGATCTCCTTGTAGGAGCAGAACGCGCCACCGGGGGAGTAGCGCTGGTTGACCAGGTAGATGTACGTGGTGTCGTCCTCGAGCGCCTGGAAGCCGTTGGCGACGCCGCGGGGGACGAACACGGCGGTGTCCGGCCCGATCTCGCAGGTGAACTTCTCGCCGAAGGTGGCGGAGCCTTCGCGCATGTCCACCCACGCGCCGAAGACGCGGCCGGTGGCCACAGAGACCCACTTGTCCCACGGCTCGGCGTGCATGCCGCGCGTGGCGCCGGCCTTCGCGTTGAAGCTGACGTTGTGCTGCTTCGGGGTGAGCTTTTGCCCCGACCAGTTCTCCTTGAACCAGCCGCGGTTGTCCTCGTGGACGGTAAGCCGGTGGACCTCGAGGCCCTCGATGGTGGTTGCCATGTCACTGTCCCCTCTCCGCATACTTCTGCTCGATTGTCGCCTTGTCCGCCTCCCACCACCAGCGGTTGTCGGTGTACCAGGCGATGGTCTGCTCGAGGCCGCTGCGCAAGTCCGTGTGCTGCGGCGTCCAGCCGAGCTCCCGGCGGATCTTGGTGGCGTCCATGGTGTAGCGCTGGTCGTGGCCCGGGCGGTCCGCGACGTGCTCGTAGGTGCCGCCCATGAGCTCGCAGATGGTCTCGATGACCTCTTTGTTCGTGACATGCTTCCCACCGGCGCCGATGTTATAGGTCTCGCCGATGCGCCCGCGCTCCAGGATGGCGAGCACGGCGGCGTTGTGGTCGTCCACGTGGATCCAGTCGCGCACCTGCGCGCCGGTGCCGTAGAGCTTGGCGGGCTGGCCGGTGAGGATGTTGGTGATCTGGCGGGGGATGAACTTCTCCACGTGCTGGTACGGCCCGTAATTGTTGGAGCAGTTCGAGATCGTCGCCCGCACGCCGAAGGAGCGCACCCACGCGCGCACAAGGTGGTCGGAGCCGGCCTTCGTGGCCGAGTACGGCGAGGACGGGTTGTACGGCGTGGTCTCCGTGAACGCGTCGGTGCCGCCGAGCTCGAGGTCGCCGAAGACCTCGTCGGTAGAGATGTGGTGCAGGCGCGTGCCGTGCTTCCGCACCGCCTCCAGCAAGGTAAACGTGCCCACGACGTTGCTGTGCACGAACGCGGATGGGTCGCGCAGCGAGTTGTCGTTGTGCGATTCGGCGGCGAAGTGGACGACGGCGTCGGCGGCGGAAACGAGCTCGTCGATAAGCGGCTGCTCGCAGATGTCCCCCTGGACAAACTCGATGCCCTCCGGCAGGTTCGCGCGGTTGCCGGCGTAGGTGAGTTTGTCCACGACGGTCACGCGGTAGCTTCTCGACGCCTGACGGACAAAGTTCGCCCCAATGAAGCCCGCGCCCCCGGTGACCAGCAAGTGTTCCATGGCCCGCTACCTTACCCAGCTAACGCGTGAGCCCCGCCAGATGCACGAGCGTGCCCACAACCGGGCCGGCGAAGAGCGCCGTCACGACGGTCGCCGTGACCCCCCACGGGGCAAGAAAGAGCACGGCAAACGCGGTGGCGGTGGCGGCGAGCCAGCCGGCGACGTAGAACCCGTGGCGCTCCAGGGCGAGCACGGCCACGCCGGTGATCATGAGCATGCCCATGAACGCTGAGGCGAACGTGAGCAGGCCGAGCGTAAGACCGTCGACGAACAGCTCCGGCTTGTACGCCACCCGCAAGATCCAGGGGCCAACCGCCCAGGCGGCGACGAAGCCGGCCAGGCCCACGCCGAGGATGGCCGCCACGGGGGCGGCGAGCGCCTGGTACACACGGCCGCGTTGCCGGACAAAGCGCACCACCAACGCCGATTGGAAGCGCTGCAGCGGCACGAGGACGGGCGCGCGGGTGAGCATGACCGCGTTGTTGATGGCCGCGACCGCCGCGCCCCCTGTGGCCGCAGTCGCCGCCGGGAAGGCCGCGGAGGCGGCGGTGGGGAAGCCGGTGATCAACGCCGCCGACGCGCCTGAGGCAACCATGGCGGAGGCGACGCGGCGCACGAACGTGGCGCGGTCCACGTCCAGGGTCACGCGCACGGGGGACAGCGCGAGGATGAGGATCCAGCTCAGCGCGCCGATGACGGTGATGACCAAAAACTCCACCAGCCCGCCGCCGAGCGCCCACACCACCACAGCCAGCACGAGCCGGACGCCGGAGTCCATCGCAACTAGCGCCGCGTAACGGCTCCACAGGCCGGAGCCGCTCAAGATGCCCGAAAGCACGGCCTGGAATGCGTAGCTGAGCAGGCCGAACGCGAGCAGTCCGGTGGCGGCGCCGGGGTTGCTGGGCACGATTCGGCCCATGCCCACGACACCGACGGCGAGCGCAGCCCCGGCTAGCACGGCGCCAACAGCCCCGCCGAGTTTCCACGGCTTCGCGGTGCCGTGCGCTTGGGTCTGCCTCGACGCGGCGACGGCGCGGGTGGTTTCCTGCGTGATGCCGTCGATCAACCCCGTGGCGGCGAAGAACAAGCCCCAGAAGGCGAGGAAGTAGTTGTAGCCAGATTCCGCGTCGAGTGCCCAGCTGGCAATCCACATGACCACAAAGCCGCTGGCGGCGGCGAATACGGTGGCCAGGGAGAGGTATCTCACGGGCACTCCGGCAGCTCGGGGTGGTTGACCCACGCGTCTATGACGTCGTCGACGGCCACGCCCTGGCGCGCAAACGCATTGACCAGGTCAAACGGCTCCACCACGCCGTGGGCGCCGCGGGCGGTGTAGTCGCGCACGGCCGCGAAGAAGGCCGGGTCGCCTGCTTTCCGCCGCAGCGCGTGCAGCGTGATCGCGCCGCGCTTGTACACGCGGTCGTCGAACATGTCGCGCGCGCCCGGGTCCTTCAGGGTGAAATCCATCGGCGTGAGGTTGGCGTAGTGGGTGCGCACGGAGGCGTCGATAGGCATCTGCCCGGATACATCCGCCCACAGCCACTCCGCGTAGCAAGCGAACCCCTCGTTGAGCCAGATGTCCTCCCACTGCGCGATGCCGAGCGAGTTGCCGAACCACTGGTGCGCCAGCTCGTGCGCGATGAGCCGCTCGTTGCCCTGCAGGTGGTTCACGCCGAAGATGGACAGGCCCTGCGCCTCCAGGGGAATCTCCAGCTCGTCCTCGTGCACGACCACCTGGTAGTCCTCGAAGGGGTAGGGGCCGAAGACGGTTTCGAAGTAGTCCAGCATGGCCTGCTGCTTGTCCAGATCGCCCACCTGTGTGCGCGGCGGCAGCCACGCGACGGTGTTGCGGCCGAGCGCGACCCGGTGGAACTGGCCCACCTGCACCGTGGCCAGGTACGTCGCCATGGGCCGCGCGGTGGTGTTCGTCACCGCCACGTAGCCGCGGTCCGCGCGCACGTTGAAGGAGTACGTCGCTTTCTCGTCCGGGGTGTCGTCGCACGGGAACCAGGACGGTGCGCCGTTGGGCTGGTTGGCGGTCAGCGCCCCGTTTTCCAGCTCCTCCCAGCCCAGCATGCCCCACGCCGTGCGGCGCGGGCGCGGGGTGCCGCCGTAGCGGATGGTCAGCTGCAGCTCCGTGTCCACGGGGATGAACTCGTCGAAGGTGATGCGCAGCTTGCCGCCGTGGTGGCGGTAGCGCTTGATACCAAAGCCGTTTGAGGCCTCCACTCGGCGCACCGCGAGGCCCGAGGTGAGATCCAGTGAGAGGTGGTTCAGCTCGCGCCAGGTGGACAGCGTCAGCGTCGCTGTCGCCTCGAGGCGGTTCGGCGCCACCTTGTAGTCGAAATCCAGGTCGTAGTGCGTGACGTGGAAGCCGAGGTTGAACTTCACGCCGGTGTAACGGTCGCGGGTGCCGGGAATGGGGGTGGAGCGCAGCCTGAGGTTTCTCATCGCCGGGAAGTCTACGCCAGGTGGTGTCCGATCTTGTGGTCTATCCACTGGTAGATCAGCGCCTCAACCCGGGCCACCTGAGCGTTGTCCGCCGCGCCGGCGTGTCCGCCTGCGGTGTTTTCGAAGTAGTCCACCGGCTGCCCCGCCTGCCACAGCGCGAGCGCGAAGGTACGCGCGTGGGCGGGGTGCACGCGGTCGTCGCGCGTTGAGGTGGTCACCAACGCCGGGGGATAGGCCACCTCCGCGCGCGGGCGCACGTTGTGCAGCGGCGACCACCGCTCGATCGCGGCGCGCTCCTCGGCGTTGTCCGGGTCGCCGTATTCCGCTATCCAGGACGCGCCCGCGGAAAGCGTGTGGTAGCGCAGCATGTCCGTCAGTGGCACCTGGATCACCGCCGCGCCGAAACACTCCGGGTATTGCACGAGCGCGCCAGAGGTGAGCAACCCGCCGTTGGAGCCGCCGCGGATGGCAATCTGCTCAGGGGTGGCGTAGCCGCGCGCGTCGACGTCCTCGAGCACCGCCTTGTGGTCCTCCCACACCTTGTGACGGTTAGTCTTCACCACCTGCGCGTGCCACTCGGGCCCAAACTCGCCACCGCCGCGCAGGTTGGGCTGGACGTAGAAGTTGCCCTGCTCCAGCCACGCGATGCCGCGCACGTTTGAAAACGACGGCGTGAGCGAGACCTCGAAGCCGCCGTACCCGCCGACAAGGGTGGGGCGCGCGCCGCGGGAAAAGTCGCCGGTGATGAAGTAGGGCAGGCGCGTGCCGTCGGCAGAGGTCACCCAGTGCTGGCGGGTTTCCAGCCCCGCGGCATCGAAGTGCGCCGGGGCGCGCCTGACCTCCACGAGCTGGCCGTCAGCGTCGCCGAGCAGCAGCGTCGCGGGGTCGGTGAAGGAGGATGCGGTGACCCAGAATTCGTCGCCGGCCAGGGGGTGCGCGGCGACGACGTGCGCGCTTGCCGCCTCCGGCAGCGCGAGCTCGGTCCGCTCCCACGTGCCCAGCTCGATGCGCACGATGCTCGTGGCTACGTTCACCAGCCGCGTGACTAACACGGCGGTGGCAGTGAACGCAATGGACTCAACCGTCGCGTCCGCCTCCAGCACCGTAAAATCCCGCTCGCCGGCGAGGAAGCGCGCCAGCTCGATGACCCCCAGCGCACCCGCAGGGACGCCGGCGAACTCGGTGCGCGGCTGGACAAACAGCCATTCGCGGTGGGGGATGGCGTCGCAGTCGTCGGGCACGTCGAGGAACTCGCCGTCCACCCACGTGCGCGACGTGTAGAAATCGAGCGATCGCGTGACGACGCTCCTCCGGTCCACCACGTCGTAGTCCGCCCACACCCCGACGTCCTGCGGCTCGCCTGTGAACGTCACGGTCTTGCCGCCGCCGCGGTGCCAGCGCGCCACCTGCATGGGGTAGCCGGAATTGGTCACCGTGCCCGGCCCCTCGTCGGTGCCGACCAACACGGTGTCGCGGTCCACCCAGGTGACCGATGTTTTCGCCTCGCCGACGGTGAATCCGCCGTCAGCCGGGTCGACGAAGGCGCGCGACTCAATGTCGAATTCGCGCACCACCACTGCGTCAGCCCCGCCGCGAGACAGCCGGATCAGCGCCCGGTCCCAGCTCAAGGGCAGCACAGAAGCGCCCTTGAAGACCCAGTCCTCGCCTTCCGCGGCCGCGAGGGCATCGATGTCGAGGAGGATGTCCCATGAGGTGTCGGTGCGATCTTCCTCTCCCTCCCCGAGGTACGAGGGGAGGGACGTTCGGCGCCACAGGCCACGCTGGTGCGCCCCGTCGCGCCAGAAGTTGTACAGGTACTCGCCGCGCCGGGACACGAACGGGATGCGGTCGTCCGCGTCCAGCGCGGCCTGGATGCGGTCGCGCAGCGCGGCGGTGTCGAGGGCGGCCTCCGTCGCATCCGACCACTCCTGGGCCCACTCGAGGGCAGGCGTCCCCGTCAGGTCGTCGAGAAGCGCAGGCTCGATGCTGCGCAACCTACACCCCTAGCGCAGGCGCAATGGTGGTAGACCACGCGCGATCCATATCATCGGTCCAGTATGGCCAGGAGTGGGTGCCCATGTTGCGCAGCTCAAAGTGGGCCGGAATACCCAGGCCGTCCAGCTTGGCCTTGAGGTCGTGGGTGCACTTGTTCACCGCGGCCTCGATCACGCCGCCCTCCACCTGGAGAATGGCGGAGGCAGCTTGGGCGGTCGCCTGCGGGGCGCCGAGCCCCATGAGGTAGCCCACCTGGTCGGGACGGCCCGCCAGACCAGTGCCGGACGAGACGTACAGCGCGGTACCGCGCAGCTCCTCCGCGTTCACCAGCGCGTCGTTGTACCGGTTGTACTCGCCGTTCATCGGGCCCCACATCATCTCCGGGGTAACGGTTGTGAAATCGGCGGTGCCCGAGGCGCGGTTCACGGTTAGGCGGGCGAAGTTGTAGCCGTGCGGCGAGGAGGTGGCGGCGCAACCGGAGAAGGATGCAGCGGCCTTGTACATCCCCCGATTGTGCTGCGGGAGCACCAGCGCGGACGTGGCGGACATGGACACACCGGCAATGGCGCGGCGGTCGTTGGCGCCAACCACGCGCTCAATTGGGCCGGGCAACTCCTCGGTCAAGAACGTCTCCCACTTCTGCGGGCCGTTGATGTAGGGAGAACTGACGTCGTCGCGCACCCAGTCCGTGTAGTACGAAAACGCGCCGGCCTGCGGGATCACCACGTTGACGCGCTTGCCCGCGAAGTACTCCTTGGCAGGGTAGAGCTTCAGCCAATCCTGGTTCTGCTCTGCGCTGCCCGCACCGTTGAGCAGGTACAGCGTCGGTGCGTTGCTCACATGATTCCCGGACGGATCGGTGGCGGGGATAACGGCCACCGGGACGTCGCGGCGCATCGACGGCGAGTACACGTTGAACGACAGCAGGGTCTTGTGGTCCACCTGCTTGACCCATTCCTGCGGCTTGCCCGTGGTTACGGCAATAGGCGGGTTTGACGGGGCATCCCAGATCTTGACGGTGCCCTCCGTCTGGGCCGACGCCACGTGGGTGCCAGAGCATGCGAGGGAGACTGCTGCGAGGGCGGCCAGCGCGGCTGCCTTGATCTTCTTCATGTGGTTCTTCCAGTCGTGCGGGGGTGACGTTGACAGGCAATGCTGCGCCTGCTTCAAGGACATTCGATAGTGTAGTGGCCGCTGTTACGTGGCGCTGTCCGTCACATGCCCGCTACATGCCCGCTACATACCGCGTCATCCCCGAAAGGACTCCACAATGAACCCCATCGAAGCCATCCAGCTGCAGATCAACCAGGTGCTGGGCGGGCTCGTCCACGCTGGCTCCTCCATGTCGTCGACCATCGCGTACGGGCTCGGCTTGTTCTAAACGCCCGAGAACGCACATACGGCGCCGCCCTGTTTGGGGCGGCGCCGTATTCGTGTGCTGGCGCGGTCGGTTTCCGCGCTACAGCTCGGGGTTGAGTGCCTTCTTGAAGACGGTGTCGTAGGAGAGCTGCAGGTCGTCGCGCCACGTGCCCCAGCTGTGGGTGCCGACGTTGCGGAGCTCGGCGTGGCCGACCTCCACGCCCTCTGCAGCCAGCTTCACCAGCAAGTCGTGGGTGCAGGCGTTCGTGGCGGCCTCGATGGCGCCGCCCTCAACCTGTAGCGTCAGTGCGTTGGACCCAGCGACTACGGACGCTACGGCAGGGTCGTTGCCGGCCTTGATCAGCCCCTCTTTCAACGTGCCCGCCATGTCGCCTTCACCCGCCAGGCCCGTGCCGTTGGAGATGTACACGGCGGTGCCCTTAAGTGCCCCGGCGTTGACCAGCGCGTCCTTCGAGCGGTTCTCCTCTGAGCCGCGCTTGCCGAAGATGGGCTCCGGCGTCATTACACCCGGCGCGGCGCGGCTGACGGTCAGGTCTACGAACTTCCACGGCACCGGCGTCGACGTGGCTGCACAGCCGGAGAAGGAGCCCACCGCGTCGTATTTTTCCGGGTAGTGCTCCGCTAGCAACAGTGAGGATGTCGCCGCCATGGACAGTCCTGCCACCGCGCGACGCCCGTTCGCGCCCAGGTGCGGCTCGACCGCCCCGGTCAGCTCCTCAGCGAGGAAGGTCGACCACATCTGCTTGCCCTTGTAGTACGTGTTCTCCACCGGCGGCTCTTCGGCCCAGTCCACGTAGTAGGAAAACGCGCCCTCCATCGGCACGACCACGTTCACGCCCGCGCGGCCGTAAGTCTCGTACATCTTGTCGAACGCCTGGGCCACCCAGTCGGTGTTCTGCTCGGAGCCGCCGGCGCCGTTGAGCAGGTAGACAGTGGGGGCGCCCTGCACGGGCTGGCCGTTTTCGTCGGTCGCGCGGAACAACGCCACCGGGATGTCACGGCCCATCGATTCCGAGTGGACGCGGACGGCCTCGTTCGGCCACAGTTGCTGGTTATTCTCTAGGATGCCGACCCACTTTTGGTCCTGGCCATTCGTTGTTTTGGGTGCCTCGTCGAGCGGCTCGACGTTGTCCGCCCTGCTCGGGGAGTCGGTGGCAGCCACGGTCTGACCGGCGTTCGGGGCCGTCTCGTCGATCTGGGCAGCGTGGGTAACAGAGGGTACGGAACCTGCGGCTACCAGTGCCGCGGCCGCAACGGCGATAGCAGGTCGTCGGAGTTTCACGGAATTCGCTCACTTTCGGGGCAGAAAACAACTGGGTGCTCGGGAACATTTTGCCAGACGGGCACGTACTATATGTATTGTGAGTAAAGAACATTTTGACGTTGTTGTCCTCGGCGCGGGCCCCGGTGGCTACGTTGCCGCCATCCGTGCAGCTCAGCTTGGTAAGAAAGTGGCTGTCATTGAGAAGAAGTACTGGGGCGGTGTCTGCCTGAACGTGGGCTGCATCCCGTCGAAGTCGCTGATTAAGAACGCAGAGGTTGCGGAGATCTTCAACCACGAGGCGAAGACCTTCGGCATCAAGGGTGACGTGGAGTTCGATTACACGGACGCCCAAAAGCGCTCCCGTAAAGTCTCCGAGAAGATCGTCGGTGGCGTGCACTACTTGATGAAGAAGAACAAGATCAAGGAGATCAACGGCCTGGGCTCGTTCAAGGACGCCAAGACCATCGAGATCACCGACGGCGACGACAAGGGCATGACCGTCACCTTCGACGACTGCATCATCGCCACCGGCGCTGTAGTGCGCACCCTGCCGGGCATCGAGCTGTCCGACAACGTGGTTTCCTACGAGGAGCAGATCCTCAACCCCGAGGCACCGGAGAAGATGATCATCGTCGGCGGCGGCGCCATCGGCATGGAGTTCGCCTACGTGCTGTCCAACTACGGCGTGGACGTCACCGTCATCGAGTACATGGACCGCGTCCTGCCGAACGAGGACAAGGACGTTTCAAAGGAGATCGCCAAGGCCTACAAGAAGCTCGGCGTGAAGCTGCTGACCGGCCACGCCACCACCGAGGTTCGTGACAACGGCGATTCCGTCGAGGTCGACGTGAAGAAGAACGGCTCCGACGACGTTCAGACCCTCACCGCGGACCGTGTGATGATTTCCGTGGGCTTCGCCCCGCGCACCGAGGGCTACGGCCTGGAGAACACAGGCGTGGAGCTCACCGAGCGTGGCGCGATTGCTATCGACGAGCGCATGCGCACCAACGTCGACGGCATCTACGCCATCGGCGACGTCACCGCGAAGCTCCAGCTCGCCCACCTGGCTGAGGCCCAGGGCATCATCGCCGCCGAGACCATCGCGGACGCGGAGACCCTCGAAATCGAGGACTACATGATGACCCCGCGCGCCACCTTCTGCAACCCGCAGGTCGCCTCCATGGGCTACACCGAGGAGCAGGCGAAGGAGAAGTGGCCGGACAAGGACATCAAGGTTGCCACCTTCCCGTTCTCCGCGAACGGCAAGGCAGTGGGCTTGGCGGAGACCGCTGGCTTTGGCAAGCTCGTCGCGGACGCCGAGTTCGGCGAGATCTTGGGCTGCCACCTCGTCGGCGCAAATGTCTCCGAGCTCGTGCCAGAGGTTGTGCTGGCGCAGCGCTTCGACCTCACCGCAGGCGAGATCGCGCGCTCCATCCACATCCACCCGACTCTGCCGGAGGTGATCAAGGAGATCGCGCACGGCATCGAAGGCCACATGATCAACCTGTAGATCGGAAGAGCGTCGTGTAGGGAAAGAGTGTAGATCTCGGTGGTCGCCGTAT
>ERZ501059.27-NODE-27-length-61005-cov-13.340574_pt1 | contig 61005 bp, 50 predicted proteins | sample MGYA00510856_ERZ501059 | MGnify/ENA primary metagenome ERZ501059 (study PRJEB25958, sample SAMN03398555) | human skin metagenome | study: EMG produced TPA metagenomics assembly of the Human Skin Microbiome Metagenome (human skin metagenome) data set. | reverse complement strand
ATCTTCCGATCTTGGGCACGCTCGGCTCGCTGCTTGGCCTGGGCGGCATCTGGAACGGCCAGGCCGTTCCCCCGTCGCGCGCCGCCGGGTGGGCGCTGTTCGGCATCGCGCTCTTTGCGCTGCTCGCCCTGGGCTGGAGCGCAGTTCCCCGGCGCTGGCTGGTGCTTGCCGGGGTCGGTTTCGCGCTCGCCGTGGCCTCCTGGGCGGGCCTGACCGCGCCCATTGTCTCGCACGTTCCCGGCGCGGGCTTGCTTCGCGACGGGCAGAAGTGGCTCATCCTGGCCATCCCCGCCTTCGTCGCTGCCGCCGGCGCGCTCGAGCCCCGGCGCGCGCTGGCCGCAGCCGCGTTTGCGGTGCTGCAGGTTCCGGACGCGCCCGTCGCGCTCGCGGCACTTACCCCCACCACGGTGGACGTTCCCGCCGTCGACCACCGGGGCCGCGACGTTGTCTTCGAGTCGCGCCCCACGCTCACCACTATCGACGGCCATCCGGTCGTCGACCCCGCCCCTAAAGCCATGAACGTGGTCGAATCCGGCGCGCTGACCGTGGACGGGGTGCCCGTGGACGCGCCGTCGCCGCGTTGGGTTGCGGCTCAGGCGGCCATCCCCGACCCTGCCCGCCTGCGGGAGCTCGGCGTCGGCGTGGTGGTTCGCGCGGACGGCACGGTGATGGAGTCCGGCGCGCCCGCGCGCCCGCTGCCGCCGGCGGGAATTGCCCTGTTCGCCATGTGGTGCGTGGTGCCCTTGGTAGCATGTGTCCGAGATCACACTCATATCAAAAGCGCCGCCGACCAGTAGGTTTACCTGACATAGTTGGCTTCAACCCATTAATGGCGCAAGCCAATCATTGATACCCTTGCACGACCGTCGCTCGGTGTCGTAAAGTGAACGCAAGATGAACAACAGGTTACGACCAATGCGTAGCCCCGAGCCGAATGAAGGAGCAGATAGCACTTCTGCAAGGAGGAACACCATGACTAACAACATCGATTTCAGCATCATCCGCGAGCGCGCCCTGCGAAACATCCGCGAGGACCTGCTCACCGAGTTCGCCGGCCAGTTCGACGCCCTCGAGATCAACGACGCGTTCGATGCTGTCCTGCGCACCCACCGCAAGACCGCCAACATCGAGGACTTCATCCCCGTCCTCGTCGAGGCGGAAATGCGCGACCGTTTCCGCGACGGCGAGCTGTTCCCCTCCGCGGCGTAACCCCGCATAACGCCCACGCCCACCCCTTTCATACGGCTGGGCGTTTTGCTATGTTCAGCGGGCAACTGTCGGTAGCGGAACGCCTGCCGGCGGCTCACCCAGCGAACGCCAACCCCCGTGCCCGGGGAATTGGGCACATGCATGGCGCCTTGTGGCCGTATCAAGGCTGAAGCGGTTCGATTCCGCTCGCACGCACACCGCATGCGGCCTGCACGAGGCACACGGGCACTACCCCCACCACAGGGTTGCACCGAGCACGTTTTACTACCGCGGCGTTGGGGGCGGGCCGTCTGCGGCGCCCGCGAGGGTCGGGTACGGGGACAGCAACGTCAAGGAGGCACCACCATGCTGCTCGCAGAGGCACTCGCGCGTCGCGCGGAGGCGCAGGACCGCCTGAACAAGCTGCAGGAACGGCTGGTCAGCGGCGCGATGATCCAAGAGGGCGACACCCCGGTGGAAGACCCGGCGGCGCTGCTGGAGGAAGCCGCCGTGCTGCTCCAAGAGATTGAGACTCTCGTGCGCCGGATCAACCACACCAACGCCCAGACCGCGTTTGAGGGCGCGACGCTGACCGACGCCATCGCGCGCCGCGACGCGCTGCTGCGCTCCCGGCGCCTGTACGCGGCAGTCGCGGACGCGGCCACGCTGACCAGCCACCGCTACTCCCGCTCCGAGGTCCGCTTCGTGCCCACCGTGGATGTCAAAGCCCTGCGCGGCATGGCCGACAGCGCCGCAAAGGCCTACCGGGAGCTGGACACGAAAATCCAGCAGCTCAACTGGACAACACAGCTGCAATAACCTGGGCGAACTTCCGGCCGGTCGCCTCCCAGGAAAACCGCGTCGCCCACGCCCGCGCCGCCGGGGCCATCGCTTCTCGACGCCCTACGGTCTCCCCGACCGCCTCCCCGAAATCCTCCCCGGGATAGACCAGCCGCCCGGTCTCGCCGTCGCGGATAGAGTCGGCCACCCCGCCGGCAGACGCGTAGGCCACGGTGGGCACCCCGTGCTGCGCGGCCTCGATGACCGCGATGCCCCAGCCTTCCTTACGCGACGGCAGCACGTGGAGGTCGGCACGCTCCAGCAGGGCGTGCTTGTACGGCTCAGAAACATGCCCGTGAAAGACCACCGTGTCGCCGTACGGGGCCGCATACTCGCGCAGCTCGTCCTCCCACCAGCCGGAACCCACCACGTCGAGCACTGCGCCATCTATCTGCGCCACCGCGTCGATGGCCTCCTCGATGCGCTTATGCGGCACCAGGCGCGACAGGGTGACCAGGTGCACCCTGTGGTCGTCCGGAAGCGTGGGCACCTCCTGCGGCACCGGATCCACGCCGTTTTCCACGATCTCGATGTCGCCTTCGCGCACCCCCAGCGCCACAAGGTCGCGTTTCGACGCCTCCGAGACCGTCACGTACCGCGCACCTCTGTAGACGCGCGGCGCCACGCGCGACTCCAAGAACCACCCCAGCCTCCCGATCACCGGACCCGCCACCGGCCACTGCTCCTTGTGGCAGTGGTGAGTGAGCAGCACCACGGGTGTGCGGGTGAACAACCGCGCAAAGAACGGGATGCCGTTTTGCGTATCCACCACCACGTCCGGGCGGTTGCGCCAGATCGACAGCGGCGCGGCCAGGTACACGCCGAACTTGCCGCCGGCACGCTCGTAGCGCACCCCGTCGCGCCGAGACCGACGCGCCGCGCCGGTGTGTTTCGCGGTGCGGTAGACCACCTCGTGGCCCTGCGCGGCGAGAAACTCCCCGACGCGCTCGAGGTATCGCTCGGAGCCGCCGCCCTGCGGGTGGGTTGAATCGCGCCAGCACATAAGCAGTATCTTCATCGCTATGCACCGTACCCGCCGGATGGCCACCCTCCGCCGCACCCTCCGGTTGCTGCGCACGTTTTCCTACGAACAGTTCCGGCCGCGCATCTTCTACTCACTACTTGCCCGCGATACGCGCTTGCTTCTCGACGCCATATCGCACGACCTCTCCTTCTCCCCTACTCCGAGCTTGCGAGGTGCATCAGTGCTCGACGTCGGCGGCGGCCCGGGCTACTTCGCCGACGCGTTCGCCGACTGCTTCTACGTCGGGTTGGAACCGGACGTCTCCGAGCTCTCCGCCGCGGGCCTGTCCGGCTTCAGCGCGGTGCGCGGCGACGGTGCCGCCCTGCCCTTCGCCACCAGCTCTTTCGACGTGGTGTACTCCTCCAACGTCGCCGAGCACATCCCCAACTGGCGGGCCATGGGCGAGGAGATGGTGCGCGTGGCCAAGCCCGGCGGGCTGGTGGTGCTCAGCTACACCGTGTGGCTCGGGCCGTTCGGCGGCCACGAGACGGGGCTGTGGCAGCACTACGTGGGCGGGGACTACGCGCGCCGTCGATACGCGAAAGTGCACGGCCGCGACCCCAAGAACGTCTTCGGCGAGAACCTATTCGCCGTCTCTGCCCGCGAGGGCCTGGAGTGGGCCGAGTCGACCGGGCAACTCGCCGCCGCCTTCCCGCGCTACCACCCGCGGTGGGCGTGGTGGGTCACGCGGGTGCCGGTGCTCCGCGAGTTCGCGGTATCCAACCTCGTGGTTGTCCTGCAGAAGAGTTAGTACCGCGGTTTCAACGCCAGGGTTCGCTGCACTCGGTCAAGCCGCAGATCTCACCCAGACGTGCCGCGTGATCCACATAAAGGATTTGCTCCTGGTGTCTCACACGATTACGCAGTTTGCGCAAGGCATTCAAGCTGTGTCCGACAGCGTAGGCAGCTTCAACCTCTAGAGGAGCCGTAAAGCCGCTTAGCGTTCTCCACAAACTTTGGGCTAAGTCCCGGAAACGCCTTTCGCAGTGCAAAACGCCATAGATTCTCGTGCGCCGTGAAACCCGAAGCGAGATTCCCGCGATGGGCCGGCACGTGTTGAGGGAGGAGCGCGGATAAGTTTCCGAATGTGAGCTGGGAAATCCTGACGTCGAAGCTCACCGCCGCTCGGTAGCGAGGATGAATGGGCGCACGACGTCGTGCCGCTTTCTCCGCTTCTCCCCTGATGTCCCTCGCGGTTCGTCGAACCAGACCTTGTAGCGGCGTGGCCGCATCCTCAAGCCAATCGATAGTCCGCCCGTTATCCGTGTTCCATTTTCTTAATGTCATATCGATCCGATTACGCAGCAACGGTTCAAACAATGCGATTGTCTCGTACCAAGCGGCTGCCACCGAAACCTGCCAAATATAGAGCGATTCGATCTCACCCATGCCGACCTCAGGTAGCGCTCTCCCGCTACGAGCAACAACATCAGCTTCGTAGGCTTGAATACGAGCACCGCTAAGACTCATCACGAATTCCCCCGCCATACCGGCGAGAATAGCGAAAGGCCTGCCATACGGCAGGCCTTAAGCTTTATTAACAACAGATCCTGTCTGAAGTTTTCCAGGTGTGATGGTAGAGCACCACCGCAGTCCTCCGCATGCGCTTACTTCGCCGCGGCGTGGATGCGCTCGTCGAGCTGCTTCAGCTGGTCGAAGATCTCCTGCGGCACCCGGGGGCCAAGGCCCTCAAGGTAGCGGCGGGAGTCGGCGACATCTTCCTTCCACAACTCCGGATCGGCGGTGAGCGCCTCGCGTACGTCCTCGATCGGGGTGTCTAGGCCGGTCAGGTCCAGATCCTCCGCGCGGGCGGTGTGGCCGACAACAGTGTCGTCGGCGCCCACCTTGCCCTCGATGCGGTCTACAACCCACTTGAGCACGCGGGAGTTGTCGCCGAAGCCCGGCCACAGGAAGCGGTCGTCGTCGCCGCGGCGGAACCAGTTGACTAGGAAGATCTCCGGCATGCGGTCGCCACCCTTGGCGCCCATGTCCAGCCAGTGCTGGAAGTAGTCGCCCACGTTGTAGCCCATGAACGGCAGCATCGCCATCGGGTCGTGGCGCAGGGAACCGACCTTGGCCTCCACGGACGCCGCGGTCTGGCCGGAGGAGAGCATCGCGCCGATCATGGTGCCGTGCTCCCAGCTGTGGGCCTGGGTCACCAGCGGCACGGTGTCGGGGCGGCGGCCGCCGAAGAGGATCGCGTCGATCTTCACGCCCTGCCAGTCGTTGAACTCCGGCGCCGCGGCCGGGCACTGCTCAATGGCCACGCAGTAGCGGGAGTTCGGGTGGGCGGCCTTCGAGGAGGAATCGGGGGTCCAGTCCTCCCCGCGCCAGTCGATCAGGTGGGCGGGCTTCTCGCCGTCCATGCCTTCCCACCACACGTCGCCGTCGTCGGTGAGCGCAACGTTTGTGAACAAGACGTTGCCCGGCTCCATGCTCTGCATGGCAATCGGGTTGGAGGCGTAGTTGGTGCCCGGCGCAACGCCGAAGAAGCCGTTTTCCGGGTTCACGGCGTACAGGCCGTCCTCACGCAGGTGCATCCAGGCGATGTCGTCGCCCACGACCTCGGCGGTCCAGCCTTCAAGCGTCGGGGTGATCATGGCCAGGTTGGTCTTGCCGCACGCGGACGGGAAGGCGGCCGCGATGTGGTACGCCTTGCCCTCCGGGGAGGTGAGTTTGAGGATGAGCATGTGCTCGGCCATCCAGCCCTCCTCCTTCGCCATCACGGACGCGATGCGCAGCGCGAAGCACTTCTTGGCCAGGATAGCGTTGCCGCCGTAGCCGGAGCCGAAGGACCAGATCTCCTTCGTCTCTGGGAACTGGGAGATGTACTTCGTGTCGTTGCACGGCCACGCCACGTCCTCCTGGCCGGGCTCGAGCGGGGCACCCACGGAGTGGAGGCAGTGCACGAACTTGTCGCCTTCGATCTTCTCCAGCGCCTGGGTGCCCATTCGGGTCATGATCCGCATGGAGAGCACGACGTAGGCGGAGTCCGTCAACTGCACGCCCAGCTTCGGGTTCGGGTCGGAGATCGGACCCATGCAGAACGGCACCACGTACATGGTGCGCCCGCGCATGGAGCCCTTGAAGTGCTCCAGCATCTCCTCTTTCAGCGCGGCGGGCTTCATCCAGTTGTTGGTCGGGCCCGCGTCCTCTTCGTTCTCGGTGGAGATGAAGGTGCGGGACTCCACGCGTGCGACGTCGGAGGGGTGGGAACGTGCGAGGAACGAGTTGGGGCGCTTGTCCTCGTTGAGCTTGATCAGCGTGCCGGCGTCCACGAGCTCGGCGGTGAGGCGGTCCCATTCTTCGCGCGAGCCGTCGGCGAAGACCACCTTGTCCGGCTCGAAGAGGTCGACCGCCTCGTTGATCCAAGCAATGAGCTGCTCGTTGTCCGTGGGGTTGTGCCCCTCCAGGCGCGTGATTTCGGCGGTCATCGGTACTCCTTGTTCAACTGGTTATGGCCAGTGCGCGTACGAAATTCATCGTTGTTGTGGTCTCAGGGTATCGAAACGGGCGTTCATCTGGCTAAAAGTTTCCACCGTTTGGGCCCTGCCGGATATAACCAGTATGGCCAAGCATGACCTTTAGCGGGCGCGGGGGTGAGCCCCTACCCCCGACACTCGTTCTCGTACACCCGCTTGACGACGCCTTCGGGGGTAACGCCCGGCGCTTGCGTTTGCCCAGTTCATGTGGACAATAAACCTGATGAATAATACTGAAAACCAGCGCCCGGAAACGGGCGAATTGCCGGCGGGGCGCCCGCTGCAAACCGAGTTCGACACCGGATTGGACTACCCGCGGCTGGGGTCGGTGACCTTCCGCCGCGGCACGCTCACCGAGAACCAGGAAGCGCTGTTCGACGAGCACTGGCCGCGCCTCGGCCGCGTCCTCGCCGAGGGCTCGGACGAGCGCATCGACATCGACGAGTGGTTCGGCCGCTCCGGCCACCCCACCATTGTGGAGATCGGTTCCGGCACCGGCACCTCCACCGCCGCGATGGCGCCGCTGGAGGCGGACACCAACATCATCGCTGTGGAGCTGTACAAACCGGGCCTGGCCAAGCTGCTCGGCGCGGTGGTGCGCGGCGGCATCGACAACATCCGCATGGTGCGCGGCGACGGCGTGGAAGTCTTGGCCCGCATGTTCGGGGAGGAATCCCTAGACGGCGTGCGCATCTTCTTCCCGGACCCGTGGCCGAAGGCTCGCCACCACAAGCGCCGCATCATCCAGTCCGGCACGCTGAACCTCATCGCCACCCGCCTGAAGCCCGGCGGGGTGCTGCACGTGGCCACCGACCACGCGGACTACGCGGCGTGGATCGACGAGCTGGTTGGCGTCGAGCCGTCGCTCGAGTACAAGGGCTGGCCGTGGGCGGAGGCACCGCTTCTGACGGACCGCCAAGTCATCACCAAGTTCGAGGGCAAGGGCCTGGACAAAGACCACGTCATCCGCGAATACCTCTGGGAGAAGAAGTGATGGACCTGCAAACGCTGACGCACCCGTACACCCCCGGAGCGGCCGCCGGCCCGGAGAGCTACTTGCTGGTCTGGGACGCGCCGAACCTGGACATGGGCCTCGGCGCCATCCTGGGCGGGCGGCCCACCGCCGCGCACCGCCCACGCTTCGACGCCATCGGCCGCTGGCTCATCGACGAAGCCGAGGCCCGTTCGGACGAGCTCGGCCGCGACGTTGAGCCGGAGGCGACGGTCTTCACCAATGTCGCAGCCGCCAGCGCGGACGCGATCCGCCCGTGGGTGGAGGCGCTGCGCAACGTCGGTTTCGCCGTCTTTGCCAAGCCGAAGAGCGACGAGGACTCGGACGTGGACCAGGACATGCTCGCCCACATCGAGCGCCGCCGCGACGAGGGCGTGCTCCAGGGCGTGGTGGTGGCCTCCGCAGACGGGCAGAACTTCCAGGAGCCCCTGCTCGAGCTGGTTCGCGACGGCATCCCGGTCACCGTCCTCGGCTTCCACGAGCACGCCTCGTGGGCTGTGAACTCGCCGGACGTGGAGTTCGTGGATCTGGAGGACATCCCCGGCGTGTTCCAGAACCCGCTGCCGCGCGTGAACCTGGACAAGCTGCCGGAGGGCGGCGCCTGGCTGCAGCCGTTCCGCCCGCTGAAATCCCTGCTGCACAACACCCGCGACTAGGAGGCCGTCTGTGTTTTACAAGTGGGGCCATTTCGCCTACCGCCACCGCCGGGTCATCCCGGTGCTGGTAATCGCCCTCATTGTGGCCATGCAGGTGCTGTTCGGCTCCAAGCTGGGCGAGCGCCTCTCCCAGGAGGGCTGGGAAGACCCGGGCGCGGACTCGACCGCCGCCGCGGCGATCGAACAGGAGACGTTCGGCCGCGACAACTCGGGCGATGTGATTGTGCTGGTGTCGTCGCCGGAGGGCGTCGATAGGCAAGAGCTTATCGACGCAGCGAACGCCCACACCACCTCCCTGCGCGAGCAATACCCGGACCAGATCGACCACATCACCAGCTACTTCGAGCGCCCGAACCCGCAGCTGGTCAACGACGACCACACCAAGGCGTTCGCCGCCATCGGGCTCAAGGGCGACGGGGAGCAGACGCTGAAGGACCTGCGCACCATCAAGCCCGCGCTCGAGGATATGGAGCTGCCGGGCGCCACCGTGCAGATCGCCGGCGCCACAGCCGTGGCCGACGCGCTGGACGAGGGCATGGCCGGCGACATTGCTCGCGCTGAGAAAGTCGGCCTCATCTTCGTGGCCGTGATCCTGCTGTTCGTCTTCGGCGGCGTGGTGGCCGCAGGCATGCCGCTGATCGTGGGCATCCTCTCCATCCTGGGCTCGCTGTCGCTGCTGGCGGTGTTGGCGAAGTACCAGCAGGTGAACATCTTCTCCCAGTCCATCATCACGCTGCTGGGGCTGGGCCTGGCCATCGATTACGGCCTGTTCATGGTCTCGCGCTTCCGCGAGGAGTTGGACCGCGGCCGCGAGGTGGAGGAGGCGGTAGCGGTGACCACCAACACCGCCGGCAAGACCGTGTTCTTCTCTGCGCTCATGGTGGGCGTGGCGCTGTCCGGGCTGCTGATGTTCCCACAGGCGTTTTTGAAGTCCGTGGCGTACGGCGCGATGAGCGCGGTGGTGCTCGCCGCCGTGATCTCCGTGGCGGTGCTGCCGGCGCTGTTCGGCATGCTCGGGCCCAAGATTGACTTGTGGTCGGTGCGTCGCCGCTCCTCGCGTCGCGACGACGAGATAGAGAACAATGCCTGGTACAAGATCCCCCGGTGGGCAATGCGCCACGCCAAGGCCGTCGTGGTCGGTTGCGCGGCGCTTTTGCTCCTGCTCACCGTGCCGATCGTGGGCATTTCCTTCGGCGGCATCAACGAGACCTACCTGCTTCCCACCCAGGAGACCCGCCAGGCGCAGGACGAGTTCAACGAGGAGTTCCCCGCCTTCCGCACTGACCCGGTCAAGCTCGTGGTCACCGGCGCCAACAACGAGCAGCTGGTGGACATCGTGGTGCAGGCCCGCCAGGTCGAAGGCCTTGCCGCCCCGTTGAAGCCCTCGCACGCCACGCAGGACGGCACGACGGTGCTCTCGGCGCCGCTGGCGGACAGGACCGAAGGTGCGGACGTCGTCAAGCAGCTGCGCAACATCGACGCCCCCGATGGCGTGCAGACGTACGTGTCCGGCACCCCGGCGATGGAGGTGGAATCCATCGAAGCGCTGCTGAAGCGCCTGCCGTGGATGGCGCTGTACATGGTCATCGCCACATTCCTGCTCATGGCGCTGGTCTTCGGCTCCGTGATCCTGCCGGCGAAGGCCGTGATCATGAACGTCCTCGGCATCGGCGCCACGCTCGGCTTCCTCACCGCCGTGTTTGTCGACGGCATCGGCGCCGGCGCGCTGAACTTCACGCCGGGGCCGCTGATGAGCCCGATTCTGGTGCTGATCATCTCCATCCTCTACGGGCTGTCCACCGATTACGAGGTCTTCCTGGTCTCGCGCATGGTGGAAGCGCGCCAGAACGGCGAAAGCACCGACGAAGCCATCGCACGCGGCACCGCGCGTACCGGCGGCATCATCACCGCCGCCGCCGCGATCATGATCGTGGTCGCCGCCGCATTCGCGCTCTCCGAGATCGTGATGATGAAGTACATCGCCTACGGCATGATCTTCTCGCTTGCCCTCGACGCCACCCTGATCCGCCTCCTGTTCGTGCCAGCCGTGATGCACCTGCTGCGCGAGGACAACTGGTGGGCTCCGCAATGGGTCAAGCGCGCCGCGGGTGCGCTGGGCGAGGGCTCGCGCCTGCCCGCGCCCGCCGCGGGAGAGACCCCGATCACCGGCGTGGTCCCCGACACCCAGCCCGGCCGCGCGGGGGTCAGCGTGTCCGAGGACGCCTCCCTGGTGCCGTTCCAGCAACTCATGCGCGACCTGGAAGAGCGCCGCGCCTTGGAGCAGCTGAAGAAGAAAGAACTTGAGCGCTAACTCGCGCCAGTGGCTGCGCTGGCTCGCGCCGGTCGCCCTCTTGGCGGTCGTGCTGGTGGTGCTGCGCGACCAGCTGCCGTTTTTCGGGGAGGCCTGGGGGGCGGTGCGGGCGGCGCAGCTCGGGCCGCTGCTCTGGGCGGTTGCGGCGGCGGTGCTGTCGCTTGTGGCCATGTCCGGGGTCATGCAGATCCTGCTCAACGTGGAAGGCCGCATCGCGGGTGTTGCGGGCACGAACGCGATTGTGTTCGCCTCTAACGCGTGGTCCACGACGGTGCCGGGCGGGCCGGCGATCTCCGCGTGGCTCACGTACCGCGTGCACCGCTCCTGGGGCGCGTCGGTGGGGCTGTGCGGCTGGTTCTTCGTGGTCTCCGGGGCGCTGTCCACGGTGTGGATGGTGCTCATCGGCGTCGTCGCCGTCGCCCTGCTGGGGGCGCAGCTGTCCGTGTGGGCGCTGGCGGCGTCGTTGGCTGCGGCCGCGGCGACAATCGGCGCGGTGTTCTGGGCCACGCGCCACCCCGCTGTGCTGAAGCGATGGGTGCGGTACGTGCCGGAGAAGGTGCGCGGGCGCCTCATCGACGTGATCGACCAGGTCGCCGCTATCCGGATCTCGGCGCCGTCGTTTGCCGCGGCCGCGGGGCTGTCGCTTGCAAACCGGCTGCTTGATCTGGCCACGATGGTGTGTTCCGTGTGGGCGGTTGCCGGCGCGGATGTGTCGGTTGCGGGCGTGTGCCTGGCATTCATCATGACGAAACTCGCCGGCTCCGCCCAGATCACGCCAGGTGGCGTCGGCACCGTGGAGCCGGTCGCGGTGGGCATGCTCGTGGCTGGCGGGTTGCCGTTTGCGCAGGCGACCGCGGCGACGGTGGTGTACCGGGCGGTGTCGTTTGCGCTCATCACGGCAATTGGGTGGGCGGTTTACGCCGCGGTGTACGCCGGGCGCGGCTTCATGGTCGGGCGCCCGTCCGCAGACGACGCCGTCTGACCTGGTGTGACGTTTTATCTTGCGCGCGGCGCGCAACTTGGGTCTATGGTGGCCCTACATGAGCGTTTCCAGCATGTTTTACGGTCGCAGCGTGGATTTTGAACGCGTCGTGCCCATCGGCTGGCACGCGCACGAGGAAGGGGTTGCCGCGCTCCTGGACAGCTTTCGGCGGGTGCCGGACGGCCAGCGGGTACGCCTGGCCAAAAAGACGTCGAACCTCTTCCGCTCCCGCGACGCCGGCAGCGCCGGGCTCGACGTGGAGGGCCTGCGTGGCGTCATCGCCGTCGACCCGGTGGCGAAAACCGCCGACGTGCAAGGCATGTGCACCTACGAAGACCTCGTCGACGCAACCCTGCCGTACGGCCTCGCGCCGTTGGTGGTGCCGCAGCTGAAAACCATCACACTCGGCGGCGCCGTCTCCGGCATGGGCGTGGAGTCCACCTCCTTCCGCAACGGACTGCCGCACGAGTCCGTGCTCGAGATGGACGTGCTCGTGGGCACCGGCGACATCGTCACCTGCTCGCGCGAGGACAACGTCGCGCTCTTCCGCGCGTTCCCGAACTCGTACGGCTCACTCGGCTACGCGGTGCGCCTCACCATCGAGCTCGAGGAGGTCGCGCCGTTCATCGAACTCCAGCACGTGCGTTACGACGACCTCACGGCCTTCCAGGACGCCCTGGCCGACACCGCCGCCACCGGCGAGTGGGGCGGTCGCGCCCTGCACGGCCTCGACGCCGTCGCGTTCTCCCCCGCCGAGCAGTACCTCGTCTGCGCCTTCCAGGTGGGCGAGGCACCGGGAACCTCCGACTACACGCACGACGCCGTGTACTACCGCTCGCTGCAGCACCCGTCCGGCGTGCACCACGACTTTCTGACTATCCGCGACTACATCTGGCGCTGGGACACCGACTGGTTCTGGTGCTCCCGCGCCTTCGGCACCCAGAACCCCAAAGTGCGCAAGCTCTGGCCGCGCGAGCTGCGCCGCAGCGCGTTCTACTGGAAGCTCGTGGGCCTGGACAAGAAGTACGACCTGGAGTACCGGTTCCTGAAGAAGCCGAAGGGCCTGCCGCGCACCGAGCGCGTCGTGCAAGACATTGAGGTGCGCGACACGCAGGTCGCCGAGTTCCTCGACTGGTTCTTCAAGGCCAGCGACATCGAGCCGGTCTGGCTGTGCCCGATCCGGCTGCGCGACGGCGTCGACACGCTCGCTGGCGCCGGGCTCGACGAGGAGTCGCCCTGGCCGCTCTACCCCCTCGAGCCGGCGACGACATGGGTGAACGTCGGCTTCTGGTCCGGCGTCCCGGAGGTGGAGCCGGGGGCCTTCAACAAGGTCATCGAGCGAAAGGTCTCGGACCTCGGCGGGCACAAGTCCCTGTACTCGGAGGCGTTCTACGACCGCGCCGAATTCGAGCGCCTCTACGGCGGGGACCTGCCGGAGCGGATGAAGGCCCAGTACGACCCAGACCGGCGCTTCCCGGGCCTGTACGAAAAAACAGTGGAAAACGCGTAGGAGAATGACCATGCAGATGACCGTGGCGGATATCGTCGATACCCTCTTCCCCGCTGGCACCCCGTTCAAGTGGGAAGCCTTCGACGGCTCATCGACGGGCCCGGCGGACGCCAAGCACACGGTGAAGGTAAACAGCCCCGAGGGCCTGTCCTACATCGTCACCCACCCCGGCGACGTCGGGCTCGCCCGCGCTTGGGTCACCGACGGCCTCGCGGTTGAAGGCGCGCACCTGGCGCACCCCTACGACGTCTTCGACGACATGCGCACCCTCTACAACAACTACAAGCGGCCCAACCCGCGCGAGATCGTGCGCATCGCGCGCTCCCTGAGCTCCATGGGCGCACTGCAGATCCAGCCCATCCCGGAGGCGGAGCAGGCCTCCTGGCTCGAGCGCACCATCCGCCAGGGCCTCGCCCCGCACTCGAAGGAACGCGACGCCCAGGTCATCTCGTCCCACTACGACGTGGGCAACGACTTCTACGAGCTGTTCCTCGGCGACTCCATGGCCTACACCTGCGCCTACTACCCCACCCCGGACGCCACGCTCGACGAGGCGCAGGAAAACAAGTTCCGCCTCGTTTTTGAAAAGATGAACCTCAAGCCAGGCGACAAGCACCTCGACGTCGGCTGCGGCTGGGGCTCCATGGTGCGCTACGCCGCCCGCCAAGGCGTGAAGTCCCTCGGCGTCACCCTGTCGAAGGAACAGGCCGAGTGGGCGCAGGCGAAGATCAAGGAAGAGGGCCTCGAGGACCTCGCGGAGGTGCGCTTCTTGGACTACCGCGACGTCACCGAGACCGGCTTCGACGGCATCTCCTCAATCGGCCTGCTCGAGCACATCGGGGTGAAAAACTACGCCTCGTACTTCGAGTTCCTCGCCGGCAAGCTGCGCCCGGGCGGCGTGATGGTCAACCACTGCATCACCTACCCGGACAACCACAAGACGCCGCAAGGCGACTTCATCAACCGCTACATCTTCCCGGACGGCGAGCTCACCGGCTCCGGCACAATCATCCACGAGATGCAGGACCACGGCTTCGAGGTCTTCCACGAGGAGAACATCCGCTTCGACTACATGCGCACGCTGCACGACTGGTGCGAGAACCTCAAGGCCAATTGGGACGAGGCGGTCGCCCTCGTCGGCGAGAACACCGCCAAGCTGTGGGGCATGTACATGGCGGGCTCCGAATGGGGGTTCGAGCACGACGTCGTGGAGCTGCACCAGGTCGTGGGCATCAAGCTTGCTAGCGACGGCTCCCGCGCCGGCACGCCTGAGCGCCGGTGGTGGAACGACTCGGTGTTCTAGAGTGGCTGGCATGCGCAACACCATCTCCAAGCCCTCCGCCATCGCCGCCGACTACGTCGCCATCGCCGCCTTCGCCCTCCTAGCGCGTGCGGCGCACCAGTCCGACGAGATGCCCTTCAATTTCTCCGGCTGGCTGTCCACCCTGTGGCCGTTCGCCCTCGGCGTGACGCTCGGCTGGCTGATCACCCGCGAGAACAAGGGCGGGCTCATCTGGATCATCACCGTGGTCACCGGGCTGGTAATCTGGGGCATCCGCAACGGCGACATCCCCCACTGGTCCTTCATCGTCGTCGCCACCACCATGAGCGCGCTGCTCATGCTCGGCTGGCGCGGCGTGGCCAAGCTGGTGAAGAAGGGCTAGCCGGTTCCCACACACCGGATCTGTGGATGATCCGTTGCACCATTGGCGTGGGTTATCCACAAGTCGGGCCGGGAGGGATTGACCGGCCAATTTTCGGCCGTATGTTGACGGCCATGACATCGTTTACTGACCTCGTGGACTCCCTGGCTGGCGCCGTCGACGCGCTGGCCGAGTTCGACGACCAGTACGCGATCCGCGCCGGCCTCGACCCCAACCAGGTGTCGGCGTGGGCTGGCGTGCGCGAGGTGTACTTCGGCGCAACCTCCTACACGCGGAAGCAGGCCCGCGCGATGCAGCTGGCGCGGGGGCTCTCGCTGCACCAGCTGGTCCTCATCGAGCGCCGGCTCAAGCGTCTCCCCGTGAACGAGCGCTGGGCGCCGCGGTTGGAGTTGCTGCAGGTGGGCGGGAGCTACCGCGCGCTCGAAAAAGCGGCGCGCGAGTTGCTTCCCGACGATAACCGCGCCCCCGAAGACGGCGTCCGGTTCTCAAAGTCGAAGAACGGGAAGCGCAAGTTCTCCGGCTCAGGCGATGAGCACGTGCTGGCTGCGCTGGAACAGCGCCTGCGCGATGGCCTGGACACGTCCCGCCCCGCGGGCCCGCAGATGTTCTCCCGGCTGACAAAGATCCTCGAGGGCGACGCAGGGGCACAAGTCCCGGTGCCGCGCCCAATCGTGGCGGTGGCCGCCGAGCAGCACGTCGCAATTCTCGCCGACAGTGGCGACGACGTGCTGCTCGGGCTCACTGACGGCACGACCATCACCGGCGCGGAGTACGTCGCCGCACTCATAGGCGAGATGTTCCCGTCGGAGGTTGCGCTCGTGCACCCCGAGGCGGGGCCGGTGAACCTGTACAGAACTCAGCGCGTGGCCAACTCGAAACAGCGCGACTTGGCGCGCATTGCCACCCCGATGTGCCCCGTGCCGGGCTGCCGGGTGAGCGCTGACCTGTGCGAATTCCACCACATCCAGGCTTGGTCGCAGGGCGGGGAAACGAACTTGGCCAACCTGGTGCCGCTGTGCAGGTACCACAACCGGGTCAACCACGACGACCCGCGCCACACAAACCGGCGCGGGCGGATCGAGCGCATCCGGGGCAGACCCGTGTGGGTCTCACCCCGCGGGCACCCGGTAGTGAACACCGTCCACCCGTACGGCGTGATGGAGCTCCTTTTCGGGGTGTGCCCGTCGGGCGCGGGTCCTAGAAGGTGATACCCCAGTTGTACAGCGGGTCCTGGTTGTCGGCGAGTAGGCCGTTGACGAACCAGACCAGGTAGCTAATCACGTCGCCGACGATGTCAAGAGTGGAAGAGAGCATGGAAATCACTTCTTTCTGTGAGTTAAAGGGGACTGATGGTGTGCTTCTTCGGCAGGTCGAACTCCTGCTTGGAGGCTAGTTGGCGAAGCGCCCGTCGTAAAGCGACGCGCGTTTGGCTAGGCGCGATCATCTGGTCGATGTACCCGCGCTCGGCGGCGACGTACGGGGAGGTCATCTCGGCGTCGTAGAAATCCATGAACATTTTCTTCATGGCCTCGCGCTGCGCCGGGTCCTCGATGGCCGCGAGCTGCTTGCCTTGCAGCATCACCACCGCCGCCGCCGAGCCCATCACCGCGATTTGGGCGGTGGGCCACGCCAGGTTGATGTCGCCGTTGAGGTTCTTCGACCCCATGACCGCGTACGCGCCGCCGTAGGCTTTGCGCACCACGAGCGTCACCTTCGGCACGGTGGCCTCCACGCCCGCGAACGCGAACTTCGCGCCGCGGTGGATCAGGCCCTCGCGCTCCTGGTCCACGCCGGGCAGGTAGCCGGGTGTGTCCACGACGTAGACGATCGGGATGTTGTACGCGTCGCAGGTGCGGATGAAGCGGGCGCCCTTGTCAGCGGCGTCTGCGTCGATGCAGCCGGCCAGGTGCATCGGGTTGTTGGCCACGAAGCCGACGGCGCGGCCGTCGATGCGTCCGAACGCACAGATGAGGTTTTCGGCGTAACCGGCCTGGACCTCCACGAGGTCCTCGTCGTCGCCGAGCTGGACCAGCAGGTCCATCATGTCGTAGCCAGCGTTGGTGTCGTCCGGCATGAAGGTGTCAAGCGCGGCGTCGTCGAGCTCCTCGTCCGGCTGCGCGGCCACAACGGGTGCGGCGTCGAACGCGGACGTGGGCAGGTGCGCGAGCAGGTCCTTGACGTAGTCGAAGGCGTCGTCTTCCGTGGCGACAACCGCCTGGATGTTGCCGGCCTGTTCTTGCACGCGGGCGCCGCCGAGCTCGGCGGACGTGATGTCCTCGCCCGTGACCTCGCGGATCACGTTCGGGCCGGTGACGTACATCTCGCTCTCACCGTCGACGGCGACAACAAAGTCCGTGGTCACAGGCGCGTACACGGCGCCGCCAGCGGACTTGCCCAGCATGATGGAAATCTGCGGCACGCGCCCGGAAAGCGGCAGTTGGCGCTTGGCAATCTCGGAATACATGGCCAGCGACGTCACCGCGTCCTGGATGCGCGCGCCGCCGGAGTCCTGGATGCCAATCACCGGGCAGGAGATCTTGATGGCGAACTCCATCACCTCCGTGACCTTGCGGCCGAACGTCACGCCGACGGACCCGCCGTAGACGGTCTTGTCGTGTGCGTAGACCGCCACGGGGCGTCCGTCGATGCGTCCGTAGCCGGTGACCACGCCGTCCGAGTAAACCGCGTCCGGGTCGCCGGGGGTGCGGGCGAGGGCGCCGATTTCCACGAAGGAGCCCTCGTCCAGCAGGGCGTCGATGCGCTGGCGTGGGGTGGTGCGCCCGGCCTCGTCGCGGCGGGCCCGCGAGCGCTCAGAACCCGGGTCCTGCGCCTTGTCCAGGCGCGCGCGCAGGTCCGCGAGCTTGTCAGCTGTGGTCATCGCTTCCCCTCAATCCATGCGTTCATGTGCTTACCGACGATCCCCACCGCCGGCTCGTCCACCACCGCGAGGTGGTCGCCGGGCAGGTGGACGATGGTCAGGTCGCTCACGATAGCGCCCCAGCCGCCGTCCTCGTCGATGTGGGCGTAGTTCGGCTCGAGTTGGATGGCGCCGTCGTGCATGCGCTCGGAGCGGAACAGCAGCACCGGCACGTTCACGTCAGCCCAGCGGGTGAAGTCCAAGTGGTTGAGAATCTGGTTGTCCACGAAGGACGCGCGCTGGTGCTCCAGCACGCCGGCGGCCAGGCCGTGCTCGGACGCGTCGGTGGTGGCCAGAAACTCGGTGAGCATCGCAAGCAGCGCGTCCTCGCCGGCGGTTTCGAGCAGCTCGTACGGCACGTCGAACTCGAGGCCGTAGGTCTCTTTCGCAAACGTGGCGTAGCGCCCCCAACGGGCCTTCGTCTCGTCCAGCGTGTCGGGGATCGGCTCCGACGGCTGCGTGGTGTCCAGCAGCGCGATGAAGTCGATCCGGTCGTTGCCCAGCTGGTGCGCGACCTCGTAGGCCAGCGCGCCGCCGAAGGACCAGCCGGCCAGGACCACCTTGCGCCCGTCCGCAATGCGCTCGATGTCTTTGACGTACTCCGCCGCGCGCTCTTTCAGCGAGCCTTCGAGGCGCTCGACGCCGTAGACCGGCACGTTCTCGTTCAAACGCCGCGCGAGCGGGGAGTACACCGACGAGGACCCGCCCGCCGGGTGGAACACAAACACCGGATTGGCGGTGCCGTCTCGGAAGACGCGGATGTTGCCGTCCACCGGCGTCTCCAGCCCCTCGCGCACGAGGTTCGCCAGCGGCTCGAGCGTCTCGACGGCCAGCACGTCGTCCGCGGTGACGTCGATGCCGGAGCGCTCCGTGAGGTGGGCGGCGATCTCGGCCGCTTGCTCGTTGCTAATCGACGGCAATGCTGACGTCACACCAGCAACCGCGGCACCCGCGTACTTTGCCCACGCGCCGAAGACCATGCGCTCGGACGCGTCGCGCGGTGCGATGCCGACGCCCTTGGCCTTTTCGGCGGCCGCTGCCGGGTCGCGTGCCTCGTCGTTGTAGGGCAGCGGCTGTGGCGCGTCGCTCTCGCCGGCGACTGCGTCTTCGACGATGCGGATCACGTCGGCGACGGAGGCGTCGCGAAGCGTCTGCACCTGCAGCGGCGGGATCTGGAAGTCGTTTTCCACGCGGTTTTTGATGCGCATGCCCATGAGGGAGTCCAGGCCGAGGTCGATGAGCGGCAGCTCGTCGGGGAGGTCTTCGGCGTCGTAGCCCATGGATTCGGAGACGATGTCGCGCAGGCGCTCTGCCACGGTTTCGCCGGACTCCGGGTCCCAGCGCACGGCGTCGTCCGCATCCTCGTCGACGGCGGTGGTGGCGACCGCCTCGTCGTCAAGCGGACGCTCCATCACACCTTGCACCGGGGCGCGGTCGATGGTGGAGGCGAAGCCCTCCGCGATGAGCTTGCCGCCGTCGTAGACCTTGACGGACACGCCGCCCAGCGACGACGCGGCGATGGTGGTGACCTCGCCGTCCGCTGGGAGGTAGCCGTGCTCCTCGGTGGCCACGACGCGCGCGTCGGGCGAGATCTCGGCGGCCGCGGACTCGATGAGCTGGTGCGGGCTGAACACCTGGTCCGCGGCGGTGGCAAAAGCGACCTCCCCGCCGGGAAGCGTCACGCGCGAGCCGAGCAGCGACGCACGCGAGGACGACGGGCGCGCCGGCGTCCAGTGGTCCACCTGCCGGAACACCGTCTTCGGCGCGTCGATGACCTCGCCGGCGCCGTAGAACGCGCCGAAGTCCACCGGCATGCCGTTCACGTACAACTTCGCGGCCAGGTCCAGCAGCGATTCCAGCTCGTCCACCTTGCGCTTGGTGGTGTAGAGCAGCTGCGCGTCGGCCCTGCCGGAGGCGAACGCGGTGTTCATCATGCCCATCAGCGCCACCGGGTTCGGGGTGACCTCCACGAGCGTGGTGTGCCCGGCGGCGAACGCGGCGGCGGTGGCGTCCTCGAAGTACACGGGCTGGCGGGTCATGCGCAGGAAGTACTGGTCGTCGTGGACGGCCTGACCCGGCTGGTACACCTCGCCGCGATCCACGGAGGAAAACAGCGGCACGCGCAAAGGCCGCGCTTCGACGCCCGCGATCTCACCGGCGAGGTCGCCCATGATCGGGTCGAGCGCGCTGGTGTGGCCGGCGCCGCGCACGTTGAGTTTGCGCGCGAACTTCTCCTCGGCCGTCAGCGCCTCCACGAGGTAGTCCACGGCCTGCGACGGGCCGCCAACGGTGGTCATGCCGGGACCGGCGTATACAGCCGGTTCGACGCCGGCCGCCTGCTCATGCTTCTCGACGAACTCCGCCAAGCCCTCCCTGGACAATTCCACGACCGCCATGGCGCCTTCCTGGTCGGTGCCCGCGATCATGGCTTCGCCCTCGCCCATGAGGCGCGCGCGTGCGGTGGCGATAAGGATGCAATCCTCAGCGCTTAAGCCCCCCGCCCCGTACGCGGCGGCGATCTCGCCCATGGACATGCCCATCGTGGCCGCCGGGGTGATGCCCGCCGCGGCGAGGAGGTCGGTCTGCGCGATCTGGATGGCGGTGATGGTGACCTGGCCGTTTTCGGTGTCGTAGGTCAGCTCGTCGTTCTCGACGATCTCCAGCATGGACCACCCCGCCTGGAACTGGACCATCTCGTCCAGCTCACGCATGCGGCGCGCAAACAGCGGCGAGCGCGCCATGAGCTCTTTAGCCATCTTGCGGTGCTGGGAGCCGAAGCCGGAGTACACGAAGACTGGCCCCATCGGGGTGGGCGCGTCGGCAACCGCGATGCCCGGGCCGATCTTGCCGCCGGCCACCTGGCGCAGGCGCTTGACCGCCTCCTCCACGCTCGCCGCCTGCACCACGGCGGCGGAGCGCCCGTGGTTGCGCGCGGCCAGGGAGCGGGCCACGGGGATCAAGTCGGCGTCGTCGCGCCCCTCGAGGAAGTCCGCGAGCACGCCGGCCGCCTCCTTGCGGCGCGACGGCAGCAGGCCCGACACTGGCAGCGCGGCCACGGAAACGCCCTCGAACGCCGGCTGCGTCTCAGGCACGTTGATGGTGTAGTCCGCCGGGTCGAAGTCCGCGACGACAACGTGCGCGTTCGTGCCGCCGAAGCCGAATCCGGAGATGCCGGCCACGCGGCGCCCGGAGTAGCGCGGCCACTCGCGCGGGTCCTGGGCGACCTCGATGCGCTCCGCGTCGAAATCCACGTAGCGGTTGGGCTCCGTGAAGTTGATGGTCTGCGGGATCGTGTCGTGTTTGAGCGCTTCGAGCACCTTGATCATCGCCACCACGCCGGCGGCGGATTCGGAGTGGCCGATGTTGGACTTCGCCGAGCCCAAAAGCAGCGGCGACGCCACGTCGCGCCCGCGCCCGAGCACCTCGCCGAGGGCGGTGGCCTCGATCGGGTCGCCCAAGATGGTGCCCGTGCCGTGCGCCTCCACCAGGTCCACCTCGTGCGGGTCCACGCCCGCGTCGGCGTAGGCGCGGCGCAGCACATCCACCTGCGCCTCCGGGTTCGGCGCGGTCAGGCCGTTGGAGTGGCCGTCGGAATTCGTCGCTGAGCCCTTGATCACGGCCAGCACGCGGTCGCCGTCGCGCACCGCGTCCTCCACGCGCTTGAGCACCACGAAGCCCGCGGCGTCGGCGCGGACGATGCCGTCGGCGTCGTCGGAGAAGGCGTGGATGCGCCCGGTCGGGGAAATCACGCCGAGCTCGGAAAACGCCAGCGACGCAAACGGGTTGGCCAGGATGTTCACGCCGCCGGCAAGGGCGACGTCCGCCTCGCCGTCGCGAAGCGCGCGCACCGCGTGGTGCACCGACACGAGCGACGAGGAGCACGCCGTGTCCACGTTCATCGAGGGCCCGCGGAAGTCGAACGCGTAGGAAATGCGGTTCGGGATCACGGCCGAGGACGCGCCGGTCAGCGCGTACGGGTGCGCCTCGTTCGGGTCGGCGGCGATGAGCATGCCGTAGTCGTTGTTGGAGGAGCCCACGAACACGCCCACGGGCTCCCCGCGCAGCTCACTCGGCGCCAGGCCTGCGTCTTCGAGCGCCTCCCACGCCACCTCGAGCATGATGCGCTGCTGCGGGTCCATGTTCTGCGCCTCTAACGGAGAGACGCCGAAGAACTCGTGATCGAAGGACGCGATGCCGTCCATGTACCCGCCGTCGGTGTTCTCCTCCGCCATCTTGGTGCGCACGACCGGGTCGCCCAGGTACTCGTCCCAGCGCATCGGGGGAAGGGGGCGGGTGGCGGAGCGGCCGCTGATAAGCAGCTGCCAGAACGCGTCGTTATTGGGTGCGCCCGGGAAGCGGCCGGCGGAACCCACGATCGCGATGTCGTGGGTGGCGGGAGAGCTCGCTGCCTCTCGACGCTCAACCTTCGGCACCACCCGCTCCTGCGTGAGCAGCGCCTTGGCCAGTGCCGCGATGGTCGGGTACTGGTAGGCCACGGTGGGGTCCACCCGGCGGCCGAGCAGCTTCTCCAGCTCGCCGGTGAGGATCACCGCGTCGCGGGAGGCAAGGCCGTACGTCTCGAGCGGGGTGGTGGGATCCACCGAGTCCACACCCGTGGCTCGCTCGACCCACGAGGTGAGCCACTGGATCAGTTCATGCTCATTCATAACAGTCCAGACTATCGGCCAGCCCGGCCGATCCGTTACTGCGTCGCAGTGTGTTCGCGCTCGGTGAACTGCTTCGCGTTGACGCGGCGGGCGATCTTTCCAGCGGTGGAGCGGGCGATGCCGCCCGTCGCGCGGAACTCCACGACCTCGGGGGAAATGCCGTGGTTGTTGGTCACGGCGGAGCGGATGGCGTCCTCGGCCGCGGCGTCTCCTTCTTCGGTTGCGCCGTCGGCGCGCTCGGCGAGGATGATCAGGCGCTCCACGTCGTCGCCCGGCAGCGCGAAGGCGGCGACGGAGTCCTTGCGCACGTGGTCGGTGGCCTCCATCGTGGTGGCCTCGATGTCCTGCGGGTAGTGGTTTCGGCCCGCCACGACGACCAGGTCCTTCACGCGGCCGGTGATGTAGAGGTGGCCGTCCAGCATGGTGCCCAGGTCGCCGGTGGCGCACCAGTTGTCCTCGGGCAAGCCGTCCTGGAGGGTGGCGCCGATGGTGTTGCGGAACGTCGCCTCGGTTTCGTCCGGGCGGTCCAGGTAGCCGGCCGCGACGTTGTTGCCGTGGACCCAGATCTCGCCGATCTCGCCCTCCGGCAGCTCGCTGCTGGTGTCCGTGTCCACGATGGCAAGGTGCAGCCACTTCACCGGCTGGCCGTTCGACGCCATGGGCACCCCGCCCTCTGCCGGTACGGCCTTGCCCTGGGCCAGCGCCGCGCGGTCGAATTCCATGAACTTCGGGCGCTCCTCGGTGCGGTCCGTGGCCACCAAGAGGGTGGTCTCCGCTAGGCCGTAGGAGGGGCGCAGCACCGTGCGGTCCAGGCCCGACTCGCCGAACGCGCCGATAAACGCCTCCACGCCCGGCTTGGTCACGGACTCGGAGCCCACGATGATGCAATCCACCGCGGAGAAGTCGTACTCCTCTGGGCGCTCCGGTGCCGCGTAGCGGGCGGCCAGGTCGAGCGCAAAGTTGGGGATGCAGGAGTAGATGTGGACGTCCGAAGGGTCGTCGTTACGCCGCGAAAGCAGGTCCACCCAGCGCTTCGGGTTTTGCAGAAAGTCGCGCGGGCCGAAGATGTCGAGGACCTGGCCGAGCACCACGCCCAGCACGGCGACGATGACGCCCATGTCGTGGTGCTGCGGCAGCCACGTGGGAAGGCGCATCGGAGCTTCGAAGCGCAGCGCGTCGTTGATCTGCAGCACGTCGGTGACGAGGGCCTCGTTGGTGATCATCACGCCGGCCGGGTTGCGGGTGGAGCCGGAGGTGTACTGCAGGAAGCAGATGGCGCTCGCCGTGTCCTCGCCCTCGGTCGGCGCGACGGGCTCCCACGCGGCGGCCATGGTGTCCGGCAGGGAGTCCACGGCCAAGATGCGGGGACGCTCCCGGGCGGGCAGGTCAGCGAAGAAAGCGCGCACGGCGGGCGCGCCGGCGGAGTTGGTCACCACGAGGCGCGCGTTGGCGTCTGCAAGCACGGCGCGCAGGTGCGCCTCGTGGCCAGGCTCGTTCGGGTCGTACAGCGGCACCGGCACGAGGCCGGCGTACAGCGCGCCCATGAACGCGAAGAGGTACTCCGCGGAGTTCGGCGCCATGATGGCCACGCGCTCCCCCGGCTGCCCGATCTGGCTCAGGCGGGCCGCCACCGCCTTGATGCGGGTGTTAACTTCGGTGCGAGTAAATTCACGGGCCACGCCGTCGGGGTCGTCGCTGAAGTCCCAGTCGCGGATATTCACCGCGTCGCCGCCGCCCGCGGCCAGGTGGGCCTGGTAAATCGTCTCGCTCAGGCGCGGGAGGGTGAAGTGCTCCGGTAGCGCGATGTTGCCGTTGTCGTCGAAAAACTGCGCGATGAGCTGCTGCAAATCCATACCCATGCTCCTTAGCTACGTTCTATCTGGTCCTGGATCCACGCTACCGTCCACTCCGGCACCGTGGTCCCCGGAATCACAGCCGGGTTGGTCGCGTACATCGCGTGGTTGCCGTTGGCCACAACCAGGTCGCGCGCCCGCCCGATGGCGTTGCCCACACCCTGAGGCGCGTCGCATACGGCGTCGTCCGGGGCGCAGATCTCAATCGCCCGGTCTGTCACCGCGCCGAACCCGCCGGGGCGCGGACCGGTCATGGTGGCCCCCGGCGTCGCCGCGCTGACCACGCGCTGCAGGGGCTGCATCGCAATCTCGGCGCCCACGCCGGTGACGTCCGCCCCCGGGTTCACGCCCACGCCGTTTTCGCGCCGGCCGTCCGCGATCATCACCGCGCCGAGCAACCGCTCCGGGTCGATGGGCCCGGCGTTGTTGCCAATCCGGGACGCGACGTCGCCGACAATCACCGCGCCCTGGGAGAACCCGGCGATGACAAACTTCGTCGACGGGCACGTCTCCGCCACGAAGCGCAGCTCACCCGACAGCTTTGCGGTGCCCTCGGCGCGCGAGTCGTCGTACGTCATCTCGGCGCGCCCGCGGGAAGTCTGGATGTTCCGGAACTGCGCGGTGTACGGCACCGTGAACACGCGCACCTCGTCGATGTCGTACATCTGCTGCAGCGGTGTGGTGATGGAGAGCATGAAGCTCGCCGGGTTAGCTTGCGGGTTAAACGGGTCGTCGTCTGCCGCGGACTCCCACGTCCCCGGCACGGAGGCGACCTCCACCGCCGGGCACCAGTCAGGCTCCGCGGGCGCGTCCTCCTCCGAGGACGCCGAGGTGTCGTCGGGCCGCTGCGCCGACGGCAGCGCTCCCCCGTCCCCGGTGCGCCACTGGTAGACGCCCAAGCCGATCAAGGCCAGCACCACGATGGCGGCAGCGACGACAATGATGTTGCGAGACGAGCGCATTGCCCGCGGCTCCCTTCTGTACTGCTAGGAGCAGAGGTTGGCGCGCGCGGTGTCGTCGATGAGCGTCGCCACGCCCGCCGCGTCCATGTCGGTGCGGCGCTGCTCCACAAGTTGTCCTGCCACCGCGTCGCGGGTGATCAGGTCATCCTCGCATACCGTAGCCCCGGTTGCTGTGAGCTGGTCTTCAACCCCGTCGATGTTGACTCCGTTTTCCCTGAGTCCGGCCAGGTAGGCCTCCTCTGCGGGGGTGAAGGCGCTCGCCTGCTGCGGCACCTCGGTCACCTCGCGTGCGGGCTGATCTGCGGCGCCGCCGCTTACCGACGAGCTCCGCTCCACCGCCGGTGCCGTCGCGGTTTCGGGTGTCGTCGACGACGACACCGTCTCGGTGGTCTCCGACGTGGACGTCGCGGTAGCGGTCTCGGTCACGTCGTCGGAGTCCACGGTGGCGCCGCCGCAACCGGCGAGGGCGGCGACGCTGGCGATCGTCGCTAAGAAGCCTGCAATCTTGCGCACTACCGCGTCCTCACGTTGACGCGGCCGTTGACCTGCTCAATGGTGCCGCGCTGGAAGTCGATGGTTTGACCGCCCGCGGGGATCTCCGTCATGTCCGACACCGGCCAGCCCAGCTCGCCCTGCTCCCAGCCACGCTTGCCCCACTCGTCGAAGATCGCGCCGGTGAGGATGGTGTGCGCGCCGGTGGATGCGGACCAGTAGATGTTGCCGTGTTCGAACGGCTGGAAGAACCCGCCCTTGACCGCGACTTCGTTACCCGTCGGGTACCCGAGCTGCGAGGTCGCGGTGCCGATCTGCCCGTACTTCTCGCCGATGGCGCCGTGGACGATGAAGTGCTTGCCGTCGGGATTGCGGGTGAGGTAGCCGCCCTGGAACTTCTGCACGTAGCCGTCGCCCACCTGGTTGGCCTCTGCCACCGGGTACTTCAGGTCGCCGCGCTCGTAGCCGTTTTTGCCCCAGGCGTCGAACATGTCGCGCGGGATGGCGTACGCGCCGGTTGCCGGGGTCCAGTACACCGAGCCGTGCTGGAAGTGCACGAAGCGGCCCACACCGTCCGGGGTCTTGGTCTCGCCGGTGAGCGGGAAGCCCAGCCAGCCGGAAGGCCCGCCGAACCCGTTGTACTTGGCCAAGATGGCGCCGTAGAGGGCGTGCGCACCCGTCTCTGGGGACCAGTATGCGGTGCCGCCGCGGAAGTCCTCGGCCTTGCCCTTGGTGTCTTTGCCGGCGTCGTACTCGTCGTTGACGCAGGAGCCGATGATCCCGGACTTTGTCGCCTCCGCGATCGCGCCGATGGGGGTGCACTTGGAGCCGCGGTCTTCCTCTGGCACGTTGAGCGCGTCGGCGATGTAAGGCCATGCCTGCGCCATCTCAAACTGCCAGTACTCCCACGAGTGCACGCCGGACGGGCGGAAGCGCACGATCGGCTTCACGGAGGTGCGGGAGGCGTAGTCCACGAACGTCTGGGTGGACAGGCGCGAGATCACCTCTAGGCCAACGCCCGCCGGGTTTGCCTGGCCCTTCGCCACCGAGTCGGGGTTGCCGAAGTCGTCGCGGCCGGAGCCTGCGGAGACGTAGACCGTCATGCCCTTGAGGTTCTCAATGCCCAGCTTCGGGTCGTGGTCGATCCAGTCCTGCGAGCCGAGCGGGCCCCACATCGCTTCAGCGCTGTAGCCGCCCGCATCCAGCTGCGCCGCCTTGATCGCGGTGGGCATGCCCGTGGTGGTGGTGTCCAGGTAGCCGGAGAAGGAGCCCACGAACTTGAACAAGTTCGGGTTGCGCTCAGCCAGGTTCATCGCAGCCGTGCCGCCCATGGAGAGACCAACCACGGCGCGGTTGCCGTTGGAGCGGAACTCGTTGTTCAGCACCGGGATGAGCTCCTTGGTCAGGAACGTCTCCCACATGTAGTGCTTGCCGTTGCTTTCGCGCTGCCAGTCGGAGTAGAAGGAGGACTCGCCGCCGACCGGGAGGATGACGTTGACGTTCTTGTCGGCGTAGAACTGCTCGATGTTCGTCTCGATGGTCCAGCCGTTTTCGTCGTCTCGCGCGCGCAGGCCGTCAAGCGCCCACACCTCCGGGAACTTCGCGGACGGGTTGGAGTGCCAGTCGCGCGCCAGGAGGATCTGCACCTGGATCGGCTCCTGCGGCATGGAGGGGGAGTTGATGAAGACGGCGACGCGGCGGCTGGTGATCCACTCGATGCGGTCCACGCTGACGCCTGCGGGCAGGCCCGGAATCTGCGGGTCGTTCTCCACCTCGATCGGGGTACGCTGCGGCGGGTCGTGCGGGCGCAGGCCGTCGGAGATGCCGCTGCGGGAGGACAGCTGCGAGGACAGGCCGCCCGGCAGGCTGGACTGTGCGTGCGTGGCGGGCACCAGCGTCACGGCTAGTGCGGCGGGCAGCACCGCGGCGGTGATCCGGGTGGCGGTGGTTCGGTTTACTCGCATGAGTCTCCTACCTCGTCTGGCTACTGGTGTCACAAGAATAACTAGCAAAAGCTTAAGTTTCACTTGAAGGTTTAGTCGTGCGCGACACGCGCAGCGTTACACCCAGGCCGCACAAAACGCGAACACCGGCTACCAGTCAGCGGTAGCCGGTGTGGGCAACGAGGGTTTACCAGGCGTTCATCACATTCAGAATGCGCGGCTTGGTGGCCTCGAGCTGAGAGCCGAACTGATCCCAGTTGTGCAGGCCGGTCGGGGTGAACACCGCGGTGTGGCGCACGCCGGTGGCGTTCGCCTTCGCGGACCACGCGCGGGTGGTCGCGTTTGCAACCCCCTCCAACGCGATGCCGGCCGCCTGGTGCTCGGGCTTGTACTTCGCATCCGCTGGGCCAGGCACTGCCGAGCCGGCGGAGACGTAGACGTCCCTGCCGCGGAGGTTACCCATGTTCAAGAACGGGTCGTTCTCGTAACGCCGCGGGTTAAACGTGCCGCCCCACATGGCGTTGACGTTGTACATCCCGCCGTCGAGCAGCGCGGCGCGCAGTGCGGTCTGACCACCCGGGATGGTGGTAGCCAGGTAGCCGGAGAAGGACAGCACCTGGCGGAACTGGTTCGGGTGCTGCGCCGCCAAGTTGATCGCGGCGGTGCCGCCCATGGACAGGCCCAAGATGGAGTTGTTCGTGGGCGAGACACCGAAGTGCTGCTGCAGGTAGGGCGGCAGCTCCTTGGTCAGGAAGGTGTCCCACTTGTAGGTCACCGGGTTGTTGAAGTCGTAGGTGGCGGGGGCGTTCCAGTCGGTGTAGAAGGAAGATTCGCCGCCGACTGGCATGACCAGCGTGATGTTGTTGTGCACGAACGTGCGGGCCGCGTTGACGTCGTTGACCCAGGCGTTGGTGATCTCGGTCGCGCGCAGGCCGTCCAGCATGTACAGACCCGCGTTGCCGCCGTTCTTGGCGGGCTGGATCTGCATGGTGATGTGGCGGTTCATCGCGGGGGACCACACGGTGCAGCGCTGCACCCAGTAGGCCACCCGGTCCCACTCGCACATGCCGGTGGAGTCGGGGCGCAGCCAGTCGCGGTTCGCCGCCGAGGCCTGCGGCGCACCGACCACCACTGCAAGGGCGCTGGCCAAGGCCACGAGAAGCGCGGTGAGCTTACCGCGCACAGAGTTCTTGAAGTTCATACTTCCCCTCGAAACGAATTTTCAGGCAAAAGTGACGTTATCGTTATCGGAATAACAACTCAAGGCGTTACATCTCCGCGCGAACCTGCACGGGCCAGGCGATGCGTTCGCCGCCCAACCCTGGGTCCTCCCCGCGGCTGATGGCGCGCTGCGTCTCTTCGTCGAGGTACACCGCCGGGTCATCGGAGAGCTGCAGCGTGCGCCCCGGGCCCACGGAGTAGCGCACGTTCATCCAGAACCGGTCCCGGCTCATCGGCTCGCGCGAGGTGGCGAGCAGCTCCGCGATCTCGGGGCTGCGCAGCGCAGCGCGGGCTTGCTTCGCCTGCACGGTGTCGATGAACGGCGGCAGCCTGTCTAGGTCGGTGTCGGTGTCAGCCGCCTGCCACGTGAGGTCGAGCTGCTTGTCGTGCCCCACGCGCCCGTCCGGGTCGCGGGGCATCCGCGCGGCCAGCGGCGTCGCCAGGCCCACAGTGTCCAGAATGCGCACGTCGAGGGGCGCGTTCATGCTGGTCATGCCGAGGTTGAGCAGGTAGGCGGTCAGCGCCAGGTTACGCAGGTCGGTCTCTGCGGCCTCCCGGTCGCGGTAGAACCAGGCGTACGTTTCCGGGTCGGTGCTTACGCGGGCGAGGTTCAGCTGGGCCGCGCCGGCGCGTTGGCCTTTCGCGAGGGCGTCTTCCCAGTTCTGCATGAGCCTCGAGCCGAGGAAGTCTTCCGCGTAGCGCGGCGGGTTGGCGGGCTCGCGGCCCACCGCGTACGCCCAGAATTCGCGCTCGTCGATGATACGGAGTTCTTTTTCGCCGCTTTCGTACGCCTGCCAATCAATGGGGTGCGCGCGCACGACGGTCACGCTCGCCCACACCACCACGGCGGTGGCAACGGCCGCGGCCACGCGGCTGTACGGCACCGCCATTGCGGGCAGCAACAGCGCGAACAGTGGCAGCAGCCACATGCGCGCGTGCATGAAGTCGCCGCCCACGCGCAGGACGTACAGGGTGTGCACGAACGCGCAGCCCGCAACCAGCAGGACGATTGCTAATCGACGCCCTCCGGTCCCCCGCAGCAGCCACCCCGCCAACGCGGCCGCCCCCAGCACCGGCAGCCACAGCCAGTAGTAGCCCACGAAGTCGGCGAAGTACTCCACACCGCGGTCCCACTCGGAGCCGGACGCCGACTTGGCCACCGCGGTATGCGGGGTGATCAGGCCGTAGTAGCCCATGCGGAACAGCTGGTAGGCGGCTGGGACGGGCAGCGCGGCGGCGAGGATGCCGGCGGTCTTGCGGGGGCTGTAGGCGATGAGCACGATGCCGGTCACACCGCCGTAGAGCGCCAGCTCGGGGCGCACCAGCCAGGACATCCCGCACCAGAACGCCAGGAAGTAGCCGACCTCGGGCGCGCGGTGGCGCAGTGGCTGGGCCCAGGCCACGAGCGCCGCCCACCACACCGCGATCCACAGCAGCGACAGGCCCCACTCCAAGCCGGAGGTGGCGAAGTCGCGCGCGGGCGGCAGTGCGAGGTAGATGATGATGCCCAGCGGGATAACCGGCCCTACCCCACCCCAGAAACGGCCGGCGGAGTACGTGGACAGCGCCGCCGCCGCGACGGTGCACAACAGGGCGAGCCACATGGCGACGTCTTCAAGCCGCGCACCCGTGAGCCAGCCGAACGCTGCGATCAGGTACTGCCACAACGTGGACGTGTTGGCCTCGACGCGCTCGCCGGCGTTGAACACCGGGCCGTTGCCCGCCAAAAGGTTGCGCACGGTGCGCAGGACAATGAGGCCGTCGTCGGACATCCACCGGCGGGCCCACCCGCCCCAGAATGCGAACACGCCCGCAACTGCTGCTGCGACGAGCGCGGAGAGGCGGGCGTGTTTGGTCATTGCGACGATGTTAGTGGGTAGCTGTCTACCAACCCACGTTCGGCACGACGTAGACGGCCATGACAATGCAGAAGATCCACGCCACGGCGAGCAGTTGCAGCACGCGGTCCTCTAGCGCGATCTCGTCCGGCGCGCCACCCTGGCCGCCGTCCACCACGGAGGCGTAGCGCAGGATCGCGATGACGAACGGGACCATGGACACCTGGTACCAGATCGCCGCGGTGCCCTCGACGGCGTTGGAGAGCTGGAAGCCCCACAGCGCGTAGGACATCACCACGGCGGTGGCCGACAGCGTCCACACGAACCGCAGGTATGTCTCGGTGTAGCCCTGCAGCGCGCGCCGGATCTGCGCGCCGGTCTCCTTGACCAGCAGCAGCTCGGCGTAGCGCTTGCCGGACGCCATAAACAGCGACCCGAACGCCGCCACCAGCAGGAACCACTGCGACAGATCAATGCCCGCGGCCACGCCGCCGGCCATGGTGCGCAGCATGAAGCCGGAGGACACCAGCGCGATGTCGATCACCGGGATGTGCTTCCAGCCAAAGCAGTAGCCCAGCTGCAGCGCGATGTAGATGCCGATGACCCAGGCCAGCGAAGCGCCGTCGGTAGCCAAAAGCGACAGGCCGAGCGCCGCCGCGATCAGCACCGCGGCCATCGCGTACGCGAGGTTGATCGGCAGCATGCCCGAGGCGATCGGGCGGAAGCGCTTGGTGGGGTGGAGGCGGTCGGATTCGACATCGCGGGCGTCGTTGATCAGGTAAATCGAGGACGCGCCGAAGCAAAACACCACAAACGCGAGCAGGATGTCCACGGCGGTCCGGGAGTTGAACGATTCCGCCCCGGCGGCCAGCGGCGCGGCCAGCACGAGGACGTTTTTCACCCATTGCTTGGGCCGCAGGCCCTTGAGCATCGCGTCCGGCAGGTTCTTCGGCGGCGTCTTCTTCATCACCTGCTCAACGCCGGAGGTGTGCGGCTCCGACTTGATCAGGGGCTCGTCCACGGGTTCCTGGGTGCGATCCACTAGATCCTCTTCTCCGCCTCGATGGCCACCTTCGCCGTCGCCGCGCCAAGGGCTGCGCCCGCGAGGGTGTCCGTTGGGTAATGCACGCCGAGCAGGTTACGCGAGAGCATCATCACCGGCACGAGCAGCCACGGCCACTTTGTGCCCGTGATGTCCGCCAGGTGCGCGGCAGCAGCCGCGGTGTTCGCGGCGTGCGAGGACGGAAACGACAGCTGCGACGGCGTGCCCACGCCGATTTTCACCCGCGCGTCGTTCGGCCGCGGGCGGCGCACGATGCGCTTGAGCACCACCGTCGCGGCGTGCGCGGCGAAGGTGCCGGCGCCGAGCGCGATCCACTTGGAGCGCCTTTGCTTATCGACGACCGCTCCGCCAGCCGACACCGTCAGCCAGCCCAAATCGTGCTCGCCGAAGTGGCTCAGGGCGCGGGCGGCCTTCACGGTTTCCGGGGTGTACAGCCCATCTTGGATGGCGACGAGCAGGTTGGTTTCCCTATTGCGCATCAAACACCTTCCCCCAGTTGTCGTGGCTGGTCAGCTCCGGGCGCGCGGCGCGGTACTGCCGCTTCAGCTCCGGCCAGCGCTGCGTGATCTGCTCGCGCAGCTCCTTCTGCTCGGCCACCAGCGCGTCGGCAGCCTTCTTGTCGCGCTTGCGGAAGGTCACGCCGGTGCCGCCGGCGGTGGACACGGTCGCCGAGTCCAGGCGTGCAAGCGTGTACCAGCGCGCCTCGTCGGCGGTGAGGTTGAGCTGCGGCGCCTTCCAGTGCGAGCGGTCCTCGTCCTTGCGCAGGTGCAGCAGCGCCTTCGCGGCCCACGGCAGCTTCTTCACCTTGGCCAGGCGCCCGCCCATCTTGTGGGTGGGCACGCCCGGCGCGCCCGTGGGCGCGGGCAGCTCGGTGGCGCTGGGAAGCACCTGCGCGTCGGAGTACTGCTTGCGGATCCCCTGAATCCGGGGCAGCGAGGATTCGAGGATGTCGAAGAGCTGGTCCGGGCCGGCGAGGAAGTCGCGCATTGCCTCGTTCTGGATGGCGATGGTGGAGTACTCCATGCACATGTAGTGCTTTTGAGTCGACTTCCACATGTGCTTGAGCATCGCCTCCGGGTCGTCGGGCCCGTAGATGCTGGCCACGATGAGGCGGTTGCGCATGTGGAAGTACGCCTGCCAGTCAATCGCGTCGTCCTTGTCCGCCCAGGCCATGTGCCAGATGGCCACGCCCGGCCACGTGACCGTGGGAAAGCCGGCTTCCTTGGCGCGCAGCGCGTACTCGTTGTCATCCCACTTGATAAACAGCGGCAGCGGCAGGCCCATCTTTTCAGCCACCACGCGCGGGAACAGGTTCATCCACCAGCCGTTGTAGTCCACGTCGATGCGCCGGTGCAGTGGGCGCGAGGTGGTCTTGTGCGGGTTGAGGTCCTCTTCCTCCGTACCCGCGTAGCCGAGCGGGAACTTGGCAAAGTCGTGGTCGTACACCGCGTGCCGCGCCCCGGAGAACATGAAGATGTTCGGGTCCACGGTCTCGCCGGTGGTGCGCAGCTGCGAGCGGTCCTGCAGGTTGAGCATCTGCCCGCCCACCAGGATCGGCTGCTTGGCGTAACGCGCGGCCTGCACGGCGCGGACGATGGAGTCCGGCTCGATGGCGATGTCGTCGTCCATGTACAGGATGAACGGCGCGTCCGTACGGTTTAGCGCCTCGTACATGATGCGCGAGTAGCCGCCGGAGCCGCCCAGGTTGCCCTGGCGGAAGATCTCCAACTTCCCGTTGAGGTTCTTCTCGGCCTCGGCGAAGTCCGGCTCATCCGCCGGGTGCTGGTCGCCTTGGTCCGGCATGAGCACATTGCTAATCGACGCCTCCACGTACGGGTCTTCCGCCAACGCGTGCAACGCATTGACCGCGTCGCGGGGGCGGTTGAACGTGGGGATGCCCACGGCCACCTGTTTCGGCTGCGGGGGGACCACGGTGCCGTCGTCAAGCACCTGCTCCTTGGGCTCCTGCGGGGAGCACCACGCGGCGTTCGCGATGCGCGTGTCGTCCTCGGCGGAGATGTCGAACCACAGCCAGCCGCCGTCCTCGAAGTTGCTGAGCTTCAGCGGGATTTCGGTGTAGCCGGTGGCCTCTCGGCTTTCCACGGCAACGCGGACGCCGTCGTGCTTGGAGCGGTAGACGGAGATGGTCGCGCGGCCCTCGACCTCCATGGCCAGCACCACCGAATCCAGCTGCGACCACCGGCGCCAGTAGCTCGCCGGGAAGGCGTTGAAGTACGTCTCAAAGCTGGCCTCGTTACCCGCGGGGACCTCGAAGCTCGTGCGTTCAGACCAGCGCAGGCGCTGCGTGTTCTGCTCCTGCTCGATCAAGTACAGCATGCGCACGTCGTGCGGCTCGCCCTTCTTGGGCATGAGGACGCGCTGCAGCGTGTCCACGGCCAGGGTCTTGCTCGTCTCCACAGCTCTCACTTTCTGTTGTGGGCAATCAGAGTCCAAGCGTAACCGCTCTGCAGGTGTTTCCTTGGTGTGGCTCGCGGCTCAGCGGGGGTTAGCCGGAGAAGAGCAGGCGCAGGCCCTCACGGAGGTCGGCCACGATGCGGTCGGCCTCCGATTCGGGAACCCGCAGGTTGTCCAGAGTGAGACCGTTGATCAGCGCGGTAACTAGGCGCGCCTTGGGCTTTGCATCCCCCTCACCACCGAGCGCAAGGACAACACTGCTCTGAAAGTCTTCGAGGACCTCGGTATAGAGCGTCGCAATCCAGTCCCGGGTTGCGGAGGCGGAGCCGTACGTGACCCAGATTGCGGCGTCTTCGGAACGCACCCCTCCGATCGGGAGGAGCTCGGCAAGCCTCGCCACCCAGGTTTCGAGCTTGTCTCCCCTTTCAGAAACTGCAGCCACTCGCTCCCCCTGGCGCTGGATGGAACGGATGAACGCGTGCGCAAGCAAGGTGTCTCTATTCGGGGCGTGATACTGCACCGAGCCGGCGGCGAACCCGGATTCTTTTGCCACCTCCCGCACGCTCACCGCATCGAGGCCGCGCGTCGCGATGATGCGGATGGTCGCGTCGGCGACGGTTGCGGCCGATTCTGAGAACTGATGGCCCAGGGAAAAGTCATTCATGGTTGCGCCCCAGTCTAGGTTCTCGTACATTCGTACGGTGTAATACATTCGTACGAGAGAACCGGAGCGTCCCATGGGTTCAGTCATCCCCGTTGTTGGCTTGGCGCTGCTCGACAGCCTGAGCCTGGGCACCCTTGTCATCCCCCTCGCGCTCATCGTCCACTGGCGCGCTGTGAGAGTGCCAGCGCTGGCTACGTACCTGGTCACCGTCGCGGCGGTCTACTTCCTCCTCGGGCTGGGACTGCTCCTCGGGTTCGCCGGACTGGGCTCGGTCGCCGAACGGGTCACGCAGACCGACGTCTTCCCATGGATCACGTTGACGCTGGGCGCAGCCCTTGCGATTTTCGGCATCTTCGGACCCGACCCCAAGAAGCCCGAACCCGGGCAGTTGCCGAAACGCGCGGCCAGCGCAACAAGCAGTGTGCTAAGCATGGTCGCCTTAGGCCTGGGCGCATCGCTTACCGAGGCGGCGACGATGCTGCCGTACATCGCAGCGATGGGCATCATCGGCAGCTGGGAGATCCCATCCGTGGCAAAGGCTGGAGCCGTGGGCATCTACTGCCTTATTATGATCGTGCCAACAGTTGTCCTCGCTACCTTCGCGCTGCTCTTCGGCCAAAAGGTTTTCCCGCGGCTCGAGCGCCTCATCCCCCGCCTCGAGTACGAGGCAAAAGTGACGCTTCTCTGGATCGCCGCCATCGTCGGCATCTACATGGTGATCCATAGCGTCCCGATGCTCCGCGGCGACCTCCCCGCCTCGTAATGAGGACTGTTTTCGCGCGGCGGCTGCATTGGCGCTCGCCTCCCCGGGGCCGTTACGGTAGCTACGGTTTCCACCCCTTACCTGCTCGAGGGGAAATCATCTCACGCATTGAAAACGGTATACCTATGGCTGCTCCTCACACCGAGACCACTCGCGAACCGCTCGCGCCGACGGGCGTTGTGGAATCCTTCCGCTACGCATTTTCGTCACCCACCCGCCTGCGCAAGGAGGTTCTCGCCGGACTGACCGTTGCGCTGGCGCTCATCCCCGAAGCCATCGCCTTTTCCATCCTCGCCGGGGTTGACCCGTCGCTCGGGTTGTTCGCCTCCGTGATCATGGCCATCACCATCGCGTTCACCGGCGGGCGCCCCGCGATGATCACGGCCGCCACAGGCGCTGTCGCCCTAGTCATCGCTCCCGTTGCCCGGGAGTACGGGCTGGACTACTTCATCGCCACCGTCCTGCTGGCGGGCGTGCTGCAAATCGCGCTCGCCGCCCTCGGCGTGGCCAAACTGCAGCGATTCATCCCCCGCTCGGTGATGATCGGTTTCGTCAACGCCCTGGGCATCCTCATCTTCACGGCGCAGCTGGAGCATCTTATCGACGTACCAAAGGTCGTCTACGTACTGGTAGCAGCGGGCATCGCGATCATGCTCGGGTGGCCCAAACTCTCGGGCGCCATCCCCGCTCCGTTGATCACCATCCTTGTGATCAGCGCGGTCGTGGGGCTGACGGGGATGAGCGTGCCCACTGTTTCGGATATGGGGCAGATGCCGGAATCTCTGCCGCACCTGTTCATTCCCAACGTGCCGTTGACGCTGGAGACGCTGCAGATCATCGCGCCGTATTCCCTGGGTATGGCGATTGTCGGCCTGCTGGAGTCGCTGATGACCGCGAAGCTGGTGGACGACATCACGGACACGCACTCCAACAAGACCCGCGAATCCTGGGGGCAAGGCGTAGCCAACATCGCCTCCGGACTGTTCGGGGGAATGGGCGGCTGCGCGATGATCGGTCAAACCATGATCAACGTCCGCGAATCTGGGGCGCGCACCCGCCTATCTACGCTGCTGGCCGGCGTATTCCTCCTCGCCCTCATCCTGCTGCTCGGCAACGTGGTGGGCCAGATCCCGATGGCGGCACTCGTGGCCATCATGATCATGGTGTCTGTGGGCACCATCGACTGGCACTCGGTGCACCCGCGCACCCTGAAATTCATGCCGCTGTCGGAGACCGTGGTGATGCTGGTAACCGTCGTAGCAACACTTGCCACCAGCAACCTCGCAGTCGGTGTCGTGCTCGGCGTGCTCACCGCGATGATCACCTTCGCCCGCCGCGTGGCACACCTCGCCTCCGTCGAGCAGGTTTCCGCCGAGGGCACCACCAACGACGGGCAGGTGGACACCCGCACCTACCGCATCCACGGCCAACTCTTCTGGGCCTCCAGCAACGACCTGGTGTACGCCTTCGACTACACCGACCCTGCAGACAAGATCGTCCTCGACTTGAGCGCGGCCGAGGTGTGGGACGCCTCCACCGTGGCCACGTTGGACTCCGTCACCCGCAAGTTCGAGGAACGAGGCAAGACCGTCACGATCGTCGGCCTCGACGGGCCGAGCAAGGACCGCCTGGACCGCCTGTCCGGAAAACTCAACAGCCAATAACGGCGCGTCTCCCGTAGGCTGCGAATCATGCAGTTCAAGGGATACAACGACGACGGTCTCCCCCACGACCCCGCAGGTGGACAACGCCACGGCTCCGGTTCGCCGGCGCGCAACTACGCCATCGGCGCAGCCTGCATCGTGGTGGCCGTGCTCTCGTTCGCGTTCCTCACCGGCTCGACCGCCGTGTTCATCGGCATCGCGGGCGCGGTGACCGGTGCGGTGTTTCTGATCATGGGGATCCAGGGCAGCGGCGACCAGCAGCCGGACGCCTTCGAGCAGGGAAACTTCGGCACCCAGGACCCGGGCGCGGACTACGACTGGGACAGCAACTTCCGCCGCGAGTTCGGCGACGGTCAGCACCGCTAAAGCCCGGGCCGCCTAGGTGTTGCCCGGTGGCGGCGGCGTGCCCTAAGCTAATCACGTTAGCTTAGGCACACCTAACCCAGGGTGCTTTCGTTCCCGACCGAAAGGGCGAACCTTGAAACGCACTTCCCCACTGTCGCTTCAGCGACTGACCGCTACCTTCGCTACAGCTGCGCTGCTGCTCTCCGGCTGTTCCAGCGAGTCCGCCGACTCCGGCCAGCGCACCGACGAGGCAGGGTCGAACGACCGCATTGTCACGCTGGGGCTTGGCGACGTGGACACCGTCCTCGCACTGGGGGAGCAACCGGTCGGCTATGCCACCTGGGAGGCAGAGGGCTCGGGCGATCCGTCCGGCCTCGGACCGTGGGCGAAAGACAAGCTCACCGCCGAGCCGAACCCGATCCGCAACACCACCACCGAGTTCAGCACCGACACCGCTGAGCAGGTCGCAGCGCTCGATCCGACCAAGATCATCGCAGTCAACAGCGGTTTCGACAGCGACAAGCAGGCCCTGCTGCAGCAGATTGCGCCGGCGACCTTCCATTCCGACCAACACGAAGACTGGCAGGTGCCGTGGGACGAGCAGATTAAGGAGATCGCGGCGGCGTTGGGTCAGGAAGCTGAGGGCGACAAGCTCATCGCAGAATCAGAGCAGGCTTTCGCGGACTTCCGGCAGGCGCATCCGGAGCTGCAGGGCAAGACCGCGGTCATCGGGATGCCCTACGACGGCAAGCTCGGCGTGTACACGGCAGGCGACGGCCGCGGCTCCTTCATTGAAAAGCTCGGGTTTACCATTCCGGACAAGTTCAACGGTGACGGATCCAGCTTCTTCATCGATTGGTCCCCCGAGAACTACTCCGACCTCAATGACGTGGACTACGTGTTCATCCTGGACTACTACGGCGCGATCGACGCACTGAAAAACGATGCCGCGTTTGCGAACCTCGACGTCAACACGCGCGGCGGCGTGCACTGGCTCGACACCGACACCGCCAACGCGATGAGCATGCCCAACCCGCTGACCATCCCGTACGCGATCACACAGATTGACCAGGAGCTCTAGAGCGCGCTAGCGGGGCACGATCAGCGGCCCTCCTGCCACCGGGTCCTCGGCGACCACGGCGGGCAGCGAGAATACGTCGGCAAGCAACTGCTCCGACACAACCTCGACGGGCGTGCCCGCCGCTTGCACCTCGCCGCCTTTCATCACAACCAACTGGTCGGAAAAACGCGCCGCGAGGTTCAAATCGTGCAGCACCATGACCACGGTGCGCCCCATGTCATCGGCGAGACGGCGAATAAGTGCAAGTAGCTCGACGGAGTGGGAAAGGTCCAGATACGTGGTCGGCTCGTCCAAAAGCACAAGCGGGGTGTCTTGGGCAAGCACCATCGCGATCCACGCGCGCTGCCGCTGCCCGCCCGAGAGCCGCTCGAGCGGGCGCTCTGCAAACCCGGCCACCTGGGTCAGCTCCATTACCTCGTCCACCATCGCGCGGTCGTTCCCCGAGGTCTGGCGCAGCCACGTCTGGTGCGGGTGGCGCCCGCGCCCGACCAAGTCACGCACCGTCAGCCCGTCCGGTGCTACGGGGGTTTGCGGTAGCACCGCGAGCGTGCGGGCGATCTCGCGGCGTTTCATCTCCGCTGAGTTTCGGCCGTCCAATACAACCTCGCCGTGCTCGCGCGGGATCAGGCCAGCGACCGCACGCAACAACGTCGATTTACCGCAGCCGTTCGGTCCGACGATGGTGGTGACGCCGCCGCTCGGGACGTCGAGGACGAGCCCGTCGATGATCGTTGCCGCACCGTATCTGACGGTGAGATCACGCACGTGAAGCATTACAAGGTCACCTTTCTGGTCGCGCGCATCAGCGCATAGAGCAAAGCCGCCCCACCGAACGCTGACGTGGCCACGCCTACCGGCAAGTCTCCCGGCACAACGGTGCGCACCGCGAGGTCCGCACCGGCGACGATCAGCGCGCCAGCAATCATGGCGGTGCTAAGTGGGGGCGTGGGGGCATGCGCTAATCGACGGCCCACGTGTGGCGCCACAAACGCCACAAAAGCAATCGGGCCTGAAGCCGCCACCGCCGTCGATGTCAACGCCACGGCAAGCACCATGAGCACAAGCTGGGTGCGCCGCGGATCGACGCCCAGCCCTGCAGCCGTGTCGTCCCCGAGAGAGAGGGCTTCGAGCTGGAATGACGCCCAGCGCAGAAGCGGCACAACCAGCGCAAGCGCCACCAACACAGCGGCGGCGTCACCCCAACCCGAGGATCCGACAGAGCCGGTCACCCACGCCTGGGCTTTGCCCACATCGCGGTAGTCGGCGCGGACGAGGAGGAAGGAGTTGTACGCCACCGCCAGGGCGTTGAGGATGATGCCGGCGAAGATGAGCTGAAACGATCCCAGCCCGCCGGCGCGGCTGAGCCACCACATCGCCAAGGAGACCGCTATCCCGCCGACAAACGCGCTCAGCGGCACCCCGAGCGCGCTGAGCAGCACCCCGGTACCGCCACCCGCGAGCAGCGCTGTAAGTGCGAACGCCGACGCACCTGAAACAACGCCCAGGATGTCTGGGCTGGCCAGCGGGTTACGAGTGATCGTCTGAAAGATCGCGCCCGCGAATCCGAGCGCGGCCCCCACCGCCAGCGCCGTGGCTACACGCGGCAGGCGCCACTCGACGACCACGGTGCGGGCCATGCCGGTGGACTGTCCGGTAAGGGCGGCGAGGACGTCGTGAAGCCCAAGCCCGAATTCCCCCACCATGATGCCTCCGAGCGCGACGGCGAGCCCGCACGCCGCGAGCACGACATTGACTGCGAACGTGCGGGTCACAGCTTCGCCCCCTTCCGCAGCAGGTACAGAGCGAACGGGGCGCCGACGAATGCGAGGGTGATGCCAACTTGCAGCTCACCGGGGCGGGCGATGACTCGGCCGGCGACATCCGCGAGAAGCAGCAGCGTCGCACCGGCAAGCGCGGAGCATGGCAGCACCAGCCGGTAATCCGGCCCGGTCAGGGAGCGGACGATATGCGGCACGACCAAGCCGACAAACCCGATCGGGCCCGTCCCCGCCACAGCTGCACCGGCAAGAAGGGCGACCAGCAGGATCCCCACCGCGCGTGTGGCTGCGACGTTGACGCCGAGCGAGTGCGCGACGTCATCGCCCAGGTTCACCATGTTCACCCGGTTCGCCGTGGCGAACGCAGCCACCAGGCCGACCAGTACGACCGGGGCGACGGCGACGACGATGTGCATGTCCCGGCCCGCGACGGAGCCCGCCGTCCAAAACCGCATGTCATTGAGGCTTTGCGTGCTGGTGAGCACGATGCCGCTGGTCAGCGCGGAACACACCGCCCCGAGTGCGGACCCGCCGAGTACCACCGTGATCGGGGTGGAACCGCGGGTTCGCGCGCTCAGTGCAAAGACGAGCGCTACCGCCACTGTCGCGCCGAGGAAACCTACCCCCACCGCGACCAGCACCGGCAGCGAGCCGAACATGGCCGTTGCTGCAGCCACCGCAAGCGCCGCCCCCGGCCCGATGCCCAGCAGGTTTGTGTCAGCCAGAGGATTGCGCGTGTGCCCCTGGAGCAGCGCTCCCGCTGTGCCAAGCGCCGAGCCGGCGAGCAGGCCGAGCAACGTGCGTGGAACCCGCAATTGGGCAACCACTTGCGCTTCCTCGCTGACCTGCCCAGATTCGGTGTGGAACGCGAGGGCAAGCCCGTCACGCACAGCGCTGACGCTTTCTGCCACGCTCATCTGCCGCGCGCCGACAGCGAGCGAGAGCAACACCGCGGCGACAGCCGAAATCCCGAGCGCAATGGCGAACCCCGCGTGTCTAGTCGCACTCATGGTCTGTCACCGCCAATACCCCATGAACGAGACATGCTCGCGCGGCAATCCCGCCTCCTTAACCAACAGGCGGCGCATCGCTTTCACCGAAGTGTTCTTGCCGGCGATCCAGTAGTAGGTGTGTCCGGACGCGCCCGCCCCACCGTTGATGGCTTCCCCGCTTCCCGAATACGTCGGGGTTTCCCAGACATTGTCTCGCTGTACCTCACCGTCGTTATCGGGCTCATCGGTGGTGGGACCTACTGGGCCCCGCAGCGGCTCAATGTCCTGTTTAAGTTGCGTGTAGAGCATGTCCCCATGCCCGGCTTCGGGCTCGGTGCGGAAGTGCCAGCGGACATCAACGTGGGCAGGCGCATCGATTTGAAGGCTGTTGCCCGCCGGCACCTCAATGTCGGCGGAACCGGCGAGGTCTTCAGGCCAGTCCTCCAGCACTCGGGAAATCGCTGGAAGAGCAGTTTCATCGCCGTACAGTCGAGCGGCCGCGGCAGCGCCGGGAGCGAATTCGATGCCGACGCCAGACGCGTCATCGCGGGTCGGCCCGATGATCCACAGCGCCTGCCCGGGCAGTGCGCTTTCCGCCCACGCGGAGGCCGGCCCAGCGTTGTGGCCGTGCAGCACGAAATCCACATCGAGCTCGTCCGGGTCACCGTCGTTGCGCCGGAGGTCGCGAATGGAGTAGGTGCGGAGATGCCCGCGCGTGTGTTCCGGCATGGCGCGCCAGAGGTCCCACCACCCCTCGGCCGGCAAATCAACAAGCCCTGCCACCGACGGGATGATGAGCTTGATCCGCAGATCCATGATGGGCACAGCGGGGCCCATTGCGTCGACACCAGTGAACGTCACACGTTGAAAATTCGGTGCGATGCGCTCGCTGCGAACGACTGTTGCAAGGAAGGGCCGGAAACTCACCGCACGGACTATATAGGATTGCCTAACTTAACAAAAGTGTGGGGCTTGCCGATCAACAAAGGCTCTTACTGCTGCCCCCTGCTCGGAGCCGCCAGCGCCTTGCAGTCGCGCGCGAGAATGAGGCTGCCCACGCGCACTTCAGCCGCGAGTCCGGCGGCGCGCTCAGGGTGGTTCAGCAGGCGAGCGGTGAAAGCGCTTATCCAATACGCTCCCTTACTCACCTACGTTCGATACGTTAGAAGGTGTCATTTCCCCCAGATCCTTTCAACGTTTGCAATGGCGAAAACTCAAAAGGTGTCCCGGCCGCAGTTCAGAACCCCTGATCCCACGCAGAAGACCACCAGAACATCCAACTCACAAGGTTCAGCAACAGCAGAACCAACGCGCCCATCCAGCGCCGCCCTCCCCCACCTCCCACCTAGTGAGTTAAAAAACGTAACCTGCAGTGCCTGCGCAGGAACATTCAACCTTTCGTCGACGGGAGTTTTCCCCGACCACTTCTTCAATTTCAGGGCCATGCGGAAGCCGTGCAGCGGAAGCGGAAAACGCTACGCACACCTACAGAAGCCACAAGCTCCGACGCCATCCACAAAGAAAAACCCCGCAGTCCAAAAACAATCAAACAAACAAGATCCAGCGCCAAGCTATCCGCGGCTGAAACTCTCTAAACTCGGCAAAGTCGAATGCCCAGCTTGCCACAGGGCTTTGACCCCAAATCTGAAGAACAACTCCCTGCCCGTACACAAAAACAATAGCGAATCGTGCCGGATGAGCAACCGGAAGTTTGACTTTGTTGCAAAGAACAACAAGGCGGCCAAGAAAGTCTCTCCGGCTGCGCAGTCCTACGCAGAGAAATACAAGGTCCGCTCCCCGGAGCAAATCCGCAAAGAGAAACAACGAAGCCAACGTTCGGCGAAGGACCGCAGGCAGGAACAACGCAAAGCACGCCGACGCCAGCGGCGCCACTCCGACAGCTACGCTCTCGACTGCTACGACAGCTGGGGCATAGACGACCACAGCGTTGACCAGGGGGTAAGCGTCAGAACGTACCGAGGCGGACTTCCTGGCCAAGGGAAACGCCGGTAGGCCAAAACAGCACCATTGTGAACGTAGATACACAACCCTCACCCGATTCAGACACTCCAGCAGGCGAGAGCTCAGAGAAAAGGGCGAAACTTACACCGTTAGATCGCGCTCAGCTCCTAGTAGATCGAGAAGCCGTCGATGCGCGCCTCGCTTATGAAGAGGAACGCACAGTTCTACTGGGCAAGCTCAAAGCAATCCGAGACGGAGCTCTTGATGCTGGTCTAAAAGCCGAAGTTCTCAGCCAGCTGGATGAGGTCGAGAAGAATTACTCCAGCGTCTTGCGCCGACTGGAATCGGGTATCCGTGGGGCGGAGATCCTTGCCTCAATCACCAAGACTAAACGCAACACCGGAAAGAAACGAGGCGGCCGGAACCAGCAAGCTCCCCCTCCAAAAACACGAATCAAACGGAACTCGTCGTCAAACGATTTCGTGCGGGCGGTTCGAGCACTCGATCGCGAAGCGAGGGAGCAGGCCCGTCTCGCGGCCCAACATCGAGAATTCAAATCGATGGTGCAATCCCATCCCTACCGGCCGAATAGCGTTGTCGCGGATCGAGTCTACTTAACATCGGGATTCAAAAATCCACGCGCCCGCAAGTAGTCTCTAGTCAGCCCGGGCATCCTGGTTTAGCCAAGTTTCGCACTCTTGCTAAAACCTACGGACCCAGCGCCCCGATTGGAATCACTGCGACACCGTCGTTCCGGCGGAGTGCGGGTCCTCCCGAGGTGATCACTACCAATGCAGGGTCGTCCTCCAGGTGGCCTGCGAACCGCTTGAGTGTGTCTGCTGCATGCTCAATCACCTCCGGGGTGTATCCCAGCTTGACTTCAACGAGCACGTCCCGGCCGCCGACGTTCGCGACCGCGTCGACCTCAAGCTTCGTATTAAGCCGGGCGTGGTACACCGTTCTTCCCGTGAACGCACGAAGTTCATGCACCACCAACGACTCAAAGAGTTGGCCGAAGTATGCGGGGTCCCGGAGTAGGTGCTCCGGCCCTCGATCCAGAGCCGCCATGGCAAAGGAAGGGTCAGCGAGATGGCGCTTCGGCGCTTTCCTCAGCGTCGCTTTGGAACGCAGGTGCGTGAACCAGGCAGGCTGATCCACGGAGACGAAAATGCTCGCGAGAGCATCGAGATAGTCTCGGGTTGTTTCCCGAGAGGTATCGGCATCGGTCGCGATGGTTTGCAGCTCGAGCTCAGTGCCCACACCACGAGCTAACGAGCGGATCATCCGTCTGACTCGCTCTGAATCACGATTGACTCCGCCCGGAGTGCGAATATCCACGTCCGCAACGGTTTGTATGTAGTCCCGGACGTTTTCAAGCGCATCTTCAAACGGGAGACCGACGTTGTAAGGAAGGCCACCCCGGCACACTCGTTCCGCCAATTGCGGAAGTGTTAACGCTGGTGCCGAAAACGGCAACGGATCACCTGCAACCGCCGCAGCAAACGAAACCGACCCATCCGATTCCCCGGTTTCAAAAAGGGTCATAGTCGACATAGTCATTCGTGCGAACCGGCCCGCACCCGAGTGGCTCGTCGCGTCCGCCCCAGGGGCCGTGGAACCGGTGAAGATGAACTGCCCCTTCGCCTGGCGCTCATCAATGACGTGCCGTGCGAAATCCCACAGTCTCGGCTGCAACTGCCATTCGTCGATGAGTCGCGGTGTGGCACCGTCAAGCAGCAGCCGCGGGTCATTATCCATGGCGAGGGTGACACCCGGATCGGTCTCCACGTTTAGGGAACTCGCTGCTTGTTGTTTCGCCGTTTCCGTCTTTCCGCAGCCTTTCGGTCCCTGAATAAGGACGCCGCCCTGTCTGCGGAGCGATAGCCCCAATTCAGCATCTGCCAATCGTGGTATGTACCCGTTCACCATACGGCATCATCGTAGCAGCTACGAGCGCTTGCTTGGCATTCTGAAAGCATCGAGATTGACATTTTGAAAACACATCGCTTGGCGTTTTGAAAGCAGATTACTTAGTATCTCGAAAACGGGGCGGGCCGGAGGGGCGTCGATAAGCAAAGGGACCCTACTTCGGCTCCCACAGCGTGCTCGGCGCGGCGAGCGCGCTGCGGTCGCGGGCGAGGATCAGCTTGTCCAGGTCTGCCAGCACCGCGTCGACGTCGGCGGGGTTGTACTGGCGCTCCCGGCGCGCCTGCTGCAGCTCCCTGCTCGCCGCCCGCAGCGCAACTTCCTGCATCTGCGCCGCCCCGGCGCGGGCGCGCTTGAAGGCTTCCTTGCGCTCCTCGGATCCCTCCGGGTCCTGCAGGCGCTTCTCCGCAATGGAATCCAGCCACTCCTGCACCATCGCGTAGGCCTCCGGCGCGAACTCCTCGCCGTGCTGCTTCACCGCTTTGCGCGCAGCGGCGTAGGCGCGCTGGTTCAGCTCTTCGACGGCCTTGTCCCCGCCCGGTCCGTTTTGCAGGTCGAGCTTGTCCACGAGCCACGGAAGCAGCAGCCCGGGCACCACCATCGTGCAGGTGAGCACGGTCAGCGCGACCACCGAGAGCTCGTGGTGATACGTGGTCGTCGAGGCGGGGATTGCCAGCACGAGCGCCAGCGTGACCAAGCCGCGCATGCCCGCCCACGCCATGAGCAGCACTTCCTGCATGCGCAGCGGCGAGACGTTGGTGTGATGCATGTTCTTGTTGATCCTGTACAGCACAAACATCCAGGCAAACCGGACAGCGAAGGCGACGGCAGAGAGGACGACGCCGACCTGCACCGCCTGCCAGATGTGCGTGCCTGCGGTGTCGAGCGCGTCGCGCACACTCATGCCGATCAGGCCGAACGCGACGCCGGTGAACAGCAGCTCCACCGTCTCCCAGAACGAGTGGCCGGTCAGTCGGTCCTCGGCGGTCATGGTGGAGCGCGACGACATCTCCACCGCGGCGATGACGATCGCGATAACGCCGGATGCCTCGATGGCCTCGCAACCCGCGTAGATGGCGAACGGGAGCACCCAGGTAAACGCGGTGCGGATCACGGAATCCGGCACGGTGTTGGCGAACATGGCGGCCAGCCGGCCCACGATCAGGCCGATGACCACGGCGGCGACCGCCGCGTACAGGAACTGGAAGAACCCTTTGGTGAAGTCCACCTCGCCGTGAGCCACCGCCGCCGCCATGGCGACGTTGAAGGTGACGATGGAGGCGGCGTCGTTGAACAAACCCTCCGTCTGCAGAGTGCTGGTGATGCGCTTCGGGATGCCGGCCGGGCCCGCCACCGCGTCCACAGCCACCGGGTCCGGCGGCGCGATCGCGGCGGCGAGGACCATCGCGGCGGCGAGGCTCAGCCCCGGCAGCATCCACATCGCCGTGGCGGTCAGCGCCGCGGTGGTGAGGAACACCAGGATGACGGACATGGTCAGCACCACGTTGAGCTGGGAGCGGATCTGCCCCCAGCTCGTGCGCCGGGCCAGCGACCACAACAGCGGCGGCAGGAAGATCGGCAAAATTAAGTGCGGATCGATGGACACCGTGTCGATGCCGGGGATGAAGATCACCGGCGCGACCACAACAGTTAGAAGCGCCGGCCACGGCAGGCCAGTGCGCTCACCTACCGCGGCGACGAGGACGGTGGCTAGAAGCAGCCCGATTAGTGCTATGAACGTTCCCACGTCGATTCAGTTTACGACGCAGGGGCGGGTAGGTGCCCCAGAGCTAAACCGCGTCGAAGTACTCCACCGCGGTTCCGTCAATAACCTTCGACGGCACCCCGACCTTGCCGGCGTCGCGCGTTGCGGCGTAGCCGGACAACCGGTCGCGGTAGTGCAGGAAGCGCTTCAGGCTGCCCAGCTCGGCGACGTCGTACAGCTCGGCGTCTTCGAAGTTGTTCGGGTTGTCGTTGTAGTCGGCGATGACGTCCGCGCAGTCCGGGCAGTCGGGGTGAACGAAAATCTCTTGCTTAGCCATGCCGCCAACCCTAGTGGCAAGCCATCGCGGCCACCCCCTAGTGCCCGCGCGGCTGGCTCAAGGGTTCGCCGGACTCGAAGAACGGGCGCAGCTGGTTGTCAAACAGGGTCAGTGCGGCGGCGATGGCCATGTGCATGTCCAGGTACTGGTAGGTGCCCAACCGGCCTCCGAACAGGACGTTGTGCTGCTCGGATTCTTCCGCCGCGAGGCGTCGATAGGCTTCCAGCTTCTCGCGGTCCTCCGGGGTGTTGATGGGGTAGTAGACCTCATCATCCTCCGAAGCGAAACGGGAGTACTCCTTCACAATCACCGTCTTGTCGGACGGGTACTCGGAGCGCTCCGGGTGGAAGTGTCGGAACTCGTGGATGCGGGTGTACGGCACGTCCGCGTCGTTGTAGTTCATCACCGGGGTGCCCTGGAAGTCGCCGACTTCGAGCACTTCCTGCTCGAAGTCGAGGGTGCGCCAGCCCAGGCGGCCCTCGGCGTAGTCGAAGTACTGGTCCAGCGGGCCGGTGTAGACCACCGGCGCGTCGGGGTTCTCGGCGCGGACCTCGTCGCGTACCTCAAACCAGTCCGTGTCCAGCCGTACGTCGATACGCTCATGCGCCGCCATCTTCTCCAGCCACGCGGCGTAGCCGTCGACAGGCAGGCCCTCGTAGGTGTCGTTGAAGTAGCGGTTGTTGAAGGTGTAGCGCACCGGCAGGCGCGAGATGATCTCCGGCGGCAGGTCGGTGGGGTCGGTCTGCCACTGCTTGGCGGTGTAGTGCTTCACGAACGCGTCGTAGAGCGGCTTGCCGATCAGCGCGATACCGCGCTCTTCCAGGTTCGTCGCGGCTGCGGGGTCGAGGCCCTCGCGCTGCTCCTCGATGAGCTTCTTCGCCTCCTCCGGCGAGTAGTAGCGGCCGAAGAACTGGTTGATCAGGCCCAGCCCCATGGGGAACTGGTACGCCGAGCCGTCGTGCATGGCAAAGACGCGGTGCTGGTAATCCGTGAAATCGGTGAAGCGATTGACGTACTCCCACACGCGCTCGTTGGAGGTGTGGAACAGGTGCGCGCCGTACTTGTGCACCTCAATGCCGGTTTCCGGCTCGTTTTCGCTGTAGGCGTTGCCGCCAATGTGGCTGCGCTTTTCCACCACCAGCACGCGTTTGCCCAGCTCGCTCGCCGCCTGCTCGGCCACCGTGAGGCCGAAGAAACCCGATCCAACAACAATGAGGTCGTATGCCATGCGGCCCATTTTCGCACAGTTGCCTATCGACGCAGCTTCGCCGCGACACGCCCCGTTACGTCTCAAGTCTTACTTTAAGGTTTAACTTCCACTACACTTCACTTCTGTCACATCTGCCACTATTGTCCCAGTGAACTTTAACAGCCTCAGGAGTACTACCGTGCAGCAACGTCGCAGCATCCAGGGTGGCGCGGCCCGGCCCGCCCGAGCCGCGATCATGCCCGTGATCGTGTCCATCCTCCTCATCATCGCCCTCGTCGCCGCCAACGCGCTCAGCGGCAACCGCATCCTCCCGGTCCAGTCCCTCAGCGCGGACGCACCCGAGGTCTACACCACCTCCGAGTCCTTCGCGTCCGGCGCGAACGTCACGGTCGATGACGCCGCCATCCGCACCCAGGGCGGAGAGGACCAGGTACGGCGCGTGGTGAAGGAATTCACCAACGACCGCGAGTTCTCTCTGGTCGGCCTGACGTGGACGGGCGACCGCGACGTCGCCGCCTACGTGCGCGCCCTGCGCGCGGACGGCACCTGGTCCGAGTGGTTCCAGATGGACCGTCTGGACCCGCCGGCAGGCAGCGACAAGTTCGGTACCGAGCCGATCTTCGTGGGCCGCACCAACCGCGTCCAGGTCTCCACCGGCAACGTCGACCTGCTGGACGGCGGACGGACCGACTCCGCCGCGTCCACCACCGCCAACGACATTCAGGCAGTCTTCCTGGACGGCGGCACCGGCACAGCCGAGGGCGGCATCCAGCCCGTCGCCGACTCCTACACCTGGGGCATGCCCAAGGTGGTCACCCGCGCGCAATGGGGCGCCGGGCGCAGCAGCGCCCCGTACTACGCGGAACCCACCACCGCCGCCACCGTGCACCACACCGCCGGCTCCAACAACTACTCTGCAGCCGAGGCACCCGGCATCGTGCGCGGCATCTGGCAGTACCACGCCGTCCAGCTGGGCTGGGGCGACATCGGCTACCACGCGCTAGTGGACAAGTACGGCACCATCTACGAGGGGCACGCGGGCGGCATGGACCGCGGACCGCAGGGCGCGCACGTGGGTTCTTTCAACCAGAACACCTGGGGCGTGTCCATGATCGGCGACTACCAGCGCGCCGAGCCCACCCCCGCGGCGCTGAAGGCCATTGGTGACATCATCGGTTGGAAGGCCGCAGTCGCCGGTTTCGACCCCAACGGCAGCAGCTACCACTACGCCGAGGGCAACTTCAGCGGATCCAAGTTCGCCGCCGGCCAGGGCGCTACCTTCCCGAACATCAACGCGCACCGCGACTTCCACTACAACACCTGCCCGGGCGACAACCTCTACTCCAAGCTGCCCATCATCCGTGCCAACGCAGGGGCGAAGTACCGCGCGCTCCGCGCAGGTGAGCGCGTTGGCGTAGAGGCGAAGCCGAGCACGCCGGCGGCCAACCCCGCCCCGGCTCCCACTCAGGCCCCTGCTCCGGCCCCCGCTCCGGCCCCGGCGCAACAGCCGTCCCTCGATGGCGTGCTAACCGCCCTCGCCTCCGGGGATCCGGCCACCGTCGCCGGCGCCGCGGGCACCGCCGTCGGGTTGGTGCTGCTCTACCTCGCCAGCCAGGACAAGCTGCCCGCCATCGACACCAATGGCGAGGTGCAGATTTACGACGGGCTAACGCTGGCAGACGCAGCCGAGCTGACCAAGCAGATCAGCCCCGCAGTCGCACCCACGCTCAACGCGTTCGGTTCCAGCGGCGCCGCCGAGGTCTGGACCACCCTTGAACCGGCCCTGGGCAAGCTCGTCGCCGGTGTCGGCGGCCCGACCGGGCCGGCGGTGGCGCTATACGCCAACGGCATCGGCGCCCGCAACGACCAGGGCGAGATCATCGCCCTTGTCGGCAAGATTGCGGAGGCGTGGCTGCAACAAGGCCTCGACGCCGGCCCGCTGGGCATGCCGATCACCCCGGCCTTCAACCCCAGCACCGACACCGTGCGGGTGGACTTCGAAGGCGGCTTCATCACCTACAACCCGGCCACCGACTCGGTGGACATCAACACCAACTAGGCCCTCGCGCGCTCGGGCCTAGACCAGATCCAAACAGCGCGCCACCGCGTCCTCCCACGCGGCGACAAGCCGGTCCCTTTCGGGGCCGGCCATTGTGTTGTTCCAGGTGGTCGCGGTGCCGAGCGTGAGCGGATCGTCGAGAAGCGAAGCCCCCATCCCGGCTGCCGACGCCGCGCCCATGACCGTCGTCTCCGTATTGGCGGGCCGCTCGACGGCGAGCCCGAGGATGTCCGCCTGCATCTGCATGAGCAGGTCGTTGGTGGTCATCCCGCCGTCCACCTTCAACGACGTCGGCCGGCCTCCCATCGCTTCCACCACCTCGCGCGCCTGCAGGCACGTCGCCTCCAACGCGGCCCTGGCGATGTGGCGCTTATCCACGAAACGGGTCAACCCCACGATCACACCCCGTGCATCGGGGCGCCACCGCGGCGCGAACAGGCCCGAAAACGCCGGGACGGTCACCACTCCCCCACTGTCATCGACTTGCCTGGCCAGGGTTTCGGACTCCGCGGCGGTGCCCAGGATGCCCAGCTGGTCGCGCAGCCACTGGATCAACGCGCCGCCCACAGCTACCGAGCCCTCCTGGGCGTACACCGGTGGCTGGCCCTCCACCTGGTAGGCCACGGTGGTGAGCAGCCCGCGGCCGCTGAACCGCGGCGTGTGACCTGTGTTGAGCAGCATGAACAGACCGGTGCCGTAGGTCATCTTGGCGTCGTTTTCATGGAGGCCCCCTTGGCCGAACAACGCCGCCTGCTGGTCGCCCAGCACGCCCGTGATAGGCACCCCCGCCAACGGGCCGCGGCGGCGGATCGTGCCGAAGTGGCCCACCGACGGGCGGATCTCGGGGAGGATGGCGCGGGGGACGCGGAGCTCGCTACAAAGCATCTCGTCCCACTGCAACGTTTCCAGGTTCATGAGCAGCGTGCGCGACGCATTAGTCACGTCCGTGAGGTGCAGCGCACGCTCCGGTTCCTTGGCGCCGCCGGTGAGGTTCCAGATCAGCCAGGTGTCGATCGTGCCGGCAAGCAGCTCGCCATTCTCCGCCCGCTCGCGCGAGCCCGGCACGTTGTCCAGGATCCACGCCCACTTCGGCGCCGCCGGGTACGAGTTGTGGAGCAGCCCCGTCCTGCGCAGGTACCTCGCCGGGTCGCCGTTGTGGTTGGTGCGCGTGTCCTGCCACACGATGGCGTTGTAGATCGGCTTGCCCGTCTTCTTGTCCCAGATCACGGCAGTCTCGCGCTGGTTGGTCAGCCCGAGCGCGTCGATGTCCCGCTCGCTGATGTCTTCCGCCGCAAGCGCCTCGCTCAGCGCCCGGCGCGTGTTGCGCCAGATCTCCATCGGGTCGTGCTCGATCCAGCCTTGCTGCGGCATGTGCTGGGCGTGCTCGTATTGCGCCTGCGCGATGACGGTGCCGTCGGTGCGCGTGATGCACACGCGCGTCGACGTCGTGCCCTGGTCAATCGCCGCAATCAAAGTCATGCGCGCGATCTTACGGGTGGGGCGAGGGGGCTATCGGGGCGGCTGGGCCTTTCGCAAGTAGGTCTGGGGCACGGATCGTATAGCAACACTGAATCGTCTAGCGGGATGGTCGCCGCGCTAGACGATCCGACGGTAAGTGAAAATCATGCTCATTATGAACTGCGCAAACACAGCAGCCGGTGTCAGATCGTCTAGCAGCAACCCCCGGCCTGCTAGACGATCCGCTCCCGGCCTCCCCACACCGCAGCCGAAGCATCTAGACGGAGTTCACAACCCGTGCGATACTTCGGCCCATGGGGGGAATACAACAGAAACGCAAGGCTGAGCTAGAGCTAATCCGGCAGGTCGCGGCCAAATCCAAAACTGCAGTCATCACCGGCCCAGCTGCCGCGCGGTGGCTAGACTTGGCAACTCTCACCTGGGTGACCAAGGTGGATCTCGCACTACCAGGCGCATCACGGTCGTGGGGGAAGAAGTACCCAGACAGGATCTATCGCGACGGGCTCCTACGGGAGGCTGAATACCTCACCCACAACGGCGTCCGCACCGCCACGGCGATCCGGGCCATGTTCGATACTTTCCGCTACTACGGCCGCATGGATGCGCTGGTGCAGATCGAGTCAGCGCGCTTCCAACACGACCACCTCACCACCGACTACCTGCTGACTAAGACCGAAACACTCACCCGCGCCCGCGGGATCAAACCCTTCCGCGAGCTAATCGCGTACTCGGCGGACACGTCGGCGAGCGCGCTCGAGACAATTGCGCGGGACACGCTCCTGCGCGCCATCGCGTCGGACAGGCTCACGGGCGTGGAGACCATCGAGTTCCAGGTTGGGTTCCAGATCACGGACGCCGACGGCTGGGCTACCGTCGCGTGGGCGGACGCGCTCATCAACGGGTTCCTCATCGTCGAGGCGGATGGGCTGGAAAAGAACAGCGGCGCGATGGGAGATGCGGCAGATGCTTTACGACGTGAGCGCCACCGCGAAACGGAGCTGCAAAACCGCGGCGCGGTAGTTCGCCGAGTGGGGTGGACCAGCGTGCAGGAGGACGCATTTATCGCGCAGGTCCAGCACGCCATCAACCAGCGCCCCGGGGTGCACCAGCTGCCCAATCGGGTGGACACGCCGTACCGTGTGTGGCTCGCCGACCTTGAGCGGCGGGCGGGCTAGAACCAGCGCTCGAGCACTTCGGCGACGCCGTGCTCGTCGTTGGTGCGGGTGACTAGGTCGGCGGCGGCGTGCAGCACGGGCGAGGCGTTGGCCATGGCAACACCGGTGCCCGCCCAGCGGAGGAGCTCGAGGTCGTTGGGCATGTCACCGAACGCGATGGTCTCCTCGGCCGCCACGCCGTAGCGTTCGGCGAGGTAGCGCGCACCGGCGGCCTTATCCACGCCGGGGCGGGAGATCTCGATCAACCCCTCGTCCATGGAGTACGTCACGTGCGCCACCGTGGCGTCGATAGCAGGCGCGATGCGCTCGTACATCTGCGCAGACGTCATCGAAGCGCAGCGGACCAGCAGCTTTGCGGCGGGTTGGCTAATGAGGTCCGCGGTGACGGCGACGCCGAACCTACTGTCCCACGCATCCCGGTTGTACTCGGGGGTGATGAGGAAGCACTCCTCCTCCGGGTCCAGCGCGGAGGAGCCGACGCGCTCCACACCGTAACCGTGGGGCACCCCGTCAAGGGCGCGCTCGACGACCTCCACCACCTCGGCCATGGCCGCGGGCGCCAGCTCGAAGGCGTGCAGGACGCGGTCGTCGGCTGGGTCGTACACCACCGCGCCGTTCGCGCACACGCACACGGGGGCCAGCGGCAGCTGCTCCAGCACCGGAAGGAGCCAGCGGTGCGGGCGCCCCGTCGCCAGGCCGAAATTCACACCGGACTCCACCGCGCGCACGATCGCGCCGCGCAGGCGCTGCGTCACCCGTCCGGTGGAGGTGATGAACGTGCCGTCGATGTCCGAGATGATCAGGCGGGGCGCGGCGGTCATGGGGCTACTTCCTGCGCTTTCTCGCGGCCTTTTTCGCTTCCCGCTCGGCGCGTTCGCGGGCGTAGATGGCGTCGGCCTCCTCCAGGGTCGGCGCTGTGCCGCCGAGGGCAACCGGCATCCAGGGCTCGCCCTGGCCGTCGTCGAAGAAGTCGGCGTATTGGGCCCGTGAGGCGTCGAGAAGCAGTTGCATGCGGCGCTTGAGCTCGGTGGTGTCGGCGTCGGCGTCGCCGGTGAGCTGGACCGGCTCACCGTAGCGGACGATGACGGGGACGTTGCGGAAGTGCTTGGGCAAGTCCTTTGTCCAAATGCGCTGGGAGCCCCAGATGGCGCATGGGATGAGCGGCACACCGGCTTGGTGCGCGATGCGGGCGGCACCGGTTTTGAAGTGCGCGAGCTCGAAAGAGCGCGATATGGTGGCCTCAGGGAAGATGCCCACCAAGTTGCCGCTGCGCAGCATGTCCACCGCGGGCGCGATAGAGTCGCCGCCGCGGGCGCGGTCCACGGGCACGTGCTTCATCACTTTCAGCAGGTGGCCGAGCACCGGGACGTTGAAGACGGAAGCCTTCGCCATAAACCGCACCAGGCGGTTGCCGTGCAGGTAGGGGCCGGTGCCGAGGAGGATGAAGTCCGCGTACCCGGTGTGGTTGCCGGCGAGCATTGCGCCGCCGTGCGCGGGGATGTTCTCGGCGCCGATGACCGTGACATCGATCTTTGCCGTGCGCATGACGCGTCGGGCGGCGCCGACGAGGCCCTGGTAGAACCGCTCGACGGCCTCGTCCCGGTTGGCGGCTATCCCTTCGTAGAGCCCGGGAACCAAGAACCCGCGGTATCGGCGCATATCCATTAGGGCGTCAGCACATCCTTGCCCACCCACGGGCGCAGCGCCTCGGGCACGCGGACCGAGCCGTCGGCCTGCTGGTTGTTTTCCAGGATGGCCACCAGCCAGCGGGTGGTGGCCAGCGTGCCGTTGAGCGTGGCCGCGATCTGGGTCTTGCCGTCTTCGTCCCGGTACCGCGTGCGCAGGCGGCGCGCCTGGAACGTGGTGCAGTTGGAGGTGGAGGTCAGCTCGCGGTACGTGCCCTGAGACGGCACCCACGCCTCGGTGTCGAACTTGCGGGCGGCGGAGGAGCCGAGGTCGCCCGCGGCGACGTCGATGACGCGGTAGGGCACCTCGACGGCAGCGAGCATCTCCCGCTCCAGGCCGAGCAGCTTCTGGTGCATCTCCTCCGCCTGCTCGGGCTTGCAGTACGCGAACATCTCGAGTTTGTCGAACTGGTGGACGCGCAAAATGCCCTTGGTGTCCTTGCCGTAGGAGCCGGCCTCGCGGCGGAAGCAGGAGGACCAACCGGCGTAGAGCAGCGGGCCGTCGGACAGGTCGATGATCTCGTCCTGGTGCAGGCCCGCCAGCGCGACCTCGGAGGTGCCCACCAGGTACATGTCGTCGCGCTCGAGGTAGTAGATCTCCTCGTCGTGCGCGTCCAGGAAGCCGGTGCCCTGCATGACCTCGGGGCGCACCAGCACGGGCGGGATCATCACCTTGAAGCCGGCTTCGCGCGCTTTCTGGGCGGCGAGCATGAGCATGCCCAGCTGCATCCAGGCGCCGTCGCCCGCCAGGTAGTAGAAGCGCGCGCCGCCGACCTTAGTGCCGCGCTTCATGTCGATGATGCCGAGCGCCTCGCCAAGGTCGAGGTGGTCTTTGACCTCGAAGTCGAATTCCGGCACCTCGCCCACGTGCTCGAGCACGACGAAGTCCTCCTCGCCGCCGGCCGGCGCGCCCTCCACGACGTTGGCGATGGAGTACTGCAGCTTCTGCACGCGCCCTTCAGCCGCGGTCTGCGCGGCCTCGGCGTCCTTCACGCGGACCTTGAGCTCGTTGGCGCCTTCCAGCAGCGCCGGGCGATCCTCAGGCGCGGCCTGGCCGATCTTCTTGCCAAACGCCTTTTGCTCCGCGCGCAGCTCATCCGCCGATTGGATGGCAACGCGACGGGCTTCGTCGGCGGCCAGCAACTCGTCCACAAGCGCCGGGTCTTCGCCACGGGCTCGCTGGGACTCGCGGACGGCCTCGGGGTTTTCGCGCACACGCTTCAGATCAATCACGCTTGTCTACCCTACCCTGTCCCCCGACACCCGCACTGCACACCGGCGCCCGGTCATAACCAGTGCGCTATGGTGGGCCTATGCCCCACCCGATCACAGACGGCCCGGTGCCCAAGCACGAGCAGCTGCGCTCCATCCTGGAGTCCCGCATCGCAGCGGAGTACTCCCCCGGCGACCCGCTGCCCGGCGAGCGCGCACTGGAGGAAGAGTACGGCGTCTCCCGCATCACCGTGCGCCGCGCCATCGGGGACCTCGTAGCGGCGGGTCGTTTGCGCAGGGTGCGAGGCAAGGGCACCTTCGTCGCGCCGGCGCCGCTGGTGTCGCGCCTGCACTTGGCCAGCTTTTCCGACGAGATGCGGGCGCAGCGCGTCGAGGCGTCGTCGCGCATCCTGCTGTGCGAGCGCACCACGCCGCCCGAGGCGGTCGCCGAGTTCTTCGGCACGGCGCCGAACGCCACCCACATCCGCTTGCGCAGGCTCAGGCTTGGCGACGGCGAGCCGTACGCCGTGGACGACGCCTGGTACAACGCCACCTACGTGCCGGACCTGCTGGAAAACGACGTCTACCACTCCGTGTACACCCTGTTGGACAAGCAGTACGGCCTGGGCATCACCGAGGCGGAACAGACCGTCACCGCCGTGACAGCCGGGCCCGACAACGCGCCGCTTCTGGACGTGGACGCCGATACGGCGCTGCTCCACATCGTCCGCTACGCCCGCTCAGGCACGCACAACGTGGAGTTTTGCTCCTCGGTGTACCGCACGGACCGCTACCGGCTGACTACTCGGGTCGCGCGCGAAGTGGAATAATAAGGCCCCATGGCTTCGAAACAGAGTGCGCTCCGCTCCTTTCTCATCGCCGCGCTGGCGGGCTCTGTCGCCGCGGGCACATACACGTTGGCCGCGGATACCTCCGACACGGGAGAGACTGCCGCCTCCACCACAGAAACCTCCACGGCGCCAACCGAGGAGGTCGCCTCCTTCACCACCGCCGACGCCGGATCGTGCTTGACCTGGCAGGTTGGACCGGACGGCGCGATCACCGGCTTCGAGCAGGCGGACTGCGCCGGTGAGCACCGCTTCGAGGTGTCCTTGCGCCAAGATCTGGCCACCTACCCCACCGCCGAGTTCGGCCCCGATGCCCCGATGCCGAACCAGACGCGCCAGGCGCAGCTGCGCGAAGAGCTGTGCGGCGCCGGTACCCTGCGGTACCTAAGCGGCAAGTACGACCCGAACGGGCGCTACTCCATCGCGCCGATCCTGCCGCCGGCAGACGCGTGGCAGCGCGGCGATCGCACCATGCTGTGCGGCCTGCAGGAAACCGACCGCGCCGGCGAGCCGGTGCTCACATCGGGCCGCGTGGCGGACCAGGACCAGGCGCGCGTGTTCGAGGCCGGGCAGTGCGTGGCCGTCGATGCCGCCAACACGCTGACCGATGTCCCGTGCGCGGACCCGCACCAACTGGAGATCACCAGCCAGGTCTCCCTCGCCGACGTGTTCCCAGACAGCACCCCCACCGTCGAAGACCAGGACAGCCACCTCGAGGACGTGTGCACCGCCGCCGCGCAGGACTACCTCGGCGGGGAGGAGAACCTCTACCAGGTGGCGCTGCGCCCCTTCTGGACGACGCAGACCGCCGCCGCGTGGGAGGGCGGCTCGAGAAGCGTCAACTGCGCACTCGTGTTCTCGCGCCCCGAGGGCGGGTTCGCAACACTGACCGGCTCCGCGACAGAGGGGCGCGAGCACCTGCGTATCGACGACGCTCCGCCCCCAGAACGCCCAGCCCGTCGCCCGCTCCGAGAGCAGCAGACAACTAGCTCGGCCCCGGCTCAAGCGCAGTAGCCCATGCTCCCGGTCAGCGACGAAGCCTTCGAGGAGATGATCGACGACGCGCTCGACACCATCCCCGACGACTTCGCCCAGCGCATGCGCAACATGGTCATCCTTGCCAGGGACTACAACCCGGACAACCCCACCCTGCTGGGGCTGTTCGAAGGGGTGCCGCTGACGGAGCAGCACTCCAACCACTCGGGGTACCTGCCGGACGCGGTGTTCATCTACAAAAACGCGCTCGAGGCCATCTGCGAGGACGAGGACCAGCTGCGCCAGGAGGTGAAAGTCACCGTGCTGCACGAGGTGGGCCACTACTTTGGGCTGGAGGAGCACGAGCTCCACGCCCTCGGCTGGGGCTGAACCGGGGTTAGGCGCGCGGCCAGGAGCCGAGGAACAGCATCGAATCCGCCTTCGCCTCCACCGCCTTGAGCGCCGCTGCAAGTGCGGGATCCTCGGCGTGCCCGACGAGGTCGATGAAGAAGTTGTACGTGTTCGGTTCGATGCGCGTGGGGCGCGACTCGATGCGAGACATGTCCACCCCGCGCGCCGCGAACTCCTGCAGCACCCCGACAAGCGCGCCCGGCGTGTTCGGCGTGCGCAGCACCACCGCGGTGCGGTCCGCGCCGGTCGCTGCCGGCAGGGCAGTGTGCTGAGCGACGAGCACGAACCGCGTCCTCGCCGTCGCCGAGTCAGCTACGTCCGTAGCGTGCACCTGCAGCCCGAACAGCTCCGCCGCGCGTTCCGGTGCCACCGCGATGTCCGCCTGGCCGTCCGCCACCATCTGCGCGGCCGCCGCGTTCGACGCGGCGGGCACGAACTCCGCGTTCGGGGCGTGCTCGCCCACCCACCCCTTGACCTGCTGGAATGCGACCGGGTGGGTGGCCAAACGGGTGGCGGCTGCAAGGGACTGCCCGGGCCGCGTCATCACCGCGAACGCAATAGCCAGCTCGGTCTCGCCCACGATCTGCACACCCGGCGTGGCGGCGAGCGCGTCGGCGGTGGCGGTGACGGCGCCGTCGACGGAGTTCTCAATCGCGCACACCGCGAAGTCCGCGCCGGCACCCAGCGCTGCCAGCGCCGCGGCCGGGGAGTCCACGGGCACGTACTCGGCGCCGCCGATGCTGAACTGGCGGGCGGCCTGCTCCGTGAACGTGCCGGCGGGGCCGAGGTAGGCGATGCGGGTCACAGCGCGGCCTCCCCTGTGTCCGCGTCCTGCGCAAGCAGCGCGTAGGTGATCAGCCAGTGCGTGGCCATGAAGTTGTCGCCGGTGAGGTGGGGCGAAGCTGCGTCGATAAGCTCGCGCGTGCCCTGCGGTTTCCCAATCTCCCGCAGCAGCCACGCCCGGGTGAGCATCAGCCCGACCAGGTGGGCCTGCTGTCCGTCTTCGGGGTCGTTGACCTGGATGGGCGTGGTGTAGAACGCGAACGCCTCCGGCGCAAAAAAGCCGCCCAGCCAGGCCTTAAACTCGGCGGCCGGCAGCACCCGGCGCATCAGTGCGGCCTCGGCCAAGCCGTTGGAGACGAAGTCGTGCCCCGAGACTTCCCACTCGTGCGGGTACGCGCGGTCGCTGCCGAACCAGGCGCGGGCGGTGCGCCCCACACGCTCGCGCAGGTTGGGCGAGGCGTCGTGGATAAGCAGCAGTGCCAGCGCCGAGTTGGCGTGCACGCCGTGGCGCACCGGCCATTGCTGGGTGTCCAGCCAGGAGGCGACGTTGCGCTCCAGCTGGGCCTCCAGCGGGGCCAGCGCGCGCTCCCATCGGGTGCCGCGGCACACCTTGACCAGCTGCATTGCCCACGCCCAGCCGTAGGGCCGCTCGTACAGCGGGTGCTCCTTTAGGTACCCGGCCTCCGCGGCGACGTGCTCGGGGGTGAGGCGCTCGTCGAGGAGGTTGGCCAGCCTGGGGTCGTCGTCACGCACATGCAGCTTCGCGGCTGAACAGAGCATGTGCACGCACGAGTGCCAGTCGAACGAGCCCCAGAACGCCGGGTGCAGCTCGTGCGGGACGGCGGTGTCCGGCGCTGAGTTGACGTGGTGCATTGAGGCCGGGTATTCCTGACCGACAACCTGGATGATGGTGCACGCCCACGATTCGTTCATGGCGTTAAAGTTAGCGCATGCATAGGCGCCTGAAGCTCGAGATCGCGCTCGTCCTCGCCGTCAGCTTCGGCACCTCGGGGCTACGCGCTGCCCTGCGGCTCATCGATTCGCTGCTCAAAGCACCGCTGAACCAGCAGAGCACCACCATCCACGACGCCGCCTCCACCATCCCGTGGCTGGACCTGGCGCTGCAGGCGACGTCCGCGCTCACGCTGTTCGCGTGGGGCGGGCTGGCCTGGTTCCTTCTAGGCGAGCGGTGGCGCTGGCCGCGCTGGTCCGACGCGGCGCGCGGGGCGGGGTTCGCGGCGCTGATCGGGCTGCCCGGGCTGGTGTTCTACGCGGCGGCGGTGCACCTGGGCCTGTCCAAGGTCGTCGTGCCCACCACTGCGGCGGTGCAGATTCCCACCTCGCTACTGTGGTCCTTCGCCAACGGCTTCGGCGAGGAGGTCGTGGTGGTGATGTATTTGGTCACGCGCCTGCGCCAGCTGGGGTGGAAACCGTGGCAGTTCATCGCAGCGTCGGCGGCACTGCGCGGGTCGTACCACCTGTACCAGGGCGTGTCCGCCGGGTTTGGCAACATCGTGATGGGCGTGGTCTTTGCCTGGTATTTCTACAAAACCGGGCGCGTGTGGCCGCTGATCATCGCACACTTCCTCATCGACGCAGTGGCGTTCATCGCCTACCCGCTACTGGACCTGTCCTGGCTAGGAATCTAAACACTTCCGTCACGCTGGCTACACTGTGCGCATGTCTACTACGCCCCATTCCAACGACCCCCGCGACAACGCGGGCGAGTTCGTGCTGGGCAAAGACGGCAAGCCCATGGTGGACCGCTACGGCCGCCCCATTCGACGCAGGGCAACCGCCTCTCGACGCCACGATCCCGCCGACCCCCACCCCGGCGCGTTCACACGCGTGGAGCCGGAGCGCGCCGCCTACCAGCCGCGTCGCGCGCCCGAGCACCCGCGGAGCGTGCCC
>ERZ501059.25-NODE-25-length-70246-cov-11.436395_pt1 | contig 70246 bp, 65 predicted proteins | sample MGYA00510856_ERZ501059 | MGnify/ENA primary metagenome ERZ501059 (study PRJEB25958, sample SAMN03398555) | human skin metagenome | study: EMG produced TPA metagenomics assembly of the Human Skin Microbiome Metagenome (human skin metagenome) data set. | reverse complement strand
TCAACGACGACAACCGGGAGGGCAGGTTCGGCCACATCGACAACCCCGGCGGGCGCATCCGGTGGGTCGCCCCCAACGGGACGGCGGTACCCATGACCACCCCCGGCGCGATGGAACTGCTCTTCGACTAACCCCCGCTCACCGAAACCCGCGCACGGGCGGGCCATTCGGCATGCCTGGATATGGCTAGAGGGCCTCGACCTCGAACTGGAGCTCCGGGTTGGCGTAGTACTCCTGCGCCTGGACCAGCTGCAGCTCCGAAGAGTCCGCTTCCTGGGTGACGCGCAGCAGGTCGTACACGGAGGACGCCGTCTTGGCCAGAGCATCCTTCACGGCGTTTTCCGGGGCCGAGCCAGCGCGGCCGCGCAACACGTGGCCGAGGAAGAGGGCTGCGGTGACGTCGCCGGACCCGTTGCGCTTGAACGGCAGGCGCGGGGTGCGCACGATCCACTTGCCGTGGTCGTCAACGGCAATCATCTCGATCGCGTCCTCCGGTGTCTCGGGGCGCTCAACCGAGGTGACCAGCACGGTGGACGGGCCCATCTCGCGGGCGGCGTCCACCGCTGCGAGCGTGGAATCCAGGTCTGAGGCGTCGCGCTCGGTAAGGTAACCCAGCTCGAACTGGTTCGGCGTGATGATGTCAGCGGCCGGAACAATCGTGGAACGGAATAGCGGCGGAATGGCGTCGGCCACGAAGCAACCGGATTTCGCGGAACCCATCACCGGGTCGCAGGCGTAGATCGCATCCGGGTTCTCGGCCTTGATGTCGCGGACGGTACCGACGATCACGTCGGCGATTTCCGGGGAGGCCTGGTAGCCGGTGAGGATGCCGTCGATGAGCGGGAAGGCCCCGCGGTCCTTCACGCCGGACAGGACGGCGTCGACGTCGGCGGCCGGGATGATCGGGCCGCCCCATTCGCCGTAGCCGGTGTGGTTGGAGTAGTTCACGGTGTAGACGGGCCAGACCTCATGGCCGATGCGTTGCAAAGGAAAGACCGCTGCCGAGTTGCCGACATGGCCATACGCGACAGCGGACTGGATGGAGAGAATGTTGCTCATGGCAACAAGTTTAGAGCTCCGGAGACACCAGGATCTTCACTGCGGTCTCGTTGCGGTTGATGAGGGTGTCGAAGCCCTCGTCGACCACTCCGTCGAAGCCGATCTTGCCGGTGATGAACGGCTTGAGGTCGACCTTGCCGTCCTCGACGAGCTTGATGGTCTGCTCGTGGTCGTGGGCGTAGCCGATGATGCCGCGCACGGTCAGCTCCTTCATCACCAGGGCGTGGATGTCAAACTGCGCCTTCTTGGACCAGATGGACTCGACCACGAGGGTGCCCTTGAGCTTCAGGCAGTCGATGAGCTGGTCGAGCACGACGTTGACGGAGGTGCATTCGAAGGCAACGTCGGCGCCCTTGCCGTCGGTGATCTTCAGGATCTCTTCCTTCAGGTCCTGCTTCGATGGGTCGATGGCGTAGTCCGCGACGCCCGCGTCCAAGGCCTTTTGGCGGCGCAGCTCGGACAGTTCAGAGACGACCACGGTGCACCCGTACGCCTTCGCGACGGCGGCGGTGAGCACGCCGATCGGGCCGGCGCCGCCGATGAGGGCGACGTCGCCTTCCTTGGCCTCCGAGGCGACGAAGGCGTGGTGGGCAACGGAGAGCGGCTCGATGAGCGCAGCCTCGTCGAGGGGCACGTCGTTGTTGATCGGGTGGACCCAACGGCGCTGGACCGCCACCTGCTCGGAGAGGCCGCCGCCACCGCCGGCGAGGCCGATGAAGTTCACGTCCGGGTGCAGGTTGTACGGGCCCGGCTCCTTCGGGTCGACGTCGTCCGGCAGCACGTACGGCTCAACGACGACGTGCTGGCCGACCTCGAGGTCGCCTACGCCCTCGCCGAGCGCGGCGACGACGCCGGAAAACTCGTGGCCGAGGGTGACCGGCGGTTCCTCCCCGGTGATCGGGTGCGGGTGGCCGGGCGCCGGGCAGAAGATCGGGCCCTCGAGGTATTCATGCAGGTCGGTGCCACAGATGCCGCACCAGGCGATGTCGATGAGCACCTCGCCCTTACCTGCAACCGGGGCGTCGATCTCCTCGACGCGGATGTCCTTCTGGCCGTAGTAGCGCACAGCGCGCATGTGAAGCTCCTCTCGGTCGAAAATCCCTGCTGACACGTACTATTTTACCGAGAAGTGCTATTCCTCGCCCCCGAGTGGCTCTGTGTCTTCTGCCACAGAGACGAGCACCGTGCGGGTCTTGACGCGGCCGCGGCGGTCGCGGCCACCCTCCGCGGTGTAGCGCACGCCGTCGCGCAGGATCGACGACCCCGGCAGCGGCACTCGCCCGAGCTCGTACGACAGCAGCCCGGCCACGGTCTCGACGTTGTCCACCACGTCCTCTGCGTACTCCAACTCGTAGTCCAGGTTGTCGGCGAGGTAATCCACCAGGTCGTCAAGCGGCAAGCGGGCCTGCACCCGGAACACGCGCGGTTCTACCTCGGTAATCGGCGCTTCCTCGTCCTCGTCGTACTCGTCGGTGATCTCGCCGACGATCTCTTCCAGCAGGTCCTCCATGGTCAAGAGGCCGGCGACGGCACCGTATTCGTCGATAAGCATGGCGATGTGCGTGTTCGCCTGCTGCATCTCCTTAAGCAGCACATCCAGCGGCTTCGAGTCCGGGATGAACAGCGGATCGCGCATGAACCCGGTGATCGGAGTGCTGGGGTCGAGCGGGGTTCCCCGGTCGTTGAACATGTCTTTCAGGTACGCGACGCCGACGATCTCGTCGACGCTCTCCCCGATCACCGGCACTCGCGAGTGACCCGAGCGCACCATCAGCGCCGTGGCTTGGCGGGCGGTTTTCTCGCCCTCGATCCACACCATCTCGGTTCGCGGGACCATGACTTGGCGGGCGTAGTTGGAGGCGAGGTCGAAGATGTTTTGGATCATGCGGCCTTCGGTGGTTTCCACCACGCCCTTTTCCTGAGCGACCTCCACCATCTCGCGCAGCTCGACTTCGGTGGCGTAGGGGCCGTCCCGGAAGTCCTCGCCCGGGTGGAAGAGGTTGCCCACCCAAATCAGCAGCTTTGCGACGGGCCCAAGCACCACCTGGAACGCCCCCAAGCCCTGGGCTGCTCGCAACGAGATGGTGTAGGGGTTGCGCTTGCCCGCGGTGCGGGAGAACACGCCGACGATGGAAAACTGCATGAGGGTGACCACGAGCACCGCGGCCGCGATCGCCCACCCGTCGGAATCGAACACCCCCACGGCCAGCATGGCGGCCGACACCGACGCCGTGACATCGAGCACGGTCCTGACCAAAACAAGGGTGTTGACGTGGTTCGCGCGCTGGTCCACCACGCGCAGCAGCGCCTCGGCGCCCGGGGTCTCGTCCTTGACCATGCCCTCGACGCGGGCGCGCGAAATCGGTGTGAGGGCCGATTCAATGGAGCCGAGGACACCGGCGAGCAGCAGCGCGACGATGGTGATGGCTGCGTAAGTCAACGTGGGCGTCACTCGGCGCCACCGTCGTTGTCGGCTTGCTTCATGCGCTTGTCCAGCTCGTCGCGGTCTGCGGCGGAGGGGAACGCGTGCGCGCCGGACGGCTTCGGCTGGTACGCAACGCCTCGGCGCGCGAGGTCGTCGTACCAGTCCGCCAGGATCTCGTTTTGCAGCGCGAACATCTCGCGTTCGTCCTTGGCCTCGATGTGGTCGTAGCCCAGCAGGTGCAGCACGCCGTGGACCGTGAGCAGCGCCATCTCATGGGCGAGGTCGTGTCCCGCCATCTCAGCCTGTTTCCGGTCGTACGCCGGGCACAAGATGATGTCGCCGAGCATGGCGGGCCCGGGCATCCCGGCGTCGGGGCGCCCGCCGCCCGGGGTGAGCTCGTCCATGGGAAAGCTCATCACGTCCGTGGGGCCTTCCAGGTCCATCCAACGCACATGCAGGTCGGCCATCGTGGGCTCGTCCACGAGCGTGATGGTCGCTTCCGTGTCGGGGTGGACGTCCATGGCGCGCATGGCGTATGAGGCGACGTCGATAAGCATTTGCTCGTTGACCTCGGCCTCGCCGGACTCGTTCAGAACTTCGATGCTCACTGGCCCGCCTCCGCCGCGCGCTCGTCCTCGATGGCCTGCTGGCGCTTCTCATAGCGCAGCGCGTTTTGGGCGTCGTGGCGATCGTAGGCCGCGACGATGCGGGAGATGAGGTGGTGGCGCACCACATCGCCGGCGCCGAGCTCCTGGAACGAAATGTCCTCGATGTCGCCGAGGATGCGGCGGGCCACGCGCAGGCCGGAAACCGTGCCGCGCGGCAGGTCCACCTGAGAGGTGTCGCCGGTGACCACCATCTTCGAGCCGAAGCCCAAACGGGTGAGGAACATCTTCATCTGCGCGCCGGTCGTGTTTTGCGCCTCATCCAGGATGACAAACGCGTCCGAGAGCGTCCGGCCGCGCATGTAGGCGAGAGGGGCGACCTCGATGATGCCGGCCTCGATGAGTTTCGGTATCGCCTCCGGGTCCATCATGTCCCGCAGCGAGTCGTACAACGGGCGCAGGTACGGGTCGATCTTGTCCGAGAGCGTGCCGGGCAGGAAACCGAGCTTCTCTCCAGCCTCCACCGCGGGGCGGGTGAGGATGATTCGCTTGGCCTCTTTGTTCTGCAGCGCCTGCACCGCCTTCGCCACGGCCAGGTAGGTCTTGCCGGAGCCGGCCGGGCCGATGCCGAATGTGATGGTGTTGTCGTCGATCGCGTCCACGTACGCGCGCTGGCCCGCGGTCTTCGGGCGGATTACTTTGCCGCGGCGCGAGATGATCTCCTCGCCCAGGATGTCCGCGACGGACCCCGGCGCCTCGGACTCCAGGATCCGCACGGCCTGGACCACGGTGTCCGGGCCCAGCGGTACCCCGCGGCGGGCCATGGATTCAAGCTCTTCCACCACGCGCAGCGCGTGCGCCGCCTGCTCCGCGTGGCCCTTGACGGTGAGCTGCGTGCCGCGGGCGTGGAAGCCTACGCCGAGCTGGTCCTCGAGGACCCGCACGTTGTCATCATTGATACCCAGAACGGACTGCGCGTACGCCGAGTCGAGCTCGACCTTGCGCGTCACCATTTCTTCCATGGGGGCCTACCCTACCAGCGGGCGGTCAACGCCCCGATGGCGCAAAGCCCGGCAAACGCCGCCGACGCGGTACGCAGGACCTCCGAGCCCAGCTTCACGGGGTGCGCGCCGAGGACCTCCAGCTCGTCGTCCCCGATGCCGCCCTCCGGGCCGACAATGAGCCAGACGTCCTCGCCCAGCGACGCGAAATCGACGTCCCGGATGGAGTCGGTGGCGTCCTCGTGCAGCACAAGTGCGTGACGCTCATCCTTCGCGTCACGGAGCAGAACCGACAGCTGGTTCGTGGTCACCGGCTCGCGCACCTCGGGCACCCACGCCCGGCGCGCCTGCTTCGCGCTGGAAAGCGCCTGGGCGCGCCACTTCTCCACCTGCTTGGCCTGCTTGTTCGCCGGCCATCGCGAGATCGTGCGGTGCGAAATCCAGGGCACGATCGCGTCGGCCCCGCCCTGCACCGCGAGGTCCACGGCGAGCTCCGCGCGCTCGCCCTTGGGCACCGCCTGCACCACCGTCACACGCGGCGACGGTTGCGGCACGCGGGTCTGCTTCTCGACGACGCCGTCAACCCGGCTCGGCGTCACCGACGTCACGCGGGTGACGGCGGCGGATCCTTGGCCGTCGATAAGCATGATGTGCTCGCCCGGTTCGATCCGCTTCACGTGGGCGTGCTTGGCCTCGGCGCCGGTGAGCACGCCGCTCGCCGGGTCGTCCGCAAGGAAGTACGGCAGGCTCATCGACGGAACTTGTCGCGCATGCGGGAGAAGAAGCCGTCTCCGTGCGCGTCAGATTCGACATGGACCTCGGCATTGTCCGGGCAGCCGTCGCGCAGGTCCTCCAGGGTGGCGCGCTCGTCGTTGGACAGCGCGGTGGGCACGGTGACCTGGACGTGGGCGATCATGTCGCCGGCGCCCTCGGCGCGAAGGCGCGGCATGCCCTCGCCGGGCAGGTGGATGGTGTCACCCGGCTGGGTGCCTCCGGGGACGTCGATGGTCGTGCGCTCGCCGGCGAGGTTGTCCACGCTGAGCTGGGTGCCCAGCGCGGCGTCGTACATGGGCACGGTGAGGCGCAGGTGCAGGTCGTTGTTCTCGCGCACGAAGACCGGGTGCGGCTCCACCTGGACCTCCACGTAGAGGTCGCCGGCAGGCCCGCCGCCGTGGCCGACCTCGCCCTGGCTGGCCATGCGGATGCGCATGCCGGAGTTGATGCCGGCGGGGATGTTCACCACCAGGTCGCGGGTGGCGCGCACGCGGCCGTCGCCCGCGCACTGGGTACAGGGGTCCTGGATGACCTCGCCGTAGCCGTGGCACGTGGGGCACTCCCGCGTAGTCATCACGTTGCCCAGGAACGACTGTTGCATCTCTTGCACCTGGCCAGCGCCGCCGCAGGTGCCGCAGGTGACGGGCTTGGACTCGGTCTTGGAACCTGTGCCGTGGCACTTCTCGCACAGCACGGCGGTGTCGACGGTGACGTCCTTCTTCACGCCGGCGAATGCCTCGTCCAGCGTGATGGAGGTGCGCAGCAGCGCGTCGTTGCCCGGCTGCACGCGGGAGCGGGGCTGACGCGCGCCGCCACCACCGCCGAAGAACGCCTCGAAGATGTCGCCCAATCCCCCACCGAAGCCTGCGCCGCCGCCCATACCGCCGCCGGCCTCCATCGGGTCGCCGCCACGGTCCACGATCGCACGCTTCTGCGGGTCCAGCAGGACCTCCTGGGCGGCCGCGATCTCCGCGAACTTCTCCGCCGCCTCCTCGGACGGGTTCACGTCCGGGTGGTACTTGCGCGCCAGCTTGCGGTACGCCTTCTTAATCTCCTGCTCGGTGGCTTCCTGGTCCACGCCGAGGATGCCGTAGTAATCGCGAGCCATAACTTCCCTTCTATTCGCCCCGCAGGATGCGGCTGATGTAGCGGGCCACGGTGGCAACCTTTTGCATGGTACCGGGGTAGTCCATATGCGTTGGGCCGACTACCCCGAGGCCGCCGAGCGCCTCGTCGCCCGAGCCGTACGCAGTTGTAACAATCGACGCACGCGAAAATTCCTCGTCTTCGTTCTCGTGCCCGATACGCACCGACACCTGCTCCAGCTCCTGAGCACCCGCCAGCAGCTTGAGCACCACCACCTGCTGCTCCAGCGCGTCGATCACGCCCTGCAGGCCGCCTGACGGCACCACCAGGTTCGACGAGCCCGCGATGATCAACCGGTCCGGGGTGGCGTCCACCAGGGTGGTGATCAGCACTTCAGCGGCTCGCGCGGCCGGGTCGGCGAGGTGTGGCGGAGCTTTCGTCGATACGCGGGCGAGCGCCGCGGACGCATCGCGCATGGTTTTGCCCACCAGCACCTCGTTGAGCAGGTCGCGCAGCAGCCGCACGCCGTCTTGATCGATCGGCGCGGCCAGGTCGACGTTGCGCTGGTCCACGCGCCCGGCATCAGTGATCAGCACGAGCAACAGGCGCGTCGGCGCGAGCTCGACGACCTCGCAGTGCTTGACCCGCGACACGCTCAACGTGGGCAGCTGCACCACCGCGGCCTGGTTGGTCAGCTGCGCCAGCAACTGCACGGAGCGGCGCAGCACGTCCTCCAAGTCCACCCCGTTTTCCAGGAAATCCAGGATGGCGTGGCGCTCCGCGGACGACAGCGGCTTGACGTCGTGCAGCGCGTCGACAAACGCGCGGTAGCCCGCCTCCGTGGGAATGCGACCGGACGACGCGTGGGTCTGCGAGATGTAGCCCTGCTGCTCCAGCACCGCCATGTCGTTGCGGATCGTCGCCGACGACACGCCCATGTTGTGCCGCTCCACCAGCGACTTCGACCCCACCGGCTCCTGGCTGGCAATGTAGTCGGCCACGATGGCGCGCAACACCGCCTGCCGCCTCTCATCCGCGGAACCCATCTCGCCTCCTTACTCGGCTGCCAGGATATCGGTGATAATGCCGTCTGCAAGCAGCCGGCCCGCGTCCGTCAGCCGCAGCCGCTCGCCGGCCTCGAGCAGTCCCGCGCGCTCATGCCTCTCGACGACTCCGCGTGCCCCCTCCCCGATCCACTCCGCCGGGATGCCTTCCTTCAACCGCAGGCCGAGCATGACCGCCTCGGTGTGCGCCTCCTCGGCGGTGATGATTTCGGAGTCGTGGACGGGCAACGCGCCGTCGGCAAGCAGCTGCGCGTACGTCTCGGGGCGCTTGACGTTGAAGAAACGCTCACCGCCGATGAAGCTGTGCGCACCGGGGCCTGCGCCCCACCACTGGCGGTTGTGCCAGTAGATGAGGTTGTGGCGGCACTGCCCGCCCCGTTTCGCCCAATTGGACACCTCGTACCAGCCGTAGCCGTTGGCGTCGAGGGTGGAGGCGATGAGCTCGTAGCGGTCCGCGTAGACGTCCTCCTCGGGGGCAGGAAGCTCGCCGCGGCGAATCTTGCGGGCCATGGCGGTGCCGTCCTCGACAATCAGCGAGTACGCGCTGACGTGGTCCACGTCTGTGCCCAGGATCGCGTCGAGGGTGCGGCGCACGTCGTCGTCGGTCTCGGTGGGGGTGCCGTAGATCATGTCCAGGTTCACGTGCTCGAACCCGGCGGCACGGGCCTCGCGCGCCGCGGCGACCGCGCGGCCCGGGGTGTGCTGCCGGTCCAGCACCCGCAGCACCGGCGTAGAGGCGGACTGCATGCCCAGGGACACGCGGGTGAAACCAGCGTCCAACAGCCCCGCGAAGTACTCCGGGCTGGTGGATTCGGGGTTGGACTCGGTGGTCACCTCCGCGCCGGCTGCCAGCCCGAACGTGTTGCGCACAGCGTTGAGGATGCGCGAAAGCCCGTCCGCGCCGAGCAGGCTCGGCGTGCCGCCGCCGATGAACACGGTTTCGGCCGGCGGCAGCCCGCGGGCGGCGGCGAGCTCGAGCTCGCGCTCCAGCGCGTCCAAGTACTGGGCGTGGGAGGAGTCCACCTCGGTGGGTGTGTAGGTGTTGAAGTCGCAGTACCCGCAGCGCGTCGCGCAAAACGGGACGTGGACGTACACGCCGAATGCATCCATACGGCTTAGGTTAGGCCCCGCGGCGGGAACGCTTGGCGGCGACCTTCTGCACGATGCGGTCGATGCGGGCGCGCTCCTCCAAAAACGCCGGCGGGTTGGACCCGCGCATGGTGCGCGCGAACGCGGGGTGGTCCACACAGACGGTCTCCACCCAGCCCGTCACGGCCTCCTCCACGATCTCGCCCACCCGGGCGTACAGGTGCGGCAGCGACACCACGCCGAGCTCGCGGGCGACCATGTCGGTCTGCTCCAGGCAGTAGGACACCACCTCTCCCAAGTGCTGCACTACAAGGTCGGTGCGGCCGGTGAGCGCGTCCTGCATGGTTTGGACCGAAAACGGGGCCTGCAGGGGGAAGAGGTCGTCGAGGCCGGAGGCGTCGAGAAGCTCGGGCTCCGGAATGCGCTCCTCGGGCTTCACACCGACGGAGAGGTACCCGGCGGCGCGGCCGGAGGTGAGCGCCTGACGCAGGCCGATCAGCTCCGCGACCACGCGGCGGGCGTCCTGGCGGGCGTCGTCGACAATTTCGACGAACTCGGCGAGGCAGTCCTCGGTGAGCTCGCCGTCGTAATCCGCGATCGCCTCGGCGAGGTGCTCGGTGTACTCCGCGACCTCGTCGCCGATGTTGTAGATCTCCTGGGTGAGCTCGCGGTGGCGCAGCACAGCGGCTGTTTTGTGCATCCCGAGCCCTCCTTGGAAACGCCTGTGCGGTAGTGACTAATTAGCGACAAGTTGGCATGCTAGGCCACAGCCACAGCGGAGGAAGGAAGGCGCGCCGATCTGAGCCGCGCTAGCGCTGGTACAGCTTGTCGATGTCCTCCTGGAACCGCTGAAACACCACGTTGCGCTTGACCTTCATGGTCGGCGTCATCTCGTCGTGCTGCTCCGACAGGTCGCGGTCCAGGATGCGGAACTTCTTGATTGCCTCGGTGCGCGAGACGGTGGCGTTGGCCATGTTCACCGCGTCCTGCACCTCCGCGCGCAGCGCCGGGTCCTGGGCGAGCTCGGAGACCTTCTTCGACGCCGGAATGTTGTGGTTGGCCTTCCAGCGCTTCAGCTCCTCCTCGTCCAGGGTGACCAGCACGCCCACGAACGGCTTGCCGTCGCCCACCACGAGCGCGTTCGAGATCAGCGGGTCCTGGCGGATGATCTCCTCCATCGGCCCGGGCGAGATGTTCTTGCCGCCCGCCGTGACAATAAGGTCCTTCTTGCGGCCGGTGATGGAGACGAAGCCCTCCTCGTCCACCTCGCCCAGGTCGCCGGTGTTGAACCACCCGTCCGTGATCGCCTCTTCAGTGGCGGCCTCGTTGCGCCAGTACTTGGAAAAGACGCCGGGGCCAGCGAACTCGATCTCGCCGTCGTCGTTGATGCGCACGCTATAGCCGTTGACCGGCCGCCCCACGGTGCCGATCTTGTTGGCGTGCGCGTTGTTCACGCACGCCGCGGCGCAGGTCTCGGTCAACCCATAGCCCTCGTAAACGGGCACGCCCATGCCGCGGAAGAAGTGCGACAGATCCGCGCTCATGGCGGACCCGCCGGTGATCCCGTACCAGACGGAGCCACCCATGGCGTCCTTGAGCTTGGTGTAGACCAGCTTGTCGTAGACAGCGCGCTTCGCCTTCTGCACCCGCGACGGACCCTCCGGGGTGTCCAGCGCCTTCGAGTACTCGATCGCGGCTTTCTCAGCCTCAAGGAACATGCGCTTGCCCACGGCCGAGCCGTCGGAGGCCTTGTTGTACGCGCCTTCGCGCACCTTCTCGAACACGCGCGGCACGCCGACCACCAAATTTGGGCGCACGCGCTGCAGTTCCACCATCAGCGTCGATGTGTCGGACCAGTGCGACTGGGTCGCGCCCGAAATCGTCCACGCCAGGGACACCGCGCGCGCCAGCACGTGCGCCAGCGGCAGGAAGGTCACCATCCGCTGGCCCGGGTAGGACACTCGGCCGATCTCGTTTTCCAGCAGCGCCCAGCACTGGTACGCCCAGTTGCCGTGGGTGATCTCCACGCCTTTGGGTCGCCCGGTCGTGCCCGAGGTGTACACGATGGAGCCCAGGCTTTCGTGGCGGGTGGCGCGGACCCGCTCGTCGACACGCGACTGCTCCACGTCTCGGCCCTCGAACTTGATGGTTTCCACCCCGGCGGCGTTGAACTCGTAGATGTGCTCGAGCTTGGACGGCGAGTCCGCGAACTTCGGCTTCCCCGTCTCGTCCAGCAAGAACGGGCTCATCAGCTGCGTGTGATCGCGCGTTTCGGTGAAGGCGATCTTCGCGCCCGAGTCCTCCAGGATCCACTGGATCTGGTGCATGGAGGACGACGGGTAGATAGGCACCGACGCGGCACCGGCGGCCCAGATGGCGAAGTCGAGCAGCGACCACTCGTAGCGCGTGGACGACAAGATGGCCACGCGGTCCCCCGGCTCAATGCCCGCGGCGATGAGCCCCTTGGCCACGTCGTAGACCTCCTGCAGAAACTCTGCGGCGGTGACGGACACCCACTCGTAGTTGCGCGGACGGTAGTAGAGCACCAAGTGGGGGCTCTCCTCGCAGGTGCGAATCAGCCTGCTTAGGCACGTGTCCGTGTCGTTGAGGGTGAATCCAAGTTCCGTCGTGTGCGCATCTGAAGGCATGGTGGTCAACACTACCCCAGCGTGCGCTGCCCGGCTTTGGCACAATGCGTGGGGTGACCAACGTGGAACTGCTGCACGCCCTCGCCGAGTCGTACGGCTTTGGCACCTCCTACCGCGCCTCGAACGGGCTGGTCACGGAGCCGCCCGCCGAGTCATTTGTGAAGTTGCTCCGTGCGCTGGGCGTTTCGCTTAGCGACGACCCTTCGGACGAAGAACTCCACTTCCACCTCCACGCCCGCCAGGAATTTTGGGCAACCCGGCCCCTTCCGCCGTGCGTGGTGGCCACCGAGGGGACGGAAAAACACTTCAACGTGCACGTGCACGACGGACACTTCGCCCACAGCTGGATCCGGCTGGAAGACGGCTCCTCGCGCGACGCGTACCAGGACGAGAACTGGGCCCCGCCGTTTACGGCTTCCGATGGCGTGGCGTGGGGCGAGGCCACCTTCCACGTACCGGGCGACCTGCCCGCCGGCTACCACGAGCTGCACTTAGAGTCCGACAACTTGGACGAGGTCTGCCCGCTGATCGTGGTGCCGTCGGCGTTGTCCACCAACGCGGAGGTTGTCCGGGACCCAGTGTGGGGTGTGATGGCGCAGCTGTACTCCGTGCGCTCGCTGGACTCGTGGGGCATCGGCGACTTCCACGACCTCGGGGCAATCGCCGAAGCGGTGGCGGCCGAGGGCGCCGATTACTTGTTGATCAATCCCGTGCACGCCGCCGAACCGGTCCCGCCTATCGAGGACTCTCCGTACCTTCCCACCTCCCGCCGGTTTGTTAACCCTATCTACATCGCCGTGGAGCAGGTCCCTGAATTCGCCATGTTGGACGAAGAGGACCGGGAGGACGTGGCGGAGCTCGCCGCGGAGCTCAAGGCGATGAACCACACCGCGGAGCCGCTCCAGCGCGACAGGATTTATGCCGCGAAGCTGGCCGCGCTGCGCACGCTGTTCTATCTCTCTGCCGCGGACGACGCACGCACCCGCGACTTCGAGCTGTTTTGCCTTGACGAGGGCGAAGGGCTCGAGCAGTTCGCGCAGTGGTGTGCGGCGCAGGCCTCCGAGTCGGAGCACCACGGCGCGCCGAAACACGCCGGCGAAGACCCCCAGGAGCTGGTGCAGTTTTACATGTGGCTGCAGTTCATCGCTGACGAGCAGCGCCGCGTGGCGCAGGAACGCGCCCTGGCGGCGGGCATGCGACTGGGCATCATGACCGATCTGGCGGTGGGCATCCACCCCGGCGGCGCAGACGCGGCCACCTTGCACGAGGTGCTCGTGCCCGACGCATCCGTGGGCGCGCCGCCGGACCAGTACTCCCAGCAAGGCCAAGACTGGTCCCAGCCGCCGTGGAACCCGCAGCAGCTGGCAGAGGCCGGGTACGGGCCGTGGCGCGACCTGCTGCGCACCGTCCTGCGCCACTCCGGCGGCATCCGCGTGGACCACGTCCTGGGGCTGTTCCGCCTTTTTTGGCTGCCGCGCATGGACACGCCGATGCACGGCGCGTACATGAACTACGACTTCGAGGCCATGGTCGGCGTGCTCGTGCTGGAGGCGCAGCGCGCCGGCGCCGTGGTGGTCGGCGAAGACCTAGGCACCTTCGAGCCGTGGGTGCAAGACGTGCTGCGGGATAAAGGCATCTTGGGCACGTCCGTGCTGTGGTTCGAATCGGTGCCGCCGGAAGTGCCGCGCCCGTCGCAGCAGTACCGCAACCTGGCACTGACGGCGGTGGGCACCCACGACCTGCCGCCGACGGCGGGATACTTAGAGGGCGCGCACAACGAGTTGCGCCACGAACTTGGCCTGGTCGCGGAGACACTCGAGGAACTCAACGCGTCCGACGCAGTGTGGATCTGCCAGGTGCTCGCCGCCGCCCAAGCCGAGGGCGCCTTCGACGGCACGCCGCTCGCGGAGGCGGACTTCCTCGACCGCGACCTCGGCGAATACGACGACGTGGCCACCCTAGTGGAGGGCCTGACCAGGTTCGTCGCCTCTACCCCGTCCGCGATGACGTGTACAAACTTGGTGGACATGGTGGGCGATACCCGCATCCAAAACCAGCCGGGCACCAACAGCGAGATGTACCCCAACTGGCGCATCCCGCTTTGCGACGCCTCCGGCACCCCCGTGCTCATCGAAGACCTGCCCGACGAGCCGCTGTTCAGGCGCATCGCCGCCGCAAGCACCCGCTAGAGAGCACCCACCACTGCGGCGACGACGACCAGCGCGATGAGCACCCACATCACCTGGGTCACCCGCGACTGCGGGTACTTGCGCTGCGGCTTAGGCAGCTTCTGGTCCTGCTTACGCAGCTCTTCGGGGTTCGCCATGGGGCACAAGCCTAGCCGGATGCGTCAACGGCGGGAAACACGACGGGCAATCGCGTCGATGCCGCGCACCAGCGCGTAACCGGCCGCGCCGCATGCAGGGGCCGCCACGGCGAGGATCACCGGCACCTGCAACCAGGGGCTCAACCCCATCAGCCAACTCATTGGACGGGTGAAGGCTCGTCGGTCACAGAGTCCGTCGCAGAGTCCGTCGCAGTGCCCGCCAGCCCGCGGCGCTGCAGCAGCGGGCGGGTGTCTTTGTCGCGGCCTCGGAACGCGCGGTAGGCCTCCGCGTAGTCGCGCGAGGCACCCTTGGACAGGATGGCCTCCCGGAACTTCGCGCCGGTGGCGCGGTTAATGCCCTCCTCGGCCACCAGCTGGTAGCCGTCCGCGTCCAGCGCCTCGGCCCACAGGTACGAGTAGTAGCCGGCCGAGTAGCCGCCGGCGAAGATGTGGTTGAACCAGGTGGAGCGGTAGCGCGGCTCTAGCCCGTCCACGTCGAGGCCGTACTGCCGCAGCACGGATTCCTCGAAGGCCGCGATGTCCGAAGGGATCTCGCCGTCAAGCGAGTGCCACGCGAGATCGATCGCGCTCGCCGCGAGGTACTCGGCGGTGGAGAAGCCCTGCCCGAACTGGCGCGATGCCTCCAGCGCCTCCAGCAGCGGGCGCGGGATGACCTCGCCGGTGTCCACGTGGCGGGCGTAGTTGCGCGCGATTTCGGGGGCAAACGCGTAGTTCTCGTTGATCTGGGAGGGAAACTCCACCCAGTCGCGCGGCACGTTAGTGCCGGAGTGGGACGGGTATCGCACGTCGGACAGCAGCCCGTGCAGGGCGTGGCCGAACTCGTGGAAGACCGTGGTGACCTCGTCGATGGTGAGCAGGTTGGAATTGACCGACATCACGTTGACCACCACCGGCTTGGTTCCCGCGAGGTGGGACTGGTCCACGAACGAGCTCATCCACGCGCCGCCGCGCTTGGACGGGCGGGCGTTGTAGTCCGTCAGCAGCAGGCCGATGCCCGTACCGTCTTCCTCTTTCACCTCCCACACGTCCACGTCGTCGCGGTAGCCGGCGAGGTCGCCGCGCTTTTCCACCGTGATGCCGTAGAGCAGGTTCGCGGCGTAAAACACGCCGTCGGTGAGCACCTGCTCGAGCGGGAAGTACTTGCGCAGATCCGCCTCGTCGATGCCGAGCTCTTCCTCGCGGCGCTTTGCCTGCCAGTACGGCCAATCCGCGCCGCCCAGCTCCTGGCCCGCGAGCTCGCCGGCGAGTTTGCGCTCCGCCTCGGCGTTGGCGGCGGCTGCGGGGGCAAGATCCGCGATGAGCTGCCGCGCGGCCGCCGCCGTGCCCGCGGTTTCCTCGGCGATGACGTAATCCGCGTGGGTGTCGAAGCCGAGCATCTTCGCCCGCTCCTGGCGCAGCCGCACGGATTCGAGCACGATGTCGCGGTTGGATTCCCGGCCGCGGGCGCGGGACGCGTCGAAAAGCTTGTGCCGCGACGCAGACACCTCGAGCTCCGCCTGCAGGGCCTGCGTGGTGGGCAACTCGATGGGCACCACGTAGTGGCCGTCCTGCTCGTAGGCGGCGAGCTGGTCCTCCGACAACCCGGCGAGCTCCTCGCGCTCGAACGTCACCGCCAGCGCCTTGGTGTCCGTGAGCAGGTTGCGCCCGAAGCGTTCCGAGAGCTCGGAGAGGCGCTGGTTGATCTCCTGCAGGCGCGACTTGCCTGCCGCGTCCAGGTCGGCACCGCGGCGGGTGAAGCGCCGCGTTAGCTCGCCGTGGAGCCGCTGCGATTCCTCGTCCGCCGGCACCTCCACCGCTTTCATGCGCTGGTAGAGCTCGTCGTTTTGGTAGATCGAGTCCACGTGCGCGGAGAGCCGGGGCACGATGCGGTCGGCCACCGCGTCGAACTCCTCGGTGGCATCGGTGCCCTGCAGGTTGAAAAACCAGGCCATTACCCGGTCCAGGTCTGCGCCCGCGAGTTCGAACGCCTCCACCGTGTTCTCCCACGTCGGCTCCGCCGCGGTGGTGATCTCGGCGATCTCGGCTGCGTGTCGCTTCAGCGCCACGTCGAAGGCGGGCTCCACGTGCTCGAGCCGGATGTTGGCGAAGTCCGGCAGGTTGTAGGGCAACGTCGATGGAGTGAGGAGCGGGTTTGTCATGGCGGACAGTGTAGGCGGTTACGCTTTGCCCATGGGCGATACCGACATCACTTGCGCGGCCGGCACGATCCGCGGCCGCACGCGTGGCGGGGTGCGCGAGTTCGCGTCCGTGCCCTACCTCGCGCCAGCCGGCGCGTTCGACGACCCTGTGCCGCTGGAGCAGGGCATGCGTATCGACGCCACCGCGCCGCACCCGAACGCCCTCTCCCTGATCACCCCGCCCGGTGCGCGACCCGGCGCGGATTGCCCGGTGGTGGTGTGGTTGACTGCCCCAGCCGGGCCGGGCTTGGACACCACCAGCTTCGTGCACGCGCACGTTCCTCACCGCACCGGGTTTGAGGGCTTCCTCCCCTTCCCCGCGGACCCCATCGCGCACTTTCGCGGCGCGGCGGATGTGGCTGTGGCCCTTTCATGGATCCAACGCAACATCGAGGCGTTCGGCGGCGACCCCACCAACGTCACCGTGGCCGGCGCGGGCGAAGACGCCGCGGTGGCGCTGTGGCTGTGCCGGCGTGACCACTACGCCGGCGAGTTCCGCCGCGCGTGGGCGGCAGACCCAGTCTTTCCCCGCGCGCCCTACGCCAAGCGGAAGTGGGCGGTGCGCGCCCTCCTGTCCGCTCCGCTGACGCGCGCGAAGCTCAACGAGCTGGCGGAAAACAAACCTGGCCGGGTGGAGCGAAGCTACCGTCGATACGCGAGCGTGTTCGGCTCGCTTGGCCCGCACCCTTGGGACGACGCCGAGCTGGCAGACCTCGTGGACATCCGCGTCGCGGATGGGCTCGACGCCCGGGAGATCGCGCGGTTCGCCCGCTAGTTGTTCAGGTTGCCCTTGAAGGTGACGTTGCCGATGGTGAACTCCGCGTCCCAGAGCTCGCCGGTGGACACATCGAACGGGTACTTCGCGTTCACGGTCGCCCCCGGGCCCAGCGGGCGGTCGAGGCCCACGACGTCGACATCCGCATCTTCGCCGTCGGTCTGGAACTCCGCGTCCTTCATGTCCGGCTTGGAGCTGCTGTTGGCGTTGTAGCGCAGCGTGGGCGTCAACGCGTCCGCGGGCAGGGGCGCGTCCGACTCGTTGGTGATCGCCACCACGACGATCGAGCTACCGTCCGCCGAGTAGGCCGTTCCCTGCCACTTGTAGGACAGCTCCATGGCCGGGTCCTCGACGCGCTCCCCGTCCGTCTCGTCGCTTTCTACCGGGTCGATCTCTTCGACCTCGAAGGTCTTGCGCTGCACGCCGATGCGGTCGTCGGCCTGGCCCTGCGGCGCGTCCTCCGCCGCGGTGACTTGCGTGGAGCTGACCGTGTCCTGCGCCGCCTCGTCGTCCGCGCACGCGGTGAGCGTCAGCGTGGCGGCGAGGGCTGCTGCGACAAGCGTGGCGCCTTGCGCGCGGCGGGTGCGGTGGGACATGGGTGCCTCGTTTTCTCGCGGGTTTTTGAAGGTTCTGCACCACTGTACAGCCCGGGTAGTGTGTCGAAATTATGCAGTCTTTGATGCGTGTCGCCCGCAGCGCTTCCGCCCTCTGGCCGTACTACGTCGCCGTGGTGGTGGTGTCCTCTCTGGTGGCGGCACTGGGGCTGGTGTCGCCGTTTCTGATCAGGGAAGCGACGGACACGATCGTGGCAACGCTTGGCGACGCCTCGCTGCCCGACCCGACCCGCACCGTCATCTGGCTGGCCATCGCGCTGTTCGCTGCCGAGGCGTCCGCGTCGCTGCTGCGCAACGTGTCCGGCTACTTGGGCGACGTGATGGTCGCGCGCATCCGCCAGATCCTTTCCACGCGTTACTTTGCCAAGCTGCTGGCGCTTCCGCAGCGCTACTACGACAACCAAGTCACCGGCACGATTATCGCGCGGCTGGACCGCTCGATTGCCAACGTGACGCAGTTCGTCCAGTCTTTCACCAACAACTTCTTGCCCATGCTGATCCAGGTGATCGCGATCTTGGGCATCACCGCGTACTACTACTGGCCGCTGACCGTGCTGCTCGCCTTGCTGTTTCCCCTCTACACGTGGCTGACCGCGCTGACGTCCAAGCGGTGGCAGGTGTTTGAGAAGGAGAAAAACGCCAACATCGACGAAGGCAACGGGCGCTTCGCCGAGGTGGTGGGGCAGGTGAAGGTGACCAAGTCCTACGGCGCTGAGGTGCGCGAGCTGGAGAAGTTTGGTCGCCACTACACCAACACCGTGGAGATCACCCGCCCCCAGTCGCGCTGGTGGCACTCCATGGACACCGCCCGCGGCGTGGCCATGAACCTCATTTTCCTGGCCATCTACCTCATCCTGTTCACCCGCACCCTGGACGGGCACTTCACCGTCGGCGAGATGGTGATGCTGATCCAGATGGTCACCATGGCCCGCCAGCCGGTGACCATGATGAGCTGGATCGTGGACTCTGCCCAGCGCGCAATCGCCGGCTCGCGCGACTACTTCGAGGTCATGGACGAGCCGGTGGAGCCCACCGCAAACCGCCAGCTGGTGGCTGCGACGCGCACCTCGGGCATGCCGGAGCTCGAGCTCGCCCAGCATGCGCCGCTCGCCGTGCGCGAGCCGGTGGTCGCCTTCGACGGCGTTACCTTCGAGTACCTCCCCGGCGAGCCCGTGCTCCACAACGTCAGCTTCACGGCCCACGAAGGCGAGAAGATCGCCTTGGTCGGCGAATCCGGCGGCGGCAAGTCCACGATTGTGAACCTGCTGCTGGGCCTCTACCCCATTACGCAGGGGCAGCTGCGCGTGTGCGGCGAGGAGATCGGCGAGCTGGAGGTGGAGAAGCTGCGCGCCACCACCGGCGTGGTGTTCCAGGAGGCCGCGCTGTTTTCCGGCTCCGTGTTTGAAAACATCGCCTACGGCAAGCCGGACGCGACGCTGGAGGAGGTCGTGGAGGTGGCCAAGCGCGCCAACGCCCACGACTTCATCATGAAGTTCACCGACGGGTACGACACCGTCATCGGCGAGCGGGGCCTGCGCCTGTCCGGCGGCCAGCGCCAGCGGGTGGCCGTTGCCCGCGCGATGTTAAAGGACGCGCCGCTGCTCATCCTCGACGAGGCCACCTCCGCCCTGGACACCAAGGCCGAGCGGGCCGTGCAGGCCGGGCTGGATCAGCTGATGGTCGGGCGCACCACGATCATGATCGCGCACCGGTTGTCCACCATCGCGGGCGTGGACACGATCATCACGCTGCGCGACGGCCGCGTCGACGAAATCGGCTCGCCCGATGAGCTCGCCGTCTCCGGCGGCATCTACTCGGAGCTGTTGCGCCTGACCGCGTCGTCCTCCGCCGCCGACCGGGCGCGGCTCAAGGCGTTCGGCTTCCACGTCGAGGGCGCGGAGAGTGAAGACGGCGAGGAGTAGGCATGAGCACCCCGCGTGGCTACCGTAGGAGCCATGCAATTCCCCGACCTGCAAACCCTGCAAGCCCGCGGCACGCGGAAGTGGACGCAGTTCGACACTGACGTCCTGCCACTATTCATCGCGGAGAGCGACTTCCCCACCGCGCCTGCCGTCAAGCAAGCGATCGTGGACGCCGCCGAGCGCGAGATGTTCGGCTACACCCCCGCACCGCACGCGCACCGCTTGGGCGAGTCCGTGTCCGACTTCTACGCCGAGCGGTACGGCTGGCGCCCGGACCCGGCGAAAATCTTCCCGGTCGCGGACGTGGTGCGCGGCGTGATGCTGGCCATCCAGTACCTCACCGAGGGCGATGTCGTCGTGCCGGTGCCCGCCTACTTCCCCTTCCTGGGCGTTGCGCAGGTGGCGGGGCGGAAGCGTATCGACGTCAGCTCCGCCGGGGGCCTCGATCTTCGCGAAGTGGAGGCCGCATTCCAAAACGGCGCGGGCAGCATCATCGTGACCAACCCGTTCAACCCAGGCGGCTACGTGTTCACCGAGGCGCAGCTGGATGAGCTCTGCGCACTGGCGCGCAGGTACGACGCCCGCGTGATCGTGGACGAGATCCACGCCCCGCTGGTCTACGAGGGCTCGCACGTCTGCGCGGCGGCGAACAACCCGGACGTGTGCATCACGGTTACGGCGACGTCGAAAGCCTGGAACGTGGCGGGCCTGAAATGCGCGCAGCTGATCCTCTCCAACGACGAGGACGTGCAGGCGTGGAACGCTGTCTCCCCAGTGGCGAAGGACGGGGTTGGCACGCTCGGCATCGTGGCTGCCGAGGCCTGCTACGACCACGGCCGCGAGTTTTTGGACGAAGAGGTCGCCCAGCTGAAGGCCAACCGCGACTGGCTCGTGGAGAACTTGCCCAAGGCGGTGCCTGGCGTCGAGATCGAGGTGCCGCAGGCGACCTATCTCATGTTCCTGAACTTCAAGGGCACGAAGCTCGACACCGAAAAGCCGGCCGCGTGGCTGCGCCGCCACGCGAAGGTGGCCATGAACGAGGGGGTGGACTTCGGCCCCGGCGGAGAACACCGCGCGCGAATGAACTTCGCCACCAGCCCGGAGATCCTCGAAGAGGCGGTGCGGCGCATCGGCGACGCGATCGAAACACTCTGACGTTTCACTTTATGAAACCCAGTTCCCATCAGGCGATAGACTGGTTTATGCTGTAGGCCATTTCAACCTGTCAAGAGAGGTCTACCAATGGGTTCCACAGCGGTTTCACAGCCGGCGTCGCCGGGAAAGGGCGGGGGGTCGAACCGGTCGAATAGCGCGATCATCGTCACCGCCCTCGCACTGTTTTCCATGTTCTTCGGCGCGGGCAACCTCATCTTCCCGCCCATGCTGGCCGTGGAGGCGGGCGACAACTTCTGGCCCGCGCTGATCGGCTTCCTCCTCACCGCCTCCCTGCTGCCGGTGCTCGCCGTGATCGCCATCGCGCTGTCCGGCTCGAACCTGCGCGACCTGGCCCAGCGCGCCGGCACCGCATTTGGCGTGGTCTTCCCCGTCATGGCGTATCTGTCTATCGGCGCGTTCTACGCCTTGCCCCGCACGGGCGCGGTGTCCTTTGAAACCGCGGTGACCCCGCTGTTCGGCCTCGACTCCTTCGGGGCATCCGCCATCTTCAACGTGCTGTTCTTCGGCATCGCGCTGGTGTTGAGCTGGAACCCGACCACCATCATGGAGAAGCTGGGCAAATTCCTCACCCCCGCCCTGCTCGTGCTGCTGGTGGCGATGATCTCGGTGGCCGCCTTCCGCTGGACCGCCGAGCCCGCAACCCCGAACGCGCCGTACGACGACGGCCCGCTAACTGCCGGCCTGCTCGAGGGCTACCTCACCATGGATTCCATCGCGGCGCTCGCGTTTTCCATCGTGGTCATCTCTACCCTGCGCCACCGCGGCTTCAACGAGGGCAAGGAACTCGTCGGCGGCACCATCGCAGCCGGCGTCGGCGCCGGCGTCATGCTGGGCCTGGTCTACGTCGGGCTGGGTCTCATCGGCCGCGTCATGCCGGGCGCGGTGAACTTTAACAACGGCGCCGGCTTGTTGGCGGAGGCTGCGAACCTGACCATGGGCGGCGCCGGCCAGGTTGTCTTTTCCGCGATCGTGCTCCTGGCCTGCCTCACCACCGCAGTCGGCCTGATCACTGCAACCGCCGAGTACTTCTCCGAGCAGTTCCCCGGCGCCTACCACGTCTGGGCCGTCATCTTCGCCGTGGCCTCCATGATCATGGCCACCCAGGGCCTGGAGTTTGTCATGGCCATCGCCGCGCCCGTGATCGGCTTCCTCTACCCGCCGGCGATCACCCTGATCGCGCTCACGCTCATCGAGCCGGCCTTCCGGGCACGCACCCGCTTCAGCTGGGCGTTCTTTGTCCCGCTGTGGGTTTCCGTGGTGTGGTCCGCCATCGAGACGCTCATCTCGCTGGAATGGGGGTCGGACGCGCTCACCCCGATCGTGGAGTGGGCGCCGATGTTCGAAGACGGCCTGGGCTGGGTTGTGCCCGTCGTCGTTGCGTTCCTCATCGGCTTGGTCATCGACTTTGCCCGCCCTAAGCCCGCCATGATCCCAGGCACGATGGAATCCGTGGAGGGCGAAGACCTGTCCGCCGAGGGTGACGCGGTGCCGGTTTTGCAGGCCAAGGACTGACATCGGCGAAGCGGTCGTCGCTAAGCAAAAAGCGTACGGTGGGGCGCATGAACGCCCCACTTTCGCTTATCGACTTCTGCACCCGCTACCCCGACGAAACCATCGGCGAAGCGATGCAGCGCTCCGTGGCCTTCGCCCAGCAGGCGGAGGCCCTCGGCTACGAGCGCATCTGGTACTCCGAGCACCACAACATGCCCACCATCGTCTCGTCCGCTCCCGCTGTGTTGATCGCGCACATTGGCGCGAAGACGAGCCGCATCCGCTTGGGCTCCGGCGGCGTCATGCTGCCCAACCACTCCCCCTACGTCATCGCCGAGCAGTTCGGCATGCTGGAAGAGCTCTACCCCGGCCGCATCGACCTCGGCCTCGGCCGCGCGCCCGGCACCGACCAGCAAACCCTCGGCCGAGCCCTCCGCCGCGACCCGCGCGCAGCGGAGAACTTCCCGCAGGACGTGCAGGAGCTGCAGGCCTGGCTGTCCAACACCTCGCCCCTGCCGGGCGTGACCGCCGTGCCGGGCTTTAACACCAACGTGCCGCTGATCATCCTCGGCTCCTCCATGTTCGGCGCGTCCTTGGCTGCGCAGCTGGGCTTGCCGTACGCCTTTGCATCCCACTTCGCGCCGCAGCACCTAGAGCAGGCCACCGCGTACTACCGGGACAACTACCAGCCGTCCGAGAACCACCCGGAGCCGTACTGCATCGCCGCGGTGAACGTGACCGCCGCGGACACCGAAGAGGACGCGAAGCGCCAGACCACCATCGTGCACCGCAACCGCGTCCGCGCCTTCATGGGCCGCCAGGGCAAGCAGCTCAGCGACGACCAGCTGGACACCGTGGTCAACTCCTACCAGGGCCGCCAGATCACGGACATGTTGCGCTATACCGCCGAAGGCACCGGCGAGCAGGTGGCGGAGTACTTGGAGAACTTCCGCGCCACCGCCCAGGCTGACGAGCTGATGATCTCCCTGCAGGCCGGCAGCCACGAAGAGACGGGCCGCTCCATGGAGATCCTCGCCGAGGCCTGGAACTAGCCGCGGCGTGCTGCCCCTCGGATGCAAGGTACGGTCGCGCATCCAGTAATCTCACGGCATGCATGTCCGGACACTGGCGGCAGCTGCCGCCTTGGCCCTTCCTCTGGCCGCATGTAGTCAGACCGATGACCGCGATTCCGTCGTCGTGGCGGCGTCCGCAGCCCCCGCAGGGTTGGACTTCACCACCACCGGCGGCGCGGCCGCGCCCCAGGCGCTGGTCGGCAACGTCTACGAAACGCTGGTGCGTATCGACGCCTCCGGCACGCCCGTGCCCTTCCTCGCCCGCAGCTGGGACCGCGACGGCGGCACCTTTACCTTCCACCTGCGCGACGACGTCGCCTTCGCCAACGGCAAACCGTTCACCGCGGACGACGCCGCGTTTTCCATCCGCTACGTGCAAGACGAGTGGACGAACGGCCTGAAGGCCCAGATGGCTCCCGTGGCTGGCGTGGAGGTGCTCGACGAACACACGTTGCGCGTGCGCGTTGACGGCGGGACGGCGGCCGAGGACGCGTGGCTGTGGTCCATGGGCACGCTCACCGGCGCGATGATGACGCCGGACGGCGTGGACGACCTCGCCACCGCGCCACTGGGCACCGGGCCGTACACCGTGCAGCGCTTCGACGTGGGCGAGCGGATCCAGTTTGCGGCGCGCGACGATTACTGGGGCGGGCCCGTCGCCCGCGACGCGGCCATCCGCTACTTCGACGACCCGGTCTCCGCCGTCAACGCCTTGCGCGTCGGCGACGCAGACGTAGTGTGGGCGATGCAGGCGCCGCAGCTGATTCAGACGCTGCCTCAGGACATCCGCGTCGAGGTGGGCACCACCAACGGCGAGGTGTTGCTCTCCATGAACAACCAGCGCGCCCCGTTCAACGACCCGGACGTGCGCCGCGCTGTGGCTTACGCCGTGGACCGGAAGGCCATCAACGAGGTGGTCTACAACGGGCTCGCCACGGATACCGGCGGGGCGCCGGTGCCGCCGACAGACCCGTGGTTCCCCGGCCGCGACTACTACCCCTTCGACCCGGAGAAGGCGCGCGAGCTGCTGGCGGGCCGCACGCCGGACATCACCATCACCGTGCCCAACCTGCCGTACGCGCAGGAGGCAAGTGAGTTGCTGTACTCGCAGCTTCGAGACGTCGGCTTCCGCGTGCGCCTAGAGACGGTGGAGTTCCCCGCTGTCTGGCTGAACCAGGTGCTCAAGGGCCACGACTACCAGTCCTCCCTTGTCGCCCACGTGGAGCCGCGCGACGTGCCCATGCTGTTTGCCGACCCGGACTACTACCTGGGTTACGACAACGCGGCGGTGCGCGAGCAGATTGCCGCCGGCGACATGGCCGGCGCGATCGACCAGATCATGGACGACGCGGCGGCCCTCACCCTGGTTAACGCCCCGAACATCGTGCTCTTCGCGCCCGGCGTGCACGGGCTCGACCCGAACGTGGTCACCGACTCCCTGCGGTTGAACGAGGTGGAGAAATGATCCGCACCGTGGTGAAACACCTGCTGCGCTTTGTACTGCTGCTGGCGGCGGCGAGCGTGATCATCTTCGTCCTCCTGCGCGCGGTCCCCGGCGACCCGGCGCGCGTGGCGCTGGGCGTTTCCGCCACCGAGGAGGCCGTCGCGGAGCTGACCGCCCGCTTGGGCCTGAACAATCCGCTGCCGGTGCAGTACGCCGACTGGGTCGGCGGGCTGCTTTCCGGTGACTTCGGCATCTCCATGGCCTCCGGCAAAGACATCACGGAGACGGTGCTCGAGCGCGCAGGTGTGTCGCTGACGCTGACGCTTGCGGCCATGGCGGTGTCCCTCGCGGTGGCCGTGCCGCTGGGCGTCTACCTGGCGCTGCGTTCCCACTCCCCCGGCGGCGCGGTGGTGGGCGCGCTGTCGCAGGTGGGCATCATCGTCCCGTCGTTTCTGGTTGGTATCGCGCTGGTGGCACTCTTCTCCGTTCGGCTGGGCTGGTTGCCAGCCAACGGCTGGGGCACGCCTGCGCACGCGGTGCTGCCGGTGGCGTCGCTTGCCCTGGTGCAGGCCTCGATCCTCACGCGCTACGTCGCCGCCGCGGTGCGCGAGGAGATGGGCAGGGATTATGTCCGCACGGGCAGGGCCTTGGGTGCGTCGATAGGCACAGTGCTGTTCTCGTCGGCGCTGCGCAACGCGGCGCTGCCGGTGATCACGGTGGCGGGCGTGCAGCTGGCGTCGCTGGTGGTGGGCGCGGTGGTGATCGAGCGGGTGTTCACCATTCCGGGCTTGGGCTCCATGCTTCTCGACGCAGTGGGCAACCGCGACCTGGCCACCGTGCAGACGGTAATGATGCTCCTCGTCGCGTTCACCCTGGTGGTGAACCTCATTGTGGACCTTGCGTACGCGGTCGTGGATCCGCGGATTCGGAGGCAAGCATGAGCTGGCAGCGCACAGTTGGCGCGGCGATTGTCGCCCTCGTGGCCGTCGCGGCGCTCGTGTCCTTGGCGTGGACGCCGTACGACCCGTTGCAGGCGGACGTCGCCGCGCGGCTGCAGGGCTCCTCGGCCGCGCATTGGATGGGCACGGACCAGTTCGGCCGCGACATCCTCTCGCGTGTGATGGACGGCGCGCGGCTGACGCTCACGGTGGCGGTGGGTGCCGTGGGCTTGTCCGCGCTGGTGGGCGTGCCGCTGGGGATCTGGGCAGGTATGCGGCGCGGGGCCTCGCGCGTGGTGATGGCGGGCGCGGATCTGTTGCTCGCCTTCCCCGCCCTGCTGTTGGCCATCGTGTTTACGGCGGTGTTCGGCGCGTCCATCTGGATCGTGGTGCTGGCCATCGGCATCGTTGGCGTCCCCGGGTTTGTCCGCGTGGCCCGCGCGGGCACCATGCAGGTGATGCAGCAGGACTACATCCTCGCCGCGCGGGTGGCCAAGGTGCCTGGGCCGGTGATCGCGCGGCGCCACGTGTTGCCCAACATCTGGCCGATCGTGCTCACCCAGGTCTCAGTCGCGGTCGCGCTGGCCATCTTGGCCGAGGCGGGGCTGTCGTTTTTGGGCCTGGGCGCGCCGGCACCCTACGCGTCCTGGGGGCGCATGCTGCAGGCCTCCCAGCCATACTTAGCCACAACTCCGCACCTCGCGCTGTGGCCGGGCGCGGCGATAGCGCTGACGGTGCTGGGATTCAACTTGTTGGGACACGCTGATGATCGACGTTAAACACCTGACCATCCCCGGCATCCTGGACGACATCACGTTTGCGGTGGGCCCTGGCGAGCGCGTGGGCATTATCGGCGAATCCGGCTCGGGCAAGTCCGTCACGGCGCTTTCCATCATGGGCTTGAGCGACCTGCCGGCCACCGGCTCCATCACCGTCGACGGCACCGAAATGGTGGGCACCCCCGACCGCGTCCGCCGGCGCGTGCGCGGCAGCACGGTGGCGATGGTGTTCCAAGAACCGATGACGGCGCTGGACCCGCTGAAAAAAATCGGCCGGCTTGTGCCCCGCGACCTGTTGCGCGAGGTCGGCGTGGACCGCCCGGGCGCGTACCCGCACGAGCTATCCGGCGGGCAACGCCAGCGCGTGCTCATTGCGTTGGCACTATCGCAGAACCCGGACGTGCTCATTTGCGACGAGCCCACCACCGCGCTGGATGCCATCGTGCAGGCGGAGATCCTGGAGCTGCTCGACCAGCTCGTACGCGAGCGCGGCATGGCACTGCTGTTCATCTCCCACGACCTGGCGGTGGTGCGCCGCATGACCGACCGGGTGCTCGTGTTCCAGGGCGGGCGCATTGTCCCCGGCGACTCGGACTACGCGCTGGCGCTGGCCGCTGCGGCCGAGCCAGGACCGCCCGCCGCTCCCCTGCCCCTCGGCGAACCGGTGGTGACGCTCGAGGGCGTGTCCCTGCAGCGCGGGGCGACCCTGGCCGTCGACGACGTTACCGTCACCGTCCGCGCGGGCGAGCGGCTCGCCATCGTAGGCGGGTCCGGCTCCGGCAAGACGTCGCTGCTACACCTCATCGCCGGGCTTCGCGAGCCGACCAGCGGCGCCGTGCGCGTAGCGGGCGAGGTGCAGATGGTCTTTCAGGACCCGTATTCGTCGCTGGATCCGCGGATGTCCGTCAGGGCGTCGATAGCTGAGGCCGGCGTGGATGCTGCCCGCGCCGACGAGGTGTTGGAGCTGGTGGGCCTGGCGGGCACCGGCGAGCGCACGCCGCGGCAGTTTTCCGGCGGGCAGCGCCAGCGCATCTCCATCGCGCGCGCCGCCGCCCCGCGCCCGGGCATTTTGCTTGCCGACGAGCCCGTCTCCGCCCTCGACGCCACCATCCAAGACCACGTCCTGGACCTGCTGCGCGACACGGTCGGGACCAACACCTTGATCTTTGTCACCCACGACCTGCGGGTTGCGCGCGAGCTGTGCCCCACTGTGGCGGTGATGCAGCACGGGCGCATCGTCGAGCACGGCACGACCGAGGAGATTTGGGCGGCACCGCAGCACCCGTACACACGGCAGTTGCTCGAGGCTGTGCTGTAGGGGCTGTAAGTTGGCGCCCATGAGTTTGTGCGTCGTAGGATCCATCAACGCCGACCTGACCGTCAACGTGGGGCGCCACCCCACCCCGGGTGAGACCCTCATGGGCACCGGTGGCGGGATCACCGCCGGCGGCAAAGGCGCCAACCAGGCCGTCGCCGCCGCCAAGCTGGGCACCCCGGTGGTGCTGGTGGGCGCAGTCGGCGCCGACGCGAACGCCGAGCCCGCCACAGCGCTGCTGCGCGACGCCGGCGTGGACCTTGCCCACGTGGAAGACGTGGAGGACGTCACGGGCCTGGCCGTGATCACCGTAGCCGCAGGCGGCGAAAACACCGTGCTCGTGGTGCCGGGGGCGAACGCGCTGGTGGGCGGCGAGTATGTGCAGCGGCACGCCGCAGCGATCGAGGCCGCCAAGCTGGTACTGCTGCAGGGCGAAATCCCTGCCGACGGCTTCGCCCGCGCCGTGGAGTTGGTGCGCGGCCGCGTCGTGGTCAACCTCGCGCCCGTCGTCGACGTGCCGCGCGAGGCGCTCCTGCGAGCCGATCCGCTGATGGCCAACGAGCACGAGGCTGGCCTCATCCTGCAGCAGCTCGGGCTGGACGGCGCAGGCACGCCTGAGGTTCTCGCGCGCCGCCTGCTGGATGCGGGCTTCGCCTCCGTTGTGCTCACGCTCGGCCCGGCCGGCGCGCTGGTCGCTTCCGGTGGCGAGCTGACCCACATCGAATCGCCCAAAGTGGATGCCGTGGACACCGTCGGCGCGGGCGACGCGTTCGCCGGCGCGTTCTGCCACCGCCTCTTGGCTGGAGACTCCATGGTGGACGCCGCCCGCTATGCCTGCCGCGTCGGCGCGTTTTCCGTCACACGGCCCGGCGCGCAGCCGTCGTACCCGTCCGCGACTGATACGCTGCCCGGTTAGCCGCCACCTACGATAAGGAGCTTTCCAGATGGCCTCCGAAACGTCACGCGACCAGAGGTCGTCGTTAGGCGACACCCGCTCCATGCGCGTCCAACGCGCGCAGGGGATTTACCCCGACAACATGCACCCGGGTCTCGTCCCCGGCATCAGCGTGGAAGAGTCGCGGCACAATTTCGGAATGGACAAGGTCGTCTTCGGCGTCACGGCCGCGGCGATCCTCGCGTTCGTGGTCTGGGGCGTGACGGCCCCGCGACACGTCGCCGCCGTCTCCTCCAGTGCGCTGTCGTGGGGCCTGCGCAACTTCGGCTGGCTGTTCAACATCGTCCTTGTCGCCTGCGTAATCATCATGGCTGTGCTGGCGTTTTCCCGCTTCGGCAACATCAAACTGGGCAAAGACGATGAAGATCCGGAGTACTCCTTTTTCTCGTGGGTGGCCATGATGTTTTCTGCTGGCATTGGCGTGGGGATCTTCTTCTTCGGCCCCTCCGAGCCGCTGGCCATGTACCTCGACCCGCCGCCGCTGACCGTCGAAGGCGGCACCGAGGAAGCGTTGCACCAGGCGATCGCCCAGGCCGATTTCCACTGGGGGCTCTCCCCGTGGGCGGTGTATTGCCTCGTCGGTGCCGCTATGGGTTACTCCTGTTACCGGCGCGGCCGTCCCACCCTCATGTCGTCGTTGTTTACGCCGGTGTTCAAGCGCTCTGGCCCGTTCGGCACTGTCGTCGACATCCTCGCAATTGTGGCCACCCTGTTCGGCACCGCCGCCTCCCTGGGTATTTCCACCCTGCAGATCGGCGACGGCATTGCCATCATGCGCAGCGGCGAGTCGGCGCCGTTGGGCGTGCTGCTCACCGTAATGGGTGTCCTCACCATAGGGTTCGTCATCTCCGCCGTCTCCGGTGTTGGCAAAGGCATCCGGATCCTGTCCAATATCAACATCTCGCTGACTTCCGTGTCGATCCTGTTCATCTTCGCCACCGGGCCGACGCTGTTTCTGATGAACCTGCTGCCGTCTGGCACGCTCACCTACGCCGACCGCTTCTTGGACATGGCGTCGCGCTCCCTGTCCTGGGGCGAGGACACCCTCGAATTCCAATCCGCTTGGACCGCTTTCTACTGGGCCTGGTGGATCGCTTGGGCGCCGTTCGTGGGCATGTTTGTCGCGCGCATCTCCCGCGGCCGCACGTTGCGCCAGTTCGCTGTCGTCACCACGCTCGTGCCCACCGCGGTGCTCATCTGCGCGTTCACGATCTTCGGCGGCACCGCGATCACCTTCTCCCGCGAAGGCCGGGAAGGCTTCGACGGCAGCGCCACCCCGCAGCAGGTCCTCTTCAACATGTTCGGCGAGATGCCGTTCGCCGAGATCACCCCGTACATCCTCATCGTGATCTTGTCGGTGTTCTTCATTACTTCCGCCGACTCCGCGTCTGTGATCATGGGTTCCATGTCGTCCAAGGGCGACCCTGAGCCCAACAAGCTCGTGGTGGTGTTCTGGGGCCTCGCCATGATGGGCATTGCTGTGGTCATGCTGCTCACCGGCGGCGAGGACGCCCTGTCCGGCCTGCAATCGCTCACCATCTTGTCCGCGCTGCCGTTCTCGGTGGTGATCCTGTTGCTGATGTATTCCTTCATCAAAGACCTGTCCACCGACCCGATGGCCATCCGCACCTCGTACGCGCGAAACGCCGTGAAGTCTGCCGTCATGCGCGGCATCGAGGAGTACGGCGACGACTTCGAAATCGCCGTCGAACCCGCCGCCGAAGGGAGGGGCGCCGGTGCCACCTTCGACTCTACCTCCGACGAGTACACCGGCTGGTACCGCCGCACCGACGAGCAGGGCGACCCCGTGGGCTACGACTACGAAACCGGCGAGTGGTCCGACGGCTATGGCTCGGCGGAGGACGGCCGCTAGCTACGCCCCCGCCATGTCCAGCAGGCGGCCCAGCACCGCCTTGCCATGGCGGCGCAGCCCGTCGTGCTGGAACCTGTCCGTCTCAAAGACCTGCGCGCCGATGTGCGACGCGGTCTCTAGCGACAGCTCGCGCGGAACGAAGATGTCGTCGGTGTAGACCGCCGCGTACGCGTCGTGGCCGCCGGCCAAGCCCGCGTAGAGATTTGACCAGTCGTCCTTCTGCGCCAGCGCATCGGCGGCGGCCGAAAATGGGCGCAGTGCCGGGTCTTCGGCGAATTGGAACGGGAAGATGTGCTCGCCGGTGAGGTAAAACTCCGCATCATCGGGGCTCGCATCGGGCGCAAAGCCGTCCAGCTCGGCGGACACCCGCTCGGCCGCCCACGCCGTCGCCCCCGGCGCGGTGCCACCGTAGATGGACTCGTGCACCGCGGCGTACAGCGGCCCTTTGGCAAAGCTCACGCGATCCCCCACCGCCGCCAGGAAGTCTGTGCGGAGCCTGCCGTTGGTGTGAAACGGCGCCTCAAACAGCCGTGCGAGCGACTCGAAACCACCTTCGCGGCCCAGCTCGATGCCCACCGTGCGCAGCCGTTTCGCGCTGAGACGCTCGCCGGTGGGTAAGAATTCCTCTTGCGCGTCGAGATGGCGGCACACCTCGCGCACCATTCGCTCGGCCGCGGGGTACTGCTCGTTGAACTGCAGGTGGCGGCGTTTCAGCTTCGCAAACGTCGCTCGGTACACGTCCTCAGGGCCTGTGCTTATCGACGCCAACCCTCCGGTAAACAACGCCCTGCCCACCCTCTCCGGGCGCACGGCCAGGTAGTGCAGCAGGCAGAACCCGCCGAACGACTGCCCCAGCACGTCCCACTGGTCCAGCCCCAACTTCTCGCGCACCGCCTCGGCGTCGGCGACGATCTCGTTGGCACGCAGGCGGGTGAGCACATCGGTGCTGATGAGCTCCGGCGTCGCAGCATCAATCCTTGTGGAGCGGCCCGTTCCGCGCTGGTCCAGCAGCACCACCTGGTATCCGCGGGCAAGCGCCACGTTCATCCACTCGAAGCGCTCCCGCGGCGCCGGAAAGCCTGGCCCGCCTTGGAGGTACAGCAGTGCCCGGGCGTCGGGGTCGCCGACAACGCGGGCGAACACGGTGAAGCCGCCACGGGTGATCTCAATTTCGCGCATGCGGAGATTGTAGGAACTGCAGGAGTTTTCGCTGCGTCGTATACCTATGCACGACGGAATGGAAATCGAATTTTCGCCGGTAATAGTGAACGCGTCGCAACTCGAGCGTGGACGGACCTATCTGCGGATCAGCGACGCACGGTTCGTTCATGAGTCATACGGGCGGGATCGTTGGACCGTGAATCTTGCGGCGAGGCACCACCCGCGCAGCGAACGCTACGATGTCCCGGCGGCCGTGCGGGCAGTGGTCCACGCCTACGAGCGTCCCGGAAGCGTAGTTTGCGGGTTCTCCGCGTTGGCACTCTACGGCTTACCGTTTTTGGTGGAGGGTGCAGACACGACGCTGCGCGCCCCCATAGGTCGCTGCTCGCCGGCTTCAGCGTTCGCCCCGGCAATCTCCAGGCTGAGAGCACCTCACACAGAGACATGGACGCTCACACACCGGGGCGTTCCCATCCGTGTGGCCACGCCCGCGCGGGCTACAGCCCAGGCACTGCAGCAGATACGCCGGGGCGAACACTCCTGGCAAACAGAGCCGGTGCCGGGCGTGCAAGCTGAGGTCGTGAGAGCGGTGCAGCTGGTCGACTGTGTGCGACGATACCTGAACCTGCAGGTAACTGAGGTGAACAACGCGACAACGGGCCAGCTGAACCAACGATGGATGACAAAGGTTATACAACTGTCCCGCGCGACCGCAGACTCCCCGAAAGAGACAGAGCTGCGTCTCCTCCTTCAGCCGGTAGCGAAGAAGTACGACGTGCTGCTGGTGGAGCAATATCCCCTGGTGGCGGGCGGGAGGGTGGTCACCACGTTCGATTTCGCTATTCCAGACCTGAAGCTGGGAATTATGTTCGACGGCCGCCACCACTGGGAGCACGAACAACGCCAGCTAGACACCACGATCAATCTCACGTCGATGCTTCACGGCTGGACGGTACCGCGCGCGGGGTCGAAGAGCATGCAGATGTGCGTCCAGGTAGTCGAGTCGGAGCTGCGCAAGCGATTAGGAGTGCCGGATGACCGGCGATGACGGATGTTGCATGTGCTCCAGTCGCCACCTGGGCAAAATGACAGATGTTACATCGCCGATGCAGCATCCGTCATTGGGGAGCGGGAGAAGGACCTACTCCTCGCCGTCGGTGGACAGGGCCGCCACGAACGCTTCCTGCGGCACGGTGACCGAGCCGATGTTCTTCATGCGCTTCTTACCGGCTTTCTGCTTCTCCAGCAGCTTGCGTTTGCGGGAGATGTCGCCGCCGTAACACTTGGACAGCACGTCCTTGCGCAGCGCCCGGATGTTTTCGCGGGCGATGATTTTCGAGCCGATCGCGGCCTGGACCGGCACCTCGAACTGCTGGCGCGGAATGAGCTCCTTGAGTTTCTTCGTCATCTTGTTGCCGTACCACTGAGCGGAGTCCCGGTGCACGATCGCGGAGAACGCATCCACCGGCTCGCCCTGCAGCAGGATGTCCACCTTGACCAGGTCCGCGAGCTGCTCGCCGGCCTCCTCGTAGTTCAACGAGGCGTAGCCCTTGGTGCGGGACTTCAGCATGTCGAAGAAGTCGAAGATGATCTCGCCCAGCGGCATGATGTAGCGCAGCTCCACGCGGTCCTCGGAGAGGTACTCCATGTTCTTCATCTGGCCGCGCTTGGACTGGCACAGCTCCATCGTTGCGCCCACAAATTCCTGGGGCACGATGATGGTCATGTTCACAATCGGCTCGTAGACCTCGGGGATCTTGCCGCCGGGCCAGTCCGACGGGTTGTGCACGATCTGCTCGGTGCCGTCTTCGGCCACTACGCGGTACGTCACGGAAGGCGCGGTGGAGATGAGGTCTAGGTCGAACTCGCGCTCCAGGCGGGTGCGGGTGATCTCCATGTGCAAAAGCCCCAAAAAGCCGCAGCGGAACCCAAACCCGAGGGCGACGGAGGTTTCTGGTTCCCAGGTCAGTGATGCGTCGTTAAGCTGCAGCTTTTCCAGGCTCTCGCGCAACGCCGGGAAGTCTTCCTGCGAGACCGGGAACAGGCCCGAGTAGACCATGGGCTTGACCTCCTCGAAGCCCTCCAGCGGCTCCGAAGCACCCTTGGAGGCCCAGGTGACGGTGTCGCCGACGCGGGTGTCGCGCACGTCTTTGACGCCGGTGATGAGGTAGCCCACCTCGCCGGGGCCCAGGCCCTTCGTCTTCTTCATCGTGGGCGAGACCACGCCGATTTCCAAAATTTCGAGCGTCTTGCCCGTGTTCATCATCAGCACTTTTTGGTTCGGCTCGAGCTTGCCGTCCATCATGCGCACGTAGGTGACCACGCCGCGGTAGGTGTCGTAGACCGAGTCGAAAATCAGCGCTCGCGCCGGGGCATCCGCGCCGGTCGCTGACGCGCCCGACGGGGAGGATGGAGAAGGAATTAGGTCCACCACGCGGTCCAGGAGCTCCGGTACGCCCTCGCCCGTCTTGCCGGAAACGCGCAGCACGTCCTCGGGCTCGCAGCCAATGATGTTGGCAATCTCAAGCGCGTACTTCTCCGGGTCCGCCGCCGGCAGGTCGATCTTGTTCAGCACCGGGATGATCTCGAGGTCGTTGTCGATGGCCATGTAGAGGTTGGCCAGGGTTTGGGCCTCGATGCCTTGGGCTGCGTCGACAAGCAGAATCGCCCCTTCGCACGCGTCCAAGCTGCGCGCGACCTCGTAGGAGAAGTCCACGTGGCCTGGGGTGTCGATCATTTGCAGCACCATTTGCTCGCCCACGTGGTCGCCGGTTTTCGGCACCCACGGCAGGCGCACGTTCTGCGCCTTGATGGTGATGCCGCGCTCGCGCTCGATGTCCATGTTGTCCAGGTACTGGTCGCGCATCTCGCGCTCGTCGACCACGTTGGACAGCTGCAGGATGCGGTCTGCCAGTGTGGACTTGCCGTGGTCGATGTGCGCGATGATGCAGAAGTTCCGGATCCGCTGCGGGTCCGTGAACGTGTCCTCTGCAAAGTTTGTCGGTTTGGCGGCCATAATTGCCACATTCTACTTCGCGTGCGCCACGCTACGGTATGCAGCATGCCGTACTACCGTCTCGGACTCGCCCACCGCTACAGCGCGAACGCGTGGTGGCGCCCGCTCGTCGAACTTGCGTTGTTGGCCGTCCTAGCGACGGGGCTCAGCGTCGTCATCTTCATCCCGCTCGGCTTCGCCGCTGAGCTTGCCGGGGTGGACATGGCGGAAAACTCCGCCGACCCGCTCATGCCGCTGATCGAGGTGCTCGCCATCGCGGCGATGCTGCCGGCGCCCTTCCTCGCCGCCCGCATGACGGGCCGCGACCCGCGCGCGCTCATCTCGCGGGCGCTGCGGTGGCGGTGGGGCGTCTTCGCCCGTGCGCTTGCGGTGGTCGGGGCAGTCTACGGGGTGCAGGTGCTTATCGACGTCCTCACGGCCTCCCCCGAGCCAATCTTCAACCCGTTCCGGGCCAAGTTGCTCCTCGCGCTGCTGATTGCGGTGCCGTTGCAGTCGGCTGCCGAGGAGTTTGTCTTCCGCGGCGCGCTGCCCCAGATCCTGGGCCAGTGGCGCTGGCCCGCGTGGCTGGCGTACCTGGTGCCGGGCGCGTTGTTTGTGGCCAGCCACGTCTACAACTGGGTGGGGCTGGTAGACATCGCCATTTTCGCGCTGTGCACCTCCCTGCTGGCGTGGCGCACCGGTGGCCTGGAGGCGCCAATTGTGCTGCACGCCGTGGGCAACCTCATGGTCTTCGGCTACGGGGCGCTCGCGCTGTCGGACCCCACCGAGACGGAAATTTTGCCCGCGGACACCATCATGTCCTCGCTGGTGACGGTTGGTACGACCGCGCTGTTGCTGTGGGCGCTGCGGGATGTCAGCCCCGAACGCGAAAAAGTTTCAACTGGCCAACAGAAAACCCTTGTACAGGTGGGCTCGACGGCTTAAGGTTGCCGTAACTGCAACCGGAGGTGCACACGTGGCGTTCGAGCGATTCAGGCGCAAAGGTGGGCGGCCGCGCACGGCCTCGCTCGACCAAGGTTTGGCGCTGTTGCATGAGCGCGTGACCAACCAGATCGAGCACCGTCGCAACCACGCCTCGCGTGTGAACGTGCGCCCGACTGGTGCCGTGCCCCGCAACGTCTACTACGCCCCGGACATGGACGGCGGCGCGGAGCCCGGCGAGGTGGTGTGGGTGACCGTGCCGTCGCAGCCTCCGCGGGAGCGCTCCATGCTGGTGGTGGGCAGGGAGTACCGGGATGTGCTGGGCCTGCTCATCTCCCCGGAGGAGCAACACGCGGACGACGACCGCTGGTTTGAAATCGGCCCCGGTGACTGGGACGCGTCGGGAAGCCCGTGCTGGGTTCGGCTGGACAAGACGCTCGTGGTGCCGGAAGCCGACGTGCACCGGCGAGGCACCACCGTGCCCCAGCGCCGCTTCGAGCGGGTGGCCAACACCCTGCGCGAGCGGTTTCAGTGGTCGTAGACGGTTTGGCCTGGTAAGAGCCGGCTGGTATTCTGCTCGAGTTGCCCGTTGCCGGCCGTTGACGGGTGTGCGCAGCTACGCGGACAGGACCTTGGGTCCGCGTTCATAACCAAAGTCGCGCACGCGAAGCCCTAGCCGGGACGACGACATCCATGTTCGATTGAGAAACCAAGAGGTATTGCACAGATGGCAAACATCAAGCAGCAGAAGAAGCGCGTCCTCACCAACGAGAAGCGCCGCATGCGCAACAAGTCCGTCCGCTCCGCCACCCGCACCGAGATCCGCAAGTTCCGTGAGGCTGTGGAGTCCGGCGACAAGGCTGCTGCCGAGGCACAGCTGCGCGTGGCTTCCCGCAAGCTGGACAAGGCTGTGACCAAGGGCGTGTTCCACCGCAACTCCGCGGCGAACAAGAAGTCCAACATGGCTCGCGCCCTGAACAAGATGGACTAGTTTCCGCTTCGCTTCCGCCCCGCCCGTCGGCATTTTCGTCGCCGAGCGGGGCGTTTTGCGTTCGCGGGTTGCTCTAGATGGCCTCGCACAGCCCGCGCACCGCTAGCACGGTGCCGACCACCATGAAGAACGCGCCGGCGGCGATGTCGATGTAGGGGCCAGCACGCAGTAAGGAGCGCCGCACACGTTCCGTGGAGGTGACGTGCACGACCGCACCGAACAGCGCGAAAGAGCTGAGCCACAGCGACGCCAGCACAATAAGTGCGGTGGCCAGGGAGGGGTTCGGAGGCAACAACGGCGCGATCATCGCCGTCAGCGCCACCACGATCTTCGGGTTTGCCAAGTTGGTCATCAGCCCGCGGGTGTAGGCAGAGCGAACTGAACCCAGGCGCTGCACGGCTTCGTCGAGGTCAGCGGGCGGGTCGTGACGGTCGCGCAGACCTCCGCGCAGGTTACGCTGCCCCATCCACACAAGCACGGCGCCGCCGACGATCTGGATGGCGGTGACGGCCTGGGGCACCGCGTTGAGCAGCGCCGCCGCCCCGAAAATCGTAAGGGCGAACCACAACGCGGCGCCGGTGTGGATGCCCAGGTTCGCGGCCCACGCGTGCTGCCGTGAGCGGGTGGCGGTGCGCATGAGCAGCACCAAATCCGGGCCTGGCGCGGCCGCGCCAACCAGGTTGAGCCCGACGATGACGGCGAGATCCCCCGGCGCGATCATGCGAGTTCGGCGATGCGCCGCACCGCGTTTTCCAGGGCAAACTGCGGGTCGCCACCCTGCCCCTTCACCTCTGCGTCCAGGTCGGCGACGATGATGACCGCGTGCGAGACCGCGTCGCCGCTCCACTGGCGGGCAACCTGCATGGTCTTTTTGGCCACGTAGGGGTGCATGCCGACCGCACGGGCAAGCTGGTCCGGGTTGCCGCGCACGCCGTGCAGCTTCGCAATGTCGCCCACCTTGCGGGCGAGCGCGGCGGAAATGGACACGGGACTCGTGCCCAGCTGTAGCGCGCGGCGCGTCGAAGCCAGGGCACGGTCGGCGCGTCCTGCCACTGCCTGATCTGCGATGTCGAATCCGGCGACCTCGGCAACACCCACGTAGTAGTCGCGCACGGACTCGACGGTGAGATCGCCTTCCGTGTCGCTGACCAGCTGGCTCACCGCAGAGGCAAGCTCGCGCAGGTCGGACCCCACGGATTCCAGCACCGCTGCTGCCACGTCCGGGGTGGGGCGAACGCCGTGACCGCGGAACTCCTCCATAAGCCAGGAGCGCCGCTCGTTGTCCTTGAGCGGATCCGCCTTGTGCACCTCGGCGGCTTTGGAGAACTTCGCAACCATCGCCTTTTGCCGGCCGCCGCCGGTGTGCTCGATGACCAGCGTGATACCGGGCGCCGGGTCCACACACGCCTTGAGCAGGATCTCGGTGGGTTCTTTGCCCGCAAGCTCAGCGTGCTTGACCACGACCACCCGGTCCTCGGCGAACAGCGACGGGCTGGTCGCCATGGCGATCTCGCCCTCGGAGACGTCACCGGCGCGCAGGGTGGTCACCTCGACGCCCTCGCCGGCGGCTGCGACGATAGCTTTGGTCGCGCGCTCGGCGAGGAAATCGTCCTCGCCGAGCACGAGGTGCACGGGGTTGAGCATGCGCGCCATCTTACGGCTCCCGGTTTGGAAAGATCACGGGGATCCCCTCCCGCGTCGCTACCGGGCGTGTGCGGGCCGGGCCGTCCTCGAGGACGACGACAAGCTCGGCCCCCGCCGGCACCGGCTCCACCTCCTCGACGGTGTCTACAACGTGGGCGCGCTTCCCCGCAGGGTCGATTGACGCGGGCTGGCCGGGTGCAGCGGACAACGCCACGCACGCGACCGTGGCGCAGAGCGTCACCCGCGGACGGCCAGCGAGCACGCCCGCGACGACCCACCCGTAGACCACGAGCGCCACGAGCGGGGTGGCGGCGACGGTTGCGCCCGGTATCCCCGCCCCAATCTGGGCGACCGTGTGCACCCACCAGGCCATTGGCTCCACGCACCACAGCACCGGCGTTTCCAGCCCGCCTGGCACCAGCGAAAGCACGGCGGCCGCAAGCCCCAGCACCGTCACCGGGCCGACCACGGGAGCGACCACGACGTTTGCCGCGACCGAGACCAGCGAAACCTCCCCCGCCATCATCGCCACGATGGGCATCGTGGCCACATCCGCTGCTACCGCGACGGCAAGCGCGCGCACGAGGATGTCGGGCCATCCCGTCACCGCGAATGCCCGGTACAGGAGCGGATACACCGCGACGATCCCCGCCGTGGCGGCCACGGACAACGCGAATCCGTAATGCACAGCCAGATCCGAGTCCACCAGCACAAGCCCGATTACGGACAGGCACAACGCGTGGATCGGCTCCGACTGCCGCGAGGAGAGCACCGCCACCAACCCCACCAGCCCGGAGACCGAGGCACGCAGCACGCTCGGCTCCGGCCCCACTAGTCCCGCGTAGACCAGCAGCGCCGCTGCGGACGCCGCGATCTTGCCCCGCAGCCCCGCCCCGGCCGCAGCCGCCACGACCGCGGCCGCGGTGGACACGATCGCGATATTCGCACCCGAGACCGCCGAAAGGTGCGATAGCCCGGTGTCGATGTACATCTGCTGCTCTGCCGGCGACTGCAGGCTCACGTCCCCCAGCACCATTCCCGGGATGAGCCCCTGCGAGGCCGGCCCCACCTTCGCCTCCACTGCCGCCGCAAACGTCGAGCGCACGTGGAGCGCGAATGCCGCCAACCCCTCCGGCGGGCCGAGCACCTCCACCCGCCCGTTGAGCACGAACGGGTTCACCCCTGGCACCGAAGATTCTTTAGCCGCCCCGCGCGCCACCACATGCGCGCCGCTGACGGCGCCGGGCGGAGGTTCCTCCGTGAATACCGGCGTTGTCGAGGGCCGCCCCGGCACCCGCACCCGCACAAGGAAGGCCCCAGAAGATGTCTGCTTCGGCGCCCCGCTGATCGTGCCCACCACTTCGGACGCAGCGGCCGACATCCCCTTGCGCACCGCCGCCATTACCGTCGCGGCCGCCCCCAACCCAGCTGTTAGCAGCGCCTGCCCCGGCTGGCGGAGCAGCAGACAGCCCGCGGCCAGCACCGCGATTACCGCCGCGGCCGCCCACACACCGAACAGGATGCAGCACGCCGCGGCAGCCCACACCGCCAGCGCCGCCGGGACCAGCCGCAGCTCCGACACGGCTACAACCCCACCTGCTCGCGCATGGCCTCGAACTTGGCGGGGCCGATGCCGCGCACGTCCATCAGCTGCTCCACCGTCGTGAACGGGCCGTTGGCCTCGCGGTGAGCCACGATGGCCGCCGCGGTCGCCTCCCCCACGCCTGGCAGCGTGGTCAGCTCGGCGGCGGTGGCCGAATTCAGCGACACCACCCCCGCGCCCCCACTGTCCGAGGCCGCAGCCGCGGGTGGCGCGGCGCCGACAGCCTGGACGACGATTTGCTGGCCGTCCACGAGCAGCTGCGCCTGGTTGTGCGCAAGCAGGTCCGCATTTGGGAGGGGCTGGGCGATCTGGAGGGCGTCGGCGATGCGGGAGCCCTCGTTCAACGTCATCAGCCCCGGATTGGCCACCTCCCCCACCACGGCCACGACCACAACCCCACCGACCTCAGTGGGCGAAGCAACCTGCTCCCACTCCACCTCCTCGCCTGCGTCTCCGCCGCCGCGGGTGGCCGCCCACGCTCCAACCGCCACGAGCAGCGCGACCACCACTGCCGCGGCCGGTTTGACCGGCACCGACAGCCGCGGCGCTGGGTAGCGCACGGCCATGAGGTCTTCCTCGCCGGTGGGCCGGGTGAGCTCCTGCAGGCGGTCGATAGCGGTCATGCACCGGACATTAGGCGCGGCCACAGACAAGCGGTAGACCCGTTACGCGGGACTGTGGATAACTTCGTTGCGGCGTCACCAACTGCCGCAGGTTATCCACATTTACTGGGTCGGCTCCTGCGAGGAGAAGACAACGGACAGGCCGATCGCGCCGGGGCCGGTGTGGACCGCGAGGACGTCGACAAGCGGCTCAAGCATCACCCGGGACCCGGGCGGTAGCCCCTCCTCCAGCATCGCCCCGAGCTGCCCGGCCGCCTCTGCGGCGTCCGCGTGCTGGATGGCCGCGAAGACCGGCTCTCCCGCGGCACGCTCCACCACAAGCTCGGTCAGCTTGGCAAACGCCTTCGACTGTGTGCGGGTCTTGCCGGCGAGCTCTAGCTTGCCGTCGTGCATGCGCAGGATCGGCTTGTTGGCCAGCAGCGCCGCGGACAGCACAGCGGTGCCGGTGGGCAGGCGACCGGACTTGCGCAAATCGTCCAGTTGGTGCAGGTAGATCCACGTCTCCGCGCGCACGAGCGTGGACTTCGCCATCGCCTCGCACGCTGCGAGGTCGCCGCCTTCCCGCGCCACCGTGGCGGCGGCCATGGCTGCGGCGCCGACGCTCATGCCGGCGGCATCGGTCTCAACCACCCGCACGGTGCCGGGGAATACCGCGGACGCCGCAACGGCCGCGGACCACGTCGACGACAGCGCTTTGGACAGGTGCAGCGCCACCACGCCGTCGTCGCCGCCGCGCTCCAATTGGCGCGCGTAGCAGGCTGCGAGCTCCAGCGAGGACAGGCCCGAAGTGCCCTTTTCCTCCCCCGCTCCAACCACGTGCATGTCGGCGACGGTGATGTCCAGCTCGCGCACCACCTCCGCCGGCAGCCCGGCGGAAGAATCCACCACCACGCGCACTGTCATTTAGTTCAGCCCCCGGTTCCAGGCCTCCAGGTACCAGCGGATCGCCGAAGGGTCGTCGAGACGCGGCATCGCCACAAGCCTCGCGGTGTTCGCGTTACCCAAGCCCTTCAGCGCCGGGTATTGCGCGACCACAAAGCCCAGCAGCGACGCGGTGAGCGCCGCGATCGTGCCGCCGTGCGCGACCAGCAGCACCGCAGAATCGTCCCACTGCCGGTAGTCGCGCATCAGCCCGTCCACCACCTCGCGCGCACGTGCCGCCACCTCGAGGCGGCTCTCCCCTCGCGGCGGCGCCCACGAGGCATCCGTGCGCCACACCGCACGCGCCCCGTCGTGCTCGTTGTCCACCTCGCTGTGCGTTTTGCCCTGCCAGTCGCCCAGGTGGGTTTCGCGCAGCCGCGTATCGACGCCTACGGGCAGCCCCAAATCCGCCCCCACCACGTCAGCAGTGTGCTTCGCGCGCATGAGGTCCGAGGAGACGATCTTGGAAATGCCAAGGCCGCGCAGCTCCTTCGCGGCCGCGTGGGCCTGCGCCACGCCGCGGTCCGAGAGCACCGTGTCCAGTTGTCCCTGCATGCGGGACGAGGCGTTGTACTCCGTCTCGCCGTGGCGCAGCAAGATCAAACGACGTTGCATCGCCGGGGCCTAGTACTCGTCGTCGGCCACGGCCGGGCCTTCACCCGCCAGCGGCAGGTCCTCGAGGTTTGTCGCCTCGCGCAGCTCGGATTCGTCGCCGAAGGCGGCCGGGCGCTCGTACGGTTCCAGCCCCTCAACCTCGATGGCGGGGCAGTCCGCGTAGAGGCGGTCCAGACCGTAGAACTCGCGCTCCGCGTCGCGCTGGATGTGGACGACGAAGTTGCCGTAATCCAGCAGCACCCAGCGGTTTTCGCGGTTGCCTTCGCGGCGCTTCGGCTCCACGCCCTGCTCCGTCAGGTCGTCTTCAACTTCCTGGACGATGGCGGCGACCTGGCGCTCGTTGTCCGCCGAAACGATCACGAACACGTCGGTGATGGCCATGACGCCTGCGACGTCGATGACGGCAATGTTCTTGCCAAGCTTCTCGTCGGCTGCCTTGGCGGCGACCTTGGCCCGGTCGATGGAGATCTGCGGAGCGGTCAAGTGGGAAACCCTTCGTTGGTGAAACGGACAGACCGGCTTATTGTCCCACGACACGCCCCGGTAGTGCTAGTTAGCCGTAGAGGCTGTTCTTCGAGATGTACTGCACCACCCCGTCCGGCACCAGGTACCAGACCGGGCGGCCCTCAGCGGCGCGGGTGCGGCAGTCTGTGGAGGAAATCGCCATCGCGGGAATTTCCACCAAGTGCACCCGCTCCTGGATATCCGCCGGCAGCATGTCCTCGCGCAGTTCGTAGCCCGGGCGGGTCACGCCGACGAACTCCGCGAGCTGGAACATTTCTTCCCAGTCGTGCCAGGACATGATGGAGGACAACGCGTCCGCGCCGGTGATGAAGTACAGCGCTTCGTCCGGGTGCTGCTCGCGCAGATCCCGCAGGGTGTCGATGGTGTAGGTCGGCCCGTCGCGGTCGATGTCCACGCGGGAGACGGAAAAGCGCGGATTCGCGGCGGTGGCGATCACCGTCATGAGGTAGCGGTCCTCCGCCGCACTGATGGTTTTGCCCTCTTTCTGCCACGGCTGGCCGGTGGGCACGAAGATGACCTCGTCCAGGTGAAACCGGTCCGCGACTTCGCTCGCCGCCACCAGGTGCCCGTGGTGGATGGGGTCGAAGGTGCCGCCCATGACTCCGATGCGGTTCATTGGCGCACCTGCCCGCTGCCCTGCAGGATCCACTTCGTGGTGGTCAGCTCCGGCAACGCCATGGGGCCGCGGGCGTGGAGTTTCTGGGTGGAAATGCCGATCTCCGCGCCCATGCCGTACTGCTCCCCGTCCGTGAAGGCGGTCGAGGCGTTGAGGACGACGGCGGCGGCGTCGACGGCGTCAGCGAACCGTCGCAAAGCATCAGCGTCTTGGGCCGCGATGGCCTCTGTGTGGCCGCTGGAGTAGCGCGCGATGTGGGCGGCCGCCCCGTCGACGCCGTCCACAACCGCGCTCGCGATGTCCATGCTCAGGTACTCATCGGCGAAATCGGCCTCGGTTGCGGGCGTCACATCGGCCCCGAACGCAGCGTGCCTATCGACGTCGCCGTGCGCCTCAACCCCCGCCGCCTGCAAAGCGGCGATCACTGCCCGCTTGTCCTCGTCGGGCAGCGCGGCGTCGATGAGCACCGTCTCGGTCGCGTTGCAGACGCTGACCCGGCGCGTCTTGCCGTTGATCAGCATGGCGATCGCCTTGTCCATGTCGGCGGATGCGTCGATGTAGAAGTGACAGTTGCCCGTGCCCGTCTCGATGGTGGGCACGGTCGCGCCGGTGACCACGGCCTCGATCAGCCGCGCGCTGCCGCGGGGGATCACCACGTCCACCAAGCCGCGGGCCGTGATGAGGTCCTGCACGGAGTCGTGGCTGTCGCACGGCAGCAACTGCACCGCCTCGCGGGGCAGATCGTGGTCGGCGAGGACGTCTTGGAGCACCGCGACGAGCGCGGCGTTGGAGTGGCGCGCCGTCTTGGAGCCACGCAACAGCGCCGCGTTGCCGGATTTGAGCGCCAGCCCGAACGCGTCCACGGTGACGTTCGGGCGAGCTTCGTAGACCATGCCCATCACCCCCAGCGGGACGCGGACCTTCCTCATCTGGATGCCGTTCGGAAGCGTACGGCCGGTGAGCACCTCCCCCACCGGGTCCTGCAGCCCAGCCACCTGGCGTAGGCCGTCGGCAATGCCCTCGATGCGCGACTCGTCGAGGGCGAGGCGGTCCAGCACTGACTCCGCCAGCCCGTTCGCCCGCCCGTCTGCGAGGTCCCACGCGTTGGCCTCGAGGATCTCGGGCGCGCGCTGCACAAGGGCGGCCGCCGCGTCGTGCAGCACCGCGTCCTTCACCGGGGTGGGCAGCACCGCAAGCTGCGGGGCGATGTCCTTGGCGCGGCGTGCCTGGGAAAGCACCTCCGCGCGCTCGGCCTGTCGTTGCTGCTCGGTCTGCTGCTCACTCATGCGGCAATCGTAGCGTTAGTACCCGGCGTCGATGTCCACCTCGGTGGACATCTTCTCTCCGGCTTCGAAGAGCTCCCAGTTTTTCGCGGCCAGCCCGCCGATGCGCCGCTCCATGAACCGCGGAATGTTCGCCACATGCGGGGTGATCACGCAGTTGTCCAGCCCCCACAGTTCGTGGTCTGCAGGCAGGGGCTCGGGCTCGGTGACATCGAGGCCGGCGCCGCGGAGCGTGCCGTCGCGAAGCGCCTGCGTGAGCGCGGGCGTATCGACGAGCGGTCCGCGACCCACGTTGATAATCACCGCGCTGTCCTGCATCTTGCCGATCGTCTCGGCATCGACCATGTGCCGCGTTTCCTCGGTGAGCGGGGTGAGCAGCACGAAGTAGTCGTGATCGGCCCACACATCGTCGGTTAACGTGACCGTGCGATCGGCGCCGTCGACCGGGTTACCGGAGCGGTTCACCGCGGTGATGTCCATGCCGAACGGCTCGAGGAAGCGGATGAGCGTTTTGCCGATGCCGCCCGCACCGATGAGCGCGAGCTTCTTGCCGTCGAAGAGGTATTCCTTCTCTTTGAACAGCTGCGTGTTGTTCCATTCGGGGCTGACGGCCTTGATCCGGTGCTCCACGGCGAGCAGCAGGGCGAGGGCGGATTCGGCGACCGTGTCGTCGTAGAGCCCGCCGGCGTTGGCGAAGCGGACCCCGTTCGCGGCATGTTTGGCCAGGATGCCGGCCTCCAGCAGCGCCTCAATCCCGGCGTACTGGATCTGGACGACCTTGACCGACTCCGGGAGCTCGTCCGGAAAGTCCTTCGGCCCGCCGCCGAAGACCACCAGGTCCGGATTGTCGTCGAGCGCGACGTGGGTATGCCCCTCCGCTTCAAGGTGGGCGATGGGCTCGTCTTTCGGCTTGGGCAAGTACGCGAATTTCATGCCCGCCCAGGGTAGCGGCTACAGCCGCGAGGCGTAGTTAGACAGGTAATCGGCGTGCACAACGGCGCGGCGCTGGTGCTCGGGCAACTCGTCCGACTGCCGCCCGAGCATGGTGGCAAGCTCCGCGGCGTCGTAGGCCACCTCGCCGCGGCCCACCGCCTGCGAGTCCGGGCCCAGAATCTCCACGATGTCGCCGGCGTGGAACTCGCCCTCGATGCCGGTAATGCCCACGGCAAGCAGGCTGGTGCCGCCACGGGTGACGGCGTCGACGGCGCCCTGATCAAGGCGCAGCACGCCTTCCGCGTCGGCGGCGTACAGGGCCCAGAATTTCCAGGCGTTGAGCTTGCTGTCCGGGCGGGTGTGGAACACGGTGCCCACCTGCGCCGTCTCCAGCGCCGCGTCGATCTTTTCGGTGGCGGTGAGCAGCACCGGCACGCCGCCGCGGGTGGCCAGGCGAGCGGCCGAGACCTTCGCCGCCATGCCGCCGGTGCCGAAGACTCCCCCATCTCCCGCCTGGATGCCTGCGAGATCGTTGCCGGAACGGACTTCGTCGATAAGCATGGCGCCGGGGTCCGCGGGGTTGGTGGTGTAGAGGCCGTCCACGTCGGACAGCAGCACGAGTGCATCCGCGGAGATGAGCGTGGCCACGATGGCGGACAGCCGGTCATTGTCGCCGAAGCGCATCTCGGAGGTGGCGACGGTGTCGTTTTCGTTGACAATCGGCACCGCGCCCATCTGGCGCAGGCGGTCGATGGTGCGCTGCGCATTGCGGGCGCGCTCGCGCGACCCGGCGTCGGATTGGGTGAGCAAGACCTGCCCGATCGTGCGGCCGTAGCGAGCAAACGACGCGCCCCACACCTGCGCCAGGTGGATCTGCCCCACCGACGCGGCCGCCTGCTTGGTGGCCAGATCGCGCGGGCGGGCCTTCAAACCGAGCGGCGCCATCCCCGCGGCGATCGCGCCGGAGGAGACCACGATGACGTCGGAACCGCGCGCAATGCGGTCTTCGATAGCGTCAACAATGCGGTCGATCTTCACCGGGTCAAGCTCCCCCGAGGCGTTGACCAGGGAGCTCGTGCCCAGCTTGACCACAATACGGCGCGCGGCGGCGATCTCTTCGCGGAGGGACATCATGGGGAGACAGTCTATCGCCTGTGGATAACGCCCGAACGCTATCCACAGGTTGCGCATGGGAATTGCTTATTTCGCCTACGCTGCGCCCCGTGAACGCATTCGATGCAACGATGAACGCCTGCGCCGTCGACTTCCTCAAGCACTTCGACCGGCAGCAGTTGCTGGATGCTGGCTTCAGCCCCCGCCGCGTCGGCGAGTGGCGGAAGGTCCACACCATCCTCTTCGGCGCCACCAAGTGGGCCGCGAAGCAACGTGAGGCTGTGGCCCGGGCGCGCACGTCCGGGCTGAGCCTGGACCAGCTGGTGCTGATAGAGAAGAAGCTGCATCACATCGCAGACGCGGCGCTGCAGTGGGCATTGCGCCTCGAGTTGCTTGCCTTCCGCGGCACTTACGAGGCGTTGCGCCGCCGGGCGAAAGAGATCGTGCCGGCACCGCCGCCGAAAACGCCGCGCGCGAAGGTGGTCTTTTCCGCGCCACGGATGGGCATGCGCTCCATGACGGTCACCGGCACGGAGCGCGACATCGCGGACATTGAAACGTCCCTGCGCACCGACCTTGACCCCGCACTCCCCGAGTCGGAGCAAATGCTCGGCCCGCTTCTCGACGTCCTCCGGTCCGACACCACCGGCATCCCCCGTGCCGCCCCGCGCCCCATCGTCCTCGTGCCGATGGAGGAGCACGTGAAAATCCTCGGCGGCGACGGCGACGAGGTGCTGCTCGGGCTTACCGACGGCACCACCATGACCGGCGCCGAATACCTGCAGCGCACCCACGGCGAGGCGCTAGAGGTCGCGCTGTTCCACCCCGAGGAGGGGCCAATAAACCTGTACCGCAGCGCGCGGTTTGCCAACCAGAAACAGCGTGACCTGCTGCGGGCGGCCCAGCCGGTGTGCTCCGCCCCAGATTGCCGGCGCGCTGCAGACCACTGCGAGTTCCACCACATCGTGCCCTGGGCGCGCGGCGGCCCCACCAACCTGGCGAACCTCGCGCCGCTGTGCCGCTACCACAACCGGGTCAACGACGACGTACCCGGACGATCCCGACGCGGCCGTATCGTGCGGAGGCAGGGCCGGATCTACTGGCGCTCCCCGCGCGGGTATCCGGTGTCCAACCCGCGCGGCCACCGCGGCGCGATGGACCTGCTGTTCGGCAAGCGGCGGCCCTAGCCCTGCCAGCGCTCGCGGTCGGCCTCTTCGCCGGTGCCGTAGTCGTACTCGTCGATGAGGCCGCGGCGCGCCTGCGAGGCGCGCTTGCGCTCGGCCGCAGAGGTGCGGTCGGTACCGCCAAGTCGGGCGTCCTGGCCGCGGCCTGCAAGTGTCGGGTCGCCACCGATGGACGGTTCCCAGTCGAACGAGATCTCGCCGATGGTGACGGTGTCGCCCTCCTGCGCACCTTGCTTGCGCAGCAGCTCTTCCACGCCGGCCTTGTTGAGTCGGTCGGAGAGGTAGCCGACGGCTTCGTCGTTCTCGAAGTCCGTCTGGCGCACCCAGCGCTCCACCTTCTCGCCGGTGACCAGCCAGCCCTCCGGGTAAATGGGATCGCGCGTGACCTCGATGCCGGCGTCGTCGTGGCGGCGGCCGACAAATGCTGGGCGGATAACCTGCGGCTCCGCGACGGGCTGCTCCTTGCGCTTTGCGCGGGCGCGCTTGACGATGTCCCACATCGCCCACTTCAGCTCATCCAAGCCTTCGCGGGTAGCGGTGGAGATCAGATACACCGGCCACCCGAACTTCTCCTCGATGTCGTCCCGCAAAAACTCAGCGAGTTCTTTTGCCTCCGGGATGTCCATCTTGTTCAACACCACCAGGCGCGGGCGCTCGCGCAGGTCGCCGAGGCCGGAATCCATGTCCAGCGCACCGGCGTAGGTGTCCAGTTCGTGCTCGAGGGCCTCGATGTCTGAGAGGGGGTCACGCCCAGGCTCCATCGTCGCCACATCCACAATGTGGGCCAGCACCGCGGTGCGCTCAATGTGGCGCAGGAAGTCCAGGCCCAGCCCCTTCCCCTCGCTCGCACCCGGGATCAGGCCGGGCACGTCAGCGATGGTGAAGGTGTCGTGGCCCACGTTCACCACGCCCAAGTTCGGCGCAAGGGTGGTGAACGGGTAATCCGCGATCCTCGGCTTGGCCGCCGACAGCACCGAGATGAGCGACGATTTGCCTGCCGACGGGAACCCCACCAGGCCCACATCCGCCATCGACTTCAGCTCCAGGATGAGGTCGTGCGCCTCACCCGGCTCGCCTTTGAGCGCAAAGCCCGGTGCCTTGCGCTTCGCCGTCGCCAAGGCTGCGTTGCCCAAGCCGCCGAAACCTCCCTCAGCCGCGATGAAGCGGGTGCCCGGCACGGTAAGGTCCGCGAGCACGTCCCCGTCCTCGTCCCGCACGACAGTGCCCACCGGAACCTCGAGCACGAGGTCCTCCCCGCGCGCGCCGTTGCGCCAGTCGCCGGCGCCGTTCGCGCCGCGCTGCGCCTTCAGGTGCGGGCGGTACTGAAAGTCGAGCAGGGTGTGCACCTGCGTGGACACCTCAAGGACGATGTCGCCGCCGTGCCCGCCGTTGCCGCCGTCGGGGCCGCCAAGGGGCTTGAACTTTTCACGGTGGACGGACGCGCAGCCATGGCCGCCGTCGCCCGCCTGGAGGTGCAAGGTTGCGCGATCAACAAATTGGGCCATGGTGAGTCCCGCCTTTCTTCTGGCCTTGCGATACGGACGATGATATGCAAAAAGCGCCGCCGGCCCGAACGGACCAGCGGCGCCGATTCACCAGCGCTTACGCGGTGGCAGTTGCCTCGGCGACGGTGCCTTCCTCGACAACGCCTGCTACCTCGGCCTGCTCGAGGACCTCGGAAGCAACGCCCTGGCCGTCAGCCGGGACGATGTTGACGATGCGGCGCTTGCGCTTGATGCCGAACTGGACGGAGCCGTCAGCCAGAGCGAACAGCGTGTCGTCGCCACCGCGGCCGACGTTGTCGCCCGGGTGGAACTTGGTGCCACGCTGGCGGACGATGATCTCGCCGGCCTTGACCTGCTGGCCACCGAAGCGCTTCACACCGAGGCGCTTGGACTCAGAGTCACGACCGTTCGAGGAGCTGGATGCACCCTTCTTGTGTGCCATAGTTCAAACTCTCCTAGTAGTTACTTGATGCCGGTGATCTTGACGGTGGTCTGCTGCTGGCGGTGACCCTGGCGGACCTTGTAGCCGGTCTTGTTCTTGTACTTCAGAATGTCGACCTTCTTGCCCTTGCCGTGCTCGACGATCTCCGCGGTCACGTTGACCTTGGACAGGGCGTCGGTGCCGGAGGTGACGTCTGCGCCATCAACGAGAAGGATCGGGGTGAGTTCGACCTTGTCGCCTGCTTCACCCTCAAGCTTCTCGACCTTGACGAGGTCGCCTTCGGCAACCTTGTACTGCTTGCCGCCGGTCTTGACGATCGCGTACATAGAGGGTTACCCCTTATCTCTACTCGCCCACCCCCGGCATGCACAAGGGCGGAATGGAACAGTTCGAGCGTTTCGGGGCCGGTAACGAGCCAGCCGTGCCCGCATGCGTAGGCAACGAGGCAGCACGCCCCGAAACAGCGACTTGGCAAGACTACACCGGCAGCTTGCGCTTTACCAAACCGCGCTAGCTGGTCCGCCGCGTGGCGCGCCGACGCCCGCGCCGCGGGGAAGCGCCTGCTTCTCGACGCCCTTCGGCGCCGCCCGTCTGCTTTGTGCCCGCGGGCTTGCCATCGCGTGCAGTGTCCTGCCCCACTTGGGCGCTGCCGCTTGCCGACGCGTTGGACTTGCGCACCGCCCGTCGACGCCCGCGGCGACCGGCCGAAGGCTTCGACTCCGCGGTCATGGTCTCCTGCTCCGGCGCCTCCTGGGGCTGGGCGTCATCGCGCTCGAAGTCTTCGCGGCGCGGACGGTGGTCGGAGCGCGAGTTGCCGCGGGTGCGGCGCTTGCGGCGCGGCGAGCGCTCAAACTCGTCGACCGCCTCCTCGTAGCTCTGCCCGGCCCCCTGTTCGGCAGCTTCCTGCGTGTCCTGCGCCTCGGGCTGCTCCTGCTTGCCGCGCCGGCGGTTGCCGCCCCGCCGGCCGCGGCGGCGCGGGGCACGGCGGCGATCGTCGGACTCGTCGCCCCGGTCGCCGGCCTGAGGCGTATCGTCCGTCTTCTCGCCGCTCTCGTCGTTATCGTCGCTGAAGATGGAGTTGAGCAGGTCGTCCATCTCGTCGTCGTTGAGGTGCTTCCGCTTCGGGCGGCGCTCGTTGCGGGGCTGCGCCTCCTCGCCGCCGTCGCGGCCGTTATCGCGCGGGCGGTCGGGGCGGCGCTCGTCGTCACGCTGCTTGCGCTTCGGCCGCTCGTCTCGGCCCCGTTCGGAGTACGGGTCGTGCTCGACTGGGTCGTCGGAGACGATGATGCCGCGGCCGCCACAGCACTCGCACTCGGTGGAGAAGGTCTCCAGCAGCCCGTTGCCCAGGCGCTTGCGCGTCATCTGCACAAGCCCCAGCGACGTCACCTCCGAAACCTGGTGACGCGTGCGGTCGCGGCCCAACGCCTCGTTGAGGCGGCGCAGCACGAGTTCCTGGTTCTCAGGCAGGATCATGTCGATAAAGTCGATGATGATCATGCCGCCGATATCGCGCAGGCGGACCTGGCGCACGATCTCCTCGGCCGCCTCCAAGTTGTTGGAGGTCACGGTCTCCTCCAGCGAGCCGCCGGAGCCGGTGAACTTGCCGGTGTTGACGTCGATGACGGTCATGGCCTCAGTGCGGTCGATCACCAGCGTTCCGCCGGACGGCAACCACACCGTCCGCGAAAGCGCCTTCTGCAGCTGCTCGTCGATGCGGTAGACCTCGAACGCGTCCTTGCCGTCGTGGGCGTCGCGGTCGAACTTTTCCAACCGGTCCATCAGATCCGGCGCGACCGACTGCACGTACGCGTGGACCGTGTTCCACGGCTTGCGCCCGTCCACGATGAGCGACGTGAAGTCCTCGTTGAACAGGTCGCGGACGACCTTGACCAGGATGTTCGGCTCCTCGTAGAGCGTCACAGGCTTCGCACCCTTGGACGCCTTTTCCTTTTCGGCCTGTTTTTGGATCGCAGTCCACTGGTTGTGCAGGCGGTTCACATCCGCCGCGATGGCCTCTTCCGGCACGTTCTCCGCCGCGGTGCGGATGATCGCCCCGCCCTTGCCGGGCACGACGTTGTTCAGGATCTCCTTCAGCCGCTTGCGCTCGGGCGCGGGCAGCTTCCGCGAAATCCCGGCGCTGCGCCCGCCCGGCACGTACACGAGGTAGCGGCCTGCCAGCGAGATCTGCGTGGTCAGTCGGGCGCCCTTGTGCCCCACCGGGTCCTTCGTCACCTGCACCAGCACCTGGTCGCCGGACTTCAGCGCCTGCTCGATGCGGCGCGAGCGACCGCCCAGGCCAGCGGCCTTCCAGTCAACCTCACCGGCGTACAGCACGCCGTTGCGCCCCTGCCCGATGTCGATGAACGCCGCTTCCATGCTGGACAGCACGTTCTGCACGCGCCCCAGGTAGATGTTGCCGATCATCGAGGACTGGCTCTCCGCAGTGACGAAGTGCTCCACCAGCAGGCCGTCTTCCAGCACGCCCACCTGGGTGATCTTCCCGTGGCCGTCGTGGCGGTCGCGTTCCCGGACCACCATATGGCGCTCCACCGACTCCCGGCGCGCCAAAAACTCCGCCTGGCTCACAATGCGCGAGCGCTTGCGCTGCTCCTCGCGCTTCTCGCTGCGGCGTCGACGCTGCGCCTCCAGGCGCGAGGACCCCTTGATCGCCTTCGGCTCCTCAATGAGCTCGGGCTCCTGCTTCTCGACATCCTCCGGCGAAGCCACGTCGTCAGACTGCGGCTCTTCCTGCGGTTCTTCCTGCGGCTCGTCGTGTGTGGGTGCCGCGGCCCGCGTTGCCCGGCGGCGCTTGCGCTCGGGCGCCTTGAACAGCGGCGCGCGGTTCGCGGTGTCCTCCGGAACCGGGGTCACCTCCGGCTCGACGTCTGTGAGCGGGTCGCCCTCGGCGCTGTCGCGAAGGTCCGCCTCAACCTTTTCCTCGATCTGGTGGATCTCGTTTTCCACGTCCTTGCGCACGCGCTCGCGGATCTTCTTGTCCGCGCCGTCGTCGGCGGCCGCAGCGTCGTCGGTATCCGCGCCATCGGCGGTGGGGTTCGCCAGCGCGTCGAGAAGCTGCTCGCTTTCGGCGCGGGTCAGCGTGGATTGCGCAACTTTGACCACGCCGAGCTCGGACAACGCCACCACGAGCTCCTTCGACGGCACGCCGAGGGCCTTGGCCAGCGCGAACACGCGCGTTTTGGGGCCCAGCTGGGACCGATCAAACGCGGCGTACGGGTTGCCTGCGGGTGTTTCTGTCTTCTTCGCCGTGCGCTTGCGCGCCGGTTGTGTCGGCTCCTCGTGACCAGCCACTGTGGCATTCTCCAATTTTGCTCAGCCGCAACCCGCTGGGGCGGGCCGGGCGCCGGCAACATCGTGCCGAAGCGGCCGCGCGGCGGGCCCCACGGTGCGGTACATGTAAACGTTTCTCAGCGCCGGGTCGCCGGCGCTTGCGCCACCATTGTGGCACAGCCACGGTCACCGCGCGGGCAGGGTGTTACTTCTCGGCCAGTCGCAGAAGGTCCACCACCGCCGCGATCGGCGCGTTGTGGTGCTGCTCCGTCAGCGCGGTGCCCACCGCGATCTGCAGCACGCGCGCGGAGTTCAACTGCTCGACGCCGCCGCGCCGCAGCATCTCCCCGATCATCTCTTTAAGCTCCTGGAGGGCGCGCTCAACGCTCGCCCCGACCTCGTTCGGTTCGCGCTGCGCCTCGACAAACGCGGTGATGATCGTGCCGGCGCGCTCGGGCTGGCCGCACGCCACGACATCCACGGCGCACTCGGCCAGGCACACCGGGTCGGTGAGATCCGTCTCCCCCGACGTTGCACGGGCGAACGCGGCACGACGCTGCTGCACCAGGTGGTCGAAGCAGGTGGCCACCAGCTTGTCACGGGTGGAGTAGTAGTAGCCGATTGATCCCACCGGCACTGTCGCCGCCGCGGCAACCTGGCGGTGCGTCACGCCCTTCATGCCTTCCGTCAGCAGCAGGCGGATTGCCGCATCCAGGATTGCGGAGCGCTTCTCCACCGCCCGTGCCTGCTCCCCGCGAGATGCCACCGCCGCCTCCCTTTCTGCCTGCCGGCCTACATGCAACTTCATTAATACAACATGCCCGCGCGGGGACCGGGCAACCCCAACGTCAGACGAGAAAACACCGCAGCCCTCAGGCTGCGGTGTTTGTGTGGCGGACCTAGCGGTTGGGGAACCAGATGCCGATCTCGCGCTCAGCGGACTCCGGGGAGTCAGAACCGTGCACGACGTTTTCCGCAACGGAGAGCGCGAAGTCGCCGCGGATGGTGCCCGGGGTCGCCTTGGACACCGGGTCGGTGCCGCCAGCCAGCTGGCGCCAGGCCTCGATGGCGCGCTCGCCCTCGACGATGCCCGCAACTAGGGGCGCGGAGGTGATGAAGTCCACCAGTTCGCCGAAGAACGGCTTGTCCTTGTGCTCCGCGTAGTGCTGCTCCGCGGTCTCGCGGTCCGCGGTGCGCAGGTCCAGCTCCACGAGCTTGAGGCCCTTGCGCTCAATGCGGGCGATGATGTCGCCGACGTGGCCGTTTGCAACGCCGTCGGGCTTGATCAGGATCAGAGTGCGTTCAGTCATAGCCCGAAATAGTACCTAAGCCTCACGCACGATGCGCGCCGCATCCTCGGGCGAGGCAGCGCGGAACCACAGCTGCACCTGCTGCACGGCGAGCTGGACATTGCCCTCCGCCTTCATCCGCTGCACCGTCGCGCGTTGTTCGGCGTTGAGTTCGGGGACTTCCTCCTCCCGCGCCTTGTACTGCTCGTAGAGCCCGAGGACCATAAACAGGCCCGCCGCCACAATCGCCGCCGTCCCCGCCCACCCGGGCAGGGAGGTGTACACGGCCGCCACCACGGTCAGCGAGAACACGGCGGCCAGGGCAAAGCTCACGATGCGCATGAGCAATACCGTAGCCTTGTTGGCCATGGTGCACAGCAGCCCGCTGCCGGCGATTGCACTGCCCGGCACAACCATCGACCGCATGGTCGCCTCCCGCTCGACGCCGCCTGCTATGACGGAGATCGACACCGGCCGCACTGTCACCTACGCCGAGCTCAACGCACTCGCTGACGCCGCAGCTGGCCGCCTGCGTACCCGCGGCGTCGGCAGCGGCAGTGTGGTGGAGGTGCGGCTGGCCAACTCCATCGACTTCGCGGCCGCGTTGCTCGCCGTCGCCCGCACGGGCGCCGCCGCAGCGCTCATCGGGCCTTCGCTTCTCGACGCCGAAGCGTCGCGCCTTTCCGCCCTCGCCGGCATCACCCACCGCGTCGAACCCGCCGACCTCGTACCGGGTTCCGCGCAGCCATGGACCGCCTTCGACCCGGACGCGGTGGCGGTGATCCCGTTTTCCTCAGGCACGACCGGCATGCCCAAGGCGGTTGAGCTCACCCACCGCTCGATCACCGCGAACGCGGCGCAGTTCAACGCCGCACTGGCCGCCAGTAGCATCGGCGAGGGCACCCGGGTGGCCGCTCCCCTGCCGTTTTCCCACATCTACGGGCTGAACACCCTGCTGCTTTCCTCGCTGGCCGCGGGGCGCCACGTCTTCACCGCCGCCCGCTTCAACCTCGCCGAGTTTGCCCGCGCGCACCGCGACCACGCCATCGAGCTGAGCTACATCGCCCCGCCCATCGCGCTCGCGCTGGCCAACTCGTCCAATGTGGACCCGGCAGACTTCGCCTCCACCGCCCGCATGGTCTGCGGGGCCGCACCGCTGAGCGAATCCTTGGCGCGGCGCGTTGAAGACCGCCTCGGCGTGGTCATGCTGCAGGGGTACGGCACCACGGAATCGTCGCCGGTCACGCACGTGGGCATCGCCGGGCGCACCAACCCGGGCACCATTGGCGCCGCCCTGCCCAACACCCAGTTCCGCGTCGTGGACTTGGACACCGGCGCGGAGACGCCGGACGGGCAGCCCGGCGAGCTGCAGGTCCGCGGCCCCCAGGTCATGCGCGGCTACCTGCGGGACCCGGGCGCCACCCGTGCCGCGATTACCGACGGCTGGCTGCGCACCGGCGACATCGCCCGGGTCAACCCGGATGGGACTGTCACCGTCGTCGACCGGGCGAAAGACGTGTTCAAGTACCGGGGGTTCCAGATCGCGCCCGCCGAGCTGGAGGCGCTGCTGCTTACGCACCCGCAGATCAGCGACGTGGCTGTGGCCGAGCGCGGTGGGGTGCCGAAGGCGTTCGTCGTGAAGCAGGGCCGCCTGGAGGAGGCCGACGTGATTGCGTGGGTGGCAGCGCGCGTGACCGCCTATAAAAAGGTGCGCGCGGTGGCGTTCGTGGACGCCATCCCGCGCAACGCGGCAGGAAAGATCCTGCGTAAAGACCTCTAAGTGCCCAGGTGCTGGGTGGTGAGGTAACCGCCGCGCATGCGCTGCAGGATCTCCGAGCGCATGCGGATGACGAAGTACCAGACGACGCCGAAGATGATGCCGACGGCCGTGACCGACCAGTGGATGAAAAAGCCGAAGATCAGCGGGATCTGCAGCGCGAGGTCGATCCACAGCGCGGCGGGCTTCTTCTGGAAAAACGCCATCACCACGTGCGCCAGGCCAATGACCGTGACGTAGACCCAGTTAAAGGTGGTCCAGTGCGCGCCGTCGTCGACTTTCAGGATCACGGTGAGGATGAGCAGGACCGTGATGGCCTCCATGATCAGCGTGCCCGCGAGCACCCCAGTCAGGCCCGACATCGGGTCCTTGACGGGCTGCTGGCCGGGCCCGAGCGGGCCCATCTCGTGCGTGCGGCGTTTCATTGCGGGTCCTTTCCAAACATGGCGCGCGCCTCTCCTGCGGTGACCACGGAGCCGGTGATCAACACGCCGGAGCCGGACTGCACGCCCACCTCGGCGAGCGCCTCCTCCGCCAGCTCCACGGCGAGCTGGTACGCGGACGGGAGGTGCTCTTCTACGTGCACTCGCTCGTCGCCGAAGACCTCGCGCGCGGTCTCCGCCAGTTCGTAGGCGTCCGTCGCGCGCGGGGAGCTGTTTTGGGTGATCACTACCTCGGTGAGCACCGGCTCAAGCGCCTCCATGATCCCGCGCGCGTCCTTGTCGCCCAACACACCCAAGACGCCGATGAGTCGGGTGAAGTCGAAGTCGCGCTCCAGCGCCGTGGCCAGGGCCTGCGCCCCGTGGGGGTTGTGGGTGGCGTCGATGAACGTGGTGGGCGTTGCCCGCACGCGCTCCAGCCGCCCCGGCGACGTGGCTGCGGCGAACCCCTCCCGCACGGTGTCGGCGTCGAGCGTGCGCTCCGACGACGCGCCCAGGAACGCTTCCACCGCAGCGAGCGCGACGGCGGCGTTGTGCGCCTGGTGCGGCCCGGACAAAGGGATAAAGATGTCCGCATACTCGCCGGACAGGCCCTTAATGGTGAGCGTCTGGCCTCCCACGGCCACCTCGGAGGCGGCGACGCCGAACTCCTGGCCAAAGCGGGCCACCGGTGTGCCGATTTCCACGGCGCGCTCCAGAATCACCCGCATGGCGTCAGGGTCCTGCTGGCCGATCACGGCCACGGCGTCGGCGCTGCGGATAATGCCCGCCTTCTCACCGGCGATCTCCGCGATGGTGTCGCCCAAGTAGTCGGTGTGGTCTAGCCCCACGGGCATGATCACATCCACGTCCGCGTCGACCACGTTGGTCGCGTCCCAGCGCCCGCCCATGCCGACTTCCACGACGGCGACATCCACCGGCGCGTCCGCGAACGCCGCGAACGCGAGGCCCACCATGACCTCAAAATAGCTCATGGGCACCCCGGTGCGCTCGTCCACCATCTGGATGTACGGCTCGATTTCGCGGTAGATGCGCACGAAATCCGCCGGGTGAATCGGTTCTCCGTCGATGCCGATGCGCTCGGTGATGGATTGCAGGTGCGGGCTCGTCGTGCGGCCCACGCGGTTGCCAAAGGAGCGCAGCAGCGACTCCACCATCCGCACCGTGGACGTCTTGCCGTTGGTGCCGGCAACGTGGATCACCTTGTAGGACTTCTGCGGCTCGCCCAGAAAGTCCATGAGCAGCTCGATGCGCTCCAGGCTCGGATCGATGTCTGTCTCCGGCCAGCGGGCATTGAGCTCGGCCTCCACCTGGGCAAGCGCGGCGAGATCTTCGTCGCTCACGCCGCGCGGCGCGAGCTCGTCGGCCTCTCGGCCCTCCCCCGGCGCGCCGAGGTTGAGGGTGAGGCCGGCGTCGGTCTGCTGGATGTCGTACTGTTCGGCGAGCTCGGGGAGCTCGAAATTTTCGTCTGCCATTTACGCCTCCGGGAGCTGGTCCAGGCGGGCGGTGACGCGCTCGAATTCCTCTTGCGCGACCTGCTGGCGGACCTTGATCTTGTCCACCACGGCCTCGGGCGCGTTGGCCAGGAACTGCTCGTTGGACAGCTTGGCGCCGGTGGTGTCCAGCTCCTTCTGCGCCGCCGCGAGCTCCTTTTCCAGGCGTTTGCGCTCGGCGGCGACATCCACCGTGCCGGAGGTGTCCAGCGCGACGTCGAGGTTCGCCTTGCTCAGGCGCATCTCAATGCTTGCCGACGCACTAAAGTCCTCCCCCGGCCGCTCAACCCGGGCAATCTGGCGGACCAGATCCTCCAGCTCGGCCAAGTCGGCGGAGGCGAAGTCCACGCGCGCGGGGACCTTCTGCGAGGGCTTGACCCCTTGGTCCGCGCGGAAGCGGCGCAGCTCGGTGATGAGCTTGATGGCGTCTTCCACGCGGGCGCGTGCCTGCTCGTCGGTCGCGGCGCCGCCGTTGGTGTCCTTCGCGGTCGGCCACGGCGCGAGCGTGACGGTCTCTGCACCGGTGAGCGCCTTCCACAGCACCTCGGTAATGAACGGCATGGTGGGGTGCAACAGGCGCAGCACCACGTCCAGGACGCGGCCCAGCACAACCTTGGTGTTCTCACCCTCTTCGCTCTCACCGTCCCGCGGGATCTGCGTCTTGGCGATCTCGAGGTACCAGTCGCACAGCTCGTCCCACGCGAAGTGGTAGAGCAGCTCGTTGGCCTTGGCAAACTGGTAGTCGTCCAGGTAGGCATCCACCGCGGCGCGGACTTCTTCGGCGCGGTCCAGGATCCACCGGTCCGCGTCGGTCAGCGCGGCTCGGTCCGGCAGCGCGTCCACCCGCGCGCCGTTCATGAGCGCGAACTTGGTGGCGTTGAACAGCTTGGTGGCGAAGTTACGGGCGGCCGTAGCGTTGTCCTCGCCGATGGGCAGGTCAACGCCCGGGTTTGCCCCACGGGCGAGCGCGAAACGCAGCGCATCCGCGCCGTAGCGCTCCACCCAGTCCATCGGGTCGATGCCGTTGCCCAGCGACTTCGACATCTTGCGGCCCTTTTCATCGCGCACCAGGCCGTGCAGGTAGAGGTTGTGGAACGGAATCTGGGGCCGCCCCTCCTGCCCCACCCCCAGGATTTCTGGAGTGGCCTGGCCTGCGAAGGTGCCGAACATCATCATGCGCGCAACCCAGAAGAACAAGATGTCGTAGGCGGTGACCAGCACGGTGGTCGGGTAGAACTTCTCCAGCTCCGGGGTTGTGTCCGGCCAGCCCAGGGTAGAAAACGGCCACAGTGCCGACGAGAACCAGGTGTCCAGCACGTCCGGGTCCTGCTCGTAGCCGGCCGGCGGCTCTTCGTCCGGGCCCACGCAGACCACGTCGCGCTCGCCGTTGCCGTCCTCCGGCCCGTACCAAATCGGGATGCGGTGGCCCCACCACAGCTGGCGCGAAATCGTCCAGTCGTGCATGTTGTCCACCCAGTCGAAGTACCGCTTCTCCATCGCCTCCGGGTGGATGACCGTGTCGCCTTCGCGCACGGCGTCGCCAGCCATCCGCGCCAGCTCGTCCACCTTGACAAACCACTGCAGGGACAGCCGCGGCTCGATCGGCTCGCCGGAGCGCTCCGAGTGGCCCACGGAGTGCACGTAGGGGCGCACCTCCTTGACAATGCGGCCTTGCGCCGCGAGCGCCTCGCGGACGGCGATGCGGGCGTCCTCGCGGGTCATGCCGTCAAACTCGGTGCCGGTGTCGGCGATGCGCCCCTTCTCGTCCATCACGATCGGCATGTCCAGGTCGTGGCGCAGGCCCATCTCGTAGTCGTTGGGGTCGTGCGCCGGGGTGATCTTCACCGCGCCGGTGCCCAGCTCCATGTCCACGTAGTCGTCGGCAATGACCTTGACCTGCATGCCGTCGCGCAGCGGGTGCTCGAAGACCTCGCCGATCAGGTGCGCGTAGCGCTCGTCTTCCGGGTGGACGGCGATAGCGACGTCGCCAAGCATGGTCTCCACGCGCGTGGTGGCCACGACCAAGTGCGGCTCGTCGTCGTTCAGCGAGCCGTAGCGGATGGAGACGAATTCGCCCTCGACGTCCTTGTACACCACCTCGATGTCGGACACGGCCGTCTCTAGCACCGGCGACCAGTTGACCAGGCGGTAATCGCGGTACACCATGCCGCGGTCGTAGAGCTGCTTGAAGATTGTCTGCACCGCGCGCGACAGGCCCTCGTCGAGGGTGAAGCGCTCGCGAGACCAATCGACCGAGTCACCGATCGCGCGCATCTGCGTCGTGATCGTCCCGCCGTACTGCTCCTTCCACTCCCAGACGCGGTCGATGAACTCGTCGCGCCCGTAGTCGTAGCGGTCCTTGCCCTCCTCCGCCTTGAGCTTGGCCTCCACCTTGGTTTGGGTGGCAATGCCCGCGTGGTCCATGCCCGGCAGCCACAGCACCTCGTAACCCTGCATGCGCTTGCGGCGCACCAGGGAATCCATCAACGTGTGGTCGAGCGCGTGACCCATGTGAAGCTGACCGGTCACGTTCGGCGGCGGCAGCATGATCGAGTACGCGGGTTTGTCCGAGGCCGGATCCGCCGTGAAGTAACCGGCGTCCACCCAGCCTTCGTACAGGTCACGTTCGTGGGCGCTGGGCTCCCACGACTTGGGCAGTTCGTTCGCGCGGTTCAGATCAGTCTCAGTCACGCGGACTATCTTAACCAGCGGCCTAAAACAGCTTGTCGGCGATCGCGGCCTCCGCGCGAAGGGCCTCGACGTTGGCGGTGATGCGCGCCCTTTGGTCGTCGTCAAGCTCAAGCCCCTCGACGACGCGCCACTGCCCGTCGCCGGTAGTGGGGAAACCGAAGACCAAGCCCTCGTCCACGCCATACTCGCCTGACGACGGCAACGCTACCGTCGCCCACCGCCCGGACGTGCCCTGCACCCAATCACGCATGTGGTCGACGGCCGCTGACGCGGCAGATGCCGCGGAGGACTTGCCGCGCACGTCGATGATTTCTGCGCCGCGTTTTGCCACCCGCGGGATGAACTCGCCGGTGTACCACTCGCGGTCCACCTCCACCGGGGCGCCGTCCGCCGTGGCGTAGGTGATGTCCGGAAACTGGGTGTCCGAGTGGTTGCCCCACACCACGAGGCGCTCGATGCTTGCTGGCGCCACCCCGAGGTGGCCCGCCAACATGGACTGCGCCCGGTTGTGGTCCAGGCGCATCAGCGCGTTGAAGCGGTCCTTCGGCACGTCCGGCGCAGCCTTGGAGGCGATGTAGGCGTTGGTGTTGGCCGGGTTGCCAACCACGAGCACGCGGACGCCATCGGCCGCCCCGGCGTTGATGGCTTCGCCCTGGGCGATGAAAATGCGGCCGTTGGCGGCGAGCATGTCGGCGCGGGACTCGCCCTTGCCGCGGGGCTTCGCGCCGACGAGGAAGGCGGCCTCCGCGCCGTCGAACGCCTTGTTCGCGTCGTCGGTCACGTCGATGCTGCGCACCAGCGGCAACGCGGAATCCGCCAGCTCCATGGCGGTGCCCTCAGCTGCGCGCATGGCTTCCGGAATCTCCAGCAGCGTCAGCTCCACCGGCTCGTCGCCGAACACGTCGCCTGCGGCGATACGCCACAGCAGGGAGTACGCGATGTTGCCGGCCGCGCCGGTCACAACGATCTTGGCCATAGGTCATCTCCTGTGCATTGCGGTGTTGTCCCCCGCCAACCTACCCCCGCCCGGGGCAGAAATGCTGCCGTTTGCACCAAGAACGGGCATTTAGTGCACGATTGAGGGGGAATTCGAGTGAAAGGGACAGGACGTGGCCGACGCTGTTTCCGAGGCACCATCCCCCGACTCGGTTGTCCGCGCTGCGGTGACGGCGTTCGCCCGCGACGGCTACGCCAGCGTTACCGTGGAGACGCTGGCCAAACAGACCGGGATGACCAAGCGCATGATCCACTACCACTTCGGCGACAAACGCGGCCTCTACGTGGCAGCGCTACGCCACGCCCTGGGCCAGCTCACACCGCCGGAGAATGTGCTGAACCGCTCCTTCGCGGTACCGGTGGAAGGCATGCGCAGGTTTGTAGACGCGCTCTACCACACCTGCCTGGACAACCCCGACGCCGTGCGGCTCGTGCTGCGCGAGAATCTGGATCCCGCCGTCGAGGCGGATGACGCAGCGCTGCTCACCGACGCCCGCGAAATGACCCTGCACGCCGAGCGGTTGCTGCTGGCGGGCCAAGACGCGGGAGCGTTCCGCCCCGGCATCACCGCCGTGGACCTCCTCGCGCTCATCTTGTCGCTGTGCTTCTTCCGCGTGAGCAACGGCGTCACGGCGCAGCACCTGTCCCGGGTGGATCTGGAAAGCCGCCGCAACGTCGACGGGATGCGGCGCATGGTCATCGACACCGTGCTGGCGTTTTTGACCTCCAACATCTCCTACTCCGGTTACGAGTCCTACTTAGAGCCCGCCCCCTCGCCAGCGGAGGCCGCCGAGCCGGACGAGCTGTTCGACATTTACGGCGAGGACGGCCGGATCGTGTGACGCCGAAGGGGCGTCACTAAGCGGAGCGTTTCTCCTCCGCCTCGACGAACGTCGGCTCGCCCTCGCCACGCGCGACCGCGTCGTCGACGATGACCTCCGCGACGTTCTCACGGTCCGGCAAGTCGTACATGATGGGCACGAGTAGCTCCTCCATGATCGCGCGCAGACCGCGGGCGCCCGTCTTGCGCTCGGCGGCCTTGTCCGCGATCACGCCGAGCGCGCCATCCGTGACGATCAGCTCCGCGCCATCCATGGCGAACAGGCGCTGGTACTGCTTCACCAGCGAGTTCTTCGGCTCCGTGAGCACGCGCTTCATCGAATCGCGGTCAAGGTCGTTCACGTGCGCAATGATGGGCAGGCGACCGATGAACTCGGGAATGAGGCCGAACTTGACCAGGTCACCCGGCTGCACCTGCGCGAGCAGGTCCGCCTCCTGGCGCTGCTCCTTCGAGTCGATCTCCGCGCCGAAGCCAATGCCTTTCTTGCCCACGCGCTCCGCGACAACCTTATCCAGGCCCGCGAACGCCCCGGCGACGATGAACAGGATGTTCGTGGTGTCCACCTGGATGAACTCCTGGTTCGGGTGCTTGCGCCCGCCCTGCGGCGGCACCGACGCGGTGGTGCCCTCCAGGATCTTCAACAGCGCCTGCTGCACGCCCTCGCCGGAGACGTCGCGGGTGATCGAGGGGTTCTCGGACTTGCGCGAGATCTTATCCACTTCATCGACGTAGATGATGCCGTGCTGCGCGCGATTGACGTCGAAGTCCGCCGCCTGCAGCAGCTTCAGCAAAATGTTCTCCACGTCTTCGCCCACGTAGCCCGCCTCGGTGAGGCTCGTCGCGTCCGCGATGGCGAACGGGACGTTGAGCATCCGCGCAAGCGTCTGCGCGAGGTAGGTTTTGCCGGAGCCGGTGGGGCCGAGCAGCAAGATGTTGGACTTGGCGATTTCCACGTCCTCGTCCCGCTTGCGGCTGGCCACGTTCGACGACTCCGCCTTGATGCGCTTGTAGTGGTTGTACACCGCGACCGCGAGGGTCTTCTTCGCGGTGTCTTGGCCGATGACGTACTCGTCCAAAAACGCCGTGATCTCGCTCGGGCGCGGCAGGCGGTCCGGATCGGACGTCTCCCCCGCCGCTTGTGCTCCAGCGAGCTCTTCCTCGATGATCTCGTTGCAAAGCTCGATGCACTCGTCGCAGATGTAGACGCCGCCGCCGGCGATGAGCTTGCGCACCTGTTGTTGGCTCTTCCCGCAGAAAGAACACTTGAGCAGGTTCGCGCTGTCGTGCGTGGTTGCCATATGCGCCTATCTACTCCCGTCTTAGATAAATCCCAACCGAGTGTAATGGTTGCGTCAAACCGTGCTGCGCACCGTTTCGATGACGACAACACCGACATCGACGCGCACGCCAGGGAGCCAGGGGTGGCGCCGGCGGAGCGTCGTGAAGCACAACGCGCCCGGGACGAACCCGGGCGCGTTTCCTGTACCTGCTAGCCGTTGAGCTTGCGGTAGTCGAAGACCTGGTCGATGATCCCGTACTCCACTGCGTCGGCGGCGTTGAGGATCTTGTCGCGGTCGGTGTCGATGCGGACCTGCTCGGCGGTGCGGCCGGTGTGGCGCGCCAGCGTCTCTTCCATGAGACGGCGCATGCGCTCGATCTCCGCCGCCTGGATCTCCAAGTCTGACACCTGGCCCTGCGTGCCCTGGGTGGCCGGCTGGTGGATCAGCACGCGGGAGTTCGGCAACGCCGCACGCTTGCCCGGGGCGCCAGCGGCCAGGATCACCGCGGCAGCGGAAGCAGCCTGGCCCAGACAGACAGTCTGCACGTCGGGGCGGACGTACTGCATCGTGTCGTAGATGGCCATCAACGCGGTGAACGAGCCACCCGGGGAGTTGATGTACATGGTGATGTCGCGGTCGGGGTCCTGGGACTCCAGCACCAGCAGCTGCGCCATGATGTCGTTTGCCGACGTGTCATCCACCTGGGTGCCCAGGAAGACAATGCGCTCCTCGAAGAGCTTGCCGTACGGATCGATCTGCTTCGTGCCAAAGCTGGTTTCCTCTAGGAACTGCGGCAGCACGTAGCGGGAGTTGGGCATTTGGAAAGTCATGGTGTGTGTCTCCTTAATCCTCGTGTGCCTTAGTTCTCGCCGATCGAGTACTCGCCGGCCTGGGCGGCGTTCTCGATGACGTGGTCCACGATGCCGTACTCCTTCGCCTCCATGGCGGTAAACCAGCGGTCGCGGTCGGAGTCCTTGGTGATCTGCTCGAAGGACTGGCCGGTGTGCTCGGCGATGAGCTCGGCCATCTCGCGCTTTGTCGACGCGAACTGCTCCGCCTGGATAGCGATATCGGCAGCGGTGCCGCCGACGCCTGCAGACGGCTGGTGCATCATGATGCGCGCGTGCGGCAGGGCGTACCGCTTGCCCTTCGTGCCTCCCGAGAGGAGGAACTGGCCCATGGATGCGGCCAGGCCCATGCCGTAGGTGGCGATGTCGCACGGGGAGTACTTCATCGTGTCGTAAATCGCCATGCCGGCCGTCACCGAGCCACCGGGCGAGTTGATGTAGAGGTTAATGTCGCGCGTCGGGTCCTCCGCCGACAGCAGCAGGATCTGGGCGCAGAGCTTGTTGGCGATCTCGTCGTCCACCTGCTGGCCCAGGAAGATAATGCGCTCCCGGAGGAGACGCTCGTAAACGGAGTCTCCCAGGTTCATGCCTTGGGTCGGGGAAGTCATAACAGACGCTCCTTTGCTAGTTCATCCGGTAACGCCACCACCCTACTCGGGTGGTTGTTGAAGTCCGAGCCTGTTCGCTACCGGCGTACGGTGCAGCATTTGCGGCGCGCGGATTCGTTCACGCGCGTGTGAACACATTTCCGACCACCGCGCCTCGAGCTGGGGGAAATGAACACATCGCCCGTCTCTCGGCACTTGTGTTCACCCGCAGGGTTCGGAAGAGTGAACGAATTTCCTTCGGCCCCGGAACACGCAAAAGCGGCCGGGGCTCGTAAGCCCCGGCCGCTCATTCGCGGACGAAAAGTTACTTCTCGCCGGCCTCGGTGGCCTCGGTGGTCTCCGTGGACTCAACTGCCTCGGTGTCGGCAGTGTTCTCCTCGGCCTCGCCGAAGTACTCGTTCGGGTCGACCGTGTTGCCGGCCTCGTCGGCAACCTGCGTGCGGGAGATGGCGATGGCCAGGGCCTTGCCGCGTCGCACGTCGGAGAAGAGGTTGGCAATCTGGCCGGACTGCTGCAGCTGGGCCACGAACTGGTTCGGGTCCATGCCGTAGGACTGCGCGGTGAACAGGATGTGGTCGGTCAGCTCCTGCTGGGAAACCTCCGGCTGCTCCTGGTCGGCCACCGCGTCGAGGAACAGCTGCGTGCGCACGGACTCCTCCGCCTGCTCGCGAGACTGCGCGTCGAACTCTTCGCGGGTGGTGCCCTGCGCCTCGAGCAGCTGGGCAAGCGCGTTCTCGTCGTGCGCCATCTGGCCGAGCAGCTGGTGGAGCTGGTTGTGCACCTGCTCGTCAACCACGGACTCCGGCAGGGCGAACTCGGTCTGCGCCAGGGCAGCCTTGAGCACCTCGTCGCGGATGTCGGCGGCCTGCTGCGCCTTGGCGTTCTCTTCCACCTGCTCGCGGGTGGAGTTGCGCAGCTCCTCGACGGTGTCGAACTCGGATGCCAGCTGGGCGAAGTCGTCGTCCAGCTCCGGCAGCTTGCGCTCCTTGGTCTGCTGCACGGTGACCTTCACGGTGGCTTCTTCACCCTTGTGGTCGCCGTACTGGATCTCGGAGGTGAACTCCGCCTCCTCACCGGTCTTCAGGCCCTTGATGGCCTTGTCCAGGCCGTCCATCAGGTCGTCGGCGCCCACGCGGTAGGTCAGGCCCTCGGTGGACTCGTCCTCGAGCTTCTCGCCGTTGATGGTGGCCTCGAGGTCGATGATGGCGAAGTCGTCCTTCTTCAGCTTGCGCTTGGTGTCCTTCAGCTCGCCGAAGCGCTCCCGGAGAGTGTCCAGCTCCCCATCCACTGCGGCGTCGTCGACCTTGAGCTCCGGCACGGTGACGGAGATCTGGGAGAAGTCCGGCACCTCAATCTCGGGGCGCACGTCGATCTCTGCGGTGAACTCGACAACGTCGTTGTCTTCGATCTTGGTGACGTCGATGTCCGGCTGCCCCAGCGGGTTGAGGTCGTTTTCCGCCAGCGCCTGCTCGTAGCGGGTCGGCAGCATGTCGTTGACAACCTGCTCCAGGATCGGGCCGCGGCCGAAGCGAGCGTCGATAAGCTGGCGAGGCGCCTTGCCACGACGGAAGCCCGGGATGTTGACCTGCTGGGCGATGGCCTTGTAGGCCTGGTCGATTTCCTTGCCCAGCTCGTCGAACGGCACGGTGACGTTGAGCTTCACGCGGGTGTCGCTGAGCTTGTCGACGGAAGTCTTCACGGATTTCTCCTGTACTAGATCGAAACAACGATTGTCGGATGTTCATGTGTGGCGGGCCCGCACTCGACGGGCCCGCCTTTGTCGGGGCGACAGGATTTGAACCTGCGACCCCCTGCTCCCAAAGCAGGTGCGCTACCAAACTGCGCCACGCCCCGTAGCGGCAAAACCGCACGGTATGAACCACATCCGCTGCACGGCTGGGGTTCAGGAATGTCATTGTAGCGGGGCCGAAAACACCGCCCGCATTAAGGGCACAAAAACACCGGCCCCGCAAGCGGAACCGGTGAGAAAAGTGGAGGGAATGACGGGAATCGAACCCGCGTCTTCAGCTTGGAAGGCTGAGGTATTAGCCACTATACGACATTCCCACGCGCTAAAACGCGCTGTTCGGAAATGTTAGCGCAGCCGGTACCGTTGAACCAAACACGTGACCAGATGCGCAAAGGAGCCCCGGTGTTCGGCCTACTATTCCTCCTCTTCCTCTTCGCCCCCCTGTTGTTCCTGCCCATGATGGGTGGCCAGCGCCAAGTGCAGCCCTCGCGCCGCCAGGTGGCGCAGCAACAGCAGCTGTCGTTCGACGACGCGTACGCCGACGCCAAGCGTTGGACCGATCGGCTCGGCTCGCAGGTGCTCAACCTTTCCGGCAACGACGCCGCCTCGAAGCAGGCGATGGCGGATGCGTCCGAGCGTTTCAACGCGGCGTCCGCCGGGCTGAGCGAGGCGCGCTCCGTCAAGCAGGCCACGCTGGCGCGCGAGTCCGCGTTGGAAGGATTGCACTACGTCAACGCCGCCCGCGAGATCATGGGCTTGCCGGCCGGCCCGCAGCTGCCGGAGCTGGAAGGTCAGCGCCAGGCGGGCCGCGTGACCGAGCAGCGCACCGTCACCCAGCAGGACGGCACCCAGGTCACGGCGTCGCCGTACGCGACGGAGCAAACGCCGCACTACTACCCGGGCGGCGCCGTGGCGGGGCGTCCGGTGCCGGCTGGTTGGTACTCCACCGCCTGGTGGGCACCGGCGATGATGACCGGCGTGTGGGCCGCGAGCTCGATGATGTTCTACTCCACCATGTTCGCGGGCATGTCCGGCGTCGCGTCGGCGCAGGCGTTCGAGGCCGGCGGCCTTGGTGACGGTGCGGGCGACATGGGCGATGCGGGCGAGGGCTTCGACGGCGCTGGCGATATGGGTGACGCAGGCGATATGGGCGGCGGCGACTTTGGGGACTTCGGCGGCGGATTCGACGACGGGGGCGGGTTTGACTTCGGCGGATTCGACTTTTAGCCGTGCGTTAGACTGCACTGCGATTGCGAACCAGATACACCACCCAATACATGACAAGGAGTGGCCGTGCGCATTGCTGTGCTACTGAAAGAAGTGCCGGACACCTACAGTGACCGCGAGATGAACCTGGAGACGGGTTTGACGGACCGTTCCGGCGACGTCGTGGCCGACGAGGTCAGTGAGCGCGCTGTCGAGGCCGCCTTGCGCATCGCCGAGGCAGCGGGCGACTCCGCGCAGGTCGAGGTGGAGATCTTGAGCGTCGGCCCGGAATCCTCCGCGGACTCGGTGCGCCGCGGCATTGCCATGGGCGCAAGCGAGGCGTATGTCGTCTCCGACGACGCGCTCGTCGGTGCGGATGTGACGCTGACGGCGCAGGTGCTGGCGAAGCTCGTCGAGAAGCAGGGCTACGACCTCGTTGTCGCCGGCGGCATGTCCTCGGACGGCGCCGCCGGGGTCGTCGCGCCGTTCGTGGCAGAGCTCCTGGGTTGGCCTGTGCTGACAAATCTGACTGAGCTGTCTATCGACGGCGATTCCGTGCGCGCCACCCAGGCCTCCGAGACGGCCACGGCGGAGCTGTCCGCGCAGCTGCCGGCCGTGGTGTCCGTCGCCGACGGATTCGCCGACCCGCGCTACCCCAACTTCAAAGGCCTCATGGCCGCAAAGAAGAAGGAACTCACCACCGTTTCCCTCGCCGAGCTAGGCGTGGACCCGGAGGATTTCACGCACCCGCGCGCCATCATGGTGGACATCGAGCGTCGCCCGGAGCGCGAGCGGGGCGAGATCATCGACGGCAACTCCACCGCCACTACCCGCCTGGTGGACTTCCTCGAATCGAAGAACCTCATCTAAGGAGCACCCATGACTGAAGTACTTGTTGTCCCGGACCGCTCCCCCGACGGTTCGGTAGAACCCAGCGTGGAAGAGCTGATTGGCGCGGCCTCCGCAATCGGCACCCCCGTGGTGCTCGCACCGGAGCGCGCGCACGCCGACGAGCTCGGGCGCCTCGGCGCGAAGACGGTGCTGGTCTCCGACGCCCCGCTCTTGGACGCCATCGACGCAGCCTTCGACGAGCTCTACCCCGCCGCCGTGCTGTTCGCGCACACCGTCCGTGGGCGCGAGGCCGCAGGGCGCTTCGCGGCGCACAAGGGCAAGGCGGTGCTTACCGACGCCGTGTCCGTCCGCCGCGACGACCAGGGCATTGTCACCGACCACCAAAACTACGGCGGCGTATACTCCGCCGTCGCCGCCGCCACCCACTCCGCGCCGGTGATCACCCTGCGCCCAGGTGCTGTGGAGACGCGCGCCGAGGCCGCGTCGCCCGAGGTGCGGGAGCTCGAGGTGGGGCCGTCAGGACGTCGAGAGGCAGACGTGCTCTCTGTGACCCCCGTGGAGCGCACGTCCAACCGCCCAGAGCTGCTGACCGCGGACAAGGTTGTCGCGGGCGGTGTCTCCTTGGGCGACGAGGACACGTTTGAGGAGCTCGTCGGCGGCCTCGCTGACGCGCTCGGCGCCGCCGTGGGTGCAACCCGCTCCGCCGTCGACGAGGGCCAAGTCCCGTACGAGGCCCAGATCGGCCAAACCGGCGTCATGGTCAGCCCGAAGCTCTACGTCGGCGTGGGCATCTCCGGCGCCGTGCAGCACTTGGTGGGCATGCAGACCGCGGACACGATCGTGGCGATCAACAGCGACGAAGACGCGCCCATCTTCGACATCGCCGACTTCGGCATCGTAGGCGACCTATTCGACCTGGTGCCGGACATCATCTCCGAGATCGAGGCGCGCAAGTAATGCAGGTTGAACTCCGCCGAGGCCTCCCCCGCGTCGCAGGCGGGCAGCCGTGGCCGCCCGCAGGCACCGTGGAGATCGAGGACGCGCCAGCGGCTGCTGCGGCGCCTACAGCGCCCCCAGCGACCGAGACCGTTGCAACGCCCCTGCGCCGGGGCCTGCCCCGAGATCGGAAGAGCACACGTCTGAACTCCAGTCACCGTACGC